>WNFJ01014211.1_pt1 | contig 15341 bp, 6 predicted proteins | sample 5400461 | NCBI WGS metagenome assembly WNFJ01 (sample SAMN13153349, study PRJNA577476) | soil metagenome | isolation source: 115 cm saprolite on Douglas fir-dominated hillslope | place: USA:California | collected 2013-09-17 | reverse complement strand
ATAGGCGTCTTTGTAAAATTCGTCAATTTGATGAGTTATTGGGCTACTGCCTTTCTTTTCTTTTAATACAGACATAATGAGGAAAAGCGGAAAACAGCAAAAATTTCCGCTCATGCGTTTCTAATTCGTATTTAGTGACGCTCTCAATCCCGTAGAACGGGATGAGCTTCTGAGCATCGGAGGTTCACTGACCGTGTTCCCCAAGGAACTCCACGCACAGGTGGATGGCTGCACAAACACCCTCACTCAGACAACAGAGAACCAACGTTCTCAGGCCCGCGTCATGGGCTACTACTACAAGAAGCTTCTTGCGACTGGGCACGGTTCTTTATGCCGCCGTCCAGGCCCGTTGCCGGGAGCGACTTGTAGATACGTTCGTGCCGATAGTCGACGCCTGGATCATGCACGAACACATGAGGCGAAGTGGTTTCGGTTGGTGAACCGTTCTTCAGCGTTGTGTGAAAGGAGCAGGCCAATGGGCTCTCACCATACCTACGAGCACAGTCACCGCTGTAGGTTGAGTATAGGACACATGTACAAAAGAGTCAAGAGGCAACCCAGCCCTTACCCCAAACAAGGAACGGCACTTTCATCCCCATCCCCTCGAAGGAGATGGGACTTCCCGTGCCGAGTTGTTAAGTGAGGCAAGGTTCAATTTGGCTCAATTGTACTTGACAGTTTGAACAGTCATATTTAAATCTGAATCGGCTCAGCAAGCCACTTCGCTTGATTCAATTTATTAGAAACTGTCAAGTTCATTTGAACCTTGCCTAAGAATCAAAATTTATCGCTTAATGGGGTACGATCGGAAGAATCGCAGAAGCAAGGACAGGGTTTCGCGCCAAATTCATTTCCTGCGCACTTAGAACAGGAATATGGGTACTGACGTGCTCTGGCTCAGGGAGTGAGCCTTTTGCAACATTGCGCGTCTGGACTGAGATAAGCTCAAGCACTGCCGTCCGACGGAAGACGACTGGTGATGCCAGTCCGGGAGCGGCTTCATGCTCGTTTCAACAGCAATCGGTGCAAGCGGGGTAAGTCTTAGTCTACTTGCGCAATTCTGAAAAAGGCTTACTCCCTGTGGCTCTCCTGGTCTAGATACGCGATTTGGCGAGTGGCGCAAAACCCTCCACGCTTTTTGTCAATTATCTCGACCCTCTTTTTGGAGAGGTCAGAAAGTAGACAAAGTATCTTCTCAGCGCCGTTTTTCTACGTCGTTTACTGCTTATCACAACGTGACGAGAAAGGTATTGCCAGCACACCACCTGTATTCTCTCAGCCTGGTAGCTACGCGAAGCGCCTTCTTGCGGGAATAACTTGACCCGCCGATTATATAGCAACGATGTATGGTGAGCGAGAAAAAGACAACAAGTCGAGATAAGGTCAGAATCACACTGAACGACCTCCTATTTTTCCCCTCCCATCTCTTCTGGAGAACGACAAGCGTCTTCTACCAGCCGGGCAACTTGTTTATATGGAATTTCTCCTCGAAGGATCGCAAGAATTGTACGAACGGAGAAGAGTTCGTGTGCTCGGTAGAACGTGCCATCCAAAGTTGTATCGCGTGTGAGACGAATCCTGGCCGGTGACCTTGGCGCTTGAGAAGAGAATGAGACTTTCACGCCATAGTGCTTGTATTCATCATATATCCGATATTCAATTGTTGTCGGTGCATACGTAGAAACACCTGAGGACGAGATTGGAAGTTTCCCCGTTTGTTCAAATATCTGGGCTTGTAGATCTGCGAGGTCGAGATCATTCGAGAGCGTCCACTGGAGCGTCTTATAGGGAAGCTGCCCCATTTTCACGAAGTGATCGAGGAGGGCAAAATGTGAAGTGGTGACTCTGAGATAGATAGGATCGTAATAGCGACTACCAGCGTAGATTTTTTTGCTGCTTCGCATGTGAACATGACCATGCTGTTGTTGCAGCGTGAAGAGCCTTTTTTTCCATGAGTCGTCCCACCATGCCTCTCGCTCTACCTCCTGCAATGTTCCCCCGGTGTCTTGAATGGCTACAAGCCATTGCTCTGCTTTTTGGCGCATAGCTATTTCGAGTTCGGTTGTATCTTCATGCTGCTGAACATCTATACAGGTATAATAATCGAATGCGAGACCGTATTCTTGTACGGGATACTTCTCTTCCCGTTGGGCTTGCTGAATAACATGGGTAATCCCTTCGGCGATATTCGCAAAGGCTTCGTCACGAATGCGCCAGGTGGTGACAGGTTTTCCATGCGTTGGTAATGCTTGCAAGCTCCCAAGAGCAGTTGTTTTCCAAGCTGGTGTTGGCCGCAAAAGGATAGGAATAACGTGTACTTCCCCTGTTTTGTGCCGTTCAATAGCTCGGCGCATTTCTTCTCCCCTGCAATACTCTGAATGCATAAAGCTAGGACTGATGAGAAGAAGAATGATATCTGCTTGATCAAGATGATGAGCAATTGCTGACTCCCACTCTGCTCCAGGAGGGATTTCACCATCGTGCCAGAGAGTAATATATTCCTGGGATCTCAGGACAGCGAGATATTTATTCAAAAGGTTGAAAAGAGATGTATCCTCATGGGCATATCCACAAAATAGACTGACAGGGGGTGCTCCAGTCTCCATGAACTCTTTTCCTTTCTCCGTGTTACTCAGTACTAAGCCAAGCTGAAAAAGGTCGAGATAGGAATCTTCCTGATCTCGCTTCCCACCTAGACAAATAAGCTTTCGTCAAGCGATCTTTTTCGATCTGGTTTTGTACTAAGGACCTACGCTCGACATCGACTCTTATGATGGTGACATATGTTTGTATTCGCTGGAAGAAAAAAGCCGAATCTGCATCAGAAAGAGTATGTTTTGAGCTTGATATGGGTGAATCGTCCACGATTTTGTTCCAGCAGATACTGCACATATGAGACAATCATCATAAGAGTCAATGTCCTACGCTCCTCCAATGGGAATGCCAGCGACGGTCAAGCTCATGTATCCTGTTCTTGATGCACAGGCTACTGACTGGCATGAACTCCTGACCGAACAGCGTAATTGGAGAAACAATCACAAGGAAGCAGTTAGATAATCCAACTATTTGATTGTAGAAATCAACAGCTCAATAAATTCCTCCTTGACCAATGGCACTTGTGCATAGCATAAAGGTTCTCCCTCAAGTTTTGCCAGTAAATGTCCACGTCCTAGTAAGTGTTCTGCTCCTTTTTCGCCTAAAGCAATTTCGGATGTTCCCTCCGAGTCAACACGTAGAATAAGTCTATTGCCGAGATTCGCTCGAAGTTGCATTGGCATCACATTTGCGTCTGGCCTCTGTGCAGCGAAGATGAGATAGATACCAGCGGCACGAGCCTTGACACCCAGGCGGCTGACAATATTGCTGATTTCCTGTTTGTACTCTGGAATCAGCATCCACTCGGCAAATTCATCATGAACCAACCATAAGACAGGTAAATGTTCACCACTTGGGACTTTATTGTTGTACGCTGTCAAATTAGCTGCTCTGGCGCTCTTGAACTTCGTGTAGCGGGCCTCCATTTCATCTACTAATGCTCCCAACCTATCCAGTGCTACTTCTCTCTGGTCAATAACTCCGCCGCCATCTAGGTGTGGTAGGGAGGCGAAATCGAAATAATCCACGCCTTGCTTCGGATCGATGAGGATGAGACGCGCCTGATCTGGAGTGTTCGTGGCTGCTATTGCTAGCATTATATTTTGCATAAGCACCGATTTGCCACTACCTGTAGAACCTGCAATGAGCGTATGTGGTGCATGCTTTGTTCCGGGCGAAAGCATCAACAATTCGCCGTCCGACTCTCTCACAGCGATTAAAAGTTCTTGATTCCCGTTTGTCGAGTCAGGTAACCACCGTTTCCAAAGGTCCTGTATCCATATGACTTGCCGTTTGGGACGCTCGATGGATAATGCCACCGCCCCAGGTTCCGGCTGCACCGAGATAATATTGAGACCATAGGTGGTAAGAAACTGCGAGCGACGTTTATTTACAAGTTCGACAGTAAGGTCATCACTTCCTACAAACTTGAGCAAGGCAGCATTAGGCGTGAGAGTGCTAATAAGCAGTTTAGAGCGCATCTGAAATTGTTGAAGGGCTGCCTTTGTTCGGTTCTCGATCTCCCGTAGCCAGATACTTTCCTCTACTCCATTCTTATCGATTTTGTTGTCACGAGCTACTATAGTCTCTATTGAGGGATATGCCCAGTGATCTTCACTGCCATGAGCTGTATCAGTTTGAAAAGCTGATAGTGTGTTATTATCAAGCTCCCCAAGGTTAGAAAGGATCGTCAATGACGGAAGCGTATTGCTGAAAGAACTCTGATTATCTTCTTGTTCCACCTCATTAGTGACTACTATAGGATTTCGACCCGATGGTTGCCGATATATTCGTTGATTCCATAGATCTTCATCCGCGTTCTCTTTGCGTATTTCGAGAGGATTTTCATCACGTAGATAAAGCAGCACAAGTCGCCGCACGTCCGCACGTTCAAAAATCTCTTGATACGAATTATCTAAACCTGCTACTTGCACAAAATCTGAAAAGACTTTGGCTTCGCTTGGCCCCGAAACAAAAACATGAGAATACCCTCGTACATATACCTCGCATGTACCCTCACGAATTGCCCGACGCCAATCTGCCAGGTTGATTCCCGCACTTGCCGGAATTTGTATTCCATCTAGAATCAGATCAGAAAGACGGGCTAGCCATAGGTCTCGGTCCAAACGCTCCGGATCACCAAATAGTGCATCCATAATGCGCTTGACAGTGCCACGTAACTGCTTTTGTGACTCTTTCCGCTTCGCAGCAAGACTCGCTGCATCAACGTACTTGGACTCTGTAATAATCATTGTTAATCGCAACTGCCCATTAGGTGTTTGTTCAGGACTGAGCATCAAGATATCGGCAATTTGCTCTTCACGCTGGCCTAGCCATTCTGCATAGTCATCCAGAAAATACCATCCATAGTACCGCTCCCCACTCAATTCTTGAGAGACCAGGAAGCGGCTCAGCACGATCCCTATCAACTCACTTGCGTTGCGCCCGTTCTTAGCTGCACGCAATACAATATCGCCAGAAATGCCGTTTGCATCTTGTATGAAACGGTCCGCTAGATCCTGGTAAGTTGCTTCACTGAGATCTAAGCTTAAATCCTTAAGACGACCAAGAACCATTTGGCGCAGCAGATCGAGCGATGCAGTTGATGATATAATTACATTCCGGCCTTGAGTGGCCGATTGTTTATAGCGAATCACTTGTACATTTTGATTCAGTAACTGTCTGCGGTCGAGCAACTCGTCATAATTCACTACCCATGTTGCCAGATTGTGAGTCTCTCTGAAAATACTCGTCATGCTTGGATCTTTAAAGTCCAGTTGTCGAGCTGGTAAGAGACGACGTTCCTCATTGCCATCCCAATCCCCCTTGAGGAAAGTTGTCAGCGCCGTTAGAAATGCCCATCCCTCTCTGCTCTGAACTGGGCAACACAGGTAAACCACTGACTTCATGTCATCCTTAGCAGCGGGCCGCCGTCGTGACCAAAGCGGCGGAATCAGGTTTTCAAGGGCGATTGGAGTAGCCGTCTCGAAGTACCATTCGATACGTGCATGGCGTGCGATCACGTCCTGAGAGAAAGAAATATCGGCAAAGCAGCCATCTTTGGGATTAGGTGGAGGAGCCTGATCTACCATTATAGCGATGCGTAAGCGTGCCATGAAATCTTGGGTCGCTTCGCTAGCGTTGAATGAGTCTGGGTCAGCATCTGACGATGTGATGATCTGCTCATAGAGAGAGCGTAGTTGCAGACCGTCACGATGACGTAAAATCACTTGGCACCGAACGTCATCTTCATCTTCATAGATAGTGCCGATCTTATCGACAACGGCTTGTGGTAATCGAGCCGAGTCACAATTATACAGGACTACAGACAAATTTGCCTGTTTGTGCGGATACAATGCGAGATACCGCCTTACCAAATCTAATACTTTATTTGCTGCTTGGACCGGGCTCTCGTTCGTATCATCAAAACCATCGTCGCTGGCAATTGGAGATTCATGTAATGTATAGTCTCCAACTACATCAGTTAGCGCTAGGAGAGCAGGTTTATCTCCATGCCAGCCTAACACCACCTCTGGATAGAAAGGATGCTTTAACTCTTGCTGTAGGTCTTTGAAGAAAAGATGTGGATCTCCAAACTGGGCTTGTTCCAGAGTCAGCAGTAACTTGATAAGATCAGCGATGAGATGCGCCTTTCGGGCTAATGCCGCTAAGCGGAGAGGATGCCAGGGAGCGACAATGGCCGTTTCATGACTTCCCCCTACTATCACGGTCCCTATGTGGAGCAAGGGGCGTAATAGCAGTTCGCGATTACGGTCACCCTTGGCTTCCAAGCACAGTTGGTGTAGCAATGTGCCGTACTCTTGAAGCTGGTCCTCAAGATCGGCGTGTCCTATCCCTTCGGCGAAAAAGCCCGCTATCGCCGAGGCATATTTGGCTCGAAAGGCGTTAAAGGATGAGCGCAAGGCCTGTGCGGTAAACCGACCAATCAAATGCTCTTTCTCTGCCCGCTCTACATTTTTCAGCCAAGTGAGAGCAATATCGTTAGCAGCTTTGTAAGCCGCAACGAAAGAACCACTGTCTTGACCATAGACAGGCATCAGGCTCTTTACATTAGAGAGGTCGACCATTTGAGCCCGCCCTTTGCTTCCCATGGCTTTCCGGGACACATGGCAGTAAACGAGCGGGTGTTCTCGCAGACGCGACCAGTCGGCCACAAATTCGCTGGTGACTTCGTTTGGGTTGAACTTCCATACAAGCTGGGAATAGTATACATCTGTTCCACCTTGTGCCAGTTCTACCTCCAGAGACAGGACAAATTTGAGCTGTAAGGCATCTCGCGCCACGGAGTGGTTGAGCTTTGTCCCTTTAGATTTCCATTCTGCGACCACCTTTTCGAATTCGAATAGCGGTCCAACTAGCCAGCGAACGCGTGGGCCCAGAAGCGATTGCAGTCCTCTGTAGCGGGTTGCGAAATAGAGACCAGCATCAACATTGAGATCTCTCAAATCCTTCCGCAGTGAACGTTCGCAGCGAATAATCAGTGTGCGTGTCTTACTGATTTCCTGTTGATTGAATAGGGACTCCATACTGAGCGCCAAACCTAAAATGAAGTCATCAGTTTCCCGAGGAGATCCATAGACAAAGCGATCCCAACGCGATTTGAGCTTAGGATCTTCCTTGAGTTCATTTCGATGGGCTTCGTAAAACTCTTTATCCTCATCGTTAGCTTCCGTGGTTTTGCGAGCGATTAGCCGTGTAAGATAGTCATGATCGGCAGGGCTCAATAACGTAGTTTCACGCTCATGATAGAACTCTTTTGTTTGCGCGCCCAGATTATATCTTTCTCGTTTGAGTCCGTCGAATAGTGGTTTGACGTCTTCCCATTCGCATGAGGCGAGCGCCTCTGCCGCATCATTCCACCCGCTAGGCGCCCCTATGAATGTTTGAACGATGACGTGGCATACCTCAGGAATGCTGTCTTTCACACGTTCAAATTCCCTCCTGAGGTCATCTGTCGTAAGGCGCGTCTGGGACGGAGCCTGTTTACGTAGATATCCAGATCTTTTGTTATACGCATTTTCGTAGAGGCGTTTCCACTGGGAAGTGTGTGTACGAACTTTCTCATTTAGAGCATTAAAATACGCCGAGTCTTTAGGTATATGCAGTGCTGGTAGGGCGATGCCTAATGCCCGTACTAATGATTGACCGTCATTTGCTATAATATCGCGTGTCTGTAGAACGTATTCTGCAACGCGCTCCAAAGAAAAGTTTTGTAACTCTTGCAGACCACGTAGAGCCTTCTCCCACCACTTTTTCTGTTCGTCTGGAAGACTTAAGCCCACGCCAGCAACCTGCATCCACAACTCGCTATGTTCCTGTAGTTCGGCAGCTCCTATTGGTACAAGCTCTTTGAGCGACTGCTTCTCATCGTCCCCAATATTCGCTAGCAACAGCGCTGTTTTATAACATTCGGAATTTCGATAATAGGTGGCACGCTTGTCAGTCAATACTGAAGCAGGCAGCCCCCGTCCCTCCAGAAACTGGGCCGGCATTTTCACATCGACCGCAGCAGAGAGATCGGTATCGTTCAAAATCGCTCTCACTGCTGCCGCTGTTTGCTCTGGGGTAAGATTGTCAAGGATAAAGCGAGCTGTTCCTTCTCTATCACTAGTGGAAAGTAGCTCTTGCAAATAAAGTGCTGCTACAGATCCAATTAGCTCGGCACCATTCATGAGTTCCTCCGCTTATAGGGATTCTCAACGTAAGCGCAGCTATCTGAGAGACGACGTAACATACCAAGGCTACCCAAACGCCTCTCTAGGCGGTCCGCATTTGCCTGGAATGCCTTTTTATCAAACTCGTCGCCGGACAGTATTTGTTCCGCCTCTTTCTCTCCAAATACCAAACCGTAGCGCTTATACACTCGATCCAAGAACTCACCTAACTCCATGCGCGTCTCGACATTCGCGATAATGAGTGCCTTGAGGAAGGTGTCATTCGGGGCATAGCGTAGTTTATTCGTTCCTCTTTTCGAGACCAGGCCCACTTCCCGTCCGTAGGCGCGGTGTATATGAGCCAGATGTTGGCGGTGCCCCTTTAAGGCTTCAGAGCGCAACTCCTTGATAAGGTGACCAGGTTCGTCAGGTCCGTCATAGTCGTCTGGTTTTCGTGGCCACCACACACGCTCCTTTAAGATCGCGCAGCATAGTGAATACGCTCCTGGTTCCCTCAAAGCCTTTTGCCACTCCTCAGATTGCTCAATAGCATCAATATATGACTCGACAGCTTGCGCAGGGAGATCAACATTCTCTTGGTAATTAGCAAAAGATAATTCGCGAACGAGAGTCTTTTTGGGAGCGACCACTTCACAAATCATATGTGGCGCACGCTTCTTCTGGAGCTTCTCGTCAGCAACAGTGATCTGATAAAGGAGAATATGAAAAGCTCCTAGGGTCACCAAATAAGAAACAGAATCGAACCTGGGTAGCTGTAAATTAAAGATACTGAGCCAGTCTTCACCCAACTTGTCAAACGTGCTGTGTCTGCGATATGGTAAATAGCTATGGCCTCTGACAAAGGTATCTTGCTCCTCGCTAACAGGTTGGAGCAAACCCATCAAACCGTTCCACGGATTATCGCCAAGCAGCAATTTAGTAATGTGCTTGCTCAATTGAGAGCTGTAATTTGAGCGGCAAAGCATGAGATACAGAAGTTCCCCAGTACGCCCGAAGTTGATGTACTCTGGCGACGGCTGGTTATTGGCCCCGATGTTTACATCTACATACAGAGCTTTTGGGCCAAAGGGGAAAACAAAGCGTGAAGTCCACCTTCTATCTCTTTCGCTTTCCACTACCGATCCACATAGCATCTCAAGAAGAGCCGCGAAGTCTGCAAATGAATGGAAATGGCTTTTTAAGTAGGAGAAATCTCTTTCTGCTACACCTCGCGCGTTCTCATCCATCAGGTTTATCCACAATTGCCATGTCACATCGCGATCAACATACTGCTGCTCACTAAGGCGGGCAAGTTCTGCATTATTGAAGAGGATATTGCGCAGATACATCCTTTTGTAAGGGCGGAATACTAAAGGATAATACTTTTGCCCCTCATCCAATAACTTACCTTCACGATAGCAGGCTTCTGCTACAGAGAGAAACTCCAGGAATAGCAGCCAGGGCGTTTGAGCATCCCATAGTCGGTGTCCCCAGATCTGCTCATCTAGCCAAGGGGAGATATTTGGGTGATCCTGAGGAGGGGGAGGCTCCAACTCAACTCGTTCGTTCATTAATTTGCTCCATCATTTCCACGACTTCTTCTACTGGGCTACCTCTATCATCCAAACTCAAGAGCCTGAATGTGTTTTGCAAAAGAGCAAGTTCTCCTTTATTACGTTCGGTTAGTGCTCCCAGAATCCGGCTCTTGAAAGCAAGAATATCTTCGTAGCACTCCTTAGAAAAGCTACTGGGCAATGCTCCTTCTGCCACACGGCTCAAAAATTCGTAGCGTGTGAGGTGAAGTGGTAAAGAACACTCGATTCTGTCATTCAGCACGATATTAAGCAACGGAACACCATCGCGAAGAATGATCTCGACCCGCTCTCCCAAACGTGGAATTACAGAGATACGCTCCTCTAATAATTTGTTCACTTTTGCGTTAGAAAAAGAGAGACTACTGGCTAGAATAAGCTCTCGATCACTATTGATGAGCATACCCACAAATATCCTGTTGAGACCCTTTACCAGGCGTGCTCGAATGGGATGATCTACCTGTCTGTTGGCTAAGAGTGGATGGATGACGCGAGAGAGGTATTCACCTGCATACTTGAAAACTGTCAGATCCCACAGAGAGAGTTCTAGTTCTTGCGCAACAGGAATTTTGAAGAACAAACCTCTTCTTTGGCTAACCAATTCCCGCAGGAAATCGGTTGTATGCTCTTCGCTATCTGTTCCCTCGACGAAGTTACGTTGAGCTGCGAGGTAACCCGCCTGTGCTCCGTAAAATTTGTCGTTGGAAAGTAGCTGCTCAAAGTAGGGGTGCAGATTATCATCAGCACCACCGAAAATCAAGATGTTATCGATGCGGTTCGATGTTTCGTAGCCAATGCGAAACCTATCTAGGTAGGCAAAAATCGTGAGCGATTCACGGCGTGTATCCGGGAGATTTCCACCAAAAACATTGTTGTAAAGACTCGCTTTTGCAACAAGGCCTTCTTTGATCAGAATGGGAATATCTGCCGGGACCATCAGCTGATCCTTTACATCGGGATGGCCAAGCACAGCATTTGTCAAGAGCATTAGGATTTGGCGGATGGGAATATGCAAGTCATTGTAGTCGCATAACTCAAAGAGTGCGCGGAGCCGCTTCTGCACTAAAGGTGTTTGTAGCAACTCGTAGTTGTGACGAATAGCGCAATTGATCCCGAAAGCCTGGTTTGCGCCTGAATTGCCGACCAAGCACTCAGACCATACTTCATGATTTAAGAAAGCTTCCAAAGCGAGATCGAGAAGTTCTGCAGAACTACCTCGACTCAGATTAAAAAGCGCGAGTCTTACTCCCGGTTCGTTTTGACGACCCTCGACCAGTAGCTGCTCAAGAAGGGCACGCACTTTGACAACATATTCCGTGTCTGGAAGTCTTCGCCATGATTCAATAAGCTGGCCGTCGTTTGCCGCTATGAGGAAGATGTGTTTATTGTAGGGTTCATAAAGGGATCGACAAAAAAGATTGAGCAACTCAATTTTTTCACGCTGCCATTCGGAATGCGTCTGAGGAACCCATGCACTTAAGTCTCGTATGACGTGCAGCGTTATCGTCAATCCACCCTCGTACATGATAGTCTTGCTTAGATAAGGGTCATCGCTAGCCCAGGTGGCCTGATCCCCATCTAATGCTGTCCATACCTCTCTGCATAGATGTGTTTTGCCGTCACCAGCAGTGCCTGTGAGGATAACAGAAGTAGGGGTGTCAGCTTTAAAGCAGGACAATACCTCGGCACGTCGAGGATGATCAAATACAATCGGTGCGACTCTAGCTCGCTTCGCTGCACGCTGAATAGTCTCGTCATACATACTATCGTTGCGTGCGATTGGTCCGTACTGACGTAAAAACTTCAATTTTTTTGCAGCACCGTCATCCATCTGTCCTAAACCTCAATTCCAATCGATTGCTATACGGTGATTTACTGATGCCCCTGGATGGTTAGATACTATATAATCCGCCAAGACATTTGTAGACATATGGAATACGTGATAACACACGAATGCAAGAAACTCTTCCATAGCAAAGAGAAAGAGGTAATTCCCGCAGCATTTTTCTCAATCTACTGTCGAAAAACCAGCTTATATGGAGCAGATAAGACATCCTTCTCTTTCTTCTTCCTCTTCCTCTTCCATGCCTCCCAATATTTGAATCAGTGACCTATTGTTCCGTCTCTCTCGCATTCTTTCACGATTTTTCTCCCAGTTTCGGATAATCTGCTCCATGCGTTCAGGGCGTTCAAGCTCTTCTAAGGACTCTTCACCGTTCCAGTAGAAAGCTTCCCCATTGATAGTATTAGCGTGCTCGTATTTTTTGGCCTGCTCGAAAAGATCAGGGTGGTTCTGTTTCAGACGTACCCATTCAATCTTCTGCTGATAGAAGCAGAAATAACATCCTGATCGTGTCCGCCCCCAATCTGTGTAAGTAGGTAAGCCCAGGCCCGATTCCTCGAGGATACTAATGATATCAGTCCGCGTTAAACCGTCTTCACGAAATGGGTAAACGGTCTTGATGTTCGGTTTACTGCTAATATATCCCTCCCGCTCTTCGTCTGCCCGCAATCCGACATAGTTAATAACTGGGTCGTTTCCAACGTACTCTTCGAAAGGCTTCAGTTTAAGCATGCGCGTACACCATCGTCGGTGTTTAGAGGGTATCATACCGCCATAGACAGCCAGCCAAGTATCAAAAGACTGCGTCGAAGTCGTTTTCGTGATCTTTTTACCCAGAATCGCTTCGAGCCGGCTGAGGAATTCATATGTTTCCGGTAATTCTTTACCGGTATCATGAAAAATATATTCCATTTCCGGTACCTTACCACGCATATAAACGGCGAGCGCTGCGCTATCTTTTCCCCCAGATAGGCTCAAAATATGGCGAACAGGAGCAATCATACTTGATCTCCTTCCTCCTGTGACAATACCTGCAAGAACGCTCGAGAAATGGCGATTAGACCTGCGTGCTTATTATACATCAAAACCTTCATGATATCTGCTTGAATATGCATAACTTCTTCCTCTTCTTCCGATGTAGCATACAATACCCGATCAACCTCCTTTCCATTCGACTGCGTAACGGCTACTCGGATAATAGGATCACCAGCACTATGCTGGCCTTCGCTAAACAATGTCACTTCCACGCGGCGGAACCATGTACAAAGATGATTTAGCTCTATCTTAAAACGCTGCTCATCGATATCAGTCCAGGATGCTGGAATTTTTGAACAAATAAAGCCCCCTAAAGCTTCCAACCACTCATTTTCAGGAAGATTATCGATCAAGCGCAGGCAGAATGCCCTCAAACGAGGTTCGCTGATCTTCACTGCAACAGCTTCGGCCCGATTTGCCAACACTTCACGAGGCTGTTGCAGCTGGTCTGAGATATCGAAAGCTTCCATCAGTGTTTGTTTTATCCGCACGCGGAGCTCTGAGTAGGCCGATTTTAGCTCATCGAGGGCATCCTTGAGGGCCTTTACAAAGCGGAACGAATCATCTTCTCTTCCGAATTCGGTCTCGAAAGGTTCAAAACCACACGCTTGCGGGAGGTCGCGAAAGAGGAAAGGACCCGGTTCCCGAGCGGCAAGCAACACGTTTCGCACTGAAAGTGCTGTGCTCGATAGATTTTTCGTTTTCCTCGTGTATTCTGGAAGTTGAGCTGCAAGAACGAATAATGGGCGGACGATATCGAGTATCCTGGCCTGATTATCCTCTTGTAGCGGTAACTCTAACATCATACGTAGGGCATCGAACAATTCTGTACGTGGCCCACTCACCTGAGAAAGCTGCACGTCGAAGGAAATCGGAGCTTTGATTAGTCGACGGAAATCATGACCGGAGATCTCTCGGAGGAAGGAGCCGTTTTCATAAAAAGCTAGATCTTGTCTGTGGATGATGGCAAGTATGGCAAGGAGTATGGGAGCAAGACCCTCCCTGACTCCATAGGGCGGCATACGTAGTTCACTGAAAATCGTTGCAATCGAAACGCGATTACCTTTCTGATCTTCAAGGATCTCAATGATCCGTAGCAGGGTAGGACGAACGTTGCAGATGTCTTGTTCAAGGGAAGGTACCTTAAAAGTCCACCCGCCTCCTGGTATTTCTTGATGCAATCCTGTCTTCTTACAAAGAGAAAGATAAATAGACATCTCCGGCGGCTTTGATACAGGATCTAGCCCCAATAGTGGTTTTGAGGAAGAGGTTAAAATCAACGCGATTAGACGTAGTCGTGCCGCAGCTGCTGCTGAGCTTAGTGAGTCTCGATTTACGAGCTCATTCAATATGCGGGGTGCTTGATGGTAGAGCTCGTCGCAAATATCAGAAAGCCGGGTAAATAGGAAACGTCGATCAGGAATGACAATAGGCCTGGCCTTACAGAACCACTGGGCTTCCATATGATCAATGGACTGCTGCACTCCGAGAGAGGTCTGAACACGCTTATCGAGCATTCGTTTGGAAAATATTACCTGACGAGCCACTTCTTCAGCAGCATAGGTATCGTTGGCCAACTCAGGTATGTTCTCACTGATCCATTGCCATCGTTGCGCTTCCTGCAATAAACCAGCAAGATCTTCCAGCGGCTGTGGAATAGCAATAAGTGTATTTGGACGGTTCGCCAGTGTCGGTGATTGCGCGAACTGAAGAGAGATTTGGCGCTCTTCTTGTGTTTCACACAGAGGAACAATAATGCTGCCTACCGCTCTAGTGGTATTTGTTGTGAGTGTGGCAGATAATTGGGCTACCAGTACGTAGAATACCTCAAAGTATCGTAGAGTACCAGTGGTAATGTAATGGCGTCGTGCTACCAGGGGGCGCTTCTCCAAATAGTCCTGAATAAGTAATGAAACATGCGGATCCGAGCCAACAGCTCGACTAGCGTCTTCGTAAGCCCTCTCGAGATTCACACTGGTGTAAGGCCACAGACAATATCCACCTGCAGCTCCACGATAGTGAACAATATGTTGTTTTGAGTGTAGTTCTTGTAGTACATCCTCAGCAGATCGATGACCATCTGCTTCATCTGAGTCAAGAGCCAATGTGATGGCTTGTTTTGAGGCTAGCAGATGCGTATCATCTACTAGATTGAGCAAGGCAATAGTTTTAAGCACATTCAATGCCAGATCATCATCGGAGTGAAAATTGCTGACGATAGACTCAATGAGATGCCAATGATTGCGATAACTTTGTAAACCAATGTTGTGACCGAAGGTTGCTCGCGTATAGTCATATAAATTGTGGAGGCGATAAAATTCACTACTACCAGTACCGTGTCCAGCAAAGTCCTGTAGACCAAACGGCTCATGGGACAGGAGAAAGCTAAACAAGGAACGCTCATTTTGCCCGAAACGTGTGAACACTTTGATAAGAACAGGTAATACTGTGGGATGAAGCGGATATATTCCAGCTGCTTTGTCTCGCAGATACTCAAGTGGTGTAGCAATTCCATACCATCCGAGCCCATGAGCAACTTCCATAGCCTGAACTGCTTGATGGATCAATTCTGTCGGTAAGCGTTCCTGCTTGACATGTAAT
>WNFJ01482648.1_pt1 | contig 15342 bp, 9 predicted proteins | sample 5400461 | NCBI WGS metagenome assembly WNFJ01 (sample SAMN13153349, study PRJNA577476) | soil metagenome | isolation source: 115 cm saprolite on Douglas fir-dominated hillslope | place: USA:California | collected 2013-09-17 | reverse complement strand
CAGATGTGGCGCTCCCGCCACGTCGTCGCCGAGCAGGCCCTGAGGGCAGCCGGGAAGCTGCATCCGGACAAGAAGATCGCGAAGGCCGCACGGACGGCCTCGGTGAAGGCGGCCTCGGCCCGGAACTCATCCGGGTGAATACCTCATCGTCCGGGCGTGCGAGGCCGATCCTGACCTGAGCGACACCCAGGCCGGCTTCGCTACCGCGAACATGCTCGTGTCCGCAGCGGGAACCACGGCCCGTTCGGGCCAAAGGAAATTTACGGCGAGATGCGGCGCGGACGGACGGGGAGGCAGGAGACTGGTCACCGGACACGCTGCGCGCCATCGGCAGGACAGGCCGTAGGTGGCGGCGCAGCCCTGCGACGTAATCGGGTTGTTCGATTTGCCTCGCCGGCGGCCAGTCGGCATCACCTAGGATAATGATCTGATCGCATTAAGTGGCGGAATGGTAGTGGGATCCCTGGAACCGCGGTCCGGGCCTGCGAGCGCGTGAGCCACGGTCCGTTCGGCCGAAATAATGACGGCCAGAGGCGGAGCGGACGGTCAGGGAGAGGCGCCCGGGCCCGGCACCCGTCGATCGGCCGGCCGGCTCGCGGGACATGCGCACGAGATCCGCCGGATTGTCAGAGGGTGCGTCTAGAGTCGGGACGCAGAAGGGAGGCGGCGAGTCATGGCGACGCCCGACGTCGACGCGTGGGAACTCGCGGGGTTCCCGGGGCGCCTCGACGTCGCCGCTTACCTCACGGCGGATCAGCACGCGGCGCAGTACCGCGTCCTGGTTGACGTCCTGCTCGACGCGCAAGAGCATTCGCTCACCGGGGTCGGCCGCGATGAGCTGCTGACGAGCGTACGGGACCGGATCGCGGCCGCGGCGGGCCCGGCTGCGGCGGAGCGCCTCACCGCGCCGGACTCCCTCGACATCGACGCCCGGATGAAGGCCCTGCAGCACTGGGGCGCCGTCATCCGCTGGCAGGACAAGGCCAAGACCGAAGCGGACTTCGTCCGCACCCGCGACCGCTACCAGCTGACCAGCGAGGCCGCCGACCTGCACCGCTGGCTTCGGCGGAAGATCGACGAGGACGCCGTGGCGACCAGCGCCGCCGCCTTCGCGCCCGCGGTGATCGCGGACCGGCTCGATGACACCCTGCTGGCCCTGGCGGAGCGGGACCATACCAGCGCCGCTCGGGCCTGGGCGCAGGTCCGCACCACGCTGAAGGACATGGCCGAAGCCGCCTCGATCTGGCAGTCGCGGATGGCATCCGCGCTGGCCGGATCGCCGGACGAGGAGAAGATGCGCCGCCTGCGGGAAACCCTCATGGCCTACGTCACGGTCTGGGGCGCCGGGGTGGATACCTACAGCCCGAGAATCCGGGACGCGGTCGGCAAGCTCACCCAGACCACAGATGACGACTGGCGCGCCATCGCCCTGGCTGGCGTGGATCCCGACGCGGCAGAGGAGATCCTGCAGGCCATCACGCAGGGGCACAAGGACGCCGCGCAGACCCTGGACGCCTGGTTCCGGCCCGGTTCCGGTCAGGCGCCGCGGCTGCGCCGACAGGTCCGGGACGCCGTCACGCCGCTGCTGCGCGGATCCCGGGCCCTGCTGGCGACCGGGGGCCGGGTGACGCGCCGCGCCGAGCTGCTGCGCATCGCCGCCGCGATCGAGTCGGCCGGCAGCGACTGCGATGCCTGGCGGGTGTGGTGCGCGGCCACCGGCCTGTGGGGTGCCCGCCACCTGTCCGGCACGCCGGCCGAGCCGGATGCGCCGGCCCGCACGTCGTTCTGGGAGGCGCCAGCGGTACCCGTCGATGTGACCTTGCGCAAGCGCGGCACCCAGTCGGTGAAGGGGCGCCCCGCCCACGTGCCGAACCATCGCGCGGCACGCCAGGCCGCACGGCAGGCCGCCGAGGCCCAGCGGGCCGCGGCGGAGCGCGCCGAGCAGGTCATCGCCAGCCGGTCCGGCGCCTACCTGGCCGAGTGGCCGGAGATCGCCAGCGGCGCGGAAGCCGCCATCGTCTGGGACCTGCTGTCTGCCGTGCTGCGCACGGCCTCCGATGCCAGCGGGGTCCGGGCCGCGCTCACCGGAGACGACCGGTGGATCGTGCTGGCCCACCCCGCTCCGCCCGCCCGGCCGTCGGCGCTGCTGGTCATGCCCGACGGATTCCTGGCCTGCGAGAACTGGCGGATCGAGGTCAGCCGGGCATGACCACCATCGGGCGCGACAGCGCGCGGGCGCAGGCGCAGGAGGCATTCGTCGGCCTGCTCGGCACGCCGCTGCTCGCCGCCCGCATCCAGCCGGCGCTGTTCGCCGACGTCCTCCGGCACCGCGCTCTCGTGAGCGACTGGGCGGCCAGGCTCGGATACCGTCTGGTCATCGCGGGCAGTGTCGCGCGGCTGCACCGCGACCCGGCCGGTCCCGCCCGCACCGCGGCGCCGCCGCCATGGGATCCGCCCGCCCGCCGGGACCTGGTCCTGCTGGCGCTGGCCGCCGCCGCATGCGAGGACACCGACTCCAGCACGACCGTGCAGGAGCTCTCCGACGAGGTCCGGGCGCTGTCGGCAGGCAGCCGCGTCACCGCCTATGATCCTGACCGCAGGGCCGAACGGCAGGCCTTCGTGCGCGCCCTGGACCGGCTCGCCGGGCTCGGCATCCTCATCCGCCGCACCTCCGATGACACCCTGCTGCGGCAGTGGGAGGAGGAAGGCACCGGCGTGGGAGCCGGCTTCGAAGTCGACCGGGACGCGCTGCTGCAGTTTACCGACCCCTACACGGTGGAACTGGCGCTCGCGCCCGGCGCGGGCAGCCCCGGTGAAGGCGACGAGGACGAGAGTTCCCGGATTCACACCCGCAGCCAGCGACTGCTCCGCGTCCTGGTCGAGGACACCGCGCTGCTCTACGCCGACCTGCATCCGCTCGACGCCGAGTACGCCCGGGGGCAGCGCTCCTGGCTGGCCGGGCAGGCTGCAGACATGACCGGCGGGATCGTGGAGATCCGGGCCGAGGGCATGCTGCTGCGGCTGCCCGAAGACAGGCTGACGACCTCCGCCGTGACGCCGACGTTCCCGGCCGCAACCGCCGGGCGCTGGTTCGCCCTCAAGGTTCTCGACGCCTGCGCCGCCGAAGGCGGCCCGGACGAGTCTGGCCGGATCACGCTCAGCAGCGCGCAGGTCGACCGGGTTACCGAACGCGTCTACACCGCCAACTTCCGGGCGCTGACCATGGAAGTGAAGGAATCCCCGGCCCGGCTGCGGTCAGTCGTGGGGCGCATCCTGGCCGGGCTGGGGCTGATCAGGACGAGCGGCGACGGCTGGATCATCCTGCCGGTGGCCGGCCGCTACCGCGATCCGAAGGCGGTATGGGAACCGGCGCTGGAGGGCGTCCCGTGACCGCGGCGTTCGACCTCACATCCTGGCGGGACACGATCATACGGGGCGGCCTGCCCGCTCCCGCCAGGACCGAACGGTGGCAGCCGCTGCGGGCCGGCGTGGTCAACCTGTGGGAGTATGACGCCGCCGAGGTCTGGTACGCCGACGGGCGGCTGCAGCTCCAGGGCGCGAACGAGTCGGGCAAGTCGACCCTGATGACGCTGACGACCCTGCTGCTGATAGCGGGCGACATCTCCAGCCACAACATCGACACGCTCGGCCAGAGCGAGAAGCGATTCCGCTACTACGTGGAACCCACTGGTCACGCGCTGGACCGGCGCGACGCGACCCAGGCGAAGAACCGCGGCTGGGCGTGGCTGGAGTTCGGCAGTGTCGGCGGCGGGGCCGGGGGCAGGGGCGCCGGTCCCGCCGAGTACTTCACCCTCCTGCTGTTCGCCGAGTCCCGCCGGGCCGATGGCGTGCTGAAGGTGCAGTGGTGCACCGCGCACGGCCCGGCGCGGGTCCGCGACGGGCTCGCGCTGGCCAGGGCCGGGGTGGTGGCCGAGCCCGGGCAGTTCCGCGACGTGCCGGGATTCAGCGTGCACCGCTCGGGCACCGCCTACCGCGAGGACATCGCCCGCACGCTGTACTGCAGCAGCGTCGCCTGGCTGGATCAGGTCATCCGCATCCTGCGGGTGGTACGGACCCCGCAGATCGGCCACCGCCTCGACCTGAGGTTCCTGACCGACGCGTTCCGGGTGGCCCTGCCGCCGATCGCCGAGGACGAGATCAACCAGCTTGCCGACGGGTGGGAGCAGCTGCAGCGGCTGCGCGACGAGCGTGACACCACCGAGCAGGCGCTCGCCGCCGTCACCGAGTTCACCCGGCAGCGTTGGCGGCCGTGGGCTGACTCGGTCGTCCGCGCGGCTGCCGACCCGGTGGCGGCCGTGACGAGCAGGCTGACCCAGATCACCCGCGAGTCCAAGAGCGCCGCTGACGCCGTGCGGGACCTCGACGGCGAGGTCACGACCCTGCAGGAGCGCATCGAGGGCGTGGAGAGGGCCAGCGCGCTGGCCGCGGCCCAGCGCGAGGCGCTGCGCGACAGCCAGTCCTACCAGGACGCCGTTTCCGCCAGCCTGAATGCGCAGCAGCTCGCCGAGCGTGCCGACGCCGCCGAGACGACCGCCCAGCGGTCCCGCCGACGGGCCGACGAGGCGCAGGAGGCCATCGAACCAGCCGAGGCCCGCTTGGCCGCGGCCGGGCAAAATCTGGATAATGCCGAACGCGCCGTGGTGACTGCCGCTGGCAACGTGGCACGACACGCGGACGACGCGGGCCTGGTGGAGGTCACCGCGCGATTCCTGCCGGACCGTGACACGGAACGGCTGCGGCAGGCCGCGCGGCTCCGCGGCACGGCCGCGGACGAGGCACGGCGGAGGATCGCGGTACACGCCAAGGCCCTGGCGGACCACGACACGGCGGCGACCAGGGCCCGCGAGGCCCGCGATCTGGCCGCCAAGGCCCAGCGCGTGGCCGAGGAGCGCGAGCGTGCCGTGGAAGACGCCATCACCGCGGTCGCAGAGCTGCTTTCCGACTGGGCCCGGACCCTCGATGAGCGGATACGCCCCGCCGCCGAGCTCCTCGAAGCCTGGACCCGGCGGGTGTCTGACTTGATTGCCGTGGATAAGCCCGCGCCGGTACTCGCGACAGCGGTCAGCCGCGATCACCTGCGGCCGACCCGGCGGCCCCTCGACCAGCGACACGCCGAGGTGCAACGCGCCCTGCGGGACAACGCGGAAGATCATGCGGACGCCGAGGCGGCACTGGCGGCGGTGGAGGCCGAACGGGACCCCAGGCCTCGCGACCCGGAATTCTGGCAGCGGCGGGAACGGCCCGAGGGGGTCAGCGCGGACGGCGCGCCGCTGTGGAGGCTGGTCGAGAAGGTCGAGCCGGATGCGCCGGTCGAGCAGCTCGAGGCCGCCCTGGACGCCGCCGGCCTGCTGCAGGCCTGGGTCACCCCGGACGGGGCCTATGTGGCCGGCCGCGACGGAGGCGATGTCATCTGGACTGCGCCGTCCGGCCTTGACCCGACCGGTGCTGCTCCGCCGGGCGGGGCCTTGGGGTCGCGGTCGCTGCAGGCCGTCCTGCGCCCCGCCGATGACGCGGGTGCGCTCGCCGGAGTCGTGGCCGGGCTGCTCGCCTCGGTCAGCTACGGCGACGACCTCGCCGCCGAGGGCACGGCGATCAGCAACGACGGCCAGTGGCGCCATGGCGGGCTCACCGGAGCGGCTGCGCCGCGGCCGGAGGGGGCGCGCCTGCTCGGGGCGGCGGCACGAGCGGCCGACCGGGCCCGCCGTATCGCTGACCTGCGTGCGCGCCTCGGCGAGCTAACCGCCGGACGCGACCGCCTCACCGCCGAGCTGGCCGGGCTTGACGAACTGCTCGGCGCGCTCGACGCGGCCGCGGAACGGCTTCCCGGCGACTCGGAAGTGGTCTCGGCGGTACTCCGGGCCCGAGACGCCGCCGAGGCCGCCGAGCAGGGCGCCGGCCAGGCCGGGGTGGCCGCCCGGGCCGAGGATAAAGCCAGATCAGCTGCTGACGCAGCCGCCACGGACGTCGCCCGCCACTGCGCCGAACATGACCTGCCGCGAGCTTCCGGGGACGTCGAGCTGGTCCTGAGAGCGCTGGCCGAGTACCAGTCCGCAATCAGCGGCCTGGTCGGCGCGATGAGCCTGGTTCCGCCGCTGCGCACTGCAGCCGGGCAGGCGGCCGAGGTTGCCGCGCAATGCCGCGCCACGTACGAGCGCGCCGAGGAAGACGCGGCCAGCGACGGCGAGGCGGCCCTCAGCCTGCGCGCCAAGGCAGATGCCGCGCGGGCCGCGCTCACCAAGGAGGCACAGGAGATCATCGAGGAGGTCGGGCGGCTTGGGCGGCGGATACGCGACGCCCAGGAGTCGCTGAAGGTGCTGGCTAAGGATCAGGCCGGCCTGACCGGCCGCAAGTCCAAGGCCGAGGCGACCCTGGAGCAGGTCGAGGAGCGGCGTGAGCAGGCCGAGGCAGACCGCAAGCGTTGCGTGGACCGGTGGCTCGGCTGCGTCGACTCGGGCCTGCCCCGGTTGCGCGGGCTCGATGACCCCCCGGCCCGGCACGTCACGGCCGCGCTCGAATCCGTCCGGGCCGCCCGCGCGAAGATCAGCATCCGTGACTGGCCGGATGATCCCGACGCAGCGGCCCACCGGGTCCAGGGCCAGTGGGTCCGGATGACCGAAGCGGTGGCCATGCTCCGTTCCCGGCTGGAGACCCTGGCCGGCCGGACCATCCGTACGGTCACTCCCGGCGACGGTGACGAGGATTTCCCTGGCGCCGTGGAGGTCGTGGTCGACGCCACCGGAGCCGCGCTGGCTCCGCCGACCGCGGTGGAGACGCTGTCGGCACTGCTCCGGCGGCTGCAGACCGATTACGACGAGGAGCTCACGAAGACTATCAACGAACTTCTGGGCAGCACCTTCATCGAGCATCTGCGTGACCGGCTGGCCGAAGCGGAGCGGCTGCGATCGGACATCAACGCCAAGCTCGCACAGAATCCCACGTCGGTCTCGGGTCTTACCCTACGGCTCATCCGGGTGCCGGTATCCACCGAACGCGCGGCCAATGACGTGCTCGCCGCGCTGGAACGCGACTTCAGCCTGCTGCCCGGATCGACTCAGGAGCAGCTGCGAGGTTTCCTGGCCGGCCGGGTCAGCGACGCGCAGGAGAAGGCGCGGGCCGCGGGGGATCCCGACTGGAGATCCGGGCTCGCGGAGATACTCGACTACCGCCGCTGGTTCGAGCTGCGGATGGAGTACCGCACGTCACGTTCGGGCCTGGAGGACAGATCCGCGGGCGGCTGGCGCGCGCTCGACCGCGGAGACCACGGCCTGCTGTCCGGCGGCGCCAAGGTCGTCACCCTGATGCAGCCGTTCATCGCGGCGCTGCACGCCATGTACGACCAGTCAGGCATCGGGCCACGGATGATCTGGCTCGACGAGGCATTCGGAGGCGTGGACTCGGCGAACAAGGCCGCCATGTTCCGGCTGCTGACGTCCTGCGACCTGGACTGGCTGATCGCGGGCCCGGCCATCATCGCCAACTCCTCCACCGTTCCCCTGGCCTCGATTTACGAGGTACGCCGCGCGCCTCAGCCGCTGCCCGGGGTCTCGCTGGAACTCGCGGTCTGGACCGGGAACGAGCTCACCCATATCGCCACCCCGGACCCCGCGGACCTGCCTGACCTCGCGGCCGATGCACCCTCAGAAGCCGCCGACGACCTGTTCTCCGCGCTGTGACCGATCCTCGTCTGCTGGAGTGGGCCCGCTTGCCCGGGCCGTCGAAGGTACTCGCGGCGGCCAGGCATCGGATCGAAGCCGGGCACAGCATGGCCGGCCGTCCGCTGCGGGTATCGCTGACAACAGAGGAACGCGACCAGGTAGGGAAGCTGCTCGGCACCCAATGGGTACTGTCCGGGCGCCAAGTCGGCGCAAAAGCCCTAGCCGAAGCAGTCCGGAGCCTCGGCGCCGACCTGGAGACGCTGCTGACCTCGTCCGGCGGCCCGCTCCGCAACCGGCCCGCGGAAAGAGCGGCCTCGCTTCGCGGCGCCGAACAGGAGCGGGCACGTGCCACGGACGTCCTGGCGGCCGCCGGGGTGCCGTCCCAGTCGGCCGCAGCCTGGGTGGCCCGGCGCGGGCTGCCGCGGGCCGGAACCGGGCAGCTGCTCGAACTCGCGACGCGGTGCGCTCGGGTTTGGCGGAGGCTTCCAGGCCCGACCGTTCTGCTCGCCGTGCTCGCGGCGGAAGCGCTCGGCGATCCGCACGCCCTGGACCGGGGAAGCCCTGTCGCGGCCGGCGTGCTGCGGCTGCTCGGGTACGACGTGCCCGCCGCCGCCGAGTCCTGGCGCGCCACCTGGGATGAGATCGGTGTCGTCTGCGACCCGGTTTCTTCCCGGGTGCTCGTCCTGAACCTGGTCCTGCGCGGCGACGCTGCGGCCGGCCGGCTGACCGGCGCGGCGGGCGCGGAACCGCTGTGGCTGACCTGGCGGTCGCTCACAGGTGCGTTTGCCTCGGATGCCCCGGACGTCTACGCGTGCGAGAACCCGTCCGTGCTCATCGCCGCGGCTGACCGGCTCGGGTCACGGTGTCTGCCGTTGGTGTGCACGAACGGCCGTCCATCGGCGGCGGCGCGGCGGCTCCTCGCGGGCCTGGCGCGCGGTGGCGCGGTCCTGCACGTCCGCGCCGACGATGACGCCGCGGGCCGTGAGATCGTGTCCGGGCTGAACGCCGCGATGCCGGGGATGCGCTTGTGGCGCTACTCCCTTGAGCCCTCCCCGCGCCCGAGGTACGAGGAACAGGACCTGGAACTCCTCTTGCACGACCTGGACCGCGCGGCCGAAGCTGGGTGACGGGCCGTTGACAGGCCGCCCAGACGGCGAGGACGCGGGCGACAGCGATGGCGTGTCATGTCAACTCACCTCCCGATCGTAACCATCGTGCGCCGGGCCATGCCCGGTCTCGCAGGCATGCTGCGCGCGCACCGCCCACGTCACCTCGGATGGCGTCAGGCGAGCTGGCTGAGCCTGGCGTTCACCTCGTCGAGGCGGAACCGCGCGGGATCGAAGTCAGCGGCGGAGTCGAGGCCCAGCCAGTCGAGCAGATCCTCGTGTTCCTCGTGATCCGGGTCGGCCAGAACTTCCTTCAGGCAGGCGTACCCCCATGCCCCGCCGCAGTCCTCGGGCGGGCACGCGCCCTTGCCGGCCAGGCACGACACGCGGGCGACGCGATCGGGCGGGAGGACTTTCTCCAGCACGATGTCGTGTTCCCAGTCGTCCCCGAAGTCATAGGTGTAGCGCATCCTGGCGCCGGGTTCGGCGAGTACCTCGGCCAGCGTGACCTTGTCCTCGTCGGCGTGCCCGAGGTCGGAGTCAGGTGTTCGTCCTCCCAGCCCATGGCCTGCTGGATGACCTCGTGCAGCAGGTCGAGCGTCAGGGCCGCCGGGACGGCGATCCGTCGCCAGATGGGAGGCTTGGAAACGCCGCGCAAGGTGAGTTCCTCGTCTTCGTCGTAGCCGACCATGGGGTGACGGTGGAAGGCCGGGGGATCATGTCATCCCACGCTACTCGCGTCTGGTGCCCGGCTGAAACGGTTCCAGGCCGACCGACCCGGCGCAGTGCCGGGTGCGGGAAGCATTCCCGCCGACCATTCCCGCCGACCACTCCCCCGGCGGGCCTCGACCGCTTCCCGGCCGAGCTCACGGCCATCTGGCGAATTCCGGCGAGTCTGGCAACAGAACCGGTATCGTACGGTGCCGTGCTGGACGGCGAGCTAATCTTCGTACCGGGCGAGATTCCCCGGCGTGGCGTGTTCGCGCACTGGGGTCGCGGCACCGGGTCCGCCAAACTAGAGCTGGTCTTCCCCGGTGGCACGTACGGCATACGCAAGCGCCTGGTCTCCGCGGATCTCATCCCGGTCGCCGAGGCGCTACCTGCGCTGCTCGCCACGGCCGCCGGCGACCGGATGCGGCTGAGCGGCCAGGCCTGGGCCGCGGCCGCGACGGCGGGCGTGGGACTCATCGCCCGGGGCCGCCTCCTGCCGACCGTCGGGGCCGACGGCACGGACGTCTGGCGGGCGGGGCCGCTCGATCCGGCCGACCTCAGCTGGATGCGTCAGCTCGCCGCGGCCTTCCCGCCGACCGCGCACGCACTGGCGGTTCCCGGCTCGCGCCCGATGCGGCTCCGGTCGCCCGAGGCGCTGATCCGCGATCTCTGGGACGCGATCGCCGATCTGCTCGCGCGCTCGCCCGCCGCGCCGCGGACGACCGCGTCGCCCGCGTTCGCCGCGGCCGACCCGACGCCGGTCGGCGATCTGGCCGAATGGCTGGCCGACACCACCGATGGCCTGGCCGCCGGAGCGCGTCTCGGGCTGCGGATCGAGGCTGTCCAGTCGCCGGCTATAGACATCGGCGACGTCATGGACGACGAGGACGAGGCGGATGGGTTCGAGCCTGCCTTCCGGCTGGTGCTGCAGCTGCGCAGCAACGGCGATCCGAGCCTGATCGTCGACGCCGCGGCACTGTGGAGCCAGCCCGAGACGGTACTGTCCAGGTTCGGCGCGCAGGCGGAGACAGACCTGCTGCTGGCACTGCGGCGCGGAGCGCCGATATGGCCCCCGCTGGCTGAGGTGCTGAGGCAGGCTAGCCCGTCGGTGATCGACCTGGATGATGACGCGCTCACCAGCCTGCTGGGCCCGGCGGCCGAGGAACTGGCCGGCGCCGGCATCGAGGTGCTGTGGCCTTCCAGCCTGCTCGGTGACGGCCTGGAGCTGAGAGCCGTAGCCACGCCTGCGCCGGAGAAGCTGACAGAGGCCGGCTTCGGGCTCGAGGCGCTACTGGACTTCCGCTGGCAGCTTACGCTCGGCGGCGCGCTGCTCGACGCCGACGAGATCGCCGCCCTGGCCGAGGCCAAGCGACCGCTGATCAGGCTGCGGGGCCGCTGGGTGATCCTCGACCCGGCGCTGCTCGAGCGGCTGCGCCGCCCGCCCAGGACACGGATGCGCACGTCCGAGGCGCTCGGCGCCGTGCTGGCGGGTTCGGCGGAAATCGACGGCGAAACGGTCCCGGTGGTCGCGGAAGGCCCGCTCGCCGACCTGGCCGCGCGGGTGGCCGGCATCGCCTCCGCCCCGGCGCCGGTCGGGCCGCCGCCGGGGCTCGAGGCGGCGCTGCGGCCGTACCAGCAGCGCGGCCTGGCCTGGCTGGCCGAGATGTGCGACGCCGGGCTCGGCGGCTGCCTGGCCGACGACATGGGACTCGGCAAGACGATCCAGGTGATCGCGCTGCACCTGCACCGGCGGGAGGCGAAATCCGGTCCCACGCTGGTGGTGTGCCCGGCGTCGCTGCTCGGCACCTGGGAGCACGAGGTGCGCAGGTTCGCCCCGGAGATCCCGGTCCGCCGGTATCACGGGGGCGGGCGGCACCTGGAGGACCTGGCCGTCGATGAGATCGTCCTGGTCACCTACGGTGTAGTGCTGCGCGACGCCGCGCGGCTCGCCGGGGCCGGCTGGGGCCTGGTCGTCGCCGACGAGGCCCAGCACGCGAAGAACCCGCTGTCGCGGACGGCCCGGGAGTTGCGTGCGCTGCCGGCATCGGCCAGGATCGCGCTGACCGGAACGCCGGTGGAGAACCGCCTGTCGGACCTGTGGGCGATCCTCGACTGGACGACACCGGGGCTGCTCGGGCACCTGAAAACGTTCACCAGCCGGGTGGCGATGCCGGTCGAGCGGTACCGCGACGCCGAGGCAACCGCCAGGTTCGCCGCCCTGATCCGGCCGTTCCTGCTGCGGCGGAAGAAGACCGACCCAGGCATCGCGCCCGAACTGCCGCCCAAGACCGAAACGGACCTGTTCGTGCCGCTGACCGCCGAACAGGTCACCCTGTACGAGGCGATCGTGCGGGAGACGATGGAGGCGATCGCCACGAGACAGGGCATCGAGCGGGCAGGCCTGGTGTTCAAGCTGCTCACTGCGCTGAAGCAGATCTGCAACCACCCGGCCCAGTACCTCAAGCAGGCCGGGCCGCTGGCCGGCCGGTCCGGCAAGCTGGCTGCCTTCGAGGAGCTGACCGACCTGATCATGGCCGGCGGGGAATCGATGCTCGTCTTCACCCAGTACACGCAGATGGCGACCTTGCTGCAGCAGCATCTCGACGCCCGCGGGATCGGCAGGTTCCAGGCCGGCGAGGTGCCGGTGTTCCTGCTCTCGCTCAAGGCGGGCGGCACCGGCCTGACGCTGACGCGGGCCACGCACGTGCTGCACTACGACCGCTGGTGGAACCCGGCCGTGGAGGATCAGGCGAGCGACCGGGCGTACCGGATCGGCCAGGACCGCCCCGTGCAGGTGCACCGGCTGATCGCCGAGGGGACGCTCGAGGACCGCATCGCGGCCCTGCTGGAGACCAAGCGCGAGCTCGCCGACGCCGTGATCGGCTCCGGTGAGGGCTGGATCGCCGAGCTGTCCGACGCCGAACTCGCCGAGCTCGTCAGCCTGCGAGCGGCCTCGTGAGCGGCCCCTCGAACGTGACCGGCCCGGCGAGTCCCGGGCCGCCGGAGTTCGGCCGGACCTGGTGGGGCCGGGCCTGGCTGGAAGCGCTGGAGCAGCGGGCGCGGCTGGATCCCGACCGGCTGCCCCGCGGCCGGGAGTACGCGCGCTCCGGCGCGGTGGGTGATCTGACTCTCGCGTCGGGCGAGGCGAGGGCCAGGGTGCGGGGCCGGAAGACCGAGCCGTACCAGGTCAGGATCCGGGTGCGGCCGTTCACCGACGACGAATGGGACCGGGTGCTCGAGGCCATAGCGGCCCGGCTCGGGCACGCGGCGGCGCTGCTGGACGGCGAGCTGCCGCCGGAGATCGCCGGCGACGCGGCCGGCGCCGGGCTCGACCTGCTTCCCGGCGGCGGCGAGGTCGGGCCGCGGTGCAACTGCCCGGACGACGCCGACCCGTGCAAGCATTCGGCGGCGGCCTGCTACCTCATCGCCGATGCGCTCGACGCTGACCCATTCGCCCTGTTCCTCCTGCGCGGCCGTACCCGTGATCAGGTGCTGGCCGGGATCCGGGCCCGCCGGCGCGGCGCGGCGCCCGGGGCCGGCCCCAGCCCGTCCTCCGCGGAGGATGCCGGACGGACGCACGGCGACGCGGGCGTGGACGCCAGGGCGGCGTTCCGCACGCCGGTTCCATCGGCGCCGATCCCGGCCGTGCCGTTGCCGCCGGCCCGGCCCGGGGCCCCGGCGGCGCTTCCGGTGGATCCGCCGCCCTGGCGTCCCGGCTTGCGGGAAGACCTGGTCGAGCTGGCCGCGGATGCCGCCAGCCGGGGGTGGGAGCTGGCGTCCGGGCTGTCCGCCGATGCCGGGCTGACCCTCGACCCCGGCGCCGACCTGGTCCGGCGGGCCGCCCGGGCGCTGGGCACGCCCGCGTTCGCGGCGATCGCGGCGCGGGCCGCGGTGCCCCCGCGCGACCTCGCCCGGCAGGCGCTCGCCTGGCGGCAGGGCGGCCTCGCGGGCCTCGAACTGCTGAGCGCAGAGTGGGAGCCGACGGCCGAGGATCTGGATGCGACCGGGCTGCTGCAGGCGGCGCGGGCCGTGCTGCGCGCCAAGACCGGCGCGGCGGAAGCCATCCGGGGCAACCGGATCACCGCCGGCCGGCTGCAGCTTCGGCTAGGCCGGGACTTGCGCTGGTATCCGTATACGCGATCGGACCAGGACTGGGAACCCAGCGGCCCGGCCCAAGCCGATCCGGCCCTGGCCGTGGCGGATCTATAACGTCATCGGATCGTTCGTTCTACGGCGCCTACGGGGAGCCATCCTTACTTAGGATGATTAACCGATGTGGTGCAACCCCGTCACATGCACTGTAGACCGCGCAGAACTCCCAACTGTAGTTCAAAGTCGAGCTACTGGACCTCCGGCGCGGCACCGTTTCTATTCGCGCCGTTAGCTGCAGTGCCGCAATCATTGCTCCCGCCCGGCCAAGCCGCCTACTGAGATGCTCTCTGTCGTGCGCTTGACTGGTTAGGTGTTTGGGGTGACGATGCTTGAGAATGTTTCTCTGTCATTCGAGCAAGGAGAACTTCTCATACACGTCCGCTTCCTTGGCAAGGACCCCGACTCGCAGGAGGGGCAGTCGCCTACCCTGTTCGCGACCGACCGGACCGACCGTAAGACCTACATCGCCCAGGGGTGGGTCGTGACCGATCCGGTGGCGCTGGCGGAGCTGGGCGACATCCCGCCTGGTGAGGCTGTGATCGAGATTCCCGTCGATGTCCTGCGGTTTGCGGAGGAGGTCCGCTGAGCCTGCTCCTCGGTGAGGACTTCTCCCGGCTCTTCCGCTCGTTCGAGCACACCGCTTTCCGGCTGGAGGCGCGAGATTACTACTATTCGCCCAACGAGTCGAAGGCGCTGGCTCAGTTCGTCGCGGGAGAGCCGGTTGACATGGGCTGGTTCCAGAACTGGCTGTCGATGATCCGTGCGGCAACCGCCGGGGGGCGCCGGTTTTCGCGTGTCCGGGTGGTCAGCGTGCCGCTGACCGAGTACAGCCGCTTTGGTGTGTTCTGCTCGCAGTACACGAACGCGGCTGGCGAGGAGATTCGTTACCTGACCCGCGATCATGCCTGTGACCTGCCGGACTACGATTACTGGCTGTTCGACTCGCGGCTGCTGGTCAAGATGCACTTCGATGAGGGAGAGCACTTCCTCGGCGGTGAGGTGATCAAGGACCCGGCCGTGATCGTGCAGCACGGGTACTGGCGCGATGCTGCCTGGCATCGCGCGGTTCGACGGGACGACTTTGCCACCGAGCAGAACTAGCGGCGTCCTCAGCGTTCACGAGGCACGCCACGCGCCGGCAGGTCGCGGACTCGCTGTCCTGGCCTGCCTCGAAGGTCTCCAAGCTGGAGAACGGCCGGCAGACACCGACCGACGACGATGTCCGCGGCTGGGCCAGCGTCACCCACGCCGGGGGTGAGGCTGAATCGCTGCTCTCCTCGCTGTACACCCTGGAGGTCCAGCATGCTGAGTGGCGGCGCCAGATCAGGACCGGGCTGCGCCCCCACCAGGACGAGATCGCCGGCCTGGACGCGAGAACGCGGCTATTCCGTGCGTTCGAGCCCACGTTCATTCCGGGGCTATTGCAGACGGCGGAATACGCCCGTGCCCGTTTCGCGCAGAGCATCACCGTGTTCAAGGTACCCAATGACATTGATGAGGCGGTCCGGGCGCGTGTGCGGCGTCAGGAGATGCTGTACCAGCCGGACAAGCGTTTCCATTTCGTGCTGACCGAGGCCACGCTGCGGTACCGGCTGTGTGCGCCCGAGGTGATGCTCGGGCAGCTGGACCGGCTGATCTCATTCGCGGCGCTGCCTAACGTGCGGCTGGGCATTGTCGGCTTCGATACCGCGTACGTG
>WNFJ01157048.1_pt5 | contig 15346 bp, 12 predicted proteins | sample 5400461 | NCBI WGS metagenome assembly WNFJ01 (sample SAMN13153349, study PRJNA577476) | soil metagenome | isolation source: 115 cm saprolite on Douglas fir-dominated hillslope | place: USA:California | collected 2013-09-17 | reverse complement strand
TCCGCGTGCTCATGATGCCGCGCGATACGAACGCGCAAGGCACGATCTTCGGCGGGGTGATCCTGTCGTTCATCGACCAGGCTGGCGCGATTGAAGCGCGCCGCCAGGGCGCGCGCATCATGGTCAGCGTGGCGATGGACAAGATCGTTTTTCATCAGCCGGTCTTCGTCGGCGATCTGATCAGCTTCTGGTGCGAGACGCTGCGCATCGGGAACACCTCGATCACCGTCAAGGTCGTGGTGGAGGCGAATCGCTACAACGACCCGAACGAGAAGGTTCTGGTCACCGAAGCGCAGGTCGTCTACGTCAATCTCGGTCAGGATCGGAGGCCGACCCCGATCGCGCGGAGCGCATCTTTTCGAGTCGCTCCTTGATCTCGCGTTCCAATCCGACGTCTTTCGGCTCGTAGAAGCGCCGACCGGCAAGCGAATCGGGGAGACACTCCATCGACGTCGTTTGTTCGTCGAAGTCGTGCGCGTACTGATATCCGCGGCCGTAGCCGAGGTCTTCCATCAGGCGCGTAGGAGCATTGCGGATCTGCAGCGGCACGGGCGGATTGTCACCCTGTCGAACTTCGTGCACCGCGTTGCCGTACGCGACGTAGACGGCATTCGATTTCGGCGCGGCCGCGAGATAGGTCGTGAGTTGCGCGAGCGCGACGCCCGCTTCGGGCATGCCGATGAAGTGCGTCGCTTCTTTCACGGCCACCGCCAGCACGAGCGCCTGCGGATCGGCGTTGCCGATGTCCTCCGACGCCGCACGCACGAGCCGGCGCGCGATGTAGAGCGGATCCTCGCCGCCTTCGAGCATGCGCACGAGCCAATACACGGCGGCATCCGCATCGCCGTTACGAATCGATTTGTGTAGCGCCGAGATGATGTTGTAGTGCTCGTCGCCGCCTTTGTCGTACATCAATGAGCGGCGCTGCAAGATTTTCTGGATTTCTTCAGCACTCACCGAGCCGTGAGCGGTTTCGACGGCCAGCTGCAGGCTGTTGAGCGCTTGACGCGCGTCGCCCGCAGAGGTTGCGGCGATGAAATCGAGCGCGTCTTTCGTCAGCTCGACGCCGAACTTCTTCACAGCCGGATCCGCGATCGCGCGCTCGAGGATGGTCATCACCTGCGCACGTTCGAGCGGAGGAATGACGACCACCTTCGTTCGTGACAACAGCGCGGAATTCACTTCGAAGGATGGATTCTCTGTCGTTGCGCCGATGAGGACGATGTCCCCCGCTTCAACATAGGGGAGGAAAGCATCCTGCTGCGCCTTGTTGAAGCGATGGATCTCGTCGATGAAGACAATCGTTTTGATGGCCCGGCCGATGCGAAGCTTGCGCGCTTCCTCCATCAATACTTTGATGTCTTTGATCGAGCTCGTCGTCGCGGAGAAAGGAACGAACCGGGCGCTGGTCGTGCGCGCGATGATGCGCGCCAGTGTCGTCTTGCCGGATCCGGGCGGCCCCCACAGGATCATCGACGGGATGCGATCGCTTCCGATCGCGTTGCGAAGGAATCGTCCTTCGCCTAACAGGTCCTCGAGCCCGACGATTTCGTCGAGGGTCTTCGGCCGCAATCGCTCCGCCAGCGGCGCATCACCGGGGAGGGAGGGCGGGAGGGGAGCGTCGTCGAAGAGGGAACCACTCATAGGGAAAAGAAGTTCGAAGTTCGAAGGTCGAACGCAGAACGAAGAATTGAGGTTTGCGTTCTTACTTCTTCATTCGAACTTCGAACTTCGTACTTCATCTGCAAAGCAACGAGAAGTCCAGGTTCCCGCCGGACACGACGACAGCCGTCGGTCCCTTCGCGACAATCGTCCGTGTCAGTAGCGCCGCAATTCCCAGCGCTCCTGTCGGCTCGATCACGAGTTTGGTCCGATACATCGCGAACTTGACCGCATCGAGTAGCGCATCATCCTCCACGCTGACCACGTCGCGAACGCGTTCGCGAATGATCACGAAGTTGCGCGTTCCGATCGCCAGTGTGCGGGCGCCATCGGCGATTGTTTTTGGAGGATCGATCGTGACAATGCGGCCGGTCTTGAATGACTGCTCGCCATCGTTGCCGGCTCGCGGCTCGACGCCGCAAACCGCGACATTCGGTTTGACCGAAGTCGCCGCTACGGCGACGCCCGACAGCAGCCCGCCGCCGCCAAGGGGCACGACGATTGTTTCGACCTGCGGCCATTCCTCGAGGATTTCGAGGCCCACCGTGCCTTGTCCAGCGATGATGCGTTCGTCATCGAAGGGCGGGATGACGGACGCCCCGGTCTTCTCCGCGATTTCGCGTGCGACGGTATCGCGAGTCGCCGCTGTGACGCCGGACGTTACGACCTCCGCGCCATACGCTTTCGTTGCCTCCACCTTCGTTGCCACGGAACCCTCTGGCATCACAATGGTTGCGCGGACGCCGAGGAGTTTGGAGGCGAGGGCCACGCCCTGGGCGTGGTTGCCTGATGAGAACGCGACGACGCCGCGCTTTCGCTGTTCTTCGGGGATTTGCAACAGCGCGTTCATCGCGCCGCGGATCTTGAATGAGCCGGCGCGTTGGAGGTTTTCACACTTGATGCGAACCTCGAAACCGACTCTTTCCGAAATTGACCTGTTAGCGAGAAGAGGCGTACGATGAATGAACGGGCGAATCCGAGCGGCAGCGGCTCGCACGTCATCGACGCCGACCGTCGCCGTGGTATTTGAAGAAGTCACCCGTATTAGTATAAACTGCCAGAAAACAAAGTGGATCGGCGTCGCTTCTTTGCGATTCCTGAATCACGGGCAAGGCATTATCGGGTTGGAGGTTGGGGTTATGTGGAGATGGGTTACCCGCGGCCTGGTTCTCACCATTTTAGTGACGTGTTTTCCTACTGCGCTGTTCGCGCAGGATCTCATCGCGGCACTCGATTTTCCGGATCCGACCGTCCCGAACTCGGGAATGGTGCTTGTCAAAGGCTGGGTCCTCGATCCGATGTCGGTCGCGAAGATCGAGCTCTACGTTGACGATCAATTTTTGCACGTCGTCAACAAGGGCCTGCCGAGAATCGACGTCCTGGAGGCGTATCCGAATTATCCGGGCATTCATAACATCGCGCCCGGATTTCAGACCGGATTCACCGCCAGCCGATTCAGCAACGGCCCACATACCGTCAATGTGAAGGTCTACTTCGCCGACAACCGTGTGTTCGAGCTCGGGCGGCGGACGATCAACATCGACAACACGATCAATCAGCCTCCGTTCGGAAGTCTCGACATTCCCGATCTCGCGGCACAGTACAACGCCAGCGGATCGTTCCCGGTTCAGGGTTGGGCCGCTGCCACCGACGGCATCGGTCGCGTGGATGTCTTCATCGACGGCGGAATCCTACAGTCGGCGATGTATGGCGACGCGCGCCCCGATGTCGGCAACACTTTCCCCGATTTCCCGGCCGCGAATTTCAGCAGCTTCATTGCGTACATCGACACGACCCGCATCCAGGATGGAGTGCATCTGCTCGAAGTCGTGGCGTTCGACCGCCTGGGACTCTCCAAGATCATCGGACGCCGCCAGGTGCAGATCTTCAACAACGAAACGAACCTGAAGCCGTTCGGCTTCCTGGACGAGCCGAAGCGCGATGCAGTGCTCTTCGGCACGCGCTGCAATTCCGCGCCGGTCATCATCTCGCCGCCGGTCAACCCACAGTCGCACATCACACCCGTCCGCGGCTGGGCCCTCGACCTCGGCACGCGTGCAAATCTCGGTCGTGTGCGGTACGTCGAGCTGATGATCGACGGCGTTCGATGGGCATCGACGGACGATTGTTCGTTCAGCATGCTCTTCAACACATTCACGAACTGCTACGGCCTGCCGCGTTTTGACGTGCAGCGCTACTATCCGACCTATCCCGATTCACCGCGCTCCGGCTACATGTTCACCATGGACGTCGGCGCTCTCATCGCCCTCGGCGTCCGTCCCGGAAATCACGTTTTGAAGGTTCGCGTCGGCGATCAGCAACAGACGTTCGCGGAGCTGCCGGGACCGCAAGGTATCCCGGTCTTCTTCGAATGCGCCGAGAACCGCGTTGCTGCAGTCCAGGGATTCATCGACATTCCGACGTCCTTCGACTACGTGAGAGGCAACGTGACGTTCCAGGGTTGGGCGGCCAACGAGCAAAACAGCGTGGCGGCGGTCGAGATCATCGTCGACGGCGATTTCATCGGCCAGGCGCAATACGGTTTTCCGCGCCCCGACGTTCTGCAAGCGAACCCGTTCCTCTTCAACGCCGGAAATTCGGGCTGGCGCTTCACGATGGACACGACGAAGCTGAGCAACGCGCGCCATCGTCTGACTGTCCGGGCAATGGATATCTCCGGGCTTCGCACGGAAATCGGCTCAGTCGACTTCTACGTGCAGAACGCGACCCCAGTCCCGTAAACGCATCCCATCGACATCACACGAGCGGCGGTTCACCCGCCGCTCTTTTTTTTCATTCGAGGTCTTTCGCCATGCAGACGCTCGTGTTTCGAGATTGTCGATATTCGCCGTACGGTTCGATGTGACAAAAGCCGGAACGTACGTAGAGCCGCAGCGCGGCCTTCTGGCGAATTCCTGTTTCGAGGAGGAGACGGCGCGCGCCGATCCTGCGCGCCTCGGCTTCCAACGCCGCCACAACCGCTCTGCCGACGCCTTCACCTCGAGCGGCCGGCGTCACATACATCCGCTTCAACTCCGCGGTATTCGCATCGAGAAGACGCACAGCGCCACAGCCGACAGGAACGCCGTCACGATAAGCGACCATGAACGCGCCGGCTCCCTCGGCGACATCCGCTGGATCCAGCCGAAAGTGCGTCGCGCCCTCTTCCGGATACAGACTCTTCAACTCCGCATTCAGCGCGGAGATCAACGTCATCGCCGTCGACGAGGAGAGCTCTTCGCGCCGGACGTCCAGCATCGATCAGAAGAGTTTGAGGAACACGATGTTCGCGACGAATCCGCTCTGCGCGTTGCGACCGACGGTTTTGCCGATGTCGAGGCGCAGCAGCGTTCCGTACGGGCCGACGGTCTGCCCGCCGATGCCGACGCCCTGGAACGGCTCGCGGTGATAACCAGCAAGGTGATCGTCGATCAGGCCGTGGTCGTAGAACGCTTCCATCCGCAACTGATCGGATAGGACGAATCCATACGAAAGATGGCCGAGAATGGCCTTCTCGGCGCGGACGGAGCCGGAGCGGACGCCGTGAATGCGGCGCGAGCCGAAGAATCCCAGCTCGTATCCCGAGAAGCGGTCGAGATGTGTTCCGTCGAGATAATTGAGCTCGACGCCGATGCGCTGGAACTTCGGGAGATAAAAGCTCTTCGAGACCTCGGCGCCGAAATCGGAGTACGTCTTCTGATTCGGGTTGTACTCCGAAAGAATTCCCCACGGCTTCCAGGTCGTGCGCTTGTTGTAATCGTAGAAAGCGCCGACGGTGTAACCCCACCGCGAATACGAACCATCGATGCCGGGACTGATCTCGAAGGTGTCGCTCGGAACGGCGAACGAAGAGACGGTGTCCTTGTCGCGCCTGAAAAAAGTATGTGAGAGACCGAGTGAAACGTCGATTTTTCCGAAGTTGAGAAACGGATGTCCGGCGCGGAACGTCAGGCGAGTCGGCAGTTGCTTGACCGCTTCGTTCTTCTGCTCGTGGCCGAACCTGTACATCGAGTTGGTGGTGGGCACCGCGATGGCGAATAAATCCGCGCCAATATTAGTCCTGGTATTTGCTACATTTGGATTGGTGGCATTGCCAGTCAGCACGACGCCCGCGAAGAAGACGTTGGTCTGGATTCCGCGGTTGTTCCAATTGAAGTTGAAGTAGTCAATGCCGCCGAGAGGGAGGACTGGGAATGCGAGTCCGGAATCGTGATGGATTCCGCCGACCATGAACCTTCGCGAGGTATTGAAGCCTTCCTTGACGACGCGCTCACCCGCGGCATTCTTCTCCACGTAGCGCATGCCCTGCTGCGTTTCGCGCACGATGCGCGACTCGGATGCTGACACGATCTGATGCCGCTGCTCGTAATCCGAAGGCTCGAGCCGAAAATCGCTGAAGGTCGTCTGACGCAGCACGACGTTCGCGCGTCCGGCAGCCGAGACGACCTGCTGCGCCGACACTTCGATCGGAAGCCATACGATCTCGCGCGCGTCGGTCTTCGCGACATCGGCGGCTGTCAGCGGCGCGTGCGTCGCGCGGGCGAACGGCTGGAAGTCGACGCGCTCTTCGTTCGAGAGCACCTCGCCGGTCAGATTGAGCTGAACCATCGAGATGCGGATGCGCGACCACGTCTTGCTGTCGATCCAAACCGTCCCGCGGTAGAGCGGAAGTCCGGCGGGCGCATTCGGAGGCGGCTCGAAACGCACTTCGTAGGTGTGGTACCCGTTGAGATCCGTCTCGCGAATGAGCTGATAGCGGTATTCGTTCGTGAGGTGGATATCAAGCGGAAGCTGGGCAACTTTCTCGGGTTGAATGAGCGGCAGCTCGGGAATGCGTCCGTACTTCCACTTCACGCCGTTGATGTAGAAGTCCTGCCACACCCAGTCCGAGGCGGCGTGCGGGTCGGAGAAAAAGTCGCCCGAGATGGTGGCCTCGATCGCTTCGCCGCCTTCGAGTGTGAAGCGCAATTTCGTCGCGTCGCGCGCGATGTAGCGCGGCTGAATCGATTCCTGGTAGCTCCTGTACGCCTGGTGATTGCGAATGATCTCTTCGACCGTGATGCCGCGCTGCGTCGCGACGCTGATGGCTTCCTTCGTGGTCTGCGGTTTCTCGGTGTGATCGAGTGTCAACAGAAATGGATGCTTGACCGGCTGCAGGCCGATGAGAAAGTGTCCGCCCTTCGCGCCGACGTCGGTGACCTGGCGATCGCCGGCCGCGTCGATCCGACGTGGCCGCGTGTATCGATCGCTCGGCAATGAGGCGATTGTCGCGGCGGTGGCATCGCCGCGCGGCACGATGATCGTGCGGAGGTCTTCGCCGCGCACGAACGTCAGAACGGGCATCTCGATGCGATCGCCCTTTGCGTCGAGAACCTGCGTGGACGACGTTGAATCGAAGGCCCAGTCGCCGGCAAACGCGCTGTTGAAGTTCGCTAGCGCTGCGACGTCTTCGGCAGCGGGCCGTATCGTGTAGGCGCGTATTGCGCCGTCGGCAAGTGCGCGCGCAAGGTCAAAAAATGCGTTTGGTGACTGCGGTTCGACCGTCGCATAGAGCTTCTTCGACGGTTCCTTTTCCAGGATCCACGCGTTGGTCTTCCTGACATCGAGACCGTCGACGATCAGCGCATCGATGTAATTGAGCGCGCCGGTCTCCAACAGCTTGTTGAGATCATCGATGGATGTGAGAGGCAGGACGATTTTTGTCGCGACGTTGAGTCCCTGCGCCGTTACCGCCAGGCGCTTGAAGGCGTAGCCGGCGACGGAAGTGTCTACGCCATTCGGAATGACGCCGATGCCTTCGAACGGACCATGTAGCCGCGCCCACTCGATGATCGTCTTCGTGTGGGTCTCGACATCGAGCAGCGGGTCCTTTTCCCGATCGACGGAATAGGCGACGATCACCGTGAGCTTCGCGCGCTGCTGGGGCGAAAGCGCGTCGATCTGCGTGGTCGCGAGATCAATTTCGTTGATCTGGAGCACCAGTGGAATCACCGCAGAAGGTGGCGCGGTCAGGTCGGCGGTGGCGCCGACGCACAGGCTGCATTCCTTCGGCGTGTCGGCTGCCAATAACGAGAGGACGGAAACTTGCAATGAGACGAGAAAGATCGCGATTTTTCTCATGATGGACGCGCCGTGTTCAACGCGACGTGCGGAGCTGAAAATTGCCGACAAAGCGAGGCGCCCTTTTCCTCAATCCTTCTGCGGGAGTCAAACTTCCCGTCACAGAAGCGTCCGCGATCGAGGCTGCCGCAAGTGAGGCCGGACTCGACGTCTTTCGAATCGATCGCCATGTCGATTGCAGCTCCATCATCCGAGAGCAGATGCAGATGGGCCGCACGCTGTTCGTGGCCGCTGGTGGTGACGGAACGATCAGTAATGTCATCCAGCCGCTGGTGAATACCGAGGCGGTGCTGGGCGTCATTCCGCTCGGAACGTTCAACCACTTCGCGCGCGATCTCGGTCTTCCGCTCGATTGGCGCGCAGCGCTGGAGGTCGCGTTGTCGGGAACGACGCGGCAAATCGATACTGCACGGGTCAACGAGCGATTTTTCATCAACAACCTTTCGATCGGCCTCTATCCCGAGCTCGTCTCGCGCCGCGAGGAGCGGGGGCGCGATACGTCGCGCTGGAAAGCGCGCCTCTACGCCGCCGTGGCGACGCTTCGAAAATATCCGTACGTCACGCTCGCGATCGAGACCGACTACCTCCACGAGATCATCCGCACGCACGTCTTCGTCGTCTCGAACAATTCCTACGATCTTTCGCGCCTCGGCGTTGAAGCGCCGCGTAACACGCTCGAGGAAGGACGCCTCTCGGTCTATTGGCTTCCGCACGTTTCGCGCATTGCGCTGGCTCGTTTTCTCGCGCATTACTTCGCGGGGCGCGTCACGACGACTCCAGGCTTTCGTTCGTTTCGGACCGTCAGGCTTCGCGTGCAGTCGCCGCGCAAGCATTTGCACCTCGGCGTCGACGGCGAAGTCGTCACGATGCCGCCGCCGCTGATCATCACGATGGTTCCGCGTTCGCTGCTCGTGAAAGTGCCGCGCGAATAGCGCGCGCTATAATCCGCAGCCTTCATGACGCCGCGCATCAAAGACCTTCCGCAGCACATCGGCGAGAAGGTCACCATCAACGGATGGCTTTACAACAAACGGACAGCCGGCAAGCTGCAGTTTCCGATCATTCGCGACGGCAGCGGCTATCTGCAGTGCGTCGTCGTGAAAAAGGAAGTCAGCGAAGAGACCTGGCGAGCCGTCGAGGAAGTGACTCAGGAGTCGACAGTGCGCGTGACGGGGACCGTTCGCGCCGAGGCGCGTGCGCCGGGCGGCGTGGAGCTGGGAGTGGAGTCGTTCGAGACCTTCGCGCTGACGCAGGAGTATCCGATCACGCCGAAGGAGCACGGCACTGCGTTCCTGATGGACATTCGCCATCTCTGGCTGCGCTCCGCCAAACAGCATGCGATCCTGCGCATTCGGAACGAAATCGAGCAGACGTGCCGAGATTTTTTTTACGAGCGCGATTTCGTTCTCATCGATTCGCCGATTCTCACCGCCAACGCTGCCGAGGGCACTTCGACGCTTTTCGAGACCGACTACTTTGGCGAGAAGGCCTATCTCTCGCAGTCCGGTCAGCTCTATCTCGAGCCGGCAGCGGCGGCTTTCGGGCGCGTCTACTGTTTCGGTCCGACGTTTCGCGCGGAAAAATCGAAGACGCGCCGGCACCTCATGGAATTCTGGATGGTCGAGCCGGAAGTCGCGTTTCTCGAGTTCGACGGCCTGCAGGAACTGGCGGAGGAATTCGTCGAGGCGATCGTCGATCGCGCGCTCGACCGCTGCAAAGAGGAGCTGAAGACGCTCGAACGCGATGTCTCAAAATTGGAAAACGTCCGGCGGCCGTTCCCGCGGATCACGTATCGCGAGGCGATCGAGCTGCTCGCGAGCAAAGGCATGGCCGCAAAATTCGGCGATGACCTCGGCGGCGACGAGGAGACGGTCATCGCGAACTCTTTCGATCGACCCGTGATGATCACGCGCTATCCCGCCGCGATCAAGGCGTTCTACATGCAGCCCGATTCGAAAGATCCATCGGTGGCGCTGGCCCTCGACATGATCGCGCCGGAAGGCTACGGCGAGATCATCGGCGGCTCGCAGCGCATTCACGATCACGATCTGTTGCTGCAGCGCCTCAAAGAGCACAACCTGCCGATCGATCGCTTCCAGTGGTACCTCGACGTTCGGAAGTACGGGACATTCCCGCACTCCGGATTTGGCATGGGCATCGAGCGCGTCGTCGCGTGGATCTCGGGCGTGCCGCACCTGCGCGAGACGATTCCGTATCCGCGAATGCTGAATCGGATCTATCCGTGATGCGCCGCTTCGCGGCGCGTTGTCGGTCGTCGGTTTTCGGTTGTCAAAGCGAACAATGATGATCGACAACCGACCACCGACAACGCTGCGCATCGTGCCTCTAGGTGGCCTGGGCGAAATCGGGATGAACCTCATGGTGATCGAGCATGGCGATGCTTCGATCGTCGTCGATTGCGGAATGATGTTTCCCGACGCCGCGACACTCGGAGTGGACGTCATCGTTCCTGACATGACGTACCTCTTCGAAAACGCCGCGCGCGTAAAGGCGGTGTTTCTCACACACGCGCACGAAGACCACATTGGCGCGCTGCCGTTTCTCGTCGAACGCGTCAAGGTGCCGGTGTACGGGATGCCGCTGACGCTCGGTTTCCTGAGCGATAAGCTGGAAGAATTCGCGATCGATGACGTCGAGATGCGCGTTATCCGCCCACGCGATGTCGTCGACGCCGGACCTTTTCGCGTGGAAGCGATCCGGATGACGCACTCCATCGTCGATGCGCTCGCGTTCGCGATCCGCACGCCGAGCGGCACTGTGATTCACACCGGCGACTTCAAGATCGATCACACGCCGATCGACAATCTCTCGACGGACCTGGCCGCACTCGCGCGCTACGGCGAGGAAGGCGTCCTCCTGCTTCTCTCCGATTCCACCAATGCGCTTGTTCCCGGTCACTGCCCCTCGGAGCGCCACGTCGGCAGCGCGCTGGCTTCGGCGTTCGCGAAAGCGCGCGGACGCATCATCATCACGACTTTCGCGTCGCACATCCATCGCATCCAGCAGGTGATCGACATCGCCCGGAAGAGCGGCCGCAAGGTGATGCTAGTGGGACGCTCGCTGGTCGACAACAGCGAGACCGCCGAACAACTCGGCTATCTCAACATTCCGCGCGATGTGCGCGTCAACGGCAATGACGGCGATCGCCGCATCGTGATCCTGACGACCGGAACGCAGGGGGAAGCGACCTCCGCGCTCTCGCGGATGGCAGTCGGCGAACACAGTCAGGTGAAGATCGAGCGAGGCGACACCATCATCGTTTCGGCGCGCACGATTCCCGGAAACGAGCGCGCGGTCTCGCACATGATCGACAACCTCTACCGGCAAGGGGCGGAAGTGTTGACGTGGGACACGGCCGACGTGCACGTGTCGGGGCACGGCTGCGAGGAAGAGCTGAAGCTGATGCTCAACCTCACCAGGCCGCGATTCTTCATTCCGATTCACGGCACACTTCGCCATCTGATCCATCACGCGCGGCTTGCGGAGAGCGTCGGCGTTCCGCACGGCGTCGTGATCACGAACGGTCAGGTCGCGGAAATCGACAGCGACAACATCCGCGTGCTCGAGGAGCGCGTGTCGCACGGCAAAGTATTCATCGATAACGAGGCGGAGGAGGTGCCGGAAATCGTCGTGCGTGACCGGCAGCACCTGGCTGAGGATGGGTTTGTGATCGTGGTGGTGGCGTTCGACAGCAACGGGAAGCTCGTCCGCGATCCCGAGATCATCACGCGCGGGCTCGTTCACGTCGATTCGAACCAGGAGATGCTCGACGAGATCCGCCAAATGTTGGTTGGCATGTTTGCGGAAACACCCGCTGAGGAGCTCCGCGATTCCGAGCTGTTGCAGGAATCGATGCGCGCGATGCTGAAGCGCTATTTCCGAAAGAGTATGGGCCGCCGGCCGATGATTTTGCCTGTAGTTTGGGAGATGTGATGTCGATCGTCGAAGCGATTGTTCTTGGTTTGGTACAGGGCCTTACGGAATTCATCCCCGTTTCTTCGACCGCGCACCTCTTGATCGTTCCGGTGCTGCTCGGGTGGGGTGATCCGGGGGCGGCGGCGTCGGCAGTGATCCAGTTCGGTACGTGGATCGCGGCCCTGATCTATTTCGCTCGCGACATCATCCGGTTGATCGCCGGCTTCTTCCGCGGCCTGATTTCGCGACGGCCGCTGGAAGATACCGATTCGCGCGAGGCATGGCTCGTCATCATCGGCTCCATTCCCATCATGATCCTCGGCCTGTTGCTGAAGAAACACATCGAATCGAGTTTTCGAGGTCTGTGGATCGTGACGACCATGGTCATCCTCGTGGCGATTCTGCTGCAGCTCGCCGAGATGTACGCGCGGCGCCGGCAGCTTCGCACGTTCGATCAAATGAACGTTGGCGATGCCGTCGCGATCGGATTCGGGCAGTGCCTGGCGCTGATTCCCGGCTCGNNCGCGGAGTCGAGCGCCCGACAGCGGCACGCTATTCTTTTCTGCTGAGCATCCCGGCGGTCGGCGCGGCGGGATTCCTCGAGCTGTTCAAGGAGCGCCATCACCTCGGCGAGCTCGGATGGACATCGATCATCGTGGCGATCGTCGTCGCCTTTATCACCGGTTACGCGTCGATCTGGTTTCTGCTGCGCTACCTGAAGACGCACACGACGTCGATCTTCGTCTACTACCGCCTCGCGCTCGGCGTCGTGATGATCGCGCTGTTGTTAGGCGGCGTTCTTCACTGAGTTAGTCGCTTAGGACCTGTATTTCCGGAATGTTGCGGTAGCGCTCGGCATAGTCGAGGCCGTATCCGATGACGAATTGCGGATCGATCGAGAAGCCGACGTACTCCGCTCGAAATTCGACTTTGCGCGCTGCGGGCTTGTCGAGAAACGTCGCCGTGCGCAGCATCGATGCTCCGCGGCTCTCGATGTAGCGGAAAACCTCGCGCATCGACAGGCCGCTGTCGATGATGTCTTCCACGATCAGCACCGCGCGGCCGTGCATGTCGAGCTGCGGCTCCTTCAATACAGTCACCACGCCGGACGAGTACTTTTCGTTTCCGTAGGATGAAATCTGAATGAAGTCGAGCGCGACGTCGAGATTGATTTGACGCATGAGATCGGAGCAGAAGAACATGGCGCCTTTCAGAACGCAGAGCGCGATGGGGTTCGTACCGGCGTAATCGGTAGTTATCTGACGCCCCATCTCCGCGACGCGCTTAGCAATCTGATCTTTGGTGATTAACGTCACTTGGGCCATGTGTGGGAAAATTCTAACATCCTGATTTTCGAACAATATGATGTCAGTTGCTGAGATCGGGCTGCTTCAGGGCCGCTACGTGCGGCTGTCCGACAGGTTCAAGTCGATCTGGACATATCACCAGTTCGCATCAGGAGTCTTCAAGAGCCTACTGCAGTCGCCGCTGCCTTACCACATCGATTTCCAGAATACGTACGACCGCATCCGCGCTGCGAATGCGAATCTGCACGCCTCGCAAATGCAGGAAGCCGCTTCCGCGCTCGGCCTTTGCGAGCTGGCGCTCGATCGCATCACGGCGCAGCTGGTGCGCGCGGACGATCAGGTCAGCGCGTCTTCTGTCCGTCGCTTCTTCGAGAAATTGAAGCGGCAGGACGAAGGCATCGTTCAGTATCTGATCAAGTTTTATCTTTATGCCGACGCCGTGGAAGGCGATCGGCGCGACAAACTCGATTACCTCTTCACGCGCATCGGCGAAGAATTCAGCGCCGATCGCGGCGTATTCGCGTCGCGCAGCTCACTCGAGTTCCGCGAGCAGGTCATCAGCCTCGTGTCGCTGCTGCGCGCGCCCGAGGCGCCCCAGGAGGAAGTCGTCCGTCTGATCCGCGCCATTCGTGGAATTCGCGATGACATCCAATCGGCAGCGGCGTTCGAAGAGCTCACCGAGCGGAATCTCCTCAAGAACGCGCGGTTGTTCAAGCACCGGCTCGGTCACATCTACTTTCAGCCCGATGTCCTCATGTCGATCGTCGAGCTGAACGTCGCGACGAAGAACAAGTTCCTGCGGCTGTATGCCAAGGAGGAGGAGAGGATCGTCGACGACGCGCAGAAGCTGGTCGAGCACGGGCCGGCGATCGAGCGCAACTTCGGATACACCAATCCCGAGCTTGTCGAAGAGATCTCGCGCTTTCGCGAGTTCAAGCAGCGATTCGATGTGTCGCGATCAGCGTCCAACGTCAAGCACGACGTCATCACGCATCTCAAGCAGAGCATGACGAACATCCTCACGCAGCTCGATCGCGGGCTGGGCGACGACGACAGCCAGGCCGCGGATCTGCCCCTGTCCTTTTTCAGCGAGGCCGAGCGCGTGGAGAACATCACGAGTCGCTTCGCCGATCCGCTCCTGCATCCCTATCTCATGCAGATCGCCGAGGCCATCGATGTCGCCGATCCGTCGGTGATGCCGGAAGAAGTCGCGGAATTTCCCAACATCAAGGAGTTGCGACTCGAGCCGTGGGAGATCGCCGGCTACCAGAAATTGTTCGAACGGCGCGCGGCCGAAACCGAAGAGGACAACCAGGATCTTTGGATTCTGTACATGCGCGCGGCGGCGCTTAGAGTTAAAGTCGACGCCGAAGCGACCATGCTGGCGGCATCGACAGGCGCCGGCGTTACAGCAGAGCCGGAGTTGCTCGCGGCCGCGAAGCAGAGTCTCGACTGCGGCAAAGAGCTCGACGAACAGTTCAACGAATTCCTTCACGAGGCTGTCTACTACTCCAATCCCAAAATCCTGCATCATCTCTATCGATCGCGGTTCCGTCTTCTGCGCGGCTTCAGCGGCCTGTGGTTGATCTACGACCGCGGCGGCCAGCCGGCAGGCGTATAGAATCGCGGCGTGAAGATCTACAACTTCCTGGAAGAAGGACCGCGGCCCTCGAAGATCGTGGCCGTCGGCCGCAATTACGCCGAGCACGCGAAGGAGCTCGGCAACGAAGCGCCCTCGGAACCGATCATCTTTCTCAAGCCGCCGTCCGCGCTTCTGCCGCACGAAGGGAAGATCGTGAGGCCGCCGCAATCGCAGCGCGTCGACTACGAGGGCGAGCTCGCAATGGTGATCGGAAAGCGCGCGCGGAACGTCCGCGCCGATCGCTGGCGCGATTTCGTTCGCGGATTCACATGCGCGAACGATGTCACTGCGCGCGACCTCCAGAAAAAAGACGTGCAGTTCACGCGTGGCAAGAGCTTCGATACTTTTTGTCCGCTGGGACCGCACATCGAGACCGATCTCGATCCCGCGGATCTCTCGCTTGTCACACGCGTCAATGGCCAGGTCAAACAGAACGGACGCACGAGCATGATGGTTTTTCCGTGTCCGGTGATCGTCGAATTCATCACCAGCGTCATGACGCTCGAGCCGGGTGATGTCATCCTCACCGGCACTCCGGCAGGCGTGGGTCCGCTGCAATCGGGCGACACGGTGGAGGTCGAGATCCAGGGCATCGGCACGCTGCGCAACCATGTTGCGTGATGCGATTGTTTCTCAGTTCCCAGAGTTAGCGCATTTACCTCGCGGTGCTGTGGCGGTT
>WNFJ01013312.1_pt2 | contig 15346 bp, 11 predicted proteins | sample 5400461 | NCBI WGS metagenome assembly WNFJ01 (sample SAMN13153349, study PRJNA577476) | soil metagenome | isolation source: 115 cm saprolite on Douglas fir-dominated hillslope | place: USA:California | collected 2013-09-17 | reverse complement strand
AATGTAGCCCGCGGCTGATGCGCTGTACCGTGCCGACGCCGACGCCAATCACAGCAGCGATCTTGCGGAGCCCAGGTCTATTCTTTTTCTTGAGCGCAAGCCTTACCGCGCGTTCGGTTTCTGCGGGGATGGGCGGGCGGCCAAGCCTTTTCCCTTCCGCTTTCGCCCTAGAGAGGCCAGCGCGGACGCGCTCTTGAATCATGGCGCGTTCAAATTCAGCGAACACGCCTAACATTTGAAACATCGCCTTCCCAGACGGCGTAGTAGTGTCGAGTCCCTGCTGATGTAGAAACAGGTCGATGCCAAGCGAGTGCAACTCCGACAAGAAGCCGATGAGATCTTGGAGGCTGCGGCCGAGCCGATCGACGGACCAAGCCATTACTATGTCGAATCGGCGCCGCGTGGCGTCTTGGCACAGCGCATCGAAAGCGGAGCGCTTATCACGGCCTTTGGCGCCACTGATACCATGATCCTTGTACACCTTGACGATCTCACACCCGATGCGGGACGCGACTTCGCGTAGCTCGCGCTCCTGGTTGGCCGTCGTTTGATCGAGAGTTGAAACACGAAGGTATAGGACAGCGCTCTTCATCGGTGAGTCTCCCATGCCCCAATGCTTGGAGACATATCCAACGCGGTTGCAGGAACCCCCGAATTTGTTGGATTGGAGTTCATTGAAATCGGTGGGGATTTCCGTACATCCCTGCCGGCAAGTCTCTTGCTGCCGCCCTCCTCGACCAAAGGAACCGCGCTAGTGTGCGCGGGCTATCCGAAGCTGAGAAGATCAAACTGCGAGAAACCTCCTAGGGCCCGGTGGCTGGCGTCGACGATGCCGAAGTAGTCGCGCACCCTGGCCCTAACCGCCCGCTCCTGCCCGAGGCTGGCGGCCTCGACCGCCCGCATCAGGGACTCCACCTCGCGACACCTTCCCACTGGGGGCTCCACTCCACCCCCGGCACCCGGACAATTCGCAGTCACGTTCCAGCGCGTGCTTGGGCCGATGCGAGCGCTCGGGGCGCGCCTTGCTGCGCTCAATTTTAAATCATGCCAGACGTTCTTGACCAACTTTACCTACTTGACAAAATTGCGGTGGCGGATCATTTACATGAAGGTCGTAACAATGGAGTTCGCCCCATGGCAGCGAAGAAACCGGGCACACAGGCGACCGTGACCCTGAAGCATCTCGCCGCAAATCTCGCGGAATCCCATGAAATGTCGAAAAAGCAGACGGAGACAATGCTCGGCGATCTGGTGGGCTTGGTGACCAAGCACATCAAGAAAGGCGACCGCATCCGCATGGGCAGCCTCGGAACAATCGAGCCTGGCAAGCGCGCCGCCCGCCTGTTCTTCAACCCCACGGCCCGCCATGCAATCCCAATCGAGCCCAGAAGGGGTGTTGGAGCGGTTGTGGCAAAAGTGGCGCCGAGTGTATCGACGGAAGAATCGATCCCAGAAAGCGCCTACGAGCCCTCTGCTCGCGCTCTGGCGCTTTTGCGCGGCAAAGAGATCTGTGAGAGTGACCTGAGAGAGAGCGGCGGCTCCTTCACATTAGAACGCGTTGAGAACTTTTTGGACATCAGTCGTCAGGCTATAGCCGAAAAGGTGCGTGACAACGCCCTACTTGCGATTCCGGGACCGCACGGTCGTCGCGTTTATCCGGTCGTTCAATTTACCGAGGATACCGACGACAGAATTGTGCCTGGTCTCAAAAACGTTCTAGATAGTCTACCGAGTGCTAATGGTTGGTTTCGTCTCAATTTTCTCGTTACTCCGGATGCGCATCTCGGTGGGCGGCGGCCGATTGACCTGTTAAAGGAGCGCAGCATTGAGCCCGTAGTCAAGGCGGCAAAAGCCGTTGGCGTGCAGGGTGCATGAGTTCAGTTGATCCACCTTATCCGCCTGCGGACATTGATAAGCGCCGCCCGCGAGTTGTCACCATAAAAAAGGTGGCGTTCTACCGTTTCTACGGCCGGGGGAAAGAGCCAATTTTTTTTGATCGATCGACTGACGGGCGCTTCAATTCTCCAGATGCGTCGTTCGGGGTCCTCTATGCCGCAAAGCAGTTAAGGGGCGCATTCGCAGAAACTTTCTTACGCAGTCCTGGACGTACTCTTCTGCCAGGAGACCTCATTGCGAGAAAAGCGCGAGTGGATCTAATGCTACGACGGCCCTTAAAGCTGGTGCTGTTATATGGCCGTGGTCTCGCAGTTTTGGGCGCCACGGCCGAGGTTGCGGCCAGCCCGCTGCCGTACAAGCTGCCGCAGACCTGGGCGGCTAAGCTGCACACGCATCCGACCATGTTTGATGGCATTGCCTATCATGCAAGACATGACGATGACGAGATCTGCTATGCATTATTCGATAGAAGCGCGCCGGCAATAATGGAGGACGCTCGATATGAGGACCTCGACGTTGATTGGTTCTACAGTCTATTAAATTACTATTCCGTTGGGCTTGCGCCCTAGGCAGTGTGGACGGATTCGGGCGCGCGCTCGATAGGGTCACCGCGCCCGTTTAGTCGTTCCGTAGACTTCTTCTATAGTTATCTACCCCTGCGCCGCTCACGATCCCTGCGCGACTGCGAAGAATGATCTCGACAAGTTTCGTCTTGAGAGTATCTGCTGATTTGTGGCTAGCGAGCGGGACCAAGCTGTGAATAAACCAATTCCTCGTTCGAGAGGGTTTTTCTGGTGGAGTGAGGAGCCCATCCCTGAGGGCCAGTTTGCACCATCGTCAGCCATCCCCGGAACGCTGGAGGTCGACGAAGCCGGCACGACCAACTTGAAGCTCGACGCTTTCCTGGCGAGAGGCAAGTCCGGACCGCTCGGGGCGCTGTTCCGGCGCAGAGGCGAAAGCCGTCTGATCCAGGGCATGTTGGCTGGCAGCAACTTGTATGTGCTGCTTTCCGAACTAATTCCAAATGGCGCGAACGCGAGCTCCGTCGGCCCGTCCAGTGAAGCTTGGTTCGCGCATCGTTGCCTTGCTTCACCAGCCCCGTTCTCGCCTAAGACAGAGCCGAGCTTTGGCTCGATAGAGCTTGGGCTCGCAGGGTATGAGGAGTGGCTCCATCTGAAGTCGATCATCGTCACGAAGTCCAAATCATCCGTAATGGCGCGCTACGTTCGTCCGCGCCAGCTCAAGTGGAAGCTGTCGACAGGAAGTCTGCACCTGAAGCTTGGGGTATCGCATCCCATGCCGTGTGAGTATGCAACCGCATCCTTTCACGAGGTGCCGAGCCTCCTTCTGGAACGCAAGACGGTGGTCGGCCTCGAGGATGCCCTTGCGCTCCTGTTGCGTATTCAGGACCTGCTGGTCCTTCTCACCGACTGTGATCGTAAACCCGAGTTCCCGACCTTGAGGGCCACCCCGAACAGTCCCCCGATTCGGCTCTTCTACACGCGGCTGCCGGATACGTCTGAGCAACTCCGATGGCACCAGTGCTGGATACGCTTTCCGCAACTCGTGGACAGCTTTGGGGATGTCGTGGAAAGCTGGCTCGCGAAGCATTCCAGCATCGGTCCTGGATTCAATCTGTACGTGGCGAGCCGTCGTGACCAGCTTTATGGCGAGCACCGTTTTGCAACGCTCGTCTGGGGTCTGGAGTCACTGCACCGCCGTACCTATCCGGCCTCGGACAACAAAGCGCTGCAGGCCAAGATCCATAGGATCGTTGCGCAGATTGCGAGGCCAAAAGATAAAAAGTGGGCGGAACGTCAGTTGGAGGGTGCCGGGGAACCGACCCTCGCGACGCGGCTCAAGGATTTATTCAGGCAGCTGCCTCTGAAATTCGATCAAGCGCGAATGGAAAGCTTCACTCAAGAGGTTGCACGTCGTCGCAACGAACTCTCACATTTCGGCGGTATGCGACATACCGACGGGTACGAATCCTTCATTGATCAGGTATTGCGGTTCAACGAAGCGCTCGATCTACTCTATCACGCCACGCTTCAGGTCGCCCACACGCACCGGCGTCCAGCCCAAATCTCGCATCACCTGCGCGAGCCGGCGACATGCGCCCGCTCCGCGTGCTCGCTGGAGAACGCCGCCAGCGGCCCTAAGCCCAATCGGCGCCGCGCGCTCGAACTGCTCGGCTCCTGCCGCCATGGCTGTATACTGCTCGTTATGCTGCCGCGCGTTCACGAGTAAGGAGTATCCATGGCGATGTCGCCCGACCCGCCGGACCGCAAGTTCTACAAGTACATGAAGGCCGACACGGCGAAGAAGGTGCTGGAAAAAAGCAGTCTCCGCTGGGCTTTGCCGAAGCTGTTTAATGACCCCTTCGATGTCCAGTTCGACCTGCGAGTCGAGTATGACCGCGAGCGCGTTATTGAGCGCGCGCTGGAAAACCTCGTGGACCTCTACATGGGCCGGCGGCACATACCGAAGGGCGGCAACAAGCTCGCCCTGGGTATCAAGATATTGCAACGGACCGCGCCCGGCCTGAAGGAGGTCGACCTTAAAGAGAAGTTTCGAGAGACGATGAAGCAAGGAATGGATGATGCGGAGCGCAACATGCCGAAGTCGCACGCCGAAATGAGAGAGGTGCTGGGCAAGCTAAAGCTGCTCTGCTTCTCTGAAGTGCCCGACAACATCCTTATGTGGGCGCACTACGGTCAGAACCATACGGGGGTCGTGCTCGAATTTTCGTACATTGAGAAGCTAGACAGCGCATGGGGCGCGGCGAAGCGGGTTAGATACAGCAAAGAAATGCCGTCCCTCGTGGATGAGGAAAAGCTGGTGCGCCTACTCTCCGGCGAAGGAACGATAGCAACGCCCGACCTCTTCGATCAGGCCGTGTTCGTGAAAGCCGCAGACTGGTCGTATGAGAAGGAATGGCGGCTAGCCGGCGGGTGGGAAAAGGACAAAGACGAAGAGTTCATCTCCTTCGAGCCTGAAGAAGTCACCGCCATATATTTAGGCTGCCGGATGAGTGAAGCCGACGCGAAGGGGATGAAAAGACCTCGCGGCGAAGAAGTACGCGCATGCGGCCCTGTACACAGGGAGCAAGTCTAAAACGCGCTTCGCCGTTGAGTTCGCAAAGGCTTAGAGACGGTGCACGCATCGCACTGAACGACCGCGAGGGCCTTCGGCCTGCGCCGGACCGCTTGTGTTGGGCCTGATGATCCATCCAAAGCGGCGGAGGCAGCCTCCGCCGAAAAATCGCGATAATCGATATATTCCGCAGGTTTAGGCATCGAACCGCGCTGATACCCACAAATCTACCCATGCATTATCGCCGGATTTGCGGGTTGACTATCGGCTCAACGGTTTATCCCGCCGTTGGTCCCTTGGGTCGCAGTATTTCGCAGCAAGACCAGCCGCCAATGCGGCACTTCGCATCAAAATCCGTATCGGGCGCGGTGCGCGGCGAGATTAGCACGGTGCGCGTCGCGCAAGCCGCGGAGCGCGGGCACGGTCTCAATGGCGAGTGCTCGGCGGGCGATTTCGCCCAGCGAGGGACTGACGCATGGCGTGCCGTCATCGCCGAAGCTGACCAAGCCTTGGTCAAAGGCGGCATCCCACAAGGCCGAGAGCAGGAGGCCATTGTGGACGTCCAGGCGTTGCTCATCGTTGCATTCGGACCAGGGCACGATATGCGACGCGCGCAGGAGCGCAGGCTCTGTGATGCCGGTAAGCGGACAGCGGCCACCCCAATAATCCATAAGGGCATCGCGAAACAAATTCTGGCCGATGCGCTGGATGACCAGTCGCTCGGCCTCGGTCGAGCGCGGCAATGCGGCGGTCTCTGCGCGGAAGCGCAGCAGCGGCGCGTCGGGTAAGCTTATGGCGAGCTTGTAGACGCGGTCGAGCGCGGCGTGAAGTTGGGTCACCGTGTCGAAGATGAAAGTGGCAGTGCCGGGGCCTGGAACAGGCGACGCCCGCATAGCACCGACCTCGGCGACAACACCCAAATGGTTGATCGAGAGCAGCCAGGGGCCGCGCTGCGAAGCCCCGGCGATCCACACTGTTCCCCGCGCAGTTGTCGAGTCGTAGTGCAGCCAACCGCCTTCCGCGCCTCGATCGAGCCGGAAGCCATTGTCCCACGCGGCCTTCTGCGCCTCGGTGCGCACGACAAAGCCGGGGGGATCTTCCAGTGCCATCATCAGGCGAAAGCCTGAGCTATGTGCTCGTGAAAAAAAGCGCCGCGGACCAATGGAGCGACTCGGGACAATGGCGTATGCAATACCAGCATCTCACCCAACCAACGCCCGTTCTTTCTCAACCGCGTTTGGGTTCGGCAAGCGATTCCAAATGTCGAGTACGAGATCACGCGTTCGAAATTGACCATTCCATTTTTTCTTTTCGGCTCGCTTCAGGGCTCCAAAAGTCTCGAATCCACAGTCAGCTCCGAGGACATCAGACGGATCAAGCAGATATCGCATTTCGTCCCGTGAAATTTGGAAGATGTCGCGGGCAACCAAAACGTCGATTTCAGCCATTAAGCGCTCGCGTTCAACGGGGCAATCAACGGGCGCCTCCCGCTCTGCATCAAGCCCCAACATGGGGGCCGTCTCCCGCCAGAATGGCATCATCTCTTTTCCGGCTGCTGCGAGGCGGAGCGAACGCGCAGCAATGGCTCGTTCCAGTGGCCGGTCATCAAACGTCCTCGGTAACGGCAAGCTGTCCACTAGTGTCAACGACATTTTCAGCGCAACCTTCTTGCGGACAATAAAATCCATACAGATTGCATTGGCTACGGCCAGCCATAGCATCAGTAGCCGGTTGTCGTCGTTGCTAAAAAGGATTGTAGGAACTTTGTCGCCGCATATCGTCAAGGGTGGAATCAGAGAGCAAACGAAGGAGCGTTGATTCGAGGGACTTGCGACGTCGCAAAAACCAAGCCGGTATTTCTTCCAGCGATCACCAACCTTGCGCGGAATGTTTTTCTCCGCCATGCGCCATTGAGGCTTCAGCTGTTTTTCCGCCGTGCCAAACGGTAACTCCTTCCACACGGCCGACCGTCCGCGCCCCGAAACGTAGGCCTTTGCGCGGTAATCAAACGCCTCGACCATTCGGCCTTCAAATACCGGCAAACCCGAAAGATCCTCCTCAAAGCCCTCTCGATCGTTCCCCATGTGAACTTCGGCCGCGTACTCGCGTCGCGCGAGGCCCGGAATCTCGGCCCCGAACTTCGGAAAACGGGTGTAGAGCTTGCGTGAAACCGTTATGTCGTCGACATGGGCCACTTCGGCGATCGCAAGTGCGTCAGGGCTGAACTCGGAGACGAGCGATACCGGAATATCGAAGGGAAGTCTTGTTCGGAGAGCTGCAAGTTTCTCTTCAGAATTGATGCCGAATGCGGCTGCAAAAACCTCTGTGCACCCGCCCGGCGAGGCGACGTAGAGGCAGAATTTCGCAGCGGTATGGATGTCGAACCAAACCTTGCGGGAATTTTCAAACGCGATGAGCGCGTGAAGTCGACATTTCTCAAACAGATGCCGACGGATCGCTGTGGCGTTCGCGCCGTTATACAGGTTTTCCGGCACAAACTGCGCAGCGCGACCTCCTTCGCGGACCAACGAGAGCGCGAGTTCCATGAACATGCGATAGACGTTGAAGTCGCCTTTCCCGAGATTGCCTTCGGCAAACAGCAGATAGCGACCACTCTCTCTCATAAAGTTGGCAAGCACGTATAGATCGCGGCAATGGGCGTCCCATGCCTCGCGAACACCGGGCACCTCTAGAAGGAGCGCCATATGTTCTTTCTGTTGGGCAGGTGACAAGAACCGAATCTCTTCGTCGTATTTCGAGAAAAACTCTTTCACGTCCGGGCTCATCGTGTCCCATGGCGGATTACCAAGCACCACGTCGAAGCCGCCCGTAGAGAAGATATCGGGAAACTCAAGCGGCCAGTGGAAGGCGCGTGCCACGTCCACAAGGTCTTGCGCCCGCGCGACGAGCGGGCCGTACACGGTGCGGCCGGCGAGTGCGTCCCACACTTGGTTTGTGGTCGGTATCGTCACGGTGTTGCGATTCGTCGGCACGCCACCAGTCTTCGGCGTGAGAAACGCAGCCATGTAAAGGTCAGCGGCCACACGCAGATTCCAACGGCGCGGGTCGGCGCGCGCGGCCGCGAAGCGCTTCCGCTTTTCGGCGATCTCTTCCGGGCTGTCCTCCGGCATGGCGCGCAACGCCCTTGTTTCATCAGCAAGGGGTGCCTGTGCCGGCGTTCGTCCGCCGCCGGCGGCGAAGTCGAGGCTGCCCTGGCCTTCACACTCCGCCTTGTTGAGCTTCGCGAAATGCTTAGCGGTCTCCTTGTCGTCATCGGACAGCTGCTTGTACGCCGCATCGGGGATGCCTTGCTCCAAAGCCTTCAGATCGAACAGGCCGAGCAGCGAGTCGCCGCAGCGGATATTGGCGTCGAGAAAGCCGAGCGGCTTGCCGGGCTCGACCGTCTCGATCCACAGCGCCACCTTAGTGAGCTCGACCGCCATCGGATTACGGTCGACGCCGTGGATGCAGGCGCGGGCCACGTCGCGCAAGGCCCGGCGGTAATCCGGTCGTGTTCTGCCGGTTCATCGCCACGGCGGACCATGTCGCGGCTGGCCTGCGCAAGGCGTTTCCCAAGCTCCGCATCGAAGCCGTGACCGGCGATCTTCCGCCGGAAGAACGCCGCGCGCGTCTCGATGCGATGCTTGACGCAGAGCAGCGGCTCTTGGTCGCCACTGACTGCCTGTCGGAAGGGATCAATCTTCAGCATCTGTTCGACACGGTGATCCATTACGATCTGTCCTGGAATCCGACCCGGCATCAGCAGCGCGAAGGGCGCGTGGATCGCTTTGGCCAGCCGTGCTCGCTCGTGCGCTCCGTGCTGCTCTACTCACCGGACAGTGCGATCGATGGGTCGGTTCTGGAAGTCATTCTGCGCAAGGCCGAGGCGATCAGGAAGGCTACCGGCGTGACGGTCCCTCTCCCCGACGAACGGGGTGCCGTTACTGGCGCGCTCATGAACGCGGTGCTCTTGCGCAAGGGCCGCTCGCAACAGCTCAGCCTCGATTTCGGATTAGCAGCCGACGCCGCTGCCATCGATACGCGTTGGCGCGATGCCGAGGAAGGAGAGCGCCGCTCGCGCGCCCGTTTCGCGCAGAACGTACTCAAGCCCGAGGTGGTGATATCGGAGTGGCGGCGCTGGCGCGAGCTCCTCGGCACTCACGATCAGGTGCGCCGCTTCGTGGACCGCGCCATGAGCCGTCTCGATGCGCCATTGGAGCCGCAGAAGCCTGGGATGGTGCGCGCGCATTTTGCTGCTTTGCCGGCCGCGGTGGCCGAGCGGCTTGCCGCGCGCGGACTGGAAGGCACGATGCGGCTTGCCTTCGAAGAGCCAGCGCCGACTGGCACGGAAATGGTTGGTCGGAGCCATCCGCTCCCGGCGACGCTCGCGGAGACTTTGCTCGAAGGTGCGCTCGATCCCGGCGCGAGCCCTGTGCCTCCGCTCGGCCGCACCGGCGCATGGCCGACACCCGCCGTCAAGGTTGTGACCACGGTCGCTTTGATCAGGATGCGCTTCAAGCTCAGCGTCCGCAGCCGAAGTGAGAAGCTGCTGCTGGCCGAAGAGGCCGGCGCGCTCGCATGGCAGCCCTCCTCAAGCGAGGCGGTCTTGCTGGCGGAAGGCGCGCGAGCGCTCATCGAATATCCCGCGACCGGCGATCTCGCACCAGTCGCGCGCCAGCGTCTGCTGCAAGCAGCGATCGAGCGGATCGGAACCGCGCTCGAAGGATCGATCGCAGCCTATGCTCGCGAACGCGCAAGCGCTTTGGCCGAGGATCACGCTCGCGTGCGCGCTGCCGCCTCCGGCAGTGCCCGTGTGACGGTCGAGCCGGTGCTGCCGTGTGACGTCATCGGCCTCTATGTTTTAGTTCCTGCCGGGGCCTGATTGAGACATGGCGCGCAAGCGGACACACCGCACCGCCGCGCTCGCCTTCGATGCGATCACGGTCGAGGGTGCGCTGATTGCGTCGGCGATGCTCTCCCGCATCGCGCAGCATCAGGCCGGCGGGCAAGACGAGTCGGACTACGGTGTGCCAAAGGGGCTCACGCTCCGCGAGGAAATCGCGCGCTATTTCCGCATCGGCCAGGCACTCTTTACTGATCTAACAGCAAGCCAGACTCCGTCCAGCGCAGCTACGGTCGGGTTCGTCGAAAAGCTTCTGCACGACGTGTTTGGAGTCGCGGACGTGCATCGTGTTGGTACTCGCACGATAGGCAAGAGGCAGTTCGCGGTGACGCTCGAAGGCCTTGGCGGCCGGGTGCCGGTCGTCGTCGTGCCGCCTTCCGACGAGCTCGATCATCCCAGTGCTCACCTGCCGACCGATGGCCGTCGCCGTTCGGCCGCATCGGCCGTGCAGGACTGGCTTAACGCGGGGGAGGGCGCCCAATGGGGCCTGTGCTCGAATGGGATCCTCATCCGCCTTGTTCGCGGCAATGCGAGCCTCACGCGTCCCGCTTACATCGAGGCGGACCTGCGCCGCATGTTTGAAGGCGAAGCCTTCGCCGATTTCGCCGCGTTGTGGCTGCTGATCCATTCCAGCCGTTTCGGCATCACCGGGACGCCGCCGTCGGACTGCGCGCTCGAACGTTGGCGGGATGCAGGCCAGCGCGAGGGTCTCGCCGCGCGCGATCGTCTGCGCGATGGCGTCGAGGCCGCGCTGCTCAGTCTGGGTAGCGGCTTTCTTTCCCACTCAGACAACGCGCCGTTGCGTGAACGCCTGCAAACCGGTGCGTTTCCGCTGCCTGAGTTCTTTGGACAGCTTCTTCGTCTGGTGTACCGACTGATCTTTCTGCTCGCTGCTGAGGACCGGGGCCTCTTGCATCCGCCGGGTGCCCAGGTCGCGGCGCGCAAACTCTATGCCGAAGGTTACTCGGTTGGCGCTCTGCGCGACCGGGCGGTGCGACGCGCCGCCTGGGACCGCCACCACGATCGCTGGGAAGGCTTACTCATTACTTTTGGTGCGCTCGTTCGCGGCGAGTCGAAGCTGGCTCTCCCGGCGCTTGATGGTCTGTTCGCGCAGGGCACGATTCCAGACCTGGAGACCGCGAGGCTCGTCAATCGAAGCCTCATGGAAGCGATCTACCGTCTCGCTTGGCTGAAAGAAGACTCAGGCCTCGTGCCGGTGAACTGGCGCGATATGGAGACGGAGGAACTGGGCTCGGTTTACGAAAGCCTCTTAGAACTAACTCCGCGCCTGACCGATGACGGGCGCGGCTTCGCCTTCGCCGAAGGCGGGGAGGCGCAAGGCCACGCCCGCAAGACAAGCGGCAGCTATTACACCCCTGACAGTCTCGTGCAGACGCTGCTCGAGAGCACGCTCGACCCCGTGCTCGACCGCGTGGAGGCGGAGGCCGAGGAACCGGCTGCGGCGCTCTTATCAGTGACGGTGCTCGATCCCGCCTGCGGCTCCGGCCATTTTCTCTTGGCCGCGGCGCGGCGGATTGCAACGCGGCTGGCGCGTGCCCGCGCTGGCGGCGTCGCAACGCCGGCAGATTTGCGCCTTCGGCAACAAGAGGCTTGAGCACCTTCACCGCTGCGTCGAGCTTCGGGTCCTGCTCCTCTGCGAGACGCTCGGCTTGCTTCACGAGCGCAGCCACGGAGCCGCCATCGTCGAGGCCGGATGCGGGCTCGACGTCGACCGCATCCGCCTCGTCGGCATCATCATCGAATATCTGCTCTTCAAGCCGATCGGGATCGGCCGCGAGCCGATTGCGCAGCGCGCTTGCCGCTGCGGCGGGCGATGAGCCGACGCAACGCATCAAGGCGAGCGTGCCCCAGAAGGCGAGCCGGCGCCGGCGCTGGTCGGATCCGACGCCTTCGACTACGCCCAAACAATAATCCAGCACCGCGTCATGGAAGGACCGATGCCCAGTCGTAAGATTGTAAGGGCGCTCCGCTGTTTCATGGCGCGGGAATACACGCTCCTCGCCCCATTCCCGCGTGGTGATGTCGATGCGGCGCCGCTGCACGAAGTGGCGAGCTAGCCGGGCGCGCCCAGCGTCGCTGTCGAGAGCGCCGGCCACAAACTCCACATCCAATAGGCTCAGCAGCCGGTCGAAGGCGGCCTCATCTCCGCTGTGCGGCGTAGCGGTGAGGAGTACGAGATGCCGCTCGCGATCATCCGCAAGACGTTTCAACAGCTCGAAACGTTGCTGCCGGCTTTGGCGAATAACGTCTGCGACGTGGGCAGGTCGCGCTCGAGGCGCGAAGCCGAGGCAGCGGTGACCGCGACCGCATCCAAGTCGAATTTGGATTTCAGCTCGCCGGTCCATTGCTCGACGAGATGGGGCGGACAAAGGACAGCGAAACGGTCCGCCTCTCCGCGGTCGATCAGCTCACGCAGGATGAGGCCACCTTCGATGGTCTTCCCGATACCGACGTCGTCGGCAATGAGCAGCCGCACGATCGGCAGACGAAGGGCCATGAGGAGCGGCACGAGCTGATAGGCGCGCGGCTCGAAGCCCAAGCGCGCGGCAGACCGGAACGGTCCCGCCCCGCGCCGGAGCGACAGCCGCAAGGCGTCAGACAGAAGTCGCGCGCCTTCCTGGGTGGCGATCTCGTCAGGCTTTGGGATCGAGAAGCGGGCGGGCCGAACGGGTTCGCGTTCGAGCGCGGGGTGAATGACTTGCACATCGGCTTCGGCGCCGGAGAGCGGCCGAAGATAAAGCGCCTCTTCGTCTGGCGACGGCAGCGTCACCCATTCGCGCCCGCGCGCAAACACGAGATCGCCCGGCGTGAACATCTTGGTCACGCGCTTTGTCCCAAGAGATCGACGAGTTGCGGCGGCGGTGCATCGCCCGGAGCTTCGGGAAGAATTGCGACGGCAAAGCCGAGCGCCTCGGCCGCCTTGCGCGCCTGGTCATCCACCGGTCCGATCGCCGCGGCGGCTAAGCGCGTGCGCCAAGCGAGCGGCAAGTTCGTCCCTTCGACCGTGAGCGGAGTTCCATCGGGCGCAGGCAGACCCCACCGCGCCAGCGCGGCGTGCCAATCGCCGTTTTGTGTCGTTTCGGATTGCGGGATTGCCGCGGCAACCCGACCCCGCGCCAGGCGCAGCAGAATGGTTTTCACCTCTCCATCGATCCGGTTGATCAATTCGTGATCCGGCTGGTTATAGTAGGACAGCAAACAGCGGTAGCAGCCGGCGACGCAGCGGGCGTCGGGAGCCTCGGTGAGGGCATCCGCTGCTGCCTCGGCCATGGCAGCATCGACGTTGTCATAGTGCATCAGCTCCAGCGCTGCTCGCGCGACCTGCGAAAGCGCCGGCGGATCGTTGGTGAGGCGACCGAGCACACCGGCGCCGCCCTCGGTCGCCTCGAAGAAAAGGATGCCGCGCCGCCGGTCGCGCGCCGGCACCGGCTCGGTCAGGATTTCACCCTCTTCGAGCTGAAAGACGACCTCCAACCCCCGCGTTAGCGCATGTTGAAGAGTGGCCATTGCGGTTTCGGATAGCGCTGGGCCCGGAAGCTGGAGCAACAAGGCATTTTTGTTGTCCTGGACAATCGGGACGACGCGCTGCCTTGCCGGTCTATCGGGCTCATCGTCGTCCCCTTCCTCTTTGCTGCCGGTCCAGCGTCCAGTCGTGGGATCGATGGCAAAGCCGAAAATGCTCTTATCCTTGCGGCGCCGCAGCCCCTTGTTGAGCCGGCTGATAGCCGCGCCCGACGCATAAGCGAGAGACAATATCGGGCCCGCTTCATCCTCGGCCACGCTTGCCATGACATCGAGCTTGCCGTCGCGCCAGGGCCAGGCGAACACCGTCTGGATATCGAAGCCCTGCCGCTGTCGATCCTCATCGTTCGCGGTGATGCGCTCAGCCGGCAGCGTTTCGACGTTATCGATGCGCAACACGTTGCGGATGGGATGAATGCCACCCATGGATGCCCGGCAGACGTGACAGCGTTCCGGCTCGGCGCTCTGATGCGCGGCGCCGCATTCATCGCATATATAAAAAGTGCCGGTCGCGAGCCGGCTGCCGTCTTGTGGACGGATATTGGGCGGCAGCTTGGCCTTGTACACGCGATAGGCACGGCCTTCGTGATAGATCAGACTGCGCGGACCGAACTCGGCGATGGCGACGAAGCGCGCGCGCTGGAGATAGGCGGCTTTCGGCCCGCCGCCTCCGACGGCAGGCACGTAGGCATAAAGAGGCAGCCGCGGGAAATTGTAACCGGGGAGAAAGCCCTCGGTCGCGAGATAGCGATAAGTCGAAAAATCCGACCCGCCGGTTGCGGTTCCTCGTTCGAGCAAAGCGATCTGCTCGTTGGCTTGCGCTTGCTCGGCCTTCGCTTCCCGGCGCTCAGCGGCGGAAAGCCCATGCATTTCCGATCGCCGGTTCGCATCCATCAGCTGCGCCCGGGCGCCATCATAGAGCTGTCGCCACCGGCCGAAAGCGTTCGAGAACTCGGAGGAAGCGGCGGTTGCGATGCCGTCGGCGAATCCTTGGCGATCGATAGCCCAAGGCGCTGCTGCCGGGGTGAGCTCGGCATCGATGCTGTCAAGAATGCGCCGCATGGATTGTGCTGAGCGGACCGTCAACTGCGGATCCGCAAATACATCCGCGATGTCCTTCTGAACCGGCAAAGCAGGACTGGTGAGGTCGAGAACATGCGGAATGTCGATTGCCAGCTCTCTAGCGGAGTCCGCAAGCCAGACCGCGTGAAGGTGCGCCTCGACAAGATCGCGGTTCGCTAGGTCAAGGGCCGGCGGGCGCACGATCCCACTCACCATCGCCTGCGGCTGACCGAAATAATATTGATCGTGCGGACCCTGCGCGGCGCAGTACGTCACGACCAGCGCGGCCTGTCCTGAGCGCCCTGCGCGCCCGGAGCGCTGCGCATAATTGGCAGGCGTCGGCGGCATGTTGCGCATGTAGACGGCATTGAGCGCCGAGATGTCGACGCCGAGCTCCATGGTGGGCGAGCAGAACAAAGCGGGCAGAAACACATTTGGCTCGCCCACGAGGCGCAGCTGCTCTCTTGCTTCAGCTAGATTCGCGCGGTCCTCGTCACCCCAGCGGAAACGCCATTCGCGCCATTCGCGCCGGGTCGGATCGACTTGCGCGGTGTGCTCGCGGCCCTCAATGCCAAACAATGCTTCGCCACCGCTCGCGAGCGTGTCGGCAAGCGTGCGATAAAGCTCCACGAAATACGGATTGGCGGGTTTCCGGACCTCGCGTCCGTCGCCGGTGACGAGACGCACGGCATTCGCAGCCAGCCGCCAACCATCAACATCGAAGCTCGTCGCGACCGATCTGACCAACTGATATTGCGTGGCAGCGGCAAGCAGAGCGGAGAGCACCTCACGGTAGGTCCTGCCATCGAGTCGCCTGCCCCAGATTTTCCCGTGACCGAGCCGGCG
>WNFJ01710715.1_pt5 | contig 15350 bp, 15 predicted proteins | sample 5400461 | NCBI WGS metagenome assembly WNFJ01 (sample SAMN13153349, study PRJNA577476) | soil metagenome | isolation source: 115 cm saprolite on Douglas fir-dominated hillslope | place: USA:California | collected 2013-09-17 | reverse complement strand
GGGTCCCCCGCCGGGTGCAGCACGGTTGCAGCCAGTCCCGCACCCCAGGGCCTGACGAATTGGCCCGTCTTGACGGGGATATTCGCTACGCTGACTCGCACAGGCCTGGCGAGGACATCGGCCGCGACCTGTTTCGGTTGGTCGCCAAGGCCCGCGAGGCGGGCCGTGACCCCGAGATGGAGCTGCGCGCCGCCGCGCGCCGCTACCGCGACCTCGTGCGCGCCTGGGAGCGTTTGTAGCCCGGCGAGTCCTTTTTCGGTTTTCGCGGTTCTTGGTGCTGTCTGGGATGTCAGCCGCGGGCGAGCCGCTGGCACTCGTCACGATAAGTCACGATCTCTAGAGGTAAACCCATGGATATAGGTGCACGTCTCAGTTAATGAGAGAAATTCGGGTTAACTGAGCGGGAACGCGGGAGGCGTCATGCACGCTTGGCCCGCCCGCGAGGGCCGGTGCGCACGTCTGGCCATGCCGCTGCTGGTGGCCGCCAGGATTGTGGAACCGCCTCGGCCGCGACTTGTTCTTGCTGGTCGCGAGGCTCTGCGAGGCGACCAGCGACCCTGAGATCGAGCCGCGCGCCGGGTGCGCTCATATACAACCTCGCATGCGCCCGAACATGTTTCGTAGCATTCTGGGCGCTTTTCGCCCGCCTCCTTGGTTGCCGTTTGGGCGTTTGTTCGGTTTACGTGACGTTTTCTGCTCTTTGAGATGTATGGTGTCCATGGGTGTGCTGGTAGGTGTCACAATAAGTCACGATCTGTACGCGTAAACCCGGAGAGTTGACTACGCGTCCCTAATGTGGGAGAACTCAGGCGGGACGCGAACTGAGTGGGAGCAACGGGAGTGCCAGGCGTGCTTGGTGCTACCCGTGGGGGGTCGGTGCGCATGTTTGGTATTGCCACTCCACGTGGCCGATATGACGGACAAACGGCCAGGCACCTATCCGCCTGGTCCAAGGACTACCTGCGCAAGGCAGCTCTTGCCGACCTCGGCTGTGCCGTAGCCGGGGTGTTCACGGCGGCCCAGCTTCGCTTTGGCAACGACGTCACCGCGACTTACGTGGCCCTGAGCCTGGCGCTGCCAGTGCTCTGGATCACGGCCCTCTGGCTGGCTGGAGGGTACGACGTCCGCTTCATCGGAACCGGTTCTGACGAGTTCCGCAAGGTGCTGAACGCCGGGATTGGCCTTACCGCGGCGATCGCGATCTCCTCATACGCGGTTAACCTCGAGCTGTCTCGTGGCTATTTGGTCATCGCCCTGCCCAGCGTGACGCTGTTCGATCTGGTCGCCAGGTACGCGATTCGCAAACGACTGCACAGGCTGCGCGCATCGGGCCGGTGCCTGCTCAGCGTGGTGGCGGTGGGACATGAGCTGGCGGTAGCCGATCTGGTCACCGAACTCCAGCGCGATCGGTACCACGGGCTGACAGTGGTCGGCGCCTGCGTGGTGCGGCCAGGAGAGTGCGATGAGGTGGTCGGCGTGCCCGTCTACGGAGGGCTCGACGACGTCACAGCCGCGGTCAAGGCCTTCGGCGCTGATACCGTCGCGGTGCTCGCTTGCCCGGAAATGGACGGCATCAGGCTCCGTGCCCTTGCCTGGGAGCTGGAGAAGACCGGTACTGACCTGTGTGTCTCGCCTGCCCTGCTCGACGTCGCAGGCCCGCGGACGACGATCAGGCCGACGGCTGGGCTCACCCTGCTGCACGTGGATCACCCGCAACTGGAGGGCTTCCGCCTAGTGGTCAAGGATCTGTTCGATCGGTGCGCGGCCGCGGCGGCGCTGATCATGCTCGCCCCGCTGATGGGCATCCTGGCCGCGGCCATTTGCCTATCCGACCGTGGGCCGGCGCTGTTCACGCAGGTCAGGGTAGGCAAAGACGGTCATGCGTTTAGGATCTACAAGTTCCGTACCATGGTCGTGGACGCCGAGCAGCGCCGGATGCAGTTGCTCGCCAGCAACGACACCGATGGCGTCTTGTTCAAGCTCCGCAAGGATCCCCGGGTGACCGCGGTGGGAGTGCATCTGAGGCGCTGGTCGATCGATGAGCTGCCGCAGCTTTTCAACGTGTTCCTCGGCCATATGTCTCTGGTGGGGCCGCGCCCCGCTCTTCCCGACGAGGCGGCGAAATACGCCGAGCATGTCCGTCGGCGGCTTGTGGTCAAGCCAGGCCTCACCGGCCTGTGGCAGGTCAACGGGCGATCGGATCTGTCCTGGGACGAATCGGTCCGGCTCGACCTGCGGTACGTGGAGAACTGGTCGTTCGCGCTCGACCTGCAGATCTTGTGGAAGACCATCTCGGTGCTAGTGCGGGGGTCGGGGGCCTATTAGCGCCGCCGGTTTGCCTGCTTTGGCGTATATAAGGAGGGGCTAGTGACGACCATGGCGGAGCATGACCTTGATGCCTCCGACGTCGCACGGCTGGTGCGACGCGCCGCCGAAGGGGACCGGACGGCGTGGGAACGCCTCGTTGATCAGTACGCGAGGCTCATCTGGTCTATCACCGTGGAATTCAAGCTGGTGGAGAGCGACGCCGCCGACGTCGCCCAGACGACCTGGCTGCGGCTGCTCGAGCACATCGACCGCATCCAGTACCCGGATCGCGTGGGCTCATGGCTGGCGGCGACCGCGCGGAACGAGTGCCTGCGCAACTTGGCGGCGCGTAAGAGGGTGGTCCTTGGCCATGATGACGCCGAGCTCGATAGCGCTGTGGCACATGGGCCCGCGATCGACGAGCGTCTTCTCGCTGACGAGCGCGCTCAGGTCGTTCGCGATGCGCTCTCCCGGCTGCCGCGGCGATGGCAGCGGCTGCTCGAGATGCTTATGGCAGATCCGCCGGTGCCCTACGCCGACATATCCGATGAGCTCGGACTACCTATCGGTAGCATCGGGCCCACCCGGGGACGATGCCTAGCCCAGCTACGCGTCCTGCTCCAAGCTTCCTGAGCCAAATGTCTCAACGTCGACCCACTTGCCGCCGGCGGCCTCAACTTCCGGAAAGGCGTCCCGGACCTCAGCCAGCAGGTCTGCCACGAAGAGCAGCACCGCATCTGGCCGCTGTACGGCAAGCTGACCGGTCCCTACGACGGGAATGTCAGTTCCCGGCATCCGCAGGCCCTGCTTGGCCGTCGAGGCGTCAACCACCGCGGGCAGGAGCGTGCGATCCACCTGCGCCTGACGCAAAAGCGCGACGGCCCGAGACGCGGCGCCATAGCCGAGAACGGTGTCTTCAGCAGATCGTTCGGCCAGGAGCCAGTCATGCAAAGCCCTAGCGTGGGCCTGCACGGACCGCTGGAGGTCCGAGAAGGAGCGGGGATCGCTGACACCGACGCGAGCATCATGCGCCAGCAGCGAGCGGACGACGTCGTCCGGTCCGCCGTATCCGTCGCCGTCCCTGCTTGCGGCCAGCAGGACGGTGCCGCCGTAGAGATCGAACGACCAGGCCGTCCACGGGCTGAAGCCGACTGCGGCCAGCATGGCGGTCAGCGCGGTCGTCGAGTAGTACGCGTAGTGCCCGTGCCTGAGCGCGTTCCACTGTCCGCAGCCGATGATCGTGCTCAGCGCATGATACTGCAGCAACAGCACCCCGCCCGGCGCTACCCGGGCCGCGCGCTCGGCGAGGGCCCGGTGCTGGTCCGCGGCATGCATCAGGCCGAAGCAGTCCAGGACCACGTCAGCCTGCCCGCCGGGGCCGGACGGCACGAGCCCGCGGGCGGCCAGCAGCCCCAGCCAGGACCCGCCGTGCGGGCTGCCGTATTCGGCGACCAGGCCCTGTTCCGGCAGGAATCCCGCCGCGGCGACCCGGTCCACGGCGTCCGCGGCCTGAGCGACGAGCGCAGCAGGCTCGGTTCCCCTCGGCTCCTCGGGCACGGTGGGATCGGCCAGCAACTGGGCCAGGCCGCATGATGAGCAAAGCCACATCTGCAGCGGGTAGACAGGGTCGGGGCCCGGGTCGTCGCACCGCGGGAAATAGTCGCAGGCCGGCTGCTCACCAAGGTCCAGTCCGAGGCAACCGGCTGACCCCCGGCACGCCCGGCACGCATGCTTGTCCATTTACGCCCCGTTTTTCTGTATCCAACGCGTTTAGTGCGATTACCGATGTTAGCCTGTCATTGGCCAGCTGGGGAGTTGGGGGTTTATGTCAACGTTGCATCGGTGCCGTCTGTGCGGCGCTCCGCTTACTCATACCTTCGTCGATCTCGGGATGTCTCCGCTATGTGAGAGCTACGTTCCCGAGGAGCGGCTCGACGAGGCCGAGGCCTTCTATCCGCTTCACGTTCGCCTGTGCGACGCCTGCCTGCTCGTGCAGCTCCCCGCTTATGTGTCCGGTGAGCACATTTTTTCCGATTACGCCTACTTTTCTTCGTACTCCGACTCATGGGTCGCGCATGCGAAGCGGTACGCGGAGGCGATGACCGAGCGCCTGGATCTAACCCCCGGCAGCCTGGTCACCGAGGTGGCCAGCAATGACGGCTATCTTCTGCAGCACTTTCAGGCCGCGGGCATCCCGGTGCTCGGTGTCGAGCCGGCCGCGAACGTGGCCGAGGCAGCCCGCGCGCGGGGCATCCGGACGGAGGTTCAGTTCCTGGGCGCTGACACCGGCCACCAGATCGCGCGACAGTACGGCCGGGCCGACCTGGTGGCCGGGAACAATGTATTCGCCCACGTTCCCGATATCCGGGGCTTCGCGGCGGGCCTGCGCGCGCTGGTCAAGGACGAGGGCACGGTGACGCTGGAGTTCCCGCACTTGCTTCGCCTGATCGAGCGGCGGCAATACGACACCATCTACCATGAGCATTTCTCCTACCTGTCCCTGCTGACCTCTTCCCGTGCCCTGGCGACGGCCGGGTTGCGGGTGGTTGACGTGGACGAACTCGACACTCACGGCGGCTCGCTTCGGGTTTACGCTCGCCCGGAGGAAAATGGCGGCGAGCCGACCGAGCGGGTAAAGGCGGTGCTGGCCGCGGAGGAATCCGCCGGCCTGCATACCGTCACGGGTCATGAGGGTTTCGCGCCCGCGGTGCTCAAGATCAAGAGCGACCTGCTCGGCTTCCTGCTCGCGGCCGCGAGGGAAGGCCGGCCAGTGGCCGGATACGGTGCCCCGGGCAAGGGGAACACGCTTCTCAACCACTGCGGCATCCGGTCGGACCTCCTCTCCTACACGGTCGACCGGAGCCCGGCCAAGATAGGAAAGTTCCTCCCCGGCACGCACATCCCGATCCATGCGCCCGAGCGGCTGGCGCAGACCGAACCCGACTACATCCTCGTCCTGCCGTGGAACCTGCGGGAGGAGATAAGCCACCAGCTCAGCTACGCCGGGTCCTGGGGAGGAAAGCTCGTCTTCCCGATTCCCGAGCTCGAAATCGTTTCTTTGGGGGTATGAATCATGAAGGTCGTACTTTTCTGCGGTGGCCTTGGTATGCGGATGCGCGATGGGGTCCACAGCGGCCCCAAGCCGATGGCGATGATCGGGGACCGTCCGCTTATGTGGCATGTCATGCGCTACTACGCGCATTTCGGGCACACCGATTTCGTGCTCTGCCTCGGATACGGCGCCTCGTATGTCAAGGACTTCTTCCTGAATTACGACGAGACGAAGTCTAACGACTTCGTGCTCGAAGGCGGCGCGCGTGAGGTGAAGCTGTTCAGGACCGACATCTCCGACTGGCGGATCACCTTCGTCGATACCGGGCTGAACTCGGCGATCGGCGAGCGGCTGCGCCGGGTGCGCCGTTTCGTCGATGGCGAGCCGATGTTCCTGGCTAACTACGCGGACGTGTTCACCAACGCGTCGCTGCCGGACATGATCGCGCGGTTCGAGGCGAGCAGCGCGGTGGTCAGCCTGCTCGCGGTGCCGCCGCAGTCCTCGCACCACGTGGTGGATGTCGGCGAAGACGGCCTGATCACGCAGGTGACTCCCGTGCGGGACCTGCGTCAGTGGGAGAACGGCGGCTACTTCGTGCTCCGGCCGGAGATCTTCGACTACCTCAACGAGGGCGAAGATCTCGTCGAGGACGCGCTCATGCGGCTGATTCCGCAGCGGCGGGTCCTCGCCTACCCCTACAAGGGGTACTGGTCCCCGGCCGACACGGTGAAGGAGCGCGCCCAGCTCGAGGAGATGTACCACCGGGGCTACTGCCCCTGGATGGTCTGGGATCCGGAACGCTCGGGCGCGGCCACGCCCGGCGGCATGGCGGCGGCTCCGGCCGTTCCGGCCGCGATGGCGCCGTAGCGAGCCGTCATGCTGCCACTGCACCTTCGGGCGCCTTCCGTCGGACCGCTGTCCGTGCTCGCGATCGGCGCGCATCCGGACGACATCGAGATCGGCGCGGGCGGGCTGCTGCTCGGCCTGGCCGGGAGCGGGTTGCGGGCCCGGTACGTCGTACTGACCGGCACCGCGGAGCGCCACCAGGAGGCGCGGAACGCGGCGCATGCCTTCATGCCGGGCGCGGATCTTGCCGTCGAGCTGTTCGACCTGCCCGAGGGTCGGCTGCCCGCGGTGTGGGGCAGCGTGAAGGAGATCCTCGAAGGCATAGCGCGGTCGTTCTCGCCCGATGTCATCCTCGCGCCGTCCTCCGGCGACGCCCACCAGGATCACCGGACCATCGGCGAGCTCGTGCCCACCGTATTCCGCGACCAGCTCTACCTCTCGTACGAGATCCCGAAATGGGACGGTGACGTTGACCGTCCTTCGGTCTACGTTCCGCTGTCAGCCAGCACCGCGCAGCGCAAGGTGGAACTGCTGCACAAGTCATTCCCGTCGCAGCGCAGCCGTGACTGGTGGGACGACGAAGTCTTCCTCGGCCTGGCCCGGCTGCGCGGCATGGAATGCCGCGCGCGCTACGCCGAGGCATTCAGATGCGCCAAATCAGTGATAGCCATGTCGTCCGCCCCTGATCATGGTGCATAGAACCGGTGACCAGCAGCCATCGGAAGTTGTGGTATCACAGCCGCCCGCTGAGCACTCATATGCACACTAGCCCGAAGATCCCTGCGCGAGCGAAATCAGGTGAGATCACGCGATGAAGGCTGCCGTAGCCGACCTCGGTGGCGCGACCCTCACCGCGCCAAACCCGCTCCCGCGACCTGGAATCCTTCTCGATCGCGACGGCACCATCATCGTTGACCATGGCTACGTTGGCTCGATCGACCGCGTGGAGTTCATCGACGGAGCGGCCGATGCGATCGCCAGGTTCAACCGGGCTGACGTTCCCGTCGCGGTCGTGACGAATCAAGCCGGGGTAGCGAGAGGATTCTACGGAATCGATGATGTCACTCGGGTGCACCAGTACATCGCGGAGCATCTGGCGGAGCATGGAGCGCACATCGACCTGTTCCTGTCCTGCCCTTATCATCCCGAGGGAATCGTGGCAGCCTTCGCTCGCACCAGCGAGGACCGCAAGCCGAGACCAGGCATGGCGAAGGCGGCACAGGCCGCACTCAATCTCGACTTGACTGCGTCCTGGGTCGTGGGCGACGGGCCTGAGGACATCGGCCTCGCGGAAGCCGTGGGAGCATCGGCGATCTACCTGGGACCAGCCGATTGCCAGGGCCCCGGTGTCTGGTCGTTCCCGAGCCTGGCGGCCGCGGCCCCCTTCATTATGGAGCGTATCGCCGTATGAGTTTCGTCTCTGATCCGCCGGCTCCGGTGCGACCTGCCGACGGGAGCCCAGTGAAGTTTCCGGTCGCGCCTCTTGCCAACGCCGGATCGTATTTCGACGCCTACGCGGACGAGTTTTCCCGGGCGGCCAAGACCGTCGAGCCTGCGGCTCTCGATCGCGCGGCCACCCTCCTGCTCGAGGCGTATACCCGAGGTTCACGGGCGTTCTCGTGCGGTAATGGCGGCTCGGCATCGATCGCGAACCATATGCAATGCGACCATGTGAAGGGCGTCCGGACAGCGACCGACCTGACTCCCCGCGTGCAGAGCCTCAGCACCAACGTGGAACTCGTTACCGCGATAGCTAATGACCTGGGTTATGAGAACGTCTTCGTCTATCAGCTCCAGTCCCAGTCGGAGCCCGGCGACGTGCTCGTCGCCGTCTCGTCCTCGGGTCGTTCGCCTAATATCGTTCAGGCGCTTTCCTGGGCCCGGGATCATGGCCTCCGCACCATTGCCATCACCGGCTTCGACGGGGGCGCCTCCAGGAAGGTGGCCGAAGTCAGCATTCATGTCGAGTGCACCAACTACGGCGTCATCGAGGACCTGCATCAGGCCATCATGCACGCCCTTGCCCAGTATTTCCGCCACTCGCGGATGAGCCCGGACCAGATCTCGGCGACTGTGTTCTGAACCATGGCTACTGAAAATGTGAACGCGACGCGGGAGTCGGGCACCCGGATGCCTGCGGGACGGAGCCGGCCGACGCGGATGCGCGTGGCAATCAACCTGCTGTCGGAGGATCCCGGGAACCCGTCGGGTGCTCACTGGTTCTGGACCAGGGTGATCCCTGAGATGGCCAGGCGGCTCGACGCCGGCGAGGAACTGCATCTGCTGGTGAGCCCGAAATCGCGGCCGCTCCACCAGGGGTACGGGCCGGGGGTCTCGTATATCACGTACCCGTGGTCGAATGAGCGACGCAAGCTGCGCACGCTCAGCGAGCATCTTTACTCGCCGCTCCGGCTACCGCTGAGCCGCATTGACGTCTTCAGCACCGGGATAGCGCCGCTGGTGAACCTGTCGTGGTCACCAGTCATTCACATAAAGACGATGCACGCGTTCACCGCCCCGGAATCGGTCGCGCCGCTGACCCGCCTCTACCGTCGGATGGGTTATCCACGTTCGGCCCGGGCGGCGGAGGCCATCATCATCAACTCCGAGAGCCTGCGCTCGGAAATCGAGCACCACCTGAAGGTCGATCCGCGCAAGCTCAAGCTTATCTACGAGGCCGTCGACCATGACCTGTTCAAGCCGGGAGATGCGGCCACTGCTCGCGCGCAGGTAGCGCCGTACGGCGTGACCAAGCCATTCGTGCTGTTCGTCTCGTCGATGTGGCCGTATAAGAACTGCGACGGGCTGCTGCGGGCATGGGCCCTGGCCCGCAGTGAGCTCGGCGACCGTCAGCTCGCTGTCGTCGGTGCAGTGCGTGACGAGAAGTACGGCGGTTTGCTGCACTCCCTGACCGCCGAACTCGGTATCGCCGAAGACGTGGTCTTCGTCGGCGGGATTCCGCTCGAAGAGACCGTACGCTTCTACCAGGCGGCCGACTTGTTCGTGTACCCGTCGTTCAACGAGACCTTCGGGCTTCCCATTCTCGAGGCCATGGCGTGCGGCTGCCCGGTCGTAACCTCGGATACCAGCGCCATGCCGGAGACCGCCGGCGGCGCCGCGGTCTTGTCCGACCCTGGTGATCCGGCATCCATGGCCCGGGCCATCGTGGAGGCAGCAGGACCGGGCCGGGACCGCCTGCGCGACGCAGGACTACGGCGGGCAGGGCAGTTTACGTGGGGGGCGACGGCCGCGTCTACTCTCGGCGTCTACAGAGAAGTCGCCGAGCGGCGGCGTGAAGGGCGGAAATGAAGATTCTCGTCACCGGAGGCGCGGGGTTCATCGGATCCCATACCTGCGACCGGCTCCTAGATCTCGGCCACGAGGTCGTGGTCCTCGATGCGCTTACCCCGCCCGTGCACCGGAACGGCAGGGCCGCGAACCTGAGCCCGGCGGTCGATTTGTACCAGGGTGATACGCGCAACCGTGACCTCCTCACCAACCTGCTCCGCCGGGTTGACGCTGTCTACCACCTGGCTGCCTACCAGGACTACCTGCCCGACTTCTCGCGGTTCTCCGACGTGAACGTGGTCTCGACGGCGCTGCTGTACGAGATCATCGTGGCCGAGGACCTTGACCTCGCGCGGGTCATCGTGGCCTCGTCGCAGGCGGCGATGGGCGAAGGACTGTACTGGTGTCCCGCCGACGGCGAGCAGGTACCGGGCATGCGCCCCCAAAGCGCGCTCGCCGTCGGGCGGTGGGATATCCCCTGCCCGGCGTGCGGAGGCCCGCTCGAGAACCTCGGTCGGCGCTACGGCATCCCGACCGTCGCGCTCCGCTACAGCATCGTCCAGGGTCCGCGGCAGTCGGTCTACAACGCGTACTCGGGCGCGTGCCGCATCTTCTGCCTGAGCTATCTGCAGGGCACAGCCCCGACCCTCTACGAGGATGGCGGGGCCATCCGCGACTACATCAACATCCATGACGTGGTGGACGCCAACGTGCTAGTCCTGCAGGATGAGCGGGCCGTCGGCCGTGTCTTCAACGTCGGCGGCGGCAAACCGGTGACCACCAGGGAATTCTCGGACGTGGTCATGCGCCAGTATGGATCCGACCAGCCTGGAGTGGTGACCGGCGAGTACCGCTTCGGCGATACCCGTCACATCTTTTCGGACATCAGCGCCCTCCGGGCACTGGGATGGGAACCGCGCCGTACGCCGGCCGAGTCGGTCGCGGAGTACGCGGCGTGGCTGGAAAAGATGGACGGTCTCGACGCAATACTCGCCGAGGCCAACGCGAGGATGCGCGCGCTAGGCGTGGTCCGAAGGACCGAGGCGTGAAGGCCGTCCTCCTCGCCGCCGGTCTCGGCACCCGGCTGAGGCCGATCACCAACACCACCCCGAAGTGCATGCTGGTCATCGATGACCGGCCCCTGCTCGACATCTGGCTCGATGCCTTCGACGCGGCGGGCGTCGACGAGGTCCTGGGCAACCTCCATCACCTGCCCGAGGTGGTGACCCGCCACCTCGCCGCGCGCACTGCCCCGCCGTCAGTCCGCACGTTCTTCGAGCCCGAACTACTCGGCAGCGCCGGGACGCTGCTGGCCAACCGCGCCTGGGTGGAGGGCGAAGAACTCTTCCTGACGTGCAACGCCGACAACCTCACGGATTTCGACCTGCGGTCGCTTATCCACGCCCACCGGGAGCACGGTGCGATCGCGACACTGACCGTTTTCAGATCCCAGAACCCATCGGCCGGAGGAGTCGTCGAACTCGATGCCAGCGGCACAGTCATCGGGTTCGTGGAGAAGCCGAGCGAGCCGGCTTCTGATCTGACCAACGCCGGCATGTACGCCTTCCACCCAAGCGTGCTCGACGAGATCAAAGATGCGCCGCCAGCTGACATCGGCTATGACCTGCTGCCGCGGCTGGTCGGCCAGGCCCGCGCGGTGCTGGTCGAAGGGTATTTCCGCGACGTCGGTACCGCTGACGCATACCGACGAGCCAGGGAGGAGTGGCCCGCGCGGGCCCCACAATGATCATCACACAGACACCTTTGCGCATCGGCCTGCTCGGCGGGGGGACCGACCTGCCCAGCTATTACCGCAAGCACGGCGGCCGGGTCCTGAACTGCGCGCTCGACAAGTACGTCTACGTCATCGTCAAGGAGCGCTTCGACAACGACATCTACGTCAACTACTCCAAGAAGGAGATCGTCTCCCGGGTCGAGGACCTCGAGCACGAGCTCGTCCGCGAGGCCATGCAGATGACCGAGGTGACGAACGGGGTCGAGATCACGACGCTGGCCGACATCCCCTCGGCGGGCTCCGGTCTCGGATCCTCCTCGGCGGTGACGGTGGGTTTGCTCCACGCTCTGTTCGCGTACCGGGGATGCCAGGTCACGGCGGAGGAGCTGGCAGAGCGCGCGTGCACCATCGAGATCGAGCTCTGCGGCAAGCCCATCGGCAAGCAGGACCAGTACATCGCGGCGTTCGGAGGGATCCGCGACATCCGCTTCGGGCCCGGAGATGAGGTGGTGGCCGACGAGGTCGGGCTCTCCATGGCTGAACGCCGCGCCCTCCAGCACCAGATCATGCTCTTCTATACGGGCATCACCCGCCGCGCAGACTCGATTCTCGCCGAGCAGAACGCGAACGTCGAAACCACCCGGCCGCAGCTGGACCTCCTGCGCAACCTGGCCGGATTTGCCGTCGAGCGGCTGCGCAGGGGGGACGTGGACGCGATAGGACCCGCGATCCGTGAGAGCTGGGAAGCGAAAAGGAAACTGGCGTCGGGAGTTTCGAACGGCCAGATCGACCTGGCGGTTAGCCGGGCGCTCGACGCGGGAGCGTCGGGTGCCAAGCTGACCGGAGCTGGCGGCGGCGGCTTCCTGCTCGTCATCTGCCCGGTGGAGCGGCAGCGCGCCGTGCGCGAGAGCCTGACCGACATGCGAGAGCTGCCGGTGCGGTTCGACCGCCTCGGCTCCCGCATTGTGCTGAACGTGCAACGCGACATCTGGGGTTGATCCTGGAATGAAGATGCTCTGGCGCGGCGACTGGATGGAATCGCCCGGATACGAGGTACCAGACGGCGCGGTCCTGATCCAGGTGGCGGCGACCGTGCCGCTCGTCAGGGTCGAAAACGCTTCAGGCCGCCTGACCAGGAACCCAAGGAGGAAAGTGGCCGTCTTCCTCGTCACGGACGGCCCGGTCAGGACGCTGCGCAAGGCCCGCACCAAGCGCGACGAGCCCCGGTTCACCGGCGATTTCCATATTTCGGCCGTCCTCGGTGAGGTCATCCCGTCAGGGCAGCGCGTGGTCGCCCTGGCCTCGCGCGTTCCTCCGGGTTCTCAGCAACTGGTGATTCATCGGGATCTCGTGATGCGAGTCGCAGGCGACTTCTCCACGAACGACCTCCAAGGCGTTGCGTCCCGTCTCATGGATGGAGCTGACGTGCTTTCCCGCTTGGGCCGGCAGAGCTTCCTGTACTCCGGGATGGAGCCTCCCGCGGAACTTGTCAGGCTCCTCAGCGAAGCGCTCCGGCCCAGCGAGGCGCGCCCGCCCGCGTCGTCGGCTGGCGTCGAGGGTGTCATCAGCCCGCCCGAGGGCGACCGGAAAGCGGCAGATACGGTCCTTAGGCTGGCCGCCGCCCCGGAGTCGGCGAGGATGCAAGTGGCCGTTCTCGGCGCCGGCGACTACACCCGCACGGAAATCATCCCGGCGCTGCGGCGGGTCCGGTTGTCGCTCTACGCGGTGGCCAACCGCGAACCGCAGATCGCCGCCATGGTCGGCCGGGAGTACGGCTTCGCGCTGGCCACGACGGATTCCGAGCGGGCTATCGCCGAGACGCCGGCCCCCGGCCTGGTCGTCGTCGCCACCGCCCATGATTCGCATTCCCACCTGGCCTGCGCGGCGCTCAAGGCCGGGCACCGTGTCTTCGTGGAGAAACCGCCTACGGTGACTGCCGAGGACGTACACTGCCTGGCGGCCGCCATGCGATCGAACCCGGGCTCGGTCGAAATCGGCTTCAACCGCCGCTACCACTCCCTCGTGCGTCGCGCGCGCGCGCGGCTGCGGCAAGAATCAGGCCCGACATCCATCTCCTGCATCGTCAAGGAGCTGATCTTCGAGCCCGATCATTGGTACTTCTGGCCCAATCAGGCCACGCGGATCACCGGGAATCTTTGCCATTGGATCGACCTCGCGGTGTTTTTCCTCGAGGGGCGGCCGATGCCGGTCTCCCTGACGCTCTCGCCGCGGATGCCCGGCACGGAGCCCGGCAGTGACGAGGAACGCGTCCTCACGGTCACCTTCGACGACGGATCCTTGCTGACGGTCCTCGGTACGACCCGCGGCGACGATATCCGAGGCGTACAAGAACAGATCGACATACGTCGCGGACGGACCACAATCTCGATTGATGATCTGTGGAAGATGCGGATCCGATCGGGCGGCATAGAGCGTTATTCGAGGACGTTGTTCCGCGACAAGGCGCACACTGCCATGTACCGCGAGGCCCTCGGCCGGATCGTGGCCGGCCAGCCCTCGGTGTACCCGGTAAGAGACATGATCATCGTTTCCGCGATCCAGATCGCGGCGAGTAATCTTGCCCGGACGGATCAGCGTGCCGCCAACCTGCCAGACTGGCTCTCCATGGCCGAGCAGGAGCACTGCTGACAGGGACATGCTCCTGCCATCGGACACGACTTACCGGCGGTCGCCGTATCACGACCACCCGCTCGGTGTTCTTATGGCGGGAAGCCGTATCTTCATGGCCGGGTTTAGGACAGACCGGCTGTTCAGCGAGGCGAGGGTGGCAGGGGTGAAGGGCGCGGTCGCCAGGTGAGTACTACCTCCATTGTCATATTTCGTCCCCGCTTGAGAGTAGGAGCGCTGACACCCGCGCAGGTCTATGAACGTTGGACGGTGCGCAAGGTCGGGATCGCATGGGGCTTCCTGTTCCTCAACGTCCTCACCTTCGCCCCGAAGATCTCTGTCATACCGCTGCCGTCATTTGCTGGCAAGATCATTACTCAAGGTGCCCTCCCGGTGGCACTGCTCCTTGCGCTGACCGTGAATCGCAAGCTCGTCATCCGGCCGAACGTCTTCCTTTGCCTGGTCACCCTTCTCGTCTTCGACGCCATCCTGACGTGCCTGGAGGCCCAGTACCTCAGGTCGCCGGGCTGTGGCCGTTCACGCCCTTCTGGGGCCAACGCGACCTGCTGCTCGTCCGCTGTCAACTTAAAACGATGGCGGTAGTGCTCGCCTCGGTGGTCGTCGGCTTCGCGATCGCTCCCGGGCACGCCCTGAACAGCGGCAGGCTCCAGGGTGATATCTGGCCGATCCCGCCCACGCAGGTTGCGCACTACGCGGCGGCTACCTTCGGGCTGGTGACAGTGCTCTGGTTCTGCGGCTACATGCGGGGTCGGCCCACCGTGTTCGCTGTCATCGTCGCGGGCGCGGTCCTGATCCTCACCCACACCAGGACCGCTCTCGTCGGCCTGATCGCGGGCCTGCTGATCGCCGGCCTCAGCCTGATCGTGGCCAAAGCGCGGGTCCGCAGGCTGTTCTCCGCCGTAGGCGCGGCGGTGGCCGTGGCGGTCCTGGCGTTTTCCGGCCCCATCACTGCGTGGCTGGCACGCGGCCAGGGTACCGAGCAGCTGATCGGCCTTAGCGGCCGGACGAACTTCTGGAGTGCGGTTCTCGCGTCCCCCCGTAACCTGTTCCAGGAGATCTTCGGGTTCGGCTTGTCGAACGCGCAGTTCGGCGGCAAGCCAATCGACAGCAACTGGATCGCCTCCTACCAGCAACAGGGACTGTTCGGCATCACCGTGTGCGCGGCGATGCTGGTGTTCCTGTTGGTGACCGCTTACTTCCAGCCACGCGGCGTGCAGCGCGCCCTCGCCCTGTTCCTGATCACGTACTGCCTGGTGGCGTCATTCACGGAGATAGGGTTCACCGACGCCTCGACGTACATGCTGGACCTCACCCTGGCCGCATCGCTGTTGGTGCCAGCCGCCGTGAAAAGGAGCCGCTACGCCGATCGGGCTGGTACAAATGGTCTGCGCGAAGCGTGAAGACGGCGGGCGGCAAGGAGCGCACGTGACCGACGGGCAAGCAGGCCATGAATCCTGGTATGGCCGCGGCTAC
>WNFJ01067523.1_pt1 | contig 15359 bp, 13 predicted proteins | sample 5400461 | NCBI WGS metagenome assembly WNFJ01 (sample SAMN13153349, study PRJNA577476) | soil metagenome | isolation source: 115 cm saprolite on Douglas fir-dominated hillslope | place: USA:California | collected 2013-09-17 | reverse complement strand
TCATCATGATGCTGGTCAAGAAACCAAACAGCTGGAAGAGAAATACAGAACCTTTGCTGATACGATTGATTTCCTTTTTGATATGATCCCATTAGATCTGCAAAATACCCTTCGCACTCCCGCCAAGCAATATAATGCGGCAAAAGCAGACCTCGTGAAGCAGTTAGTGAGTCCAGAAAGGTCGGAAAGCGATGTGAAGAGCTGTGTTGAGAAACTGAAGCGCAGTTTAGTAGATCAAATTACATCAATGAAAGAGAAGATATGGTCACAATTCAGAATAATTTGGTATGAAAGTGGAGCAAAAGAGGAAGTTATAGATTTTCTCTTAGCACAAAGTGAATATAAACAAGGCGAGCTGGAGAGTTATATTGAGAATATCCTCAACCTTTCTGGTGAAATAACTGATAAATTGTATCAGAATGAAGTGTTGATAGAAGCTTTAAAAATGCAATTTGTATATAATATACAAAAAAACATGAATAATAGATATAAAGATAATAAAGATCAAAAGTTGCATGATGCTAAATTGGTCTATGACCATTTAATTATTCTTGAGAAAGAGATGCAGACCGATCTGAACAAAGGAATGCAGAATTAAATGGTAGGAGATGCAGACGTGGACACAGGAGCATCAGAGGATAATGCTACACGAAGAGTGACCGTTCTGACTTCTCTTGCACAATCTTATCATTAGAGGGGATGCCGAGGTTGCAAGAGAGTTCCCTGCATCCCCGACATTTCTACTATCCTCTCGAAAGAGAAGCTATATACTGCCTCACAGCTTCTACCTGCTCCTCTGTCTCATGCTGATCAATCAGGTTCACAAGAGCACTTCCCACAACCGCTCCTTCCACAAAAGCTGTTACCTGAGCAATATGTTCCGGCGTGGTGAGACCAAATCCGACAGCCAAAGGAATCTCTTTAGCATAGCTGCGAACGCGTTCGATGAAGCTGTGCAAGTGAGGCGGCAATTCCTTGCGTGAGCCTGTTACGCCGCTGAGTGAGACGCAGTAGATGAAGCCTCCGGGCTCCTTTCTGGTTCGGGCCACGATGTTTTCGATGCGTTCATCGGGTGTCGTGGGGGGAATCAGGAAAATGAGTGTCAGTCCATGCTGTTGTGCAGCTTCCTGCAAGGGATCGGCCTCTTCCGGCGGCAGGTCAGGGACAATTATTCCGCTGAGGCCATTTGCCTTCGCTGTAGCACAGAAACGCTCAATACCATAGGACAGGATGGGGTTGTAGTAGCCCATGAAGAGCAATGGGACGTTGCTCCTGGCCGCAACCTGACGGGCAATCTCCATACAGCCATTAATCGTCATGCCTCGTTCCAGCGCCACATGTCCTGCGTGCTGGATGGTTGCTCCGTCGGCCAGTGGATCGCTGAAAGGGATGCCCAGTTCGATGATATCTGCACCACCCTCTGCCGCTGCCAGGATTAGTTCGGTGGTCTGTTCTGCCGATGGGAAGCCGCACATAAAGTAGGGAATAAGGACACCACGCCCTTCCAGTTTCGCTCGCTCGAAAGCTTTTGTAATCCTGGTGGCAGGGATATCTTGTAGATTCTTCGCCTTTAATGCACCATATTGCTCTATAACGCCGCTATTTGTTGGTTCCATTATATTCTCTTTTCTATAGTTCAACATTCAAGGCTTTGGCAACTGTGACCATGTCTTTATCGCCGCGTCCTGACAGATTTAGGATGATCAGTGAGCCGGAAGGAATTTTACCCTGTTCTCCCATCTCTAGCAGGTAGCCGAGGGCGTGAGCAGACTCCAGGGCAGGAATAATCCCTTCAGTCTTACTGAGTGCTTGTAGGCCGCGTAGGGCTGTTTGATCGCTGGCTGAGGCGTAGGTGGCACGACCAGTATCTTTCATATAGCTATGCTCTGGGCCAACTCCTGGATAATCGAGTCCTGCTGAGATACTGTGTGTATCCAAAACCTGTCCATCTTCATTTTGCAGTAGATAGCTGAGCGCTCCGTGCAGAACCCCAGGTCGTCCTGAGACCAGTGTTGCAGCATTCTGTCCCGGTTCGAGTCCTGTGCCGCCAGCTTCAACTCCAATCAATTGAACTTCTGGTGCATCTGCGAAGGGGTGGAAGATGCCGATGGCGTTGCTGCCACCACCAACACAGGCCAGAATGATATCTGGGAGCCGTCCCTCCTGCTCCAGGATTTGCTGCCGTGCCTCTTTGCCGATAATTGACTGAAAATCACGGACAATGTGTGGATAGGGGTGTGGTCCAGCTGCTGATCCAAACAGATAAAAGGTCGTCTCCACGTTGGTAACCCAGTCGCGGATAGCTTCATTGATAGCATCTTTAAGAGTGCGTGATCCGCTGCTGACCGGGCGTACTTCTGCGCCAAGCAGCTTCATGCGGAAGACATTGAGCGATTGGCGTGCGATGTCAACCTCACCCATGTAGATGATGCAATTGAGGCCAAGTTTTGCACACACTGTAGCGGTGGCGACGCCATGCTGACCTGCACCCGTTTCAGCAATGATACGTTGCTTGCCCATACGCTTGGCGAGCATACCTTGTCCCATAGCGTTATTGATCTTATGCGCCCCGGTATGTGCCAGGTCCTCGCGTTTGAGATAGACTTTGACACCGTGGGCGACCATTTCAGAGAAGCGTGGCTTCAGAGAAGCGTGGCACATAGTAGAGTGTGGTCGGGCGTCCTACGTAACTGAAAAGTTCCCGCCGCAGTTCCTCCTGGAATGTTGTGTCCTTCTGTGCATCTTCGTAAGCCGCTTCCATCTCAGCCAGTGCCGCCATCAGGCTCTCCGGGACGAATTTTCCCCCGAATGGCCCGAAACGCCCACGCTGGTCTGGATAGAGATTGTGTTGGTAGGTTGTGGATTGTTCTGTGTTTTGTATCTGCATTAATTTGGTCTTTCTTAGTCAGTTGTCCGAATTTGTTTGATAAAGGCGCGTATCTTCTCGCTATCCTTCTGTCTATCAGTTTCGACTCCGCTGCTGACGTCGACTCCCCACGGGCGAACCTGACGGATCGCTGCAGCTACATTCTCCACCGTCAGACCTCCAGCGAGCAGGATGCGATGAGTTCGACTGGCCAAGCGAGCAAGCTCCCAATCGTGTGTTTCCCCACTTCCTCCCCAGTCCGGTGTAGGCGTGTCAAGTAGCAGGCGCCAGACTACCGACTGATAGCTCTTGATCTGCTCTAGGTCTGCCTTGCTACGGACTGGCAGAGCCTTGATAACAGGTCGCTTGATTTGCTGGCAGAACTCGGGAGTTTCTGTGCCGTGGAGCTGGACATACTGGAGCCCTACCTGTTCAACCACATCGTTGATATAGTCGGCCTCTTTGTTGACGAAGACGCCAACAAGGTCAGGTTTGCGCTGTCCTGCGGGTGGTTGCATAAAGCTATCACTGGCTTGCAGGACTGAGCGGACCTGCTGCGGCTCGATAAAGCGATGGCTTGGTTCATGAAAGATAAAGCCCAACATATCCGCTCCCGCTTCCGTAGCAGTGTTGATATGTTCAGCAGTACGTAGGCCGCAGATCTTCACCTGTGTGTTGCTATTTGCTCCATGTAGTAACATGTGCATCTGTGTGGGTACATCATTGGAGACCACGAGCGACTCGCCAACCAGCATGGCTTGCACATCGTAGCGTGCTAAACGTCGTGCATCTGTCTCTGTATGAATGCCGCTTTCAGCTACAACTACCCGGTCCTTGGGGATGATCTGGCGCTGGCGGATCTCGCCCATGAGATATGGATTCATCTGGAATGTGACCAGATCACGGCTATTGACGCCAATAATAACTGCTCCCGCATCAATAGCACGTTGTGCCTCCTCTCGAGTGTGTACCTCGACGAGGCTGCGCATGCGTAACTCATTGGCGACGTGCAGCAAGCGTTGCAACTGAGTATCATCCAGGATTGCACAAATCAGCAAAATGACATCCGCTCCCCATGCGCGTGCTTCGTATACCTGATATTCATCAATGATGAAATCCTTGCGCAAGACAGGAATACTCACGGCCTGTTTGATTGCCGTCAAATACTCTGGCGATCCTAGAAAGAAATGAGGCTCTGTCAACACAGAGATGGCTGAAGCTCCGTTTGCCTGATAGACTCGCGCTAGCTCGACGGGATCGATATGGGGAGCAAGCATTCCCTTCGATGGCGATGCGCGTTTCACTTCGGCGATCAGGTGGATTTGAGATCGTGGCTCGAAAACCTCTAGTAGGTCACGCGGCTTTGGCTGTTCAAGGGCCTGACGTTGTAGCTCTACCAGAGGAAGTTCGCACTTGCGCACCTCTAAATCTGCTCGCGTCTGTGTAACGATACGATCGAGAAACATATGATTACCTATCCAGCATCTGTTAGGAAAGGACGAACGCAATCACCTAAAGGTGACACGGTGAATTGCGGTCCCTACCAATAGCGATCACCTAAAGGTGACACGGTAAATCGCGTTTAGTTTGTTGGCACCTGCGTAGGTGCCAATGTCCCGAATGATTGAGAGTATTCAATAACTTGTGCTAATTTATATTTGGCCTTCCCGTCGCGAAGTGTCGCACTGGCAAGCTTGATGCCCTCACTCAACGATGAAACCTGATCACAGGCCAGTAGTGCAGCTCCTGCATTCAAACAAAGCAAGTGGGTAGCTGGCGAATCGATATAGTCTGATAAGAGTTCGCGCAGGATGGCGGCGTTATGTGTCGGGTCGCCTCCCAGAATTCCCTGGCGATCCGAGGTGCTTTGCAAACCGACCTCTTCTGGAGTAATCGTGTATTCGCGCAATTCCTGGCCGGAGCGAACTTCGCAAATGCGTGTTGGTGCACTAATCGAACATTCATCTAACCCATCCTCGCCATGGACAATCAATGCGTGGCGACAGCCCAGGTGAAGCAAGACTTCGCCCATCTTGCGCATCAGCGAACTGTCAGGGACTCCCAGGACCTGATGAGGTGTGTGCGCAGGATTGGTAAGCGGACCGAGAATATTAAAGACGGTGCGGATACCGATCTCGCGGCGTGTTGGGCCGACGTGCTTCATTGCTGGATGGTAGGCTGGGGCAAACATAAAGCCAAAGCCACATTCTTGTATGCTGTGTGCCGTCTGTGCTGGTCCCAGGTCGATTTTTACTCCAAGCGCTTCCAATACGTCGGCACTACCACATTTGCTCGTAGCTGAGCGGTTGCCATGCTTGGCAACTGTGGCCCCTGCGGCAGCTGCAACAATGCCTACGGCAGTTGAGACATTGAACGTTCCTGAGCCATCCCCTCCGGTTCCACAAGTATCCAGAGCCTGCAAGGCGGTCTCCTCGTCTAGATGGACACGAAGGGCTTTTTCACGCATGACGCGAGCAAATCCTGTAATCTCCTCGACGGTCTCCCCGCCAGATCGCAGACGCAGGGCGGTCAGGAATGCACCCATCTGCGATGGAGTTGCTGCACCCGTCATAATCTCTTCCATAGCTGCTGTGGCCTCTTCTGTACTGAGCGTGCCTCTTGCAGCAACGTGGGTAATAGCTTCGCGAATCATTTTATTCCGTTTCCTCTTCTTCAACTGGTACACTGGTGAGTTCATATAACGCAGCAAGGGGAAATCTGAGATTAACACTTGTCAAGTCTACCTCCTGCCCCGGTCCGAATTGCTGATAGAGCCACATATTCCCATCAGCCTGACGCTGGAAAACCTCTACTAACTGGCATTGGGTGTTGACAAGCACATACTCTTGAATACTTGGGCATGCCTGATAGTGCTTCCATTTGATCCTTCGGTCGCGGGCTTCGGTGCTAGGTGAAAGAACCTCAACTACAAGGCATGGAAAGTGGATCGTATCCGCATCGCCTTGTTGCCAATCTTGCGGATTACAACTCACCGATACATCAGGGTAAAAGTACTTCCCCTCTGCAACCTGAAATCGTACGTCAGACTGGAAGAAGCGACAGGTTTTGCTTTTCAATTGCGTATGTACCAGATTTGCCATATTATAAGCAATTTGTCCATGGTTAATCGTTCCTCCGGACATAGCATACATACGGCCATCTATGTACTCATATTTCACATCTTGGCTGGCGCGGTCTATCTCCAGGTACTCTTCAGGTGTAATGAAATGCTTGCGTTCTAGTGCCATAGGTATTTTGCCCCTTCCTATGTTTTCGTTAGAAAATTGCCTAGCAGTTTTTTTCCATCTGGAGTCATGATTGACTCTGGATGAAACTGAACCCCTTCTACAGGATACCGACTGTGTCGCAAACCCATGATCATGCCGTCTTCTGTGCTGGCTGTGATCTCCAGATCATTCGGGAGAGTCTCGCGCTCTACAATGAGGCTATGATAGCGATTGGCTTCGAAGGGAGTGGGCAGATTGCGAAAAACTCCTTTCCCCTCATGATACATCAATGAGGTCTTGCCATGCATTGGTTCGGGTGCCCGAATTACGCGGCCTCCATAAACCTGTCCAATAGATTGGTGTCCCAGGCAAACGCCAAGGAGTGGGATACGCGGCCCAAAGGCTTCAATAATTTGACAGGACATACCTGCCTCGTTCGGGGTGCAGGGTCCTGGTGAGATCACGATATGATCAGGCTTCATGGCTTCGATTTCGTCTAGAGTGATCTGATCATTACGTCGTACGATTACCTCAGCTCCGAGTTCCCCCAGATATTGGTACAGGTTATAGGTAAAGCTGTCGTAGTTATCGATTAAGAGTAGCATCTTATCTGCCCTCCTCTCGAACTGCACTTTCTCTGACTTCTCTAGCGATCTTTTCCGCTTCATCCAAGGCGTGTAGCAGAGCTTTGGCCTTGTTCAGACTTTCCTGATATTCGTTGCTGGGATCGGAGTCGGCAACGACACCTCCACCGGCTTGAATATAGGCACGACCGTTTTTGATGACCATGGTGCGCAGGGAAATAGCAGTCTCCTGGTTACCAGAGTGACTGAAGTACCCGGCGGCACCTGCATAGACACCACGCTGTTCCCCCTCTAGCTCGCTGATAATTTCCATCGCGCGAATCTTGGGAGCCCCCGAGACTGTGCCTGCTGGAAAGCCTGCTCGTAGCGCTTCAAACGGAGAAACATCTTTGCGTAACTGGCCCGAGACATTGGTGACGATATGCATTACGTGAGAATAGCGCTCGATAGCCATAAAATCGTTGACTTTGATCGTGCCGATTTCACACACCCGTCCAACATCATTACGCGCCAGATCAAGCAACATCACATGCACATGTTCAGCGCATTCCTTGGGATCATTTTTCAGATTTTCATCCAATTGCTCATCGCTTTGTTTGTCGAACCCACGTGGACGAGTGCCAGCGATCGGACGGATCGTTACTTCATTATCTTCATAGCGGACCAATAGCTCTGGCGATGCTCCTACGATATGGAAGTCAGCTAGATCGAAAAAGAACATGTAGGGCGATGGGTTGATTGCACGCAGTGCTCGGTAGACGGTGAAGGGTGAGGCATTGACATGACGGCTCAAGCGTTGTGATGGGACAACTTGGAAAATATCGCCAGCTTTGATATACTCGATTGAGCGTCGCACCATGTCTTCGAACTCTTCCTTGGTGCGATTTGACCGAACCTGTAAAGCCTTCTGATCATGAATGGGAGCAGGCTCTTGTGGCAAGCGGATGGGCTGACTCAAGCGCTGCTGCACATCATCGATAATCGTAATACCTCGCTGGTATTCTGCTGCGAGGTCCGGCGCATCGAGGTGCAGATGGGTAACAATACGAACGCGACGTTTGACATGGTCGAAGACCAGGACTGTTTCGGTAAAACTAAATACCGCCAGAGGAAGATCCAGTTCATTCTGCTTAGGAAGTGGCAGACGCTCGAAGCGTGTGACGACGTCATATGCCAGGTAGCCAATGGCACCACCGTGAAATATTGGGAGTTGGTCTTGCGAAGTACGATCCGGGCGTACTAGGCGATACTGGCTTAGTTCAGCCTCAATGAACTCAAGCGGATCGTGGCACGAGATCTCCTCGACGTTAGTGCTCTGGCCATTCGCTTCATTTATATGGAGTATCCTGGCCGTATCTCCATGCTGAATCATCACCATATAGGGATCGATGCCGATAAACGAATAGCGTTTCACATGCTCGCCCCCTGAGACGCTCTCTAACAGAAAACTGTATGGTTGCTTGGCTGTCTTGCAGTAAGCTGAGACAGGAGTTTCCATATCAGCAAGAATGTCGCGATAGATCGGCAGAAGAGGACGGTGGGCACGCCGCTCCTCTGTGTCTGCTGTGGGTCTGCTCATTTCCTCATCGCGAAGCCGCTGAATCTCTTCAAATGTTGGATAATACATCTTTGCACCTAATCCTACTACAAAATCAATTGACCTTTTCAGTTTTTTCATATATACTTCCCCTTATGCAGAGGAGCGGTAGAGGTTCAGAGTCTGCACTCTTTTACGATCCGTTTTGAGGATACTGCAATAACCCAATAACTTGCTTTACCTGCTGGAGTGTAGCCTCTGCAATTGGACGAACCTCATCCGCACCTTGCTTGAGAATACTCTCCAGTGTTGGCAGGTCGCTAATCAATTCGTTGTAGCGTTGCTGAATGGGAGTCAGTGCCTCGACCAAGCGCTCGGTTAACGCAGCTTTAAAGTCCCCATAGCCCTTACCAGCAAACTCCTGTTCGATCTCTTGCTGAGATTGTCTGGTGAGCGTCTGGTAGATAGTTAGTAGATTGGTAATGCCTGGTCGCTCTGGATCAAAAGCTATCAGGCGTTCTTCTGCTTAATGGTTTTAGGGTCATCCAGCAGATTGATGCGCGAGTTCGGATTAGGCTCACTCTTACTCATCTTGTGCGTTGGATCATCCAATGACATAATGCGAGCTCCCATCTCGAGAATTTGTCCCTCTGGGATGGTGAATACGTTCTGCTTGTAAATGCTATTGAACCGTTGTGCGATGTCGCGGGTTAGTTCCAGGTGCTGGCGCTGGTCATCGCCGACCGGGACATAATGAGTCTGGTACAGCAGGATATCGCAAGCCATCAACACTGGATAGCAGTAGAGACCGGTATCAATCGCGTCCAGATCGCTTCCTGCCTTGCTCTTGAACTGTGTCATGCGGTTCAGCCAGCCCATTGGAGTGAAGCAATTCAGTATCCAGCTCATCTCGGCGTGCTGGTGAACATGCGATTGGACGAAGAGTTTGCAATAGCGTGTGTCCAGTCCACATGCCAGGTATAACGCTGCCAGTTTGCGCGTATTTGTATGCAGCTCTTTGGGATCAATAGGCAGCGTAATGGCATCGTAATGGCATGCAGATCAACTATACAAAAAATGTTGTCAAACTCAGCCTGTGCGTTAACCCAGTTACGTATAGCTCCTAGATAGTTGCCAAGGTGGATATTCCCTGTCGGCTGCACACCTGAAAAGACGCGTTTTTTGGCCTGTGGTTTGGGTACTGTATTTGCTTTTTCGCTCGTAGCAGGTTCTACTTCATTGTTTGTCTCGATCAACATCGAGCTTTTCCTCCAAAAGTATGAAAGATGTCCATACGACAAAAACTCCAAAAAGGCAATAAAAATGCTTCTCGCCTTCAAGGACGAGAAGCGTCAACGTTCGCTTTCGTGGTACCACCTCGGTTTAGACTATCTACCTTTTTATTTGTTACTGATATTGTTATGGCTCAGTAGATAATCCCTCTTGCCAGATACAAGCTCTTCTGTTCTGTACACCTTTTTTATAGGCCGAGAACAGCATGCTGATATCCTGTCCTCGATAACGGGGGACATACCGAAAGAGTCCTACTAATTCGTTACGATCTAGATCGTAAGAGAACGTTTGCTCTTTAGCTTACAGGCCCATTCCATAGCAATGACGGTATCGGTTCCCACCAGCTCCGATTCTCTGTGACCGTGCTAACACTATGTACTTTTCCTGTTCAGTGCTTCAATATGCTATTGTACTTGTTGACAAGTATAGGCCGAATAGCCCCTCGTGTCAAGGGGTCGTGAACCACTAGGCGTACCGTTGCATATATTGCTCAATGCTGAACGCTTTGGCCTGCTGAGCGAGCCGATGTGCTTCCTGGTCCATTGTGGTCCGATCTGTGCGGTAGAAAAGACCAGTGAACAATTGCTCTGTCTCCATTGCTAGTAGCATGGCTTTGGAGCGATCTGCTGTGTCGTGTTCAGCTGGAATAGGCGGCGTTGCGGCATCCCAGGCATCGAAAGTCTTATAGAACGTCGGACAGGGGCTGAGCACATGGATAAAAGAAAATCCTTTATGCTGTACACCCTGCTCAATCAGTACTGCCAGTTCCTTGGGCTTTGCAGAGTAGCCACGTGCGACGAAGGTAACATTCAACGACAGTGCAGTAGAGATCGGGTTGAACTGTGATGCCATCAGTCCATAGGGTGTGGACTTGGTTACGTGTCCTGTGGGAGACGTCGGGGAGGTTTGTCCCTTGGTCAAGCCATAGATCTCGTTGTCCATCACGATCACTGTGATATCAATGTTACGTAGCGCTGCATGAACAAGATGCCCGGCACCAATGCTGAAGAAGTCGCCATCGCCACCAACTGCCACGACCGTCAGGTCAGGGCGAGCCATCTTCAATCCCTGGGCAACTGGCAGAGCACGACCGTGTACGCTATGAAAACCAAAAGTTTTCATAAAGTGTGGGAAGCGACTTGAGCAACCAATGCCTGATACAATTACTGTTTGATCAGGAGCTAATTTGAGACCTGCCAGACCACGGAACGCGGCATTGAGTACACCAAAATCGCCACAGCCAGGACACCATGTGGGTTTCACTTCACTCTTGTAGTCTTTTGGTGTGGGATTGATGACTGCTTGTATCATGGTTCGCCAACCTCCTCGATGGCCTGTAGAATTTCACCTGCGGTGAATGGGATACCCCCAAATTTATTTACGTGAATGGCCTGCAAACCATATTTTGCCCCTAGCAAATTGGCAAGCTGACCTGAGTAATTGCATTCTGGTACGATCACCTTCTGCACCGAGTCAATAAAATCGCGGATGGTCTGATCAGGCAAAGGCGATAATATCTTGAGATGCAGCAATGCTACTCGATGCCCTTTAGCGCGTGCACGATCCACCGCCTCTTGAATCGTTCCTTCGGTTGAGCCCCAGCCGATGAGGCCGATGGTTGCATCTTCGTCTCCGTAGCGCTTCGGAGTTGGTAATACCTGCGCGGCTGTCTCGAGTTTGCTGAAACGCTTGTGCGTCATCGCCGTATGATCCTCTGGCTCATAGTTCGGGTGGCCATGCTCGTCGTGTTCCAGCCCGGTTGCCGTGTACACAGGTGCACCAGATCCAGGCGTACTAATTGGCGAGACGCCGCTTTCCGTGTATGCGTAGCGAGAATAGCTGTGAGATGCAGCTCCGGCGCTAACAAGGACATGCTCATTGTTGCTTGTCCCGTTACTGCCATTCTCAGCATGCGCTTGCGGACGATACTGCTGGCGTTCTTGGATCTCTGCTGGTTTAAAGTTGCTACGATCGACGCTTTCCACACGCGCTGTTAGCGATTGATCGGTGAGGAAGAGCACTGGCATCTGGTACTGATCAGCCATATTGAACGCCAGAATCATGAGGTTGTAGCAGTCAACGACATTGGCCGGAGCTACGATCATGCGCGGCGTATCGCCATGCCCGGCATGAAGGGCGAAGCTCAGGTCTGATTGCTCCATCTTTGTGGGCATACCTGTGCTAGGGCCAGCACGCTGGGCATCGATGATCACTGCTGGCAGTTCAGCCATTGATGAAAGCCCAATCAGCTCAGTCATCAAAGAGAAGCCAGGACCGGATGTGGCAGTCATCGCGCGTATACCGCCATACGATGCGCCGAGTACAGCTGCAAGGGCTGCTATTTCATCTTCTGCTTGCAGAAATGTACCGCCAACCAGGGGAAGCTCTTTGGCCATGCCTTCCATAATGTCACTGGCGGGCGTGATTGGGTAACCAGCAAAGAACCGACATTGGGCGGCTAATGCTCCAGCAACTACTGCCTGGTTCCCATTGAGCACCACACGATCAGCTTTCTCTACAGAGCCCAGCAGGTAGGGATCATGTTTGGATAAGTGCTCGGTGACATAGTTTTTGGCAACCTCCAATGCGAGCAAGTTTTTCTCCATCAGAGTGGCATTTGCTTTACGCGACTTGGAGAATTTGGATTGCACTACCTGGACAATGGCCTCTGGGGGGGGGCCGAATAAACCCGAGATTGCGCCAAGCATCACCAAATTTTTCGTCTGCAAGGACTGGATCTCTTTGCGGGCAATCTCATTAAAAGGGACAGCATACATAATATAGTCACCCGTCTCGGGTGTAAAGTCGGAAGGGTCGTAGATGAGCACGCCGCCATGGCGTAACTCGCTTACGTTGCGATCATAGGCTTCTTTATTCAAGCAGATGAGTACATCAGCGTGGTCTCCCATCGACCTTACTGGGTGATCGCTAATACGAACCTGAAACATACAAGGACCGCCGAGAATTTCGGCAGGAAATGTTCTAAAGGTATAAACGTGATATCCCCAGCGGGCGGATGCTAGGGCAAGAATATCTCCTCCTGAAATGGTTCCTTCGCCAGACTCCCCTCCGATACGAATCGTTACTTCATTGACCATAAAATGTCCCCCTGACAATGTTGACCGCGCCACGCACCAATGCATAGCACGGTATGTCTAATCAGGTCTCCTGTGTTTAGCAGGAATGTTTCAATATGTGAATAAATACCTCTTTTTTATGATACCGAGAAAGATGCATGCTTCCCTGCTCTACTATTCTTGATCCCGCTTGCTGGGCGACGGTGAGACAAGAAAATGGGTCAGTAATCTATCTGCATGAGCTTCCCGCTATCTATCGCTGTGCAACTCGAGATTGTGTTTAGCTCTGATGAGCTAGAGTCGGCCATTGCACATGACTGCTATTATTATAGCACAAGTCTGAGGTGGGTGTGGAGGAAGATAAGTTCTGCAATATAAAAATTATATTAAGACAAAAGTTCTATTTCGAAGTAAGTGGAGTGAGAATTGATTGGTTTTACCCTCTTCACAACGGGTCTGAGATATGCTACAATGCGTCTCGCAAGGGCCCATAGCTCAGCGGTTAGAGCAGGGAGCTCATAACTCCTTGGTCGCTGGTTCGATCCCAGCTGGGCCCACCCTTCCCGTCATGGTAGGAGAGTAAATTTGTCACAGCCAGTTCAACTTTCACTTCCTCGAACGTCACATCATAATCAAGGTCTTTTCTCTGATTATTATCTTGACCACCTTTTGCCTCAGCGATGGCATGCATTGGAAGATGAAGCTGCTATTGCTCTGAAACAGCTTCAAACGATTTATGATAAGTTTACCCCTAATCCAAATAATGAAGCACAAACAGAACTTGATTGGATAATGCCTGTATTGCGTGAATTAGGATATATTTCTTTTGATGTACAGGTACCACTATCAGTACCTCATAGCACCCAGAAACCTGATTATATTTTCTATAAAGATGAAGTTGCGCGTAACACTCACAAAGGAAAAGTAGTAACCGAAGCAGATCTCAAAGATAGTGCCTATGCTATTGGCGATGCAAAGAAATGGGATCGCTCGCTAGATAAAGCATCTAATGAGAATGATGCTTTTAATAACAAAAATCCCTCTTATCAAATCTTCTTTTATGTACTACATAGTGGTCTCCCCTGGGGTATTCTCACGAATGGAAGACAATGGAGACTTTATCATTATCTGACAGCTCACAAATTAGATGTTTTCTATGAAGTTGATCTCCCTGCTTTATTAAGCACGAGTGATCCAGGAAAATTTTTGTATTTTTATGCATTCTTTAGACGGGCTGCTTTTGAGCATGGTTTCCTTCCACTTGAACAAATTCTTACTGCTAGTACAGAGTTTGCGCAGAGTGTAAGTGATAATCTACGCAAACAAGTATATGATGCACTTCGCTATGTCGCTCAAGGATTTCTTGATTATCCTGATAATAGCTTGGTCCCAGACCCTGAAACATGTAAACAAATCTATGATAATTCTCTGACGCTTCTCTATCGACTGCTCTTTATTTTCTATGCTGAAGCTAGAGATCTGTTACCTCTCCAAAAGAATGTAAAGTATCGAGATCGCTATAGCCTCTACTCTATCAAGAAAGATATTGTTAATGGATTGTATGAGGAACTCCTTCCTGACTCAGGTATTGTTTGGCCTCGTTTGAAAACCTTGTTTCATTTCATTAATATGGGTAGTCCACCTCTTAGCGTAACAACATTCGATGGAGGACTCTTTGACCCGAAACGACATGAGTTTTTAGAACGGTATGTTGTTGGGGATTTGAATCTGTGTCGCGCTATAGACAAATTGGCACGAGTAAACTTTCAATTTGTCGATTACCGTGATTTGGCTATACGCCATCTAGGAACGATCTACGAGGGATTACTAGAATACAAGCTTCAGATAGCAGTAGAACCAATGGTAGAGCGTAAGTCAGATAGTAAAATAGTTCCTGCAGAAGGCGTGCTGAAGAAGGATAGAGTGGCAGAATTTCAGCAAGGTGAGGTCTACTTGGTTACAGATGCTGGAGAGCGGAAGGTCACAGGAAGTTATTACACTCCTGACTATATTGTAAAGTACATGGTTGATCAGGCTGTGGGACCCATATTACGTGATACTGTTGAGGATACAGAGGATGACTTTCAGAAAATCCAGGCGGTACTTGCCGTCAATATACTTGATCCTTCAATGGGAAGTGGTCACTTCCTTGTTGAGGTTGTAGAGTATATTGCCCGTTTTCTTGTAGAGTTGGGTGTGCGCTCGGAGGAAATAGATGAAGCTGATATGGCCTATTGGAAACGCCGAGTTGCCCAGCTGTGCGTTTATGGGATTGATTTGAATCCGCTAGCTGTTGAACTTGCCAAACTCTCTCTGTGGTTGGCAACTTCTGCCGATGATCGGCCTCTCAGCTTTCTTGATCATCATTTGCGTGTGGGGAATGCTTTGATTGGCTCTTGGTTGAGCGAGATAGCACCTGACCAGCATTTAGGTTTGAAGAATCAAAAAAAGAAAAAGGCGAAAGTTATTGAAGAGAAGAAGGAGACAAGCCAATTATCACTGCTAAGCGAGGATGAATTTCAGCACAATACTAGTACAGCTTTAAATTTCATTGCATCTATCGAGCATAATCCTGGCATTACCATTCAGGATGTGAAGGCTCAAGAAACTGCCTATGTTGAACAGCGCCAACATTTTAGTGAAAGATATCGGCGGCTAGCTGATTTGGGCGTGGCTCTGTACTTTATGGACATAGATAACGAACTCTGGAAGCCGCTAGCTAATCATGCTTTAGGGAAAGCTATTGCTCTTCCCCTTCAATTTGAAAACATACAT
>WNFJ01039846.1_pt1 | contig 15359 bp, 8 predicted proteins | sample 5400461 | NCBI WGS metagenome assembly WNFJ01 (sample SAMN13153349, study PRJNA577476) | soil metagenome | isolation source: 115 cm saprolite on Douglas fir-dominated hillslope | place: USA:California | collected 2013-09-17 | reverse complement strand
TCGCTAGATAGCTCAAATGCTGCGATGAGCTCACCTTTCATGCTGTCATGGAGAGCCGGGTATGCCATCCTGAGTTCTGAAATTGCGTCCTTCAGGGCGGCAACGAAGAGATCGACCTCTTTCTTGCTCCCTGCATGCTTGTCGCTACTAAACTCCCCGAAGCCACAGGCAGCAGGCAGATCGCGGAACAGCAATACCGCGGGCTCCCGCGCCGCTAGCAATGCGGATCGCACTGCGACGGCGTTGGCGGACAGACGCTTAGGTCTTTGCGTAAACGGTGGTAATTCAGCGGCAAAAACACACAACGGTCGCACTACATCCAATAATTCCAAAGTGCGTGTCTTGCCTCTGGTTACATCGAGGATTTTCAGTAGGCGTTCGAATAATTCAGTCCGAACCCAGCGATTTTGCAGTATTGAATCTCGAATGTCTCCGGAACTTTGGTGAGCCGCATGGCATCGAGTCCGACCATCTCGCGCATGAAGACGCCGTTGTCGTAGAAGGCCACATGTTGCTCGTTCATCGCCGCGTAGAGAGCGACCACCACTGGCGCAAGACCGTCCCGAATGCCGAAGGGTGGACGCTTCAGGTCTCGCAAAATCTCGGGCACCTTCACTCGTTGCGTATTGCGGCCATCGAAAATGCTTTGAATATGATGCAGGGCTGGACCGAGATTGCAAGGATCGTTATTGGCGGACGGCATCGTAAGTCGCCATTCATCTTTATCGTGCTCCTTGTGCAGCCCCCCGCGCTTTAATATGGAGAGATAAAGTGACATCTCTGGCGGCTTCTTGTCTGGATCCATTCCGAGATACGACTCTGCAGAGGAAGAAAAAATCCCCTCGATCAATCTCATCCGCGCTGCAGCAGCCGCGGAACTTAGCGTGCGTCGGTTCACGAGTTCATTTGCGATCCGAGGTGCATGGGGATAGAGCTCGTCGCAAACACCAGATAGATGCGACAGAAGCTCGCGTCCTCGCTTAAGTCTCACTTCCTTACCTTTGTGAAACCACGTAAGCTCGGTTGTTCCGGTAAAGTGGTGCACCCCGATGAAACAATTGAGCCGTTGCTGCAGCGCATCCCTCGCACCTGCCAGCTGTCGCGACACCTCTTCTGTTGCAAAAGTATCGTTCACTAAGTCAGGGGTATTAGCAAGTACCCATTCCCAACGTTGTACTTGTTGTACAAGCTTGGCGAGCACGCGCAATGGGCTCGGGATTGCACAAAGAATGTCTGCTCTCGCTCGGACGGCATCCGATCTCGAAAATTGAAGCGCTGCGACACGCTCTTCCTCTGTCTCGCAGAGAGCAATCAGTATTCTCCCATCAGCCTTTTCAATGTCGTATTCGAGCTCCGACTGCAAAGTGTCCACTGCGCAAAAACACACGTCAAAGTGTCGGAGGTTGCCGGTCTCAATATAGTGTCGTCGGGCAACAAGCGGTCTCGTTTCCAGATACGGGTCGATGAGCGGAGTCACGCGATGGGGTACACGTCCCAGTGTGCGCACAGCGTCCTCGTAAGCTTTCTCGAGGTTGACGCTAGTGTGTGGCCACAAGCAGTAGCCACCCGCAACACCCCGGTAATAGACAACGCGCTTCTCATTCAAACGCCTAATTGATGCTTTTACTTCCGCTTCTTCCCCCGAGATCGACGTCAAAAGAACATCTTCAGACGGCAACAGATTTGCACTATCCAACAGATTCAGCAGCCCCACCGTCTTCAGCAACTGAAGATCCCGCTCATGTTTCGCCGGGAAACTTTCCACCAGTGAATCGATGTGATTCCAGTGGCTCCGAAAGCCTTCCCGTCCGAGGCGGTGTCCGAAGGAATAGCGCGCGTAATCGTATAGATTGTGAATTCGATAGAAGCGATCTAGTCCTACGCTTTGCCGCGCAAATTCTTTGAGGCCGAATGGTTCATTGGAGAGCAGAAAGCTGAACAACGAACGCTCATTTTGCCCGAACCTACTGAAGAGCTTTACCAGGACAGGCACGACGCTGGGATGGAGAGGATACAAGCGGCTTGCCGTGTCCTTCAGATCGGATTTTGTCGCCGCCGCTCCGTACCAACCAAGATCGACCATCGCACCCATGTCATTCCGCGATCGAGCGATCAGCCCTTTTTGCAACTCTTCCAGACGAATGTTGAGCGCATCTGCTATGAGCAGTGCCGTTTGCTCGAGAGGCTGATTGAACACTACCTCATCAAAGCGCCCGGCCACCTTCTCCCATTCCTTTTGAGCCGACTGAGAAAGATGTTCTGCGTAGGCATTGAAACCTTGATGGAGCAGTCCCACTATGAATAACGGAGCCCGAGTGCTGCGACAGGCAGTCTCGGCCAGGGCCTGCAACAGAAAGACATCCTGACGTTCAGGATGTAATGCTCCATACTCCAAAAACTTGCCAAGTTCGTCCAACAGCACAAGAACACCCGAACCCTTACCTGTACCAACCACATGCGAGCAGGCCTCGGTCAAAAGCTGCACGACTACTTGGTCCGGTATAGGACCTGTGAGGCTTTCGTTCAGTTGAACATCAATCCGTTCAATGACTACTGGAGGACGACCCCGACCGCAGGTTGTGATGAGATCTCGACGGAGTGCTCTAAGAAGGCCGACCGCAAGTGGTTCGTGAGAACCGGTGACTAGTACCGGAAGTAAGTTTGGGCGTGAAACGCCGAGTTTTTTGAAGTTGATTGCCTGTCGCAGATGCTCCGGCAAACGTCCGTGCTGTTCTCCGAACAAATGCGCCAGCAGCAACGCAAACGACGACTTGCCAGAGCCGTAATCCCCAGTAATGCGCCATGCCCGTTGTCCGGATTTGACCCTAAGGCCGGTAGCCAGCCTCTCTATGTATTGTTTCGTTTGAGGAGTTAGTACGTATCCGCGAAGGGCTTTAGGGTCGGCGAAGTCCCTTTCGAGGTGCGCTGACCTCAAGAAGCGATCTTGAACTCGAAACAGATCCGAGATTTGCAAGCTATGCATCGGGGTCCTCACACTCAAAAATCGCTCGGAACAACGTGACCGGATCGGAATCCCGTGTCTTGATTACTCTTTGTAACGCGGCGGTTTCTTCGAAATGAAATATTCCATCGGTGTCATTGTGAATCGTATCCAGCCGTGCGCGAACATCAAATTCTGGCAATTTGAAGATTTGCCCTGGGCTGCCGTGCCCGATGGCGACATCACGGAACGTCAAGGTGCTTTCGTTAGGTCGACGCTTTCGCCAGAAGTCATCGAGACAGTAGGCAAAAAGACGAGGAGAAATGTCGTTTTTGGAATCTCGGCGGAAGGCATAGATCGGTTCGCGCCGCCCTTTATTTCCGGATTCTCGATCGCCGAGGCGAAGGATCAGTTCCAGTTCGACCAAAGGGCAATCTAGGTTGTCTTCCTGAATGTCGCCCTTCTTACTGCGAGTCGGCACATAGGTGTGCAAAAAGGTGTCATAGTGCTGCTCGAGCGTGACGTTTGACAGCTTGCGTTCTAACTTCTTTGCTTGCTCGCTAAATTCGCGCAGCACACTACTTCGCGTAATCTCAGGATGTGGCCATTGATTCAGCAGATAGTCCCAGGCAAACAACGGCTCCTGCACTTGAGTTGAAAGTTGCCAATGCAATAGCCAGAGGGTCTTGCGATCTTCCAGAAATGCATCCACTCCGTTTTTGGGATCCAGCAATGCGTTCCCGAACGGCGTGACGGAGGCGCCGCCCGACTTCGCAGACTCCGCTATTCCGGCTGCCTGCACCAAAAATCGCATGGCCCGCACCATGTTCTTGCCGACGCCGAGCGCTGCCATCGCTTTTTCCTCATCGGAAAACAGCATGCGGTCATCGCGAATTCCCCGATACGCTTTCGGCAGCCATGCGTAGCGGCAAGGAAAGGTTTCATGGCCCGAAAACTTGTAATTGGTCACAGCGTGCCCTCTTCTCATTGCCGGGATTTCGCGATCTCAATCCCCAAAGGCAATTGAAGTTGTCCGCTTGCGAGCTGCTCGAGCAGCAGATCTACCGCCACTCTCAACAATTCCGCTTTGGGAACTCTTCGTTGCTCGGAAACCTGATTCAATCTTGCGGTTTGATCTTCGCTGAAGTATACGGTCAGAGGAACCCCATTCCGCAAAGCGGTTTTGGGATTCGCCTTTTTGCGTGCTTTTGGCATGGCGTAAACCTGTGTAATTACATAACCTTACACCCGATAGCAAGTTTCGGCACGAGTTTTTAAACGACTGTCGAGCATCAGCGTCGTGTAGTGTAACTCCTTTAGCCAATGCCATTTGCGTGGAAAAAGATGTAATCCTTCAAACCCTTTCGATACTATGTGCACACGCGTGCCCGAACCCAAGGGCGTTTACAGAAAGAGCCAGATGGCATTTAAAGTAGCCGCGCGCACTATTCTTCAGCTCGGGTCCGAGCTTATCAGCTCTGATGGCGTCGCTTTTTATGAACTGATCAAAAATGCGTTCGACGCGAAGACCAAAAACGGTGTACGCATTGACTTAGCCATCCGAATTCCCTATCCCGATTACAGAACGTTGAAGGAATCCGTTGAGTCTCTACCGGGAGACGCGCCGGATGCAGAGGCGCAATTAAACCAGCTTCGTACGTCGATCGTCAGCAAGGTCGATCCGAACGCTCCTAGCGCCCAATCCCTAATCCAAGTTCTACAGAAGACTACATCGAAGGCGGAACTGCTTGCTGCCATCGAAGAAGCCAATTTCATCGAGATTCGCGATACCGGCGAGGGAATGTCGCGCGAACATCTTGAACAGGTGTATCTCACGATCGGCACTCGTGCCCGCCTCGATCAAAGGGAACAGAATCTGGATTCTTCCCGCCCGATCCTGGGCGAGAAAGGGATTGGCCGGCTTTCAGCAATGCGTTTAGGGATGCGGTTAAAAGTAATCACCGCACCTCCCGGACAGCGACACTGGAACTTGCTGGAAATCGATTGGAAAGACTTCGCCCGCACACACGGCCAGATGCTTGAGGACATCGAAGTTGTTCCAAAGGCGGGCCCTGCCAAAGAAGACGACAGCGAGAGCGGCACGACCATTCGGATATCCGATCTCAATGCCGATTGGTCGTACAAACGCCTTCGCGATATCGCGCAGCAGGAATTCAGCAGACTGATGGATCCGTTCTCTCCTCCCCAGATGAAAATGTTCTTTCGTTTTAATGGAGAGCCGGTTGCCATCAACCCTATCAGCACGTTGCTGTTTGATCAGGCGGATGCTCACGTAAGCGCCACAGTCCAAAAGCATGGCAATTCTGGATTCGAACTCCGCGGCGAGCTTAATTACAAATTCCGAAACCGGAAAAAGGCCATTCACCTCGACGAGAACCACCTGATCAGTGTCGCGGGGCTACAGACCAGAGCTGAACTCGAAAGCCTCGGTCCATTCGAAATGATGAGCTATTGGTTCAATCGACGACGCCTCCAAGCCATTGAAGGAATTGGAGACCTTAAGACGGTAAGAACTCTCGTCGATGAATGGGGTGGAGGCTTAATGCTGTTTCGGGACGGATTTAGAGTACATCCCTACGGGGGCCCAGCGGATGATTGGTTGCTGCTCGATCCGATAGCTTTCAGATCCCAAGGCTATAAAGTCAATCGCAAGCAATTGATCGGGAAGGTCGAGATCAGCAATCGCCGCAACCCTCTCCTGATAGATCAAACCAATCGCGAAGGGCTTCGGGATAATCTGCAGAAGAGCGCACTGATTTCCATCCTCCAATGGATTCTCGGTGAACTCAGGATCTTTGTAACCAATGTCGATGATGAGATACGTCAGCGCGAAGCGGTTGACATGGACCTGCTTGAGAGGCGAGTCGACAGTGCGCAGGCAACCTTACAGGAAACGGTTGAACAACTGGTCGAAAAGTACCCGAAAGAGCGGCAGATAGCAGCCACGATTCGAGAGATCGCTGGCGAGATAAGTGAAATCATGTCTCAGGCAAAGGACGTAGCGCAGGGGCTGGAAACGCGCCAGAATCAGCTCGTACATCTTGCAGGAATAGGGTTGATGGTGGAGATCGTAGCCCACGAACTCAATCGAGCCACGCAATTCACTTTGTCTCTGCTTGCCAACTCCGATTTCGAGAACGTCCCGGACGATGTCCAGCGCACATTGGAGACGCTTGAAAGCCAGCTGAAAACAATTCAAAAACGGCTTCGGATTTTGGATCCCCTGAGTACCGCCGGCAGGCAGGTAAGAGAACGATTCGATTTGGGGCAATGGGTGCGCGAAATCGTCGACGGACACCAAGCCCAATTCGACCGCCACGGGATCCAGGTCCGGTTCACGACCGTGCCCCGCAACGCACAATTCCGCATTCGCGCCGTTAAGGGCATGGTGGTTGAAGTTATCGAGAACCTCATATCGAATTCTGTGTACTGGCTGAAACGCGCCAAGGTCGCTAATCCGAAGTTCAAGCCCGAGATTGAGATCGTCATCGATTCGACTAATCACCAACTCCGATTCTCTGATAACGGTCCGGGGATCCAGAAGGACCAGCGCGAAGAAGTGTTCTTGCCTTTTGTGACGACAAAACCCGCGCGTGAGGGCAAGGGTCTAGGGTTATACATCGCCAAGGAAATCGCCCATTACAACGGCGGCAAGCTCTATTTATCAGAGAAATCGACAGCGCATCCTGCCGTTCTGAATACTTTTATTTTCGAATTGCCACTGGAATCGACATGAGCGGACAGCAACCGGCGTTTGAACAGCTGAAGGAACTCCTCCGCGCAAAAAACATCTCCAATGTCGCCATCATCGACGACGCCTACTACGCAACACCTCCGCGATCATCGTTTGTGGGACCACAGCTGTCCGAACTACGAACCAAAATTCAGAGCTGGGAAAAACCCAACGCTGAGTTCAACGGGCTCGGGCTCAAGATCGAGTCGGATGAAGATCTTACGGAAACGAATCTTGGCCAACTTTATGCGATCCGCGCCTCGTCACCAGAGGTTCAATCGTGGTTCAGGGACTTCGACAACGACCAGGCGGGAAGAAGAGACGCGCTTCGGCAACTCGAAACCATGCTGAAGGAACAGTTGGGCTGCAACGTCCAAACTCTATCGCCTAAGGATTCCCTCCAAGGCGAGGCGCTACCACAGTTGATCTTCATTGACTATTACCTGGACCCTTCCTATCGGCCGGAAGACTCGCTCGTGCTTGCGGAAGCTGTCGGTGACCGCCTGAAACAGGACTTCGCTGAAAAGGAGAAACCGCTCGTAGTTCTCATGTCGAGCCATGCAAACGTGAGCGTGGCGATGAAGGCGCAATTTCGGGATCGAGTCCAGCTTCTGGGAGGAATGTTTCACTTCATTCCTAAAGCCGAGCTCAAACCGGACACGACGCTTTTGCTCAAATTGGCCATTTTCGTCAGATCGCTCGACCAGGGGCACGCGATTCAGAAATTTGTCGACTCGTTCGAAGACGAGTTGCTCGCGGCAACGGGCAAATTCGCCAAAAAGATTCGCGCACTGACCATCGAGGATTATGCATACATGCAGCAGCTGAGCCTGCAGGGCGAGGGAATGCCGCTGGGAGATTACTTACTTTGGCTATTTGGAACCTACTTCGGTCATCTACTGTTCCGGTCTGTCCCGCAACAACGGCGTGAGCTTGACCGTATGCGGTTTGAGACCATACCTGAATCCGATGTCATGCCATCCTCCGATTTCGCGGAACTCTATAGAAACGTCGTGGCTGAAGAAATCGAGGGGTTGGGCACCCATCCCCGGGCAACTCCGAATCCTGAAGCAGCGGACCAGCCTCCTGATCCCCATTTTGGCGACGTCTTTATCGATGAAAATGACAAAAACGCCCTGATGGTCATTACTGCAGAATGTGACCTCATGTACGCTCCGGAGCCTGACGCGGAACGAGAACACCGCCCGGAGCAAAGCGTAGTGATGGTACCCGGCGAGCTGCAGGAACAGTCGGCTGCCAGCAAGTCCTCCGAGGTCGCTACATATTTTGTGCCCTATCGCGACAAAACCTACCGAATAGCCTGGCGACTGAAAAGCATTGACTCGCCTAACGCCGCAGGCCTCCGCGCGTTTTTAGTCGGAAAGAAGATGCACAGACGCCTGAGGATACGGCATCCTTTCTCGACAGAAGTACAAACAGCCTTTACGACTGATTTGAATCGGATCGGCATTCCGGTTGCTCCTCCGATGTTCGATCGCTGCTCCATTTCCATCTGTTACCGGGGTTCTGAAGGGGACATCAAGCAGACGGATTTGGGAACCAAGGCGGCGGTGCTCTACACGAACCGAACGGGCGACGAACATGTTCATCTCAAATTGAAAGTTGCAGCGGAAGTCGTTGAGGCTGCCAAGATTCGTGCATCCGCGATCGAAACTGAGCTTGGGGCGCCAGGAGATGAGAACACTACGTTCAGGCTGCGCAGCCACAAGGAGCGACTCAATAACTTTTTAGCCGATCTGGAATCTCAAATGAAACTGCGTCAACCCTACTTAGTTCGCGCAAACAAAAACCTGCCGATCCCCGGCACACCAGTAGAGATCTTGCGAGATCCATCCAAGTTGGAGACTCGTCTTAATACGAACCCGATCATCGTGCTTGTCACTGACGTTACTGTCGCTGAAGCTGAGGATTAATTCAACCATTTCTCCTTTCACCGAATGGCACTAGGGCTCTCTAGGCGCCGTCACCAGTATTCAAGCTCCCTTGCTTTGATCTTCGTGCCTACCCTTCGGGAAAGCGGAACCAGCGCCATTGCCACGCCCGTGACTCGTCCCCCATCACCTGTGCTTCGTCGGGATGTTTTAAGGTTTTGACCGGCCTTCCCGGCGTGTCCAACGGGATGATGCCGAGCCGCACGGGAAGAATGTTGGCTCAGCCAATCAGGCGGCTAACGACGGCGAAGAATATTCCGCACCTGTCGAACTACTTCGGGCTCAGAACTCCCTCGTTTCGTAATTTGATGTCGGGTCGCGGTGACGTCCGGTTGAGGAAAGACATGCCAAATCCCACAAGTACGTACAGCCGGTTCATTTTGAAGATTTTCACCGCTCCCAGTTTGAGGGCCTCGTTTTTGGTTATCACTGGCGAAGCGAAGTGTTTACTGGGCCTTCTCCAGAGTAGCATCGAGAGTGATGCTGCCTCCTGAACTTACGCTGAGTGTCCGCTGCCAGGTTTTGAAGCCATTCTTGCTCAGAACGACGGTGTGGAGCCCCCGAGGGACCTTTATGGTCGAAGGCGTATTGCCGACAAATTGACTGTCTAGAGTAATGTCAGCCCCCGACGGATCAGATTTCACGCTCACGAGTGATGGTGTGTTATCTCCGGGCTCTGGATACGATATCGAGTTTGCACCTTGGGGTGCTCCAGATGTTGACGTCGGCGAAGTCACATCAACCACTTGAGACTGACCTCCGCCAGGCAGCGCAGACGCCGATACAACGACGTTTTGCGCCCCATCAACGTAGGCGATAACTGGGGTGCCTTCCGGGACTGTCGCATCGTTCCCGTGTTTCAGGAGGATTAGAGGTGAGGCCACAAGGCTAAATGTCAGAAGCTTTCCTGTTTTGCCCTTCCCCTCACGAGATGAATCTGCGCGTACCTTGACTTGACTGTTATTGTCCGCCGCAATGTAGTCAAGCTTGAACTCAAGCTTACCTCCATGTCCTAATCTTCCCCTGTGCTCATTTTTCAAAATATGTCCTATGGCTTGAGAGCCATTCGAAATCACGACAAGCCTTCCAACCTTTATGTCCTCGGCCACTTTGAAATGGATCGGGTCTCCGACCTTGCTCGTAGCAGAACTCAAAGACTCTGCCAGCGAGAGTCGGACAGGAAGTCCATCGGGTATGGTTGCTGCGGTCTCAGTCGTTGCACCCTGAGCTGCTGCACGCTGAGGGGCTCGTATTGCCGCAGCAGTCGCTAGGGCAACACTTTTCGGATTCAAGCCACAGTTGGCGGCAACATCTATGGCGGGGAATTCAGTTGCCGCCACTGGCGTTGGGCGCGTCTCTAGAGTGCCTCCTACTGCGAGCAAGCGGAGTAGGTTTCTTGCATCAGCATGAAGAACCTTGCGATTAATATCGTTCACTTCCGTCGTGACCCTTGCTATTTCCGACTGGAACACTTTCGGATCGATTTGAGTTAAGACACCCTTACCTATCCAATCGCAATTCTGCGCTGCGATGCGCTGACTGTAGATTAACCACAATTGAACTGAATAAGTCTGAATTGAAAAACGCCCGTGGGAACTAAGCAGTCGCAGCGATACGGCACCATTTAACAGTGAAACCCATTCTGTTTGGCGAATACAATCCACACAACCACCCTCGCCTCCCTTCAATTCGTCATAGCGAAAACCTTGTCCCTCACCGATGGCTGAGCGGACGGACTGTGCCACCTTCTCAAACAGCGCAATGGATTCATCCTCCTTCTTAAGATAGGCCAACTCGCACAGCTCCGTAGCTGTTGCTCCTTCGACAGGGTTCAGATAGTGAATCGCGCACTTTTCAAAGCCTGATAGTATCTTCGCAGGAACGCCAGTCCCAAAGTCGCCGAGATAAGAGTTCATCGGTACACTTGTGTTTTTCTCCGAGGAATACCCGTATCTGGCAGACTTGAGTGCTTTCATAACGCCTGCCCGAAGCAGGGCAGGATCTGGCACGTCTGTTCGCAGGTTAACTCCTCCTACGTTGCTAGCACTGATGTGCACTTCCGCCTGCGGTGCCCCGTTGCGCGGAAACGCGAAGCGTTCATCCTTGAGACTGACCAAGTAAGTGCCGCTGGGAAGGTGTTGGATTTCATAGCAGCCATTCGACTTGTCAGTTTTGGCTTTCCCATTGTGTACATCGTTCAAATCCGTCCCAACGTTCCACGCCAAAACAGTCTCCTGTCGGGCAGGCCCCCCCGCGGCATTCGTGACGCAACCTGAGATAGAGTACTTTTCAGCTAGGAGCCGTTGTGGGCAGAGGCAAACAATCATTGCTAGGAATGCAAAAGCTGAGCATTTCATAGTGGGCCGCCAATTCATTGGAGCCGGATTGTTCATTAAAGGCCACTCTTTCAGAGACTTCTCCTGTCGCTTATCGTCTGCAGACGTTTCACATCGGCTTAGACATCGCTCGCTGGTAACCCTTTTTCAATAAGGCCGTTCCATCCACGTCACAAGTTATCGAGTTCGCTCTGCTACCGGCGACCGCAAACCCTACCGGCAATGCAAGGCTGACGTATGCCATTGAACACCATTCACAAATATCCCAGCACCGGGATGCTGAGCAGGGCATTCGCATTGTACCCATCCCGGTGGAATCGGGATCGTTATCTGACCCAGGCCTTGCGCGCCAACGGCCCGATCGGCGATTGTTTTTTGTTCTTCAATTTGTAACTCGCTTTCAATCCGTCTCAGGCCTTGCTCGGACGCTCCCAATTGCTGTCGGAGATCCTGTAACGATTGTCGCAATTCCGCCACGCTGGTAGGATCAACGATCTCCCAGTCTGAAGATAGGTTCTTTGAGACGCTGGTGTTAGTGTCCTGAGTTCCGATTGAATTTGCCTGCATCCCTGGGCCGGCGAATTGGTCGATGTCCAGAACAGGCACGTTCGTTGATATCGGACCCGTGAATATTTTCTCGCGATCGATAGGATGAGATGGCCCGCAAAACTCTCCGTTGTATTCGCAGTACAGGGCCGGAGGCCGTTCCTCTTTTAGAGGATCGATGTGGTGAGTAAACCAGTCATGGCCGGGAACGTTGTCGTACGGCATCAATTGAGGGTCAACCACAAATACCCGAGTACCTGGATTTCTCTCTTGCAGTGTTTCTGCGCTTCCAAGCCAACTGATACCACCGGGTATATCCGCGGTTGCACCGAGGGCATTTTCATTTTCGACAAAAACCTCTTTCGAAGCATCAGGAATCGCTTGAAACGCCTTGGAAGTTTCGTCGACAGACGCCTGTGAGCTGAAGTTCGCGAATAGACCAACCTGACTGCGGTCCTCGTCAGGTAGGTCCGGAATCACACGCGCCATAGAGCGACACCCATTGCTACCACAGACAAGGTTAACGCTGCTGTCTTCGATATTCGCCGATGCCTGAAGACTCTGGTCAAGAGCTTTGCTAACAAACGCCTCCACTCTCGCCTGTCGGGCGCTATCCAGAAACCCCAACGTCGCCTCGTTCTCCACGAGGCGGACCTCAACCGTGGAATTCCCTTCCCGAACGGCAGATGTGATCCTCTGCCCCAGTGCGGCATATTGCTGTAGCCAACCGTCTGGGTTGTTCGCAATCTCCTCGTCAGAGGGCATCGGCACGAGAATTTGGGCACTATTGGCTAGCGGGATAAGCGCTTTGTGGTCGAGCTGAGCCTGATGAAAATTGCCGAACATCTCAAGTCCAGGGCTCCATTGCTTAATTCCTAGGTCGCTCACGATTATCGTGACAGTACTCCAACTATTTGATCTTTCACCATTAGCTACAGAGACTTGCGACTGACCGACTGCCTCAGCGGCGCGCAAGACGAAAACGAGCGCCGCTAAGAATATCCAAAGAAGCCTTAAGAGTGAATCCAAGTTACGACTTCGGCGTGACGTCATTTTCTCTACCTCACCTGGACCGCTATTGCGGTTTGGTCAGCGAATAAAGTTCATGGCTGAGTTTATCGATCTCCATGAGGAACTCTTTCGCTCGTTGACGGTGCCTTTCGGCAGACTGCTTACTCATCATACAGGCTGTTGTGTTGGCCGCCTTCATAAGCGCAGACAAAGTATCGTTACCGCTGCCTCCTTGGCTGCAACTCTTCAGCGCAGCATTGTCATCATGCTCGGCCTGCTTAAGTTCAGGGTCAACCTGAACTTCATACACCTTAATTTGATTAACGATGGTCTCCGCCCTTTGTTGCAGTTGTCGTTTCCCCTCTTTCAACGAGCCACGGTCGATGAGTAATCTCGCTCGGGCGCTCGATGCATCAGCCGTTTTTCTTCGAGTCGCATCGATCTTTGCGCGAACTTGCGCAATCTCTGCGAGGAGTTCCTTTTTCTCAGTCTCCTCTTTGACGTCTAGTGCTTTCGGCCCGATGGGTACGATGATCTCTTTTCGCGAGTTCCTATCCCACACAACCGATGTACGCCAAGCCTGGCGACCGTCAGCGCTGATTGCGGAGATACTATGTTTGCCTGGCGCTACGGGAAACGATTGACTTCGGCCCGCGAAGAGCGGGTACTTCCAAGTGTTGTCGAAGCTGATCGTGCAGTCTGCGTCGCACTTGATGGTGGCCATTGCTGAAAGTTGCGACGCCGATGGCCGAGGGACAATACTCTTGTCTTGCTGCTTCAGCGATGTCCCAGCAGATGGAAGATCGAGCAGGTGCTTTAGTCTTTGCGCTCGAACGCTGTCTGTCGTGCGAAGAATATTGTATTCATTCGTTGCTTTCTCGCGCTGTCGCAAACGAATGTACGCAACTCCAAGATTCAGGTGGGCAGGGGCGAAATCTGGCCTCTCCTGGATTGCATTTTCATAGTGTTCGACCGCTTGTTGGACGCGCGCAAGGCGGAAACATGCGTTTCCCCAAAGAAACAGAGCGTACTCGTCCGGTTCAGGGTCTTCTTTGAAAGCCGCAGCCGCCCGCCGATACGTTGCCAAAGCATTACGGGGCTGTCCCAACTTCTCGTATGCTACGGCCGCGTAAAAAAGAGATTGCGGGTCAGATTGACTGCGCGCTAAGGCTCCTTGACAGCTTTTAGCAGCATCGCGGTACCGTCCAAGTTCATCATAAGCCCTGCACATGTTTGCATATCCCTCATGAAGGTTGGGATTGAGCTTGACCGCCCGTTGTGCGTACTCCAATGCCATCTGAGGCTCGCCGGTTTCGTCCAATTCCCAACCCAGGGTCAAGCTTGCCCATGCGGAATCTGGTTCGAGGTCAAAGGCATGTTGGGCCGCCGTTACCGCCTGATTTGTCCGCCCGAGTTGTTCCAACACTCGTGCTTTGACCCTATATGCCTCAGCAATGTCTGGCCTAATTTGGATTGCACGTTCAACACTATTCAACGCCTCTTCACGATGCCCCGATACGCGATATTGCTCCGCCATGTTGACATAGGCGAGTGCAAAGTCGGGCTTGAGCCGCAGCGCTTCAGTGAAAGACCAAATTGAATCACGATGCATTAGGAGCTTTGCGCAAGCGAGTCCTTTCATGTTGTAAGCTTCGGGCGCGTCATACTTCAGCTGGATGGCGGTGTCGAAGGCACTCTTTGCTTCTCGATATTTTGCGAGACCCATGTATGCCACGCCCAAATTGAAGAACCCTTCGAAATGATCGCGATCTAATTCAAGCGCACGTTCATATTCTCGAACCGAGTCTGCGAATTGCTTTTTGAGAAGGAATTGAAAGCCCGCGTCCAAATGCGAGCGATAGCACTCAAGCTCAAAATGAGAATCTTTCGAGTCGAGGAAACTGCGTGTGATTGCCGCACGATGCGCGGCACATCCAGACTTCGAAACAACAAGAGTGGCAGGATTCCTCCATCGGATGCCACTAGCACTCAGGATTTCGTTGCCATGAATCTCCAGAGTTAAAGGAGTGGTGCCGACGTATTGGCCGTCTATTTGAACTTCAGCTTCCGGGGGATCGGAAGTTATCGCGAGCCTCTTTGCAAAGGACAAGTCCGTGTAAACAAGCACGAACAAGGAAAGGGCTAGGACCCTAAGAAGAATCCGGTACCGGCATCTTTGTGACTGATCACTTTCGATCGGCATCGTCATCTGCTGCCGCCAAGACGCTTAGTCTGGTCCGGTATTTCTTTCTTGCTCCAAGTTACTGCGAATTCTACACCGGTTCTGTTCCTCTTACCGCTGCCGTTCGCCTTTATCCTCGGTTGACGGGAAAATCTTGCAGCGACACTTAACCAGGCAGCGGTTGACAAGTCAGGCAAGAGAGCATAGATTTTCCCTCAATATAGGAGCTCCTCTCGTGCATCTCGACTCCGCACGTGAAGTCAAGGCATTGTGTTTGAAGCAGCAAGTTAGGCCCATCATGGCCCGGGCAGCGGGGGTGTCCGCACTCGGCGTGGGCGGCAGGTCCGTGGATGCAGGCGACGACGTGCAGCGAACAATTGCTCTCGGCATCGTGCCGAAAGGGAAAGACTCGTACCAGCTCGCCGTGCGCGTCCAAACACGGGCTCTTGAAAGAGGACCTCAGGTCGAAGCGATGCAAAAGACCGCAAAAGGAGAAGCGGATGTCCGTTATATCGGTCGCATTGTGAAGAGGGCTGCACCTTGGTACCAGTGCCGTCAACAACCCCTGCTCGTAGGCACATCAATCGGCCATTTTAATATCACTGCCGGCACGCTTGGCTGCTTTGTCGGTAAGGGA
>WNFJ01634942.1_pt2 | contig 15360 bp, 9 predicted proteins | sample 5400461 | NCBI WGS metagenome assembly WNFJ01 (sample SAMN13153349, study PRJNA577476) | soil metagenome | isolation source: 115 cm saprolite on Douglas fir-dominated hillslope | place: USA:California | collected 2013-09-17 | reverse complement strand
TCACGCGCTCGACATTTGCGGCGAGCGCGGCGCGGCCAAGGCCTTCTTCGATTGGGCTGCACAGCACGGTCGGCCCGATCCGGACTCAGTGGAACCGCCACCATCGCCGGCCGCGGGTACGAGCGCCGCACTCTGGGCGGCGTGGCAGGACACGGTCGCCGGGCGTCGCGCCAATGCGGTCGCTGCGCTGCAGGGTGCGGCAGCCAGACGATCGTCGTTGAGGCTGTTTGTCTCGGGTGGCGGCGTCGACCTCGCAGCCCACGCCTTGCTCCTGCTTACTGTCCACGCTTTGATCCCACCAACCGGCGCCGTCGAGGACGGTTTTTTCGAGCACCAGGCGACGGTGCAAAAAGCGCGGTACGCTCGCGCTCTTTACGGCGGCGCTTTCCACGCCGGCATGCCTGAACCCCGCGAGGCCGTCCTCGTTGCCGAGGTGCGTTCGGATCTCGACGTGTCCGGGGTCACGATGGAGGTCGCGGGACTGCCGCCTCAGCACCTTGAAGCCATCGCGGAGGAGCCGGGCCGCCCCACCCGATGGCGCGGCCTGGTACCGGCGACCGAAGCAGGTGAGGTTTCGCGCTACAAGATCCGCGTGAATCTCCGAGACGCAGAAGCCACTCCGGTGTGGGCATCGGATAGCGATCCACGTCCTGGCGGTCAGGAGTTCGCATACGAATCGGCGCCGCCTCCCCCTCCGGAATGGGTGCGCGACGCCCTGTGCTACCACGTCATGGTCGACCGCTTCGCGCGGCCGGGGGAGAGCCTGCCTGCGCCCGGCGACGCCACCGCGTTGTACGGCGGGACTCTGGATGGCATCCGCGAGCACATAGACCACATCGCCGGGCTTGGGTGCAACGTGCTCTGGCTGAGCCCCGTCCACCAGAGTCCCTCGCACCACGGCTATGACCACGAGGACTTCCTCACTGTCGAGCCGCGCTACGGCGGCGATGCGGCGCTGGTCCGCCTCGTTGAGGCCGCGCATGACCGCGACATGCGCGTGCTCCTCGACTTCGTGCCCAACCACACGGGCCGTGGACATCATCTGTTTCGCGACGCGATCGAGAAGGATGGCGACGCCGCAAGCTACTACCGCTTCTGGCAGTGGCCTCACTACTACCGCTGCTTCTCAGATGTGATCTCGCTGCCCGAGCTCGACACCGGCGACAGCAATGTCCAGCAACAGCTCGTCCGGGCCGCTCAGCACTGGATGACTGCATATGGCGCCGACGGAGTCCGCTGCGACCACGTGGCCGGAGTCGACCCGGCCTTCTGGGTCGAACTTCGGCGCGGTTTGCGCACGATCAAGGCAGACGCCCTCGTCCTTGGCGAGGCCACCGGCCTCCCGGAGTGGCTGGCTCGCTACACGGGTCGACTGGACGCGATCTTCGACTTCGACCTGGCCTATTACGTGCGCCAGGCCTTGGCGCGAGGCCGCATGGACGCGGCAGGCTTCGCGACCTGGCTCGATGAGCATGATCATGCCTACCCTGGTCTCGCCCTCGCGACGTTGATGGACAACCACGACATGAACCGATTTCTGTGGATGGCCGGCGGAAATGTGGACCGCTTGAAGCTGGCGGCGACGCTTCTGCTGACATTGCCAGGCATGCCGGTCATCTACTACGGCACTGAAGTCGGCCTGACCCAGCGCTCCGACGGCGTCGTCGAGAACGCCGAGGCGCGCCTACCCATGCTCTGGGGCAGCGATCAGAACCAGGACTTGCTCGCGCACTTCCAGGAGCTGGGGCGGATGCGACGCGATTCGATCGCGCTGCGCCGTGGCGACAGGCGGACTGTCCTCGCCGACGCTGAGGTGTTTGTGTACGAACGGGGGACGCCCGAGGAGAGCGTGGTGGTCGCCCTCAACTTCAGCGAGACACCTCAGCGCCGCGAGGTGCCGGGCCTGGACGAGCCGGTCGAGCTCGGACCACTGGGGTGGGCGATCACACCCCATTCAGCCATCTGACCGGCGAGTCGTCTACCAATCCCGTGGCAGCCGCACGGGCCAGCACGACGTACTCCGCTTGCGCCCACACCAGCGGCCGCGCCGACCCTGTCGGCAGCCCGGTGCCCTCCCAGACCTGCTCGCCAAGCAGCTGGTCGGAACCCGCGAGCGACTCCAGGCCCGCGACGTAGGGTCGGGCATCGCCGCCGGCGATCACCGTATAAGCGCCACGTTCGCCCATGAGCAGCGGCCAGAGATGACCCTGCCCTGGAGGCGCGGAGCCTTCGTTCTTCTCTCCGTAGCCGTCGTGAGGGTAGCGGTACCACAGCGTCATCCCGCCGGCCTGGCCTGACGACGCGGCGTCGACGACTCGGACGGTCGCCGCCACGCGAGCGTCATGTGCCGGGCGCACCCCGAGCCGTACCAGCTCGAGGAAGCTGGGATCGACGATCTCGCGCTGGTCCCACACACCGCCCTGGTTGGCGAGGTCGACCAGGTCGGCGGCGTCCGGATGACGGGCCGTGGTGATGCGCAGGTAGTACCCGGACCCCAACGCGCCGGTGTGGGTGAAGGTGTCACTCTCGAGCTCGGCGTCCCAGCGCCTCGCCGCGGCCGCCCATTCGGAAGAGTGATCTAACGACTTGGACTGCTTTCGCGACCAAAGGACGGCGGCATCGAGGGCCGCGATCTCGGCGGCAATGGTGGCCGGCGAGTAGCCCCCCGCTTCCTCCCACCGCTCCTGCTGGGTGATAGGACCGGTGCGCACGATGTAGTCCGCCGCGCGCGTGATGTCGGGACCATCGCCCGCGCTGAGCACGCGCGACAGGCGAACGGCAAGCAGGATTGCGTCCGCGGTTTCATCCATCTGCTGTGCCGTCCACACGGGCTCGGCTTCGAGGTTTGTGTTTTGAGGCATGCTCCCGTCGTCGCGCTGCTGCCGGCCCATGAAGCGCGCCACGTCGACTGCGGTGCTGATGTCACCCGCGGCGAGCAGCCCGCTGGCCGCGTGATACAGGTCGCGCGGCCACACTTTGCGATATCCCACGTCAGCGTCGTCGTCCGTTGCGGTGTCACCCCACGGCAGCGCGAGCGACGCGACGATCGCACCTGGGTGGCGCTTGTCCTCTGACATCTTGATCACCTCGGCGCTGTAGTAGAAGAGGGGGGCAACGCCTGGCGGAGCTGTGAGCGATGCCGCGTACTGACGCCAGCCGGTGCGGTAGGCGTCGAACACGGCCTGCGAGCCGCGATGCATGGCGGCGTCCAGCGCAGCGTCGGCCGCCAGGCGGCTGGCCCCGAATGCAAGCGCCGAGGTCCTGGGCCCGCCTTGGGGCAGCTCCCAGGTCAGCGTCACGCGACCGGGCCCAGCTGCCCGGTAGCGATTGGCCAACTGGTGGTTGTGCAGCTGGTCGAAGCCGTCGCCGTGTCCAAGGTAGCCCGCTGTGCGGGGACCCATTGCGCTGTCACCTGCGACGGCGAGCCAGGTCTGGCCCTTGCTGACGTAGCCACGGTTCGCATCGAAGAAGGCGTTTTGGTCGGCGCCGGAGCCATCGAGATGAGGAACGAGGTATGCGTACAGATGGAGGCGTGAACGGTCGCCGGTGAGGTGCGTGCGCACGAGCACAACCGGACCGTTGGGGTCCGTGGCGACTTCGGTCACGATGCTGAAGTGGTGCACCGGGTCATCGACCCGAAGCTCGTAGGTGAGCGCGCGGTCGTCGGTCACGCGCGAGGTGGCGATGCCTTGCTTTGACGCATCGAAGAAAAAGCCGGCGCCGTCGGTGACAAGGAATCCGAACTGACGAAGGTTGTCATGGTCCACTGTCGGGTACAGGAGGTCGGCGATCGTGCCATGGACGGCGGTGAACCAGACCTTCGAGGCCGGCCCCAATGCCGTGCCGATGGCGTCCTTGTTACCGCTGGTCCAGCGATCGGGAGCGATGCGCGATGCCGGCGCAGCGTCGCCGCTCCACTCACTTGTCGTATTGAGGAAGTAGACGAGCGGGACCATCGCGCCCACGATCGCGAGGCCGCCCAGGATGAAGAAGAGGCGCCGCCGCAACTAGCCCTTGACGCTGCCCACCGTCAGCCCAGCCCGGAAGTATCTCTGGAGGCCGAGGAACAATGCCATGACCGGCAGCGAGACGATCAGCGATGCGGCGGCGAAGTATCCCCACGGGACCCGATAGTCGTTCTGCAGGCCCCAGAGGCCGACTGGCACCGTGTAGGTGTTCTCATCCAGAAGCAGGACGGACGCCATCACCCATTCGTTCCACGCGGTGAGAAACATGAGCAGCGCTGTGACGGCGAGCGCCGGGACGGAGAGCGGCAGGATGACGCGCCAGAAGGCCTGCGTCACCGTGCATCCGTCGATGAGAGCCGCTTCATCAAGGTATGGTGTCGAAGTATCCCTTCAAGTTCCAGGTGCAGAACACCAATGCGACTGACATGTAGGCGAGCACCAGTCCGAACGGAGAACCGACCAGGCCGATCGTCTTGAGGATGAGATAGATCGGGATCAGAGCCAGCACCGACGGAAAAGCCTGGATTGCGAGCAGCAGGATCAACGTCATCTGCTTGCCCGCGAACCTGAAACGCGAGAGGGCATAGGCGCCGGTCGCCGAGCCGATGAGGCCCGCAACCATAGTGCCGACCGAGACGCCCAGGCTGTTCCGCAGCCAGAGAGGGAACGGAATCTTGGTCCAGATGTACGTGAAGTTGTCGAAGGTCGGGTGATCCGGCCACAAACTCAACGTCAACGAGTAGAGGGATTGGCCGGGCCTGAACGCGGCCTGGACCACGAAGAACACAGGAAACAAGGCAAAGATCAACATCGTGATCAAGAAGACGTAGATGAGGGCCGGCACCCCGACTCGCGAAAGGAGCCTCATCGAGCCTCCTCGCGTACCAGGCCGCTGAAACGAAGGCTCCCGAGCGTGACCCCGAAAAGCATCATGAAAATCACCACCGCGAACGCGGCGATGTAACCAAAGTTGAACAGTTGGAAGGCTTCACGGAACGCATAGACCATCACGAATTCGGTGGCTCCGGGCTTGGCCGCGCTCACGAACGGGCCTCCAGTCGTGATGAGGTAGGCGGTATTGAGCGTGTTGAAGGTCAGGATGGCGCTGAGGACCGTGGCGGGCAGAATCGCCGGGCGAAGCAGCGGCACCGTGATCCGCCAGAACCGTTGCCACGAGGTGGCGCCATCCACCGCAGCAGCTTCATACAGCTCGACAGGAATGCTCTGTAATGCTCCAAGGATGACCACCATGAAGAAGGGGTAGGACATCCAGAGGTTGGCGAGGACGATCGAGCCGAACGCCCAGTTCGGATCACTCAGCCACGGCAGGCCCGCATGCGGGCCTGCGACCAGCCGGTACAGCTGATTGAGTGTGCCGAATTCGCCGTTGAAGAAGAACTTCCACACGAGAGCGGTGATGTAGCTTGGGACTGCCCACGGCACGATCAGGGCCACCCTCCAGAAAGCCTTGAAGCGGATTGCCGGGTGGTTGAGCGCAAGCGCAGTCAGCATCCCGAGGGCAAGAAAAAGAGGTATGCAGATGGCGACGAAGAGAAACGTCCTGCCCAACACGATGAAAAAGTCCGCGTCGAAGGTCTTGAGCAGGCTCTGGTAGTTGGTAAGTCCTATGAAGCTGTAGTGGCGGAAGTGATACAGGTTCTGGTTCGTGACCGAGATGTAGACGTTGTAGAGGATCGGATACAGGCTGATGAGTCCGACCCCAACGATCATCGGGGTCAGGTACGTGAGGGTCGTCAAGGCCCTGACCCGATACATCGTCTAACCCCAAGCGGAGGGCGGCGGCGCCGACCGCCGCCCTCGTCCGTTGGTCACTCGGCTATTTAAGCTGGGCTACGTTCTTCTCCGCCGCCGACTGCGCATCACTCAGCGCCGCGTCGACGGATTGTTTACCAGTCCACACCGCTTCCAGCGCCTTGGCGACCGGATCCCAGAGCGCTGACATGAATGGTGTGTTCGGAAGCGGAACGCCATTCTTGACCTGGGCGCCGAACCCGGCGATGTCGGGGATGGCCTGCACCTTGGGGTCTGCCAGCGCCAGCTTGTTGGCCGGAATCTCCCGCGTTGTGACCACCATGTTCGTTTGATTGTCCTTGTTGGTGAAGAACTTCATGACGTCGACTGCGAGCGCGGGGTTGGTCGAGTAAGCCCCGAGCATCAGCGTTTTCACACCCACAAAAGGCGAGGCGGGCTTTCCAGACCCCGCGACGACCGGCAGGGTCGCGTAGCCGTAATCGACTCCAGCTTTCACGTAGTCGGCGACCGACCACGGACCATTGATGATCATGGCCGCCTTGCCCTCTTTGAAGAGCGTGTCGGCGATGCCATAGTCGACTCCGGCAGGCATGGCGCCCTTGAAGCTGGCAACGAAATTGAAACCTGCCTTCGTACCGCTCGTGTTGAGACCGACACTGCCATCAGCCTTGACGTAAAAGCCACCCGAACCATAGATCCACGGCGCCTGGAAATAGGCGTCCTTGGGGTTCCATACGACCCCGTACGAACCGGGGTTGCTCTGGCTGTAAGACTTGGCGAAGCTGACGAGACCGTCAGTGGTCTTCGGGATCTGGCTGCTCGTGATGAGCTTTTTGTTGTAGATGATGGTGATCGCTTCGACCGCCTCGGGCATGCCGTAGATCTTGCCCTCGAAAGTCGCGGCATCCACCGCGGCCTGGGTGTACTGCGAGGTCATGTAGTCCTTGGACGTCCATTGGTCCATGGGCTTGATGGCTTCGAGCTTCACCCACTTGCCGATCTGATCGTCGACCCAGGCCACGATGTCCGGGCCCTGGCCGGCACCCGCCGCGGCCGTGACCGCATCGGTGAGGTTGGGCTTGTGGACCAGATTGATGGTCACGCTCGGGTACTGCTTCGTATAGGCGTCGTAGATCGCCTTCTTGGCGTCGAGGTACGTGCCCTCATACCCGTGCCAGATGGTGATGGTGCCGCTGCGGGTCAGCGTAGCTGTCGTCGGTGTCGAGCTGGACCCGCAGGCGGCGGCCAGCATGGCCAGCGTGGCCAGCATGGCGACCCCGGACGGCTTCATCCAGTGCTTCCAGGTGACCAATGTCTCCTCCTTGTTGCCTTGCGATAGCTAAAACGGTTAAGTCGCATCTTAGCCCTCGCCATGCGCGTGTCAAGATTCGGCTTGGACGTGACGGCGTGAAGGCATGAGCAGGGTTCGGATCGCGGATGTGGCCGCGGCGGCGGGGGTCTCCAAGGCGACCGTTTCGTTTGCGTTCAATAACTCCGATGAGATCAGCGAGCCCACGCGCAAGCGCGTCATGGCGGTCGCCCGCAAGCTGGGCTATACCCCGCATCCAGCCGCTCGATCGCTTTCCACCAAACGAAGCGGATCCGTAGGATTCCTCATTCCACAGTCGGTTGAGGTGGTCTTTGCGAACCCGTTCGCATCGCTCCTGATCCGCGGCGTCGGAGAGGTCTGCGAGCAACACGACCTGACGCTTCTGCTGGTTCCACCCTTGAATGGCTCCCTCGAGAGTGCCATCGGCCGTGCCGCCGTAGACGGCTTTATCAGCTTGGGCCTGACTGGGGATCGCAGCCTTGACACCCTCCGGCGCATTGGTCTGCCCTGCATCCTGGTCGATGCTGATCCCCAGCCGGGCGTGGCCACTGTCAACATCGATGACTTCGGCGGCGCGGCTCTCGCCGCCGCACATTTGCTCGAGCTCGGTCACAGGCGCATAGCGGTGGTCGGTCTAGGCGAGCCGAGAGACCGCGGCGAGAGTGGGATCGGCGCGCGCCGGCTGGCGGGCTACCGGCAGACGATCCGTGCCGCCGGCGGCGCGGCGCCGCGCGTGGTCCCGGCAGGCATCACTTTTGCAGCGGGCCAGGCTGCTTTCCGGCAACTGTGGCGCGGGCGCAACCATCCGACTGCCGTCCTCGCGATGAGTGACATGGCAGCGATCGGATTGATGGCGAGCGCGCGCGAGCACAGAGTGCGTGTGCCCGAGGACCTGTCGGTAGTCGGCTACGACGACATTCCGATGGCCGAATGGGTGACACCAACGCTGACCACCGTCCGGCAGCCGATTGCCGAAAAGGGTCGCCAGGCGGCCCGCCTGCTGATTGCCCAGATCGGCGGCAAGCACGTGCGTTCCCCGCAGCCGCTAGCGACCGAGCTGGTGGTCCGGCAATCCACGACGTCTGCGCGCCCTTAGCTCGGACCCTTGGGTATTCAGCCATGGGCAGCGACGGCCTGACACTTTTGTCGCCAAAATATAGTTCGACCACTGCTAGCATCCCAAGCGTTGTGGGGTACGTGGGTAGGTGGGTGATCAACGGTGCGGGTGCGCCGAATCACCTGAGGAGGGTTGGGCGACTGATGCGTGGCGTGCTCGTGGCGCTGGGCGCGCTGGCTTTGGTCGCCTTGGCCGCGACTGCGAGCGCGGCCTCCGCCCCGAGCTCTGGCGGCATTTCCGCCGGCTCGAACTTCACCTGCGCCATCCGGACGGATGCGACCGTGGTCTGCTGGGGCGACCCCACGTCGGGCCGGACCAGCCCCCCGACGGGAACCTTCAGCCAGGTTTCATCCGGCTTCTCGCACGCGTGCGGGATCGCGACCGACGGCTCGCTGGCATGCTGGGGCGACAACCTGTCGGGCGAGGTCAGCCCTCTCCCGACGGGGACCTTCAGCCAGGTCTCCTCCGGCAACGGCTTTACGTGCGCTGTCAAGACCGACGGGACGCTGACCTGCTGGGGCGACCCGTCGACGGGCCAGACCAACGCGCCGCCGGGAACCTTCAACCAGGTCTCGTCCGGCGGTTTTCACGCCTGCGGGCTCAGGACCGACGGGACCCTGGCCTGCTGGGGCTTGAACCTGTTCCACCTGGTCAGCGGCACGCCGGCAGGAACCTTCAGCCAGGTCTCGGCCGGCTACTTACATACCTGTGCGGTCCGGACCGACGGGGTGGTCATATGCTGGGGCGACAACTCGTCGGGCCAGGCCCCCCCGGTGGTGGCAGGGCCCTTCAGCCAGGTCAGCTCCGGCGGCAGCTCATCGATCGTCGAGCACACCTGTGGGCTGCTGACCGACGGGACGCTGGCATGCTGGGGCAGCAATTCGGCAGGCCAGGTCAGCCCGCTCCCAACGGGGACCTTCAGCCAGGTCTCCTCCGGCGGCTTGCACAGCTGCGCGATCCAGACCGACGGGACTCCGGCTTGTTGGGGGGACAACTCGCTCAACCAGGCCACTCCACCGGCAGGGGGCCTCGGGCCGCCTGCAGACACCACTCCGCCGGTGATATCCACGCCCGCCAACATCACCGCCGAGGCGACCGGGCCGGCAGGGGCGGTCGTGACCTACGCCGTCAGCGCAACAGATCCTGACGACGCAGCCACCGTCTCCTGCGCGCCCGCATCGGGAAGCCCTTTTCCTCTTGGCCTCACAACCGTCGCCTGCACGGCCACCGACATGCACGGCAACGCAGCGAACGCCAGCTTCACCGTCTCCGTGGCGGACACCACGCCACCCGTGGTCACCATCGCGGCGCCCAGCGTGGTGGAGGCGACGGGGCCGAGCGGCGCCGCGGTGACTTTCACCGCCACCGCTGCCGACACCGTGTCGGGCTCGCTGACGCCGAGCTGTTCGCCCTCCTCGGGTAGCGCCTTCGCGCTGGGCAGCACCGCCATCACCTGCACGGCCAAGGACGCGGCCGGCAATACTGGCATCGCCACCGCCACCGTCGTGGTCCAGGACACCACGGCGCCCGTGGTCACCGTCCCCGCCATCAGCCCGGTGGAAGCGACGGGGCCGAGCGGCGCCGCGGTCACCTACGCCGCCACCGCCACCGACGCCGTGTCGGGCTCGCTGACCCCGACGTGCGCGCCTGCCTCTGGCAGCACTTTCCCGCTGGGCCCCACGACCATCACCTGCTCGGCCACCGATGCAGCCGGCAACACTGGATCCGCCTCTGCGACCGTCGTGGTCCAAGACACCACTCCCCCGGTCGTCACCATCAGCGTGACCAGCCCGGTGGAGGCGACGGGGCCGAGCGGCGCCGCGGTCGCCTACGCCGCCACCGCAACCGACGCCGTGTCGGGCTCTCTGACCCCGACGTGCGCGCCTGCCTCTGGCAGCACGTTCCCGCTGGGCACCACGACCATCACCTGCTCGGCCACTGATGCAGCCGGCAACACCGGCACCGCCACCGCCACCGTCGTGGTCGAAGACAAGACAGCGCCCACCCTGAGCCTGCCCGCCAACATCACCGCGGTCGCCACCAGCGCGAGTGGGGCGGTCGTCACGTACGCGGTCTCGGCCACGGATCCCGACAATGCCACCTCCACCCTGACCATCAGCTGCAGCCCGCCCTCAGGCTCGATGTTCCCCGCCGGCGCCACCACCGTCACCTGCACGGCGACCGACCCAGCCGGGAATTCCAGCTCAGGCACGTTCCAGGTCGCCGTGGTGGACTTCTCGATGGGCCCGATCAATCCGGTCACGGTTCCGGTCGGCGGCACCGCCTCCACCTCGATCACGGTCAACTCGGTCAGTGGTTTCAGCTCGGCGGTGGCGCTCAGCGCTTCCGGAGCACCCGCCGGCGCGTCGGTGAGCTTCAGCCCGACCTCGGTGACTCCGACCTCCGGGGGCAGCGCGAGCTCCACCCTGACCGTGCACCTGTCACCGATGATGACGCCGACGACGTTCACGCTGACCGTGAGCGGAACATTCGAGGGCGTCAGCCACACATCGACGGCGTCCGTGACGGTGACCGTCAGCAGCCCCGCGATCGCCGATGTGGTCGGTCAGCTGTTGCTGGCAGGGTGCATCGACAATGCGGGCATCGCCAATGCTCTGACGGCCAAGCTCACCGCTGAGCAGGGAGCCATCGGCGGTGGCAACACCAAGACAGCGATCAACATCCTGAGCGCCTTCACGAACCAGCTGCGCGCGCAGAGCGGCAAGCACATCACAGCAGACTGCGCGACTGTTCTCATGACCGATGCGCGCAGCCTGATCGACAGTCTCGCGGTCAGCGCCACACCCAACCCGATCACAGGCTCGGTCCACACGACTTCCGGGTCGGGGGTGGCGGGCGCCATTCTCACGTTGAGGGACTCGGCGGGGACGACCGTGGCCACGGCCACCACCGACATCACCGGCTTCTACTTCTTTGCCACCACTGGCCTGCTCACCCCGGGCGCCACCTACACCGTGACCGTCGCAGTCCCGATTGGCTTGACGGCCGCGAGCCCGGCGGTCCAGACCTTTACCTGGCCGGGTGGCGCGGAACTCTCGCTCGCCGACTTCACGACGACCTGACGTCCAGCCGGCACCAGGGCTCGGCGTCCTCCCTCGCGAGGGCTAGTACGATTCGAACATGACCGCGGCGGGCAAGCACCTATCCGGCACGGACCTGGATTTTTACGCGCTTGCATCCGTGCCCGAAGAAGGCCACGCAGACCCGTCGGGGTTGCCGATGACGGTCAAGGTCCTCCTCGAAGGCCTACTCCGCTTGAGCGAGGCGGGGACCACCAACGAGGAGAGCGTGCGCGCGCTCGCCGCCTGGCCGGAGCCCCCGCCCACAGACGCAGAGCTGCCGTTCCTGCCCGCGCGCGTTTTGATGCAGGACTTCACCGGCGTACCGGCGGTCGTCGACCTCGCGGCGATGCGATCGGCGATGCAGCGGGCCGGCAAGGACGCGGGCAAGGTCGATCCTCTCGTGCCGGTCGACCTCATCATCGACCACTCCGTGCAAGTGGACGCGTTCGGATTCCGAGACGCTTACACCCGCAACATCGAAAAGGAGATCGAGCGCAACCGCGAGCGCTACTCGCTCCTGCGATGGGCCCAGCAAGCCTTCAACAACTTCTCCCTGGTGCCGCCGGGCATGGGCATCTGCCACCAGGTGAACCTCGAGTACGTCGCACAGGTCGTGCAGGTCCGCAATGCGGCGAAGGGCCGAAAGATCGCGATCCCCGACACACTCATGGGCACCGACTCGCACACCACGATGGTCAACGGGCTCGGCGTGCTGGGATGGGGAGTCGGTGGCATCGAGGCCGAAGCAGCGATGCTCGGCCAGCCCGCGTACCTCGCCTCGCCCATCGTCGTCGGCGTGCGCTTCCACGGAGCGCTGCCCGCCGGATCAACGGCCACCGACCTCGTGCTCACGCTCACGGAGATGCTGCGCAAGCACGGCGTCGTCGACAAGTTCGTCGAGTTCTGCGGCGACGGCCTGTCGACTTTGTCCGTGCCCGACCGCGCGACGCTCAGCAACATGTGCCCGGAGTACGGCGCCACATCCGCGCTTTTCCCGGTCGATGCCCAGACCCTTCGCTACCTCGAGGTCACGGGCCGCAGTCGCGAGCAGATCGAGCTCGTCGAGCGATACACCAAGGAGCAGGGGCTGTTTCGCGTCGACGGCAGCGCGACTCCGAAGTTCACCGAGCTGCTCGAGCTCGACCTCAGCAAGGTCGAGCCCAGCCTGGCCGGACCCAAGCGGCCGCAAGACCGCGCGTCGCTTCCGAATGTTTGGAAAAGTTTCACCGCCGCGTTCGGCAACGGGCCGAAACCCGACACGGACGCGGTGTCGAGACTGTCGGATGAAGGTGGGCCGGTCAATGGCCGCTCCGTGGTGGCGGTCGAGGCCAAGCCCGCCGCGCGCGTACAGGACGGCTCCGTGGTGATCGCCGCGATCACGAGCTGTACGAATACGTCCAACCCCACGGTCATGGTGGCCGCGGGCCTCCTGGCGAAGGTGCGTCCGTACGTCAAGACCAGCCTTGCGCCCGGCTCGCGCGTGGTCACCGACTACCTGCAGATGGCCGGCCTGATGGAGCCGCTCGAGAAGCTCGGCTTCTTCCTGGTCGGTTTCGGATGCACCACGTGTATCGGCAACTCGGGCCCGCTGGCGACGCCCGAGATCGAAGCCGCCGTCGTGAAGGAAAATCTCAGCGTGGTGGCCGTGCTGTCTGGCAACCGCAACTTCGAATCCCGCATCCACCCGCTTGTCAAGGCCAGCTATCTCGGCTCGCCGCCGCTCGTCGTCGCCTATGCCCTGGCGGGCACCGTCCACATCGACCTGACTAAGGACCCGGTCGGCGAGACTCGCGACGGCAAGCCCGTGATGCTGTCGGAGCTCTGGCCGTCGCCGGCGGAGGTCAACGAAGTCGTCCAGAGATGCGTGCAGCAGGACATGTTCAAGCGTGAGTATTCGCGCATCTTCGACGGTGACGAGCACTGGAAGAAGATGGCGGCGCCGACCGGACCGATCTTCCAGTGGGATTCCACCTCCACATACGTCAAGGAGCCGCCGTACTTCGAGGGCTTCGCCCCGCAGCCTCAGCGTCTGACCGATGTCAGCGGCGCGCGCGTCCTCGCGGTGCTCGGCGATTCGGTCACGACCGACCACATCTCGCCGGCCGGCGCGATCCCTGCCGACAGCCCTGCCGGCAAGTACCTCATCGAGAATGGCGTGCAGAAGCCAGACTTCAACAGCTATGGGTCACGCCGCGGCAACCATGAGGTGATGGTGCGCGGCACATTTGGCAACATCCGGTTGCGCAACAAGCTCGTCGAGCGAGAGGGGTACTGGACGCGGCACTTTCCCGGGGGCGATGAGCTCAGCATTTACGACGCGTCCGAGCGCTATCGCGCGGAGGGGGTGCCCCTGATCGTCATCGCCGGCAAGGAGTACGGATCCGGCTCGTCGCGCGACTGGGCGGCGAAGGGTCCGCTCCTGTTGGGAGTGCGCGCGGTGATCGCTGAGAGCTTCGAGCGAATCCATCGCTCGAACCTGGTCGGCATGGGCATCTTGCCGCTCGTGTTCGCCGCCGGCGAGAACCCGCAGTCACTCGGGCTGACGGGTCGCGAGACTTACGCCATCCGCGGCATCGACGCGATCACGCCCGGCCAGTCGGTTGACGTGGTGGCCACTTCCGACGATGGCGAAACGACGACCTTCCGAACCCATGCGCGCGTCGACAACGAGACTGAGGTCGGCTACATGCACCACGGCGGCGTCCTGCCGCTGGTTCTGAGGGAGCTCATCGCCGGCAAGTAGCCGCCTACGAGCTAGGCTGCGGCGTCGTCGGTGCGCAGCGGGAGCCGGCGCTCGTAGCCGCACTCGGGGCATTCGTACAGCCCGACCACCGTGTCCGGCTGGGACCAGTCCGAATGCAGAGTTCGAAGCCGCATCGGCACCGAATCCTCGTGGCGCTCGCAGGAGGGCGCTTCTTCGTGGGTCACGCTTCAAGATTACGCACTGCGTCGAAACCGGCCTAGTGCTCCCGCCACAACAGGAGTGTCGCAGCGCTTGTCCCCCGCGCACACACATAATGAAGGCGTTGTGGCGACCAAGAAGGCTGCGGAGGAGCTCACCGAGCCTCGGCCCACCGTCCGCGAGGCGATGCGGTTCGGCGCCTTCGCGACGGCCAAGCTCGTCGCCGGCGCCGAAGGGCTCGACCGGCCGATCGAATGGGTCCGGATGATGGAGACGCCCGAGGTGCAGCCGCGTGCGGGCGACCTCATGCTCACAACCGGGTTCCCGATCAAGGACGACCGCGACGCGCAGGTGCGTCTCATCGGCCGCATCGCCGATGGGGGAGGCGCCGGCCTCGTGGTACGGCCCCACCCGTACCTTCGCAAGCTGCCGCCGGAGATGCTCAGCGAGGCCGACCGGCTGAACGTGCCCGTATTCACGGTCGCCGCCGATGTGCAGATGGTCGACCTCATGACCCCGCTCCTGGAGCGAATCATCAACGCGGAGCACTGGCGACTGAAGCGCTCCCTTGACATCCACCGCCGCTTCACGGAGCTCGTGCTCGACGGCAAGGGCGTCAACGAGATCTGTCGCACGCTGGCCGAGCTGCTCGAGAGCGCAGTCGTGATCGAGGACGCGAGCTTCCACCTCCTCGCGCATGCCGGTGGCTCGGGCGACCCGCACCGCAAGGAGACCATTCAGCGGCAGGGCACGCCCCAGCGCGTCCTATTCGATCCCCAGATCCAGCGCATGCTCCGCGAGGTCGAGCAGAAGCGGGGCCCGGTCAAAGTTCCCGCCTTCCCGCATGTAGGCATGTCGCGGGAGCGCTTGATCGCGCCGATCCTGGCCGCCAACCAGGTGCTCGGCTACATCTCGGTGCTCGACCACCCGCCTCACCACGAAGAGCTTGCCTTCATGGCCATCGAGCAGGCGGCGCTCGTGCTGGCCCTGGCGGTGGCCAAGGAACGCGAGCTCTCCGAGGTCGAAGGCCGAGTCCGCGGTGAGTTCCTGGAAGACCTGCTGAATGGCACGTATGGCGATGAGGCCGCGGCCCAGCGCAGGGCGCGCCACCTGGGCTTCCCGATGCACGGCAGCCACATCGTGATGCTCGTCGACATCGACGACTTCCGCGGCTTCAACAAATCCCG
>WNFJ01361929.1_pt1 | contig 15362 bp, 12 predicted proteins | sample 5400461 | NCBI WGS metagenome assembly WNFJ01 (sample SAMN13153349, study PRJNA577476) | soil metagenome | isolation source: 115 cm saprolite on Douglas fir-dominated hillslope | place: USA:California | collected 2013-09-17 | reverse complement strand
TCCGCCGGTTGCGCACCGAATGCCCCTAGAACCAGCCACAGGGAGAAAGCCGCCAGGCAGACCGGGCGCACCGGCATTTCAGTGCCCCGCCGCGTTCTTGGCAGCCAGCAGGACCACTTGCTCTTCATCGCGGGCACGCACTGTCTGGAAAAAATCCTGAACAGTCGGGTAATACTTGGTCAACACCAGCATCGCGTCCACCGTGAGTTCGCGACTCAGGAGCAGCGATCCCGTCTTGCCTTCGGTCGAGGCCGAGTAAACGAGACTCGCGCGATCGACATTGCACGGCTTCGGCACGCTGCTCACCTGCCAGGCCGCCGGCAATTCAATGCTCACACTGTCGGCGCTCTGGTGCGGAAAATTGAAATACAGGGGATGAATGCGCACCGTGTGCTGAAACGCCCGCTTTTCCTGAGCACCGAACAATCCGACGGGCAGCAGCGAGCGTTGACCGGCGCGAGCCGCCCAGCCCTGCAGCTTCAGTCCGTACTCCGCGACCAGCGGTTGCGATGCGCTGTCCCAGTCCGGCCGGTTGCTGAGTTCGACGTCCGCCCCGGTGGGGATGTCCGATTTGATCTGATCCTCGAGGAACTGCTTTCGATCGGCGTCATCTTCATTACGCTCCTCGAGGCGCCGCCACAACGCCTCCTGACCCGTATAAGTCACGGTCACCTTGCCTTCGAGCGTCCCGGACGACGTCAATTGGAGGCGCGCCTTGCGCTCGGTACGCGACTCCTTGGATTTGGACGGCGGCGTGTTGATCCAAGTCCCGCCGTCCTTGGCGAGCCGCAGACCCGGGACGGCGGTTTCGGACCAAGGCAAACTGCCGAAGGGCACGAACGGAGTTCCGGGGTCCAAGTACAATTCCTTGCCGTCGAGCGTCACGGCCACGACATTGGAATTGAGGTCGTTGGGATTCATGGCGTTGACATTGAAAAAATGCACGTCGCGGGTCGAGACGATCACCGGATCAGCCGGGATGCCTGCCGCGCGTACCAGGGCCAGGAACAGCCAGGCGATCTGGTTTCCATCTGCGTATCCGTGTTTCCAGATATCCTCTACGTTCCCGGCGCTCTTGAGTTTTTCGCGCTCCTCCTCTTGCGCCGATTTCCGCCGTTCGAAGGATGTATTGCGCAGCCGTTGGGCGCGTTCATAAATCTTGCGCAGCTTCTCCTCCTGAGAATCGCCCGGCGCGACGATTTGTTGGAGCGCTTCCGCCATGGCGCGCCGCTTGTCGATGAAATCGTCGACGCGGCGATAGGCCTTTTTGCCGTACTTCTTCCAGAAGACCTTGGGATCTTTCTCGGGAGCAGAGTCAGTGTCCGCTATGTAGATGAAATCCACTCGAAACTTCATTTCGTTCTCGGGCGGCATGTACTCCTCGGTCACGAACGCCGGAACGTTGTGAGTTTCGAGCCGGATCTTGCCGTGTTCTTCCTTGGGCGGCGCGGTATCCGGCGGCAGACCCGCCGGCCAGCTGTAGCTCATTGAATATCGACGATACGGATCGAGCGAGAACTTCGCGTACTTCGTGAATAGGTCCTGGCTCAAAACCCAATTTGAATTGAACACGTAGCCGGACTCGAAATCATGCTTGTAGCGATACTCGATGATGCTGCCGACTTGAACATCGGGCATGGTGAAAGTCTTGGCGAGCAGCTTGACGGCCCTTGCCTGGATGATGGGCTTGTCGTAAATGGTGCTGTTGAAGCCGACGATGCTGCCGTCCGAGTGGACGGTCCGTGCCTGAATAGAGTGAACGTACTCGGTCCCCTTGTAGAAGGGGATCTCGACGTCGGCAAACTTGCGCCCTTCTTCCGTCAAAATCTTGATTCGCGCGTAGATCGTCTCGGTGGGCCCGTTGTCATCGCGGTCCACTTGTCGGTACAGCAAGATGGCCGGCGCCCCGGCCGCGTGGGGCTCGCTGGTCATCGTGAGTTCTTCGGGCGAGATCGGCAACCAGTCTTCGGCTTGCACCGAAGGCGCCCCAGCGCACAAAACCAGCACCGCGATCAATCCCTGAATCGACGTGCGCCCGAATACCGGCATCGGTGGTCCCTGTTATCCCTGGTGTGCGTCCTCCGTCTTTACCGTCCATGTCGGTAGCAGAGGTGCTCCCAGTATGGCCGAGGCTCCCGCGATCGTCGAGATCCCCTCGGCATAGATTGCCGGGCAATCGTTGTCATAATGCTTGCGCTCCGCCCGCCTGCGGCGCGTAAGGACTAAACTTCGCGGATGGACGACGAGACGCTGGAACAAATCCAAACCAAGATCGCCTTTCTGGAGCGCGCGAGCGCCGAGTTGAGCGACGTGGTGTTTGGGCTGCACAAGGAGATTCAGGTGCTGGAGGCGAAACTCAAGGCAGTCACGGATCGGCTGAGCGGCGCCCAGTCCGACGAGGTCCCGCGCCCGCCCGACCAGGAGCGGCCGCCTCACTACTAGTGCTCAACCAGTGCTCAGGCCTGCCGTTCCGGGGCTGCTCCCTGGAACGCGGGCAGGTCTCGGCAGGCGGCGTCGATCCCGACGATCCGCGGATACGGTTGAAGGTCCAATGCGAAGCGCCGCGCGTTGAACACCTGAGGCACCAGACATACGTCGGCCATGGTCGGCGCATCACCGTGGCAGAATCGCCCGGTCGCGCCGTCCCGAACCAGCCAACGCTCGATGGCGTCGAACCCAAGCCGCACCCAGTGCCGATACCAGGTCTCGCGCTCCGCTTGGGTCTGCCGCAATTGATTTTCGAGATACTGCAGCACCCGTAAATTGTTCAGGGGATGCACATCGCAGGTAATGGCCTGCGTGAGCGCCCGCACTCGCGCGCGCTCCAAAGGCGCTTTCGGCAGGAGGGGCGGATCCGGGTGGATTTCATCGAGATATTCGATGATGGCCACCGATTGGGTGAGCACCACGCCGTCGTCCACGGCCAAAGCAGGCACGAAGCCCTGGCTGTTGATCTGCAGGAATTCCTCCAGCCGCTGCTCGCCCGCGCGCAAATTGAGCAGCACGGAAGTCACCTGCAATCCCTTCAGGGCCAGTGCAATCCTGACCCGATAGGAAGCCGAACTCAGCGCATGGCCATACAGAATCATCAGCGTCCCGCCAAGAGCTTTGGACAGCCTCCGGCGCGCCGTCCGAGCATTCAGCATACGCACGGCGGCGGCGATATTGCAAACCGTCCTAGGCGACCGACCCTTCCATCGTACGCTTCATCACCGAGAGCCCCTGCTCGATCATCCCGGCAATTTGCGGCGCGATCTCGTGCGGCAGCAAATCGGCAATCCACACTCCACGGGTTCGGCCGTTCTCCGCGAAGACTTGGAGAGAGGCATTGTGGTGGGTCATACGCGTGCCGACCGCCGCCCAGGCGATTCGCCGGCTATCGTCATCGACGTCGACGATCAGTTCACGTGCCACGCTGCCGTTGCCGAAGGTCACGATGCGCGCGCCGTCCTCCAGTTTCGTGTCGATCACGAACCCCGGTACCAATCGAGTATGCAGGGCGCCAACGTCGCGCACGGCGCCCCACACGTGCTCAGGCGGCGCATTGCGCCATCGCTATTGCTCCCCGCTGAGGCAGACGGCCTCGACATTGTTGCCGTCGGGATCGAGCAGGAATGCGGCGTAGTACGCCGGCCCGTAGTCGATGCGCAACCCCGGTACGCCGTAGTCCCGCCCGCCGGCCTTGAGGCCCTCCCGGTGGAAGCGGTCGACGGCGCCGCGGTTGGTCGCCCGGAGCGCCACGTGGGTGCCGCCATGCTGCGAATCCACGGCCTTGTATAGCCACAGCGCCGGTTCGTTCGTGAGACCGAAACCCGTGCCTGAGCTGTCCGGCACATAGCCCAACGGGGCGAGCACGGCCTTGTAGAAGCGCGCACTAACATCCAGGTTTCTAACTTTCAAGCCTATATGGTCGAACATCGTCGTCTCCCGGTTGATGGAGACGCCATGCTAGGCAGATGGGCGGAGTCTATCTTGGAGAATCTTGCGCTCGCCGCGGCTTGCCCGCCGGAACCGCTCCGGGGAGGCGCCCGCGGCGCGGTGGAAGGTGCGAACGAAGTTCGAGAGATCGTTGAAGCCGACATCGAACGCGACACTGGTGATGGCGCGCGTATCCTGCGTCAACAAGCGCGCAGCGCGGCGCAGCCGGGATCGGAGCAGATATTGATGAGGTGTCACGCCGAATACGCGGTTGAATACCCGCAAAAAATAAAACCTGCTAAGCCCCGTTTCGCGCGCGATGGCATCGAGACCGATGGATTCATGCGAATGAGCGTCTATCCACAACGCGGCCTCCACGGCGCGGCGACGGTCGCGCAGGGCCGTATTGTTCCGCGGGCGCGGACGGTCCGACAATAGCTCGACGAGACGCCCTGCCAGAATTAGTCCAACCTCCTCGACGCTCACGTCGCTGTCCCCTTCGGACGCCGACTGTGCGAGTTCCCCCAGCACCATCAGTTTCGGCAAAGGCGGAATGCAGCCCATACGCCAGATCCTGGAGTCGTCGCCGACGGCCTCGACGATTTCAGGCGCGAATTGAAACGACAGGCATTCGTCTCCTCCGGCGTGATGATCGTGGGCACACGAGTACTCGTCGCCGGCATGCCCCACCAGCAGCGAGCCTGGGACCAGTTCATAGCTGCGGCCGCGCGAACAACAGCCAAAACTACCCTTTCTCACATACGCAATGGAATGCGTTGAAAACGACTCAATATAGGGCTTGTCGCCCGGTGCAGCGCTGCAACGGTAGTCCGTCACCGACAGCGCCCCGGACTGAAATACAGTATTGATCTGCATGATCGTTCCGTGCCGCCATTCGTGTCGCTGTTCTTGCCGAGCTATTCCGCCGAGATATTCTCGCCGACTGGGGTGCCGGCACCCTCCCTCATGGGCCACATGCGTCCCAATACTCCGTTGCGCATGAAAAAATGATGCCACAGCGCCGCCGCCGCATGCATACCGGCAAGTGCGAAGAGTGCATAGGCCAAGTATCCATGGATGTCCTCCGTAGGTCTAAACACCGCCCGGTTGGATGGGACACCGAAGTCAAGGCGAAACAAGCCGAAGTCGAATATACGGCCGTGCCAAATGAATGTCACCACACCCACGATCGGCGTGATGAACATCAAGGCATAGAGCGCCCAGTGCACGGGGGCCGATAAGCGGCGCGATAACCCGCTGACTTCCGATGGCAGCAACGGAGGCCGATGCCGTCTGCGCCACCAAATACGGGCAATCAGGGTCAGCCATAACAGGAGGCCCAACATCACGTGAACATTGATCCAGAATGCCTGTGTCCGCTTCGGCCAGGAGTCGTGCAACAGGCCCAGGATCCCAACCACGACGACCAGCAGAAACATTGTCCATTGACATCCTCCTCGCCCTCAAGGGCCGAGGATTCCTTCCGCAAGACGGCGATGTCCCGCCGCGAGGATATTGTGAGCTGCATTGACGTCACGATCATGGATCGCTCCGCACACAGTGCACTGCCATCCCCTTATTCCAAGATCTTTCCGGCCTTTAGGGCCGGCGCGGCTGTTACACACGCTACAGGTCTGGGTGGAAAACGCTTCATCGACTTCCGCAAACCACACGCCTGCGTCAGCGCATTTGTACAGCAGCATGGTTCGGAATGCGCTCCAGCCCGCATCGAGCACCGACTTGGCTTGTCGGGTCTTGGCCAGAGCCGAGGCATTCACGTTGCCGACGAAGAGGGCACCGTGGCCTGTCACCAAGCGGGTGCTAAGTTTGTGCAAAAAATCTCTTCTGCGGTTAGCGATCTTGGCGTGGATCGCCCGGGTGCGTGGTCGTTGGCGCGCACGCTGCGCGCGTGCCAGAGCGGGTTCCAAGTCGCGGTAAAAGCGCTCGGCCTCGATCGGCGGTATCGCCTCATCACTGAACGCGGCAAACGCCTTCAACCCCAGATCGATCCCGAGGCTCGGGACCGAGCGATCGAGGATCGATCCGACGGACGGTTTATTGTGTTCGCCTTCCACCCGCTGCGCGCCGGGCACACAGACATTCAGATACCAGCGTCCGCGGCTGTCTTCACTGAAATTCCCCGCACGCAGTTCGACGCTTCCCACACCGTAGCTGTCCCACAGCGACAGCCATCGTCCGGCGAAGTACACCTGTCCCCCTCGATAGCGAATCGTTCTGACCTTGAAAGGAATCCAGCCCAGAGACCGGCGTGCACCGCCGGCGCCAGGCAAGCCGAACTTTTCGATGTTGCCGGCGTCGTCGCGCGTATTCTTCGGCAATCTCCTGCACCGCTTGAACCGGCAGATGCAAGGCGCAGTCGCCGCGCGTGACCCCTTTGAGGAACGGCCAGAAATCAAATCCAGACAAAAAGCGCCGTTCTCGCTCGAACACTTTCACCGACAGTTCGTTGCAGTAGTTGAAGACCGTGTTGACCTCGCGCGCCAAGCCCGAGAGCCACGAGGCATGTTTGTCCTTCACCCGCAGGCGCAGAACCCGAACAGCGGTAGGTCGAGAGCTGGACATCCATACAGTATACCAAGAAATCCCCCAACGACACCTTCGAAAACATGGAGAAATGCGGGCCGTGGGATACATGCCGTGCTTCGCACGTCGCTATCCCTCGCCGGCCTGAAGGCCAGCGTCTCTCGCGGAGAAATATGATGAAAACCGACGGCACCGGCTCCATAGCGTTCAACGGCTTTTGATCCGGCCGCGGATCGCGCGGGTTGCCTCGTCATATCTGATGTCTCCCCAAACCGCAATTTCCAGTACGGCGTCCATTGAGGGGCACGAACCCGCGCAATTGATCCACAAACTTAATCGGTTTGGGCTTCGTATACCAGCAAACGCGGGCCGAGGACTCCGCTCGGGGGCGCCGCGATGTATAGACGGTCGCGCTTCTCGTACCAGACGCCGGTGCGCGCACCGAGTGCGGTGGAAAATTTGCCCATGTCAGTGTAGTGGTCGGCATCGACCTGTTGCACGACGCTCAAGAATCCTTCGCCGCCGGCGACGTAAATGCGCTTTCGGCCGGAATCATAGAACATATCGTCCATGTCGCCTGCCGACGGGACGCTGGCGACGATCTTTCCCGAGTCCATGTCGAAGACTGTCAGGCGGGAGGGTTTGCGGGTGCCGATAAACACCCGGCGATCCGCCTCGTCGAGCACCATCGGGAAATTCGCCGCGTGACCGTTCGGCAGAGTCCAGGTGACCATCTTTCCCGTGCTGCGATTGATGACCTGAATGTTCTTCGCATCGGCCACATTGACGAAAATGCGGGGTCCCTTCGTTTCGAGCTGAAAACCTTCCGGATGTCCCTCCAGCTTGTATACGGTCGGCAGGCGTTTATCAGTGGCCGGATCGATTACTCCAATTGCGCCGTCGCCATAGCCAATGTAGATTTTCTTGCCGACCGCGTCATAGCGTAGATTATCCGGATCGGATCCTTCGCCGAAGTCGATCGTGTCGATCAGGGCGAATTTCGTGCCGTCATAGACGGTCACGCGACCGTCCGCCGAATTGGCGACGAACAGCTTGTCCCATTCCGGCAGGTAGAGCGTGCCCTGTGGCTCGGCGAGTCCGTCGATCTGGTGAATCATGCGCCCGGCGAACACATCCACGACCTGCACCGAATTATTACCGAGGCCGGAGAAGATCACGCGCTTGCGCTTGGCATCGATCGTGAAGTGGTCCAGGCGCCCCTGGACACCCGGCAACGGTATTTCCTGGACTTCGCGCACAGGGGGCGCCTCGCGCTCATCGGCGTGGGCGATTCCGCCCAGCGCGATCAGGGCGCCGGCGCGGACTGAGGAACGAAACAAGCGGCGATGTGGACTCATGGTGATGGGCCTCATTGATTCAAGTGGGCGGTATCAAGGTAGATTTACGGCACCAGGTGGATTTCAGGGAACCACTTCGAACGCGCGGAGCTCGGCGCCGCGATCCTTATCGCGCGGCACGGCCACGTATAAGCGCCGCCACTCGGGGACGAACGCCGATGTGCGGGCATTCGGGCCGGTCGGGATGCGTGCGATTCGCTCGTAGTGGTCTGCGTCAATTTGCTGCGTGACGTCGACGAAGCCTTCGCCGCCGGTCGTGTAGATTCGCCGCGTCGCCGGATCATAAAAAAGTCCGTCGAGCGTCGCCACGGTCGGGATGGACGCGACGACGGCGCCGGAATTCGAATCGAGCACGACGACGCTCGCGGGGTTGCGAACACCGAGAAAGAGACGGTGATTTTTCGCGTCGAGGTCCAGAGCGACATTTTTCTGGACCCCTGGAATCGTCCACTTGGCCACCGTGGCGTGCGTCTTGCGGTCGAACACAATCACCTGCGCCTTTTCCGGTACGAGCACATACAGATGCCGGCCACGCTTGTCGACGACACTGCCGCCCGCATGGCCGTCCGTGACGATCGCGGCGACCTGGGCCCCAGTTACCGCATTGAATACCGTAAGATCCCCCGTTTCCTTATTGGCGTCGCCCCCGCCGGAGCCGACATAGAGATATTTCGATCGAGGGTCGTAGCCGATCGCGTCGGCGCCAAGCGACACGTGGGCAGTGTGCAGGACCTGCAGCGTGGTTCCATCGAGCATCTTCAACGCGCCATCCATCCCGGTGGCCACAAATAACTTGTTGAGTTCGGGCACGAAGCAGACGCCCTGCGGCTTCGCGAAACCCGGAAGCGTCCGGATTACCCGCCCGGCTTTCAAGTCGACCGCCTCGACGGTGTTCTTCGCCAGCGCCGCAAGAAATGCGCGCCGGCCCTTCACGTCGATGGAGAAGTGATCGATGCGTCCGTCGATGTCGGGCAGCGGGATCGACTGCACGAGCTTGAGGGGCACCTCGCTCTCTGCCGATGCAGCGGAGATTGAAAACCCAAGGATCAAGGCGACGATCAGCTTCTGCATGTGCTCAACCTACGGTATTTCGCTCGAATTCGATCTCACCGCCGGATTGAGTGGAGTTTCTTTTTCAGCCTCGGACTTCCGGGGCCGGGAAATCCACGCGCTGAAAAAGGCGATGGTCGCGGCCACGGACAACCATGCACCCGGCATGGCTCGATTGCCGGTTTCATGGATCAGATAAGTCACGATTGCCGGAGTCGAGCCGCCGATCGTCGTCGCCAGACTGTAGGCCAGCGAGAATCCGGCGGTTCTGACGGCGACCGGCACGATTTCAGTCAGGTGCACGACCATCGCGCCGTTGTAGCCGGCATAGATGAAGGACAGCCAAAGTTCGACCATCAGCAATTTGACGAAGCTGGGCTGAACCACGAGCCATGCCATCGCGGGATATGCCGTCAGAATCGCCATGGCCGCGAAGCTCAGCAGCAAAGGTCTGCGGCCGATCCGATCGGAAAGGGACCCCATGAGCGGCAGCCAGATCAAATTCGACACGCCCACGCACAGCGTGACCAGCAGCGCGTCGCTCTGCGACAGCTTGAGTATGTTCTTGCCGAACGTCGGGGTATACGCCGTGATCGTGTAGAACGAAACGGTGGTCATCAGGACCATGGCGACGCCGGTGATCACGATCCGCCAGTGTTTCAGCATGCTGGCGTAGATTTCGGAGGGCGTCGGATGGTGTTTCCGTGCCGCGAACTCCGCGGTTTCCTGAAGAGTGCGCCGGATCATGTAGATGAACGGAATGATCAAGCAGCCGACGATCAGCGGGATACGCCAGCCCCAGGCGTCCAGCTGATCGGGCGGCAGCAGATTCGACAGCGCGTACCCGAGCACGCCCGCGAAGACCACGGCGACCTGCTGGCTGCCGGATTGCCAGGACACGTAGAATCCCTTGTGTCCCGGAGTAGCAATCTCGGAAAGATAGACCGAGACGCCGCCCAATTCGACGCCGGCCGAGAAGCCCTGGCAGAGCCGGCCCAGCACCACGACGATGGGCGCGAACAGGCCGATCGTCTCGTAGCCGGGCACCAGCGCAATCGTCAGCGTGCCCACCGACATCAGCCCCAGCGTCACCAGCAGTCCTTTGCGCCGTCCGATATGGTCGATGTAGGCCCCGAGGAAAATCGCCCCCAGGGGACGGATCATGGCGAATTCGCTGCTCGCGGGAAAATACGCACGGCCGATCGCGGCGCTGAAATAGCCGAAGATCATGAAGTCGTACATTTCCAGAAAATTTCCGCTCGCCACGCGGAAAACCGTTCGTATCTTCTCCCTGCGTTGTTCGGATGTCAGCATCGGACGCAATTATAGGCGTCGTGCCTGAATCCAACCTGACAGCGATACTGGCTTGCCATTTCTGATTTCGAGCCCCGATCGATGAGCGCTTTGGACACGATGGACCTATCCGCCGGGCCAATGCAGCACGAGAAGCGAGATACCCCCCTCGCGCCGAGCGACGCGAGGGGGGACTCACTGTCAGAATTTCGACTTGAAGCCGACGTAATACGTACGCCCGATGATGTGTGGTGAGCGGCTGGCCGCTCACGAACGGCGGATCTTTGTCGCCAATGTTCGTGAGACCCGCCACGAGCTCCAAGTGATCCATGACGGCCCAGTGTGCATCGATATCGAAGTAGTTGTAGGTCGGCACACCCGGGGTCGTGCTGGTCGGATCCACGACGAGGTCTTGATGCTTCATTGCGGCGATGTAGCGCCAATGAAGGGTGGTCGTGACCGGACCGATCGAGTATCCGAACGCCGTGTTCGCCTTCCAATGCGGGTGCGCCATTTCGGGGCTCACCTGGGTGTTGCCGATGCTTCCGGCGTAGTCGAGAACCGGCGACCCAGGAAGCGCGGATACATCGAAGGTATGCGTGTAATTGATCAACGAGTTCAGCCGGAATGTGCCCGCGCTGTCCGAGAGGCCGATCGCACCGAGCCCGAAACTCCAGTCGATCTCCGTATCGATGCCGTCGGTCTTGTAGCTCGCGAGGTTCAGCAGTCCTTCATGGCCGAGCACGATGTCGCCCGTATTACGGTCGCGCGCAATCTGCTGGCAATAAACGTTCGCCGTCGAGTAGGTCGGGTTGCTGATGCCGTCGGAATTGAAACAGCGCGGCAGAATGTCGGTCAAGGCCAGGGAACCCACCGCGTTCGAGATGGCGATGTGATAATAGTCGACCGACACGTGAAATTTGTGCATCAGGTCGCTGCTGAATTGCGGACTCCACACAGTGCCGATCGAATACGTGTTGGCGGTCTCCGGCGTAAGACCTGGATTGCCGCCGGAGGTGCCGTGCACGGAGTCGACCCCGTACGTATACGTGGGATAGAGAGCGGCCGGCACGCCCTGCGCCTGGCAAAGTGCCGCCACTTGAGCGGCATTCGCACCGGTGCGGAACGAGCTGCCCGTCGCGCACGGATCGCCGGCACTCGGCCCGGAGCCGATATTCAGGTTTCCCGTGACCGTGGGGGCGAAGAGCTCGCCCAAGCTGGGGGCGCGGATCGCACGCGCGTATCCGCCGCGAACCGACACCGTCGATATCGGCTTCCAGTTCAGGTCGGCTTTCCAGGTGTTGACTCCGCCGAACAAGTCGTAGTCGGAACGGCGGGCACCGAGATCGACACCGGCACGAGGAGTTCCGCGAAGATTTCGCGGACGTTTTGGGTACCCGAGGTTGGGACGGTGGTGTCGTACGAGAAGCTGTCGTTCGTGATGAGCCCATGGTCCGGGTGATAGTCGAAGCTGCTGCCGCGGTAGTCCGCGCCCACGGCGAAGCGCAGGTCGCCCGCGGGCAGCGTCATGATCTTCCCTTGCAGTGTGCCTTCGATGTTCTTCTGAGTGATGGTGTTGACATTGGAATTTTCGCGTGTTGCGTACTCGCGGCACCCCGGGCTCAGCGGGTTCGAACCGAAGGGGTTCCAGGCATAGCCCACGCAGTTGCCGACGGAGCCCGTGTAATTCGCGGTGCCGTTGAGGATGGAGGCAAATGCCGCCTTGCTCGAATCGTTCTGCTGCAGGTTGGTGAATTGCGTGCTGCCATAGGAGCTATAGACGTCCCAGGTCAAATCCGTGCCGGGGATGGGTATGTCTCCTTTCAGTCCAGCGACGGCTTGATAGACATCGTACTTGTATGTCTGGACTCGGTTGCCGCTCGCGCTCAAGAGCTTGGTGAAGACCAGCGGCTGCGTCAACGCATTCGGATTGTTCGGATCCGCGGGACGGGAGGCCAGGATGGTCTGCAGCCCGGGGTTGTTGACGACGAACGGATTGTTCAGCGGTACATAGAGTTCCTTTCCGGGACCCGTCGACCCGCCCGCGGTCTCGTCGCGCGCCGATGACTCCATGAAGTTGAATTGCGCATAGGCCGATACGCTGTCATTGATCTTGTAGGTGCTGCGCGCGAACACGTTGTACTTGGTGAGCGGCACCTGAATGGCGAAGTACTGCCCGAGACCGACTTGGACCTTGGTGCAGTCGTGGCTGATGTTGACGCCTTTCAGCTGTCCGAGACCGCGGTAGTTCTGCACACAGTTGGGCGACGCCAGATCGGTGAAAATGGTGCCGTCGGTGTTGACTCCCAGCGAGCCGTTGTAGGCGCCCGAACCGGCGATGGGTGTCGTGCCCGGGTAACCGGCGAGCACGCCGTTGACCGCGCCGATCGTCGGTGCCGTGCCGAACGTTCCGGCCGGGATGATGCCCTCGGGCGGCCGCGCGAGTTCGCGTATGTTCGCAAAAAACGGGCGGTCGGCTCCGTGGACCACGCCTCGTTCGGAGTACTCGATCGCCAATACCATGTTGCCGCGGTCCTCGGCGAAGTTGCCGCCGAGCAGAGCAGTGACATGCTCCGTCGCGCCATCGCCGTGGGTGGTCTCGCCGTGCTGATAGCTCACCTCGGCGCCGCTGAAGTGCTGCCGCAGCTTGAAGTTCAATACACCGGCGATTGCGTCGGAACCGTAGGTCGCCGAAGCGCCGCCCGTAATGACTTCGACGTTTTCGATCATCGACATGGGAATCGTATTGAGATCCACGGACCCGTTGGGGTTCGATGAGATCAGTCGCCGGCCGTCCATCAGCACCAGCGCCCGGTTGGGGCCGAGGCCGCGCAGGTCGCCATAGGCCTGTCCGCCCGCAAAGCCCGTCGAGCCCTGCACGTCGCCCACCTCGCTCATACCCTGGGCGGCGGAGAACTGCGGCAATTCGCCGATTGCGCGGTCGAGCGTGGGTTGTCCCGCCGCCGCCAGCACCGATTCGTCGATCGTCGCGATCGGAGTGTCGGATTGATAATCGCGGCGGGAAATGCGCGGGCCCGTCACCACGATCGGTTCAATACTGGCTGCCTTTTCCGGCGCATCGGCCGCGGAAGCGGGGCTGTCGGCAGCTAGTGCCGCCGAAACGGTCAGTCCGGCGATTGCACCGCTGAGCAGCATCGCTGCGATCAGCCGGGCCGGATTGCTCCAAAGCCCGAGCGACGCATGCGTGGCTCCCCCATCAACACGGTGTTGTTTTTCCATCTTGCTCCCCCTAATAGTTATTCCAACGTCCGATGCTCCCAGCGAGACCCGCTCCGGCATCAGGCTCCCCATCATGGGCGCCGTTAGCTTTCAGGAAGCTGTCAGCAAGTTAAATAGAGTCTTTGGGGCAGGGGCCCTCAAGACGGCCGATGGCCGCCTCAGATGAATGAGACGCGGACGCGTAGGCCCCGGTTGTCGGTTCCGGCGCTCATTCTGATCTCGGCATTCAGGGTCGCGGCTAGGGATCGGACGATGGCCAGCCCCAACCCGCTGCCGACTCGGCTCTGATCGCGGCTCAGCCGATAAAATCGAGTGAAGACCTTTTCTCGTTCGGCATCGGGGATCCCGGGACCGTCGTCTTCGACATCGACCACGTGCCTGCCCTTCTCGTCGAATAGCCTGATGACGACACTGCCGCCGGGCTCGTTGTAGCGGATGGCGTTGTCGATGAGATTGGCGAAAATCTCGTTGATCGTGATTGGGTTGGCCTGTGCCGGGAACGGCCGCTGCTCTGCCTCGAAATGAAGATCGATGCCGGCCTCCAGCGCCTGCGGCACATGCTTCGCTGCGATTTCCTGAACGACTTCGCGGAGATCGACCGTGCCCGACTCCCGGTCGAGCGATTTTCCACCGTCGGCCCGCGCCAGTTTCAGGAGTTGAATGAGCAGCCGCTGCAGCCGATCGGCCGCTTCCTGGATGTCCTTGAGTGAAGAATATGCTGCATGGTTCGTCGGAATGAGCACGCCGAGAACCGAGATATGCGTGCGCAGGATGGTAAGGGGGGTTCGCATTTGGTGAGAGGCATCGGCCGTGAACCGGTTCATCGCCAGCTGCAGACGCTCAGCTTCGAGCGCGCTGGTGCGCAAGGTCTCGAGCGCCTGCGCCATGCTGCCCAACTCGTCGGGGCTTCCGGTGGAGGGTACCGCCTGGTCGAATTCGCGGCGGCCGAGGCGGGCGATCGTTCCAATCAAGGTCTTCATCGGACGAGCCAATCGGCGTTGAACGTTGACGACGGCAAAAGCGCCGAACGCGATTACCGACGTGAGGTCCAAGCCTGCGACGAGCAACATTCGAGACGAGGCGTCGCGGATGGCCTCGGCATGGCCGTTGGCTTCGTCCTGGGCCTGTTGGGCGATGGCGAGTATCGAGTCGAACGGGCCGTCGCAGAGGGCCGTCCATTCGGCGCTGGCGACGACGGGCTTGCCCGAGCCGTCGAATCGGTCGACGATTGCGTCCACCTTGGTCTGGGCTTGTGTGGTTTTCGTGCGCGCGACATCGATGCGTTCGCGCAGAGCGGCCGACACGCCTGGCCGCAGCAGAAATTCATCGAGGGTATGCCATGCAGCGGTGTAAATGGCGCGGTCCCCGTGCCACAGGTCGAGCTGACCGGCGTTGAGGGGCAGGCTTCTGTCCACGTTGGGCCGCATCATCGAGCATTGCAGACCGTAGCGGTCGCGGATGATCCAGGCGGTGCGGCGAATCTGCACCATCTCGGCAATGATCGGGTCACCCATCCTCACGGCGTTGCCGACTGCGGCCGAGGCCGTGCTCAGCGTGTCGGTCATTCCGTGAACCGCTTCGCGCCACGCGTCGATGGCATGCAGATCCCGTTCCGCGCGCACGCGGGAGGCCTGTGCTTCGACCGTGAATTGCAGAGCTTCCGCTTTCTGCCAGGCAGTTTGAATGGCGGCGACGAATAGGGCACGATTCGCGATGTCGGTGGCCTGCAGCGCCTCGATCGCGGTGGCCACCGTCAGCGAGGCTTCCCTGTGCGTGGCCCCCATCACCAGCCGCGGGTCGTCCTGCGCAATCAGTGCGGTACTTTCCTTCGGAATCTGGGCGCGGACGGTGACCAAGGCATTGAACAGCGTCTGGTCGGTGTTGGTCAGGCGCGCAATGCGGCCGGCCAGTGCGTAATTGCTCCACGCTTGGACGGCAAGTATCAGCGCCGCGACGAAC
>WNFJ01327113.1_pt1 | contig 15363 bp, 14 predicted proteins | sample 5400461 | NCBI WGS metagenome assembly WNFJ01 (sample SAMN13153349, study PRJNA577476) | soil metagenome | isolation source: 115 cm saprolite on Douglas fir-dominated hillslope | place: USA:California | collected 2013-09-17 | reverse complement strand
GTCGATCTCCTTTTTCATGTGATTGCACGTTGAGTGCGTTGATCACCGCTAGCTTAACGCCATCCGTGATCGGGGATCGACCTTCTCATCCCATCTGGTTTCGCCAGCCAACGCTAAAATGTTCCAATGATTCCCAAAGCGATGGACAGCCTCGATCTCGTTGAAGCTGTAGTGCTCATCGAGGAACTCTTAGGAACTGAAATACCCGATAACGATGCAGAAAACTTCGGCAGGCCACGAGAGATGGTCGACTGGCTTGAACTTCACCTTTCAAACCAACGGCCCAACAAAGAGGCAGCTGCTTTGCTTAGAAAGCTGGCCAAAGCTCACAACAACCCTGAATTGGCTGAGGGTTTGGAAGGCACATGGCGACGAGAACAAATTGCCGCTATCGTCCGCGAAATCTTCCGGCAGTAGGGGTTTTGAGCGCAAACGCCTGTTAACAGCAGTTGACTCGCAAGCGTAAGTTTCGAGCTTCAAGGTAGCTGCAAATCGAGCGCGTAGACTTCCTGTGCACTGGTGTCACGCACGAACAGCGGAACGTCGCCGGGGCCTAGGCCGGTCCACGAGCCGGGGCCGAACTGGCTCGGGAAAGTTCGAATTTGTTTCAGATCAGCAACGGTTTCGAGCTTGCCATCGCTGATTCGAAGCCGATGATAGGCGGGATCCTTCTCCAGAGCTGTATCGAAGTACACGTAGCGGCTATCGGCTGACCAAGCCAGATAACCCATCAACACACTTCGCGCCACATCACTCCGCTGTTGGGTCTTCAAATCCAAGAGCCACAGAGTGCTGCTGTCAGCAGAGATTGCCACCATGTAATGCCCGTCTGGTGACCATCTCGGCCCGAAGCCACCTTGCAAAGCGGGGAGCCGGGAAAGTTTTCCGCTTTGAACATCGAAGGCTTCAACAAAAGTATTTTCTTGAGAGTTTCCATTATGCCCGAAGGCGAGGGTTTTGCCATCTGGGGACCAGGTTGGATCGGATTCGGATGCATCCTCATCGTTGGTCACAGCGGTAGCAGAACCGCCATCCTTGGAGATGAGAAATATTTTCCACGGCTTCCCCGGTGTAATGCCGGCAAAGGCAATTTGTTGTGCATCCGGCGACCAATGCGGCACACCCGTACGCATCGGAGAATAGGTGAGCTGGAGCCTCTCGCTGCCATCTGGCCTGCTGCGCCACAGAGCATCGTCGGGATAGTTGACGTAAGTTACCCATTTGCCATCGCGGGAGAAATCAACATCACCGGCCGAAATGCCGCCAAGAAAAGGAACAAATTCTTTGGACCGTGCGTCGTATGAAACCAATTCTCCACGTTGCTGCATTCCGACTACAAAAAGCCTTTTTCCGTCTTTGCTGAAAAGACCGCTATAAAAAGCCAGCGGGCCGGTTGTGAGCTGGACCGGCGCAGGCTGCCGTTTCTGCCAAAAACTGGACCGCTCGGAAATGATCCAGACATTCGAGGCGCCGTCACGAACGCTGTCGAAGGCATAGTAATTGCCATCCGGCGACCAACTACCGCAGCACTCATTCGCGGGATTATTCCACCCGGGCAAGAGCGGGTGCAAAGCACTACCGTCGGCTTGCGCCTCCCAAATCTCAGAAGTGCCGTTTACGATATTCACGGCCGTAAACCTGATGCGAGTTCCGTCCGGAGAGAACACGATGCCATCCGGCGAAGCCGATGCCGTCAGCAGCTTTTTGGGTGAGGAGCCGTCGTGCTCGGCGAGGTAAATATCGCTTCCCTTCGCAAATACCAATTGTCCGTGAGGACCCCAAGTCGGGTCATGTCCAATTAGAGAACCCAGATGCCGAGGAGTGCCTGCTGGAACTGGCAACGACCAGAACGGATTGCCTAGACCAGTCGGGTTAAGACCAACGGAAATCAACAGCTCCGAGCCGTCGCCGGAAACGTCCGCAATGTAGGCATTTTCAATGGCAACGTTGATGGGTGCTGCCTCGCCGCCGCCGCTTGAGACCTGCGTCAAGAAAATCTTAGGACCGGAAGTCTCAGTGAGATAAAGACGGTTTCCGTCCGACACCATCGAGAGTTTTTGTAACCCGTCTGATGTAATTTGCTTCGACCCGGTAATCTTTGGTGGCGGTGCTGTGGGGCGGAAGATGTAGGCCAGGACCGCAGCAAGACAGAGAATTCCCGCAGCCACGGCGACAACAGAGCGCCGCCAGCGCCTATCTGCAACGGTTTGAACTGAAACAGCGCCGCTGGTGACCACCCTCCCTGACTCTGTATCGCGCTTGAGCCTCTTCAGGTCAGCGCGCAGTTCGCTTGCAGTTTGGTAGCGCAGTTCGCGATCCTTCTCAAGAGCCTTGTTAACAATTTCTTCCAGCGCGGCGAGGGCGTCCGGGTTCAAGCGCACCACTGCAGTCGGCTCACGGTTCAGGATCGAGTCGAAGACCGCTCCCGAGGTCTCGCCGCGGAAGGGCAGTGTGCCTGTCGCCATCTCATATAGCACAGCGCCGAAGGAGAACAAGTCGGTGCGAGCATCGAGTTCCTTCCCGCGCACCTGCTCGGGAGACATATAGGCGACTGTGCCGAGCGTGCTGCCGGGGCTAGTAAGGTGGTCCTCCGAGCCGATGGTCGCGTCGCTCATAGCAACACTCTCCGGCTTCAGCGACACCTTGGCGAGCCCGAAGTCGAGAACCTTCGCCTGACCTCTATTCGTGACGAAGATGTTCGCGGGCTTGATGTCACGATGGACGATGCCCTTCGAATGAGCCGCATCCAGTGCGTCGGCAATCTGGATGCCCAAATTCAACACCGTTTCGATCTCCAGCGGCTTGCCATTGATCTGGTGCCGGAGCGTCTGCCCCTCCAGCAGTTCCATGGCAATGAAGCCTCGCCCATCGACCTCGTCGATTTCATGGATCGTGCAGATGTTCGGGTGGTTCAGAGAGGACGCGGCTTTGGCTTCCCGCTGGAAACGGCTGAGAGCTTGTGCGTCGTTGGCGAGTTCGTCTGGAAGGAACTTGAGGGCAACATGGCGACCGAGCTTGAGGTCTTCTGCCTCATAGACCACACCCATTCCGCCGCCGCCGAGCTTCTCGACAATGCGGTAGTGCGAGATGGTCTGGCCGATCACAAAAGGCTCGCTCTGTGTGCAGTCATATGCTGCGCTGTCCAATCCAAGATGGGCGCACGCTCTGCACACGCCCGGATTTCCTGGACGCGAGACGTCACAATGGGCGTGGAATATTCCGGATGACAAAACTCCAGCCGCATACCACGACCGATAAAACGTCGTTTCAGCATGGAACCGCCCCACGTTGATCCTGCGATGGCAACCAAGGTCGGTCCAGGGCAGTATTCCGGATGACCCGAGATTAACGCTTGGCTTCCTCCCAGCATCACTGCTGTGTAGCAACGGTGCTGAGTTTGGATTTGCAGCACGCTTTGCGGTTGTAACCCGTCGAGGAACACGCCACCCTCGATTTCCGACCCGATAATGTTGCGATTCACGTCGTCGCTCAGATTGGGATGTGACGTGAACAATGCTTTTCCTCTGTGAGCACGGAAATCCAATTTAGAAAACTTGTTGAGCGGATCACTGACAACCAAGTCACCGAACCTTAAACGCGCCAACGTTTTCGGGTAGATGCGGTAGCCCGAAACAGTTTCGCCGATCAGGGGCGCGACGGTCATGTTATGCGGGACGCTAGGGCAAGTCAATGAAAGCCGTGGAGTTGGCGTTGGCTCAAGAGGCTTGTTGTTGAAAAATCGCGATTACGCTCATCGTCCCATCGTCCCTCGTGACCGGGATTTTGAGCGCAAACGCCTGTTAACAGCAGTTAGCGATCGACCCCCGCATCAGATGGTGAGGACAAGGCCGTCGTACGCCACCTCATAGCCATGTCGTTTTGCGAAGTCAGCTAGCTCTGGGTGCGGCGGATTGCCTTCGTGAGCGATGTGCGATGCAAATACCCGGCCATCCGGCTTCAGGAATCCCCCGTCGCGAAGACGACTCGCATGCGCAGCAACTTCTTCAGCGCTCAGGTGGTCCTTACCCGATTGGTCTTTGCCGTAGGTGTGATCCAGAATGACAAGATCAAATTGCATCTTGTAATGCTGGAATGTCCGCCAAGTCTCTTCCAGCAACGCGGCCGTGTCGGTACCATAGAACACAGCACGACCGCTCTCTTCGACGGAATACAACATGGCTCCCATGCCCATCGCGTGATTTGCCGGAAAAGCCATCACCGAATACAGACCCGCATTGAAGTATTCCAGTGGGTTGATCTGGTGAATCCTAACGTTCAGCTCTCTTTCAGCATCAGGGGCAAGCAGACTGTACTCTGCGAGGTCTCGAATGAATGTTTGCGCAGCTCGCATTGTCGTCTCTTTCGACGCATAGAAATGGAGCACGGGCGCTCCAACTACGCCGAACGCGGGGCTGCGAGAAAGCAGATGCGAGAGGTCGAGATGATCGGCGTGGGGATGAGTTTGCAAGCAGTAGCGGACCTCGTCCAAAGGACACGCGTGCATCTGAGCCGCCACCATTACGTCGGGACCAAGATCAATAAGCAGGTCCGTGTTGATCAACACAGCAGAGCGTTTGCGCAGACTCGGGCCGCCGAGTATCCGTGCCTTCGCGCAGTTTTGACATTTGCAAAACGCCTCTGGGAAGGCATTTGCGGCGGCCGTTCCAAGAAAAGTGATTCTCATCAGTTCAGCGGTGACCAGTTTCGTCCGGCGAACGGTCCAAGTCTATCTGATGATTGGCGTAATATCCCATTTCACTCATCGAGAGGTTTTGAGCGTAAACGCCTGGTTTCGCCAGTTATAACATTTGCATTTACACCAAGGGGTTCGTCGCGTCGCCTCTTGCAAGCCAATGCTTTGATATCCGTCAGATGCTGTCAGTGCCCTTTTTGGAATTGGTCTGTGATTCAATTCCTATTGAGGCATGCGTCCGTGCAGACGACGGAATGGGATTTTGGCCGCAAGCAGAATTTGAGAGACCCGATCAACGACAGATTTGCTTAGCCGCAGCTATGCATCCCGCTTTATGCGTTCTGATTGCCTTCCTGTTTGCGAAGAGAAAGTGCTTTACTTCACTAATACCATCGACAATGGCTGTGTGCCAGTTGGCACTGAGTATTTCAAACTCAATTCACCAGCAGCATCGATCGCCAGGACACCCACTGTGTTTGTTCCCTCGTTCGCAACGTACATGTACTGATTCGTGGGATCGACTGAAATCCACGTGGGTCCATTTCCGCCAACCCCGGTGAAGGGAGATCCGATGAGAGGAGTCAGATTTCCGGTGTTTGGGTCAACGGCAAATCCAGAAATCGTGTTCGAAGCGTTGTTGGTGACATACAAGTAATTTCCCGACCGGTCGAATGCAAGGAAAGTTGGAACTTGCTGAACTGGGACAGGATCTCCTTGTGGCAGTAGTGCTCCACTGGCCGGGTCGACCGCAAATACGGACACGCTCTGCCCGTTTCCGTTTGCCACATAAGCGAATTTGCCCGACGGGTGGACAATCACCGTTTCCGGGGTCGGTCCGGAAGAAAAAGGCGAACCCGGTATAGGAGTCAAGCTTCCGCTCTGCGCATCGAACGTGTAGCCTGTGATGTTCCCGGGGTAACTGGTGGTGGCATAAACGAAAGTTCCTGTTGGATCCACTGTCACGAAGAGAGGATAGGTAGCCCCTAACTGCTGCCAGATGGGATTCGTCGACCCTTTAGAGGCGATGCTATAGAGTGTCACTTCATGATCCGCTACGAATAAATATCGACCCGACGGATGTACAGCTAGGGACCACGGGGCATGCCAAGTCGTCGGCGTATTCGAGATTGGCACAAGCGACCCTGTTATCGAATCAATTGTTAGTGCTGAAATTGAGCCGCTGTCCTTATTGGCGGTATATAAGAATTGGCCGGACGGATCGGACGCCACCGCCACAGGGCCATTTCCGCCGCCGAGGAATGTAGTCTCGGCCGGAAAAAGCTGGCCACTCGTTCCGTCCAACAAATACAGACCTATGGTGTCGTCCCGGTAGTTGCTGACGTAAGCGAAGCGGGCCTGTCCACTCGCATAGACCTCGATTGGTGTTGTTGCTGTCAGGTTCAGGTCGGAAGAGCTAGCAGTGATCGTCGTGACGCCCTGGCTCACTGTGCCCAACATGCCTGTGTTCGTGATTGACGCCACCGAGCCATTCGATGAGGCCCAGGTGACGGGACCAGTCAAGTCCACCGTGGATCCGTCCGTATAGATTTCTTGTATCCGCAACTGCTGGGAGGTACCGGGCAGCAGGGCCGGGTGATCTGGCAGTATTTCCAGCGACTTGAATGCCGGGGCCGTGACAAGCAACGTGGTAGATGCCGTAACCGGCTGTGCCACGCCGTTGTATACGGATACCGTGATGGTGGTGCTACCTTGTGCAACCGTCGTCGCATACGCTGCAAGATTAATCGTGGCCACGGATGTGTCCGAGGAGATCCAGGCTTGGCTGTACACAGGTTGAGTAGAGTGATCAGAGTAAGTGCCAATCGCCTGGAACTGCTGGATCACGCCTGCCGCAACGCTGGGGTTTGAAGGCGTAATGCTGAGGGAGACCAGGACGGGTGGACCTACCGAGATGGTGGCGGACCCGGACCCGGACCCTAAGACTGCGCTCACTGTCGTCTGACCCTGCGCTATAGCCATGGCAACTCCTTGGGAGTTGATCGTGGCAACCGACGGCGACTGCGTGCTCCAAGTCACACCTGAGGTCAAAACCTGTGTGGAAAGGTCGCTGTAGAATCCCGTTGCAGTGAATGGTTCGGTCGTGCCAACGGGCACGGTTGCGCTCTTAGGGGTCACAACAATTCCAATTAGTTTCGGAAGCACCCGAAGCGCCGTGGAACTGCTGAACGAGCCGGACTGTGCGGTAATGGTCGTGCTTCCAACAGCCTGTGCCACGGCAAGTCCATTCTGATCCACGCTAGCAATTGCGGGCGCGGAAGATTGCCAGGTCACTCCGCTCGTAAGTGTTTGCGAAGAATGGTCGGTGTAATACCCCGTTACGCTGAACTGTTGGTGGGCGCCCCAATCAATGGACGGGTTAAGGGGACTGAGAGAGAGCGAAACCAGCGCCGGCGGAGCGATGGTCAGAGGCGTTGAACCGATTATCGATCCAACTGACGCGCTTACTGTTCCGGTGCCCTGGCCCAAGCTGGTTGCTAACCCTACGGTTCCGGATTTGCCGAACGTGAACAGTCCCGCATTGCTCGATGCCCATGCAACGGCATTGGTTAAGTTCGAGATAGTCCCATTCTTGAAGTACCCTGTTGCCGTGAACTGCTGCGTGAGTCCAAGTGGGATCGTCTGATTGGAGGGAGACACCACGATCGAGTTCAAGCCGACCACCGATCCCGTTCCGCTTAGCGCAGTAGATTGTGGGCTGGAACTGGCGTTGTCGGTCACCATCAGCACACCCGTTCTGTTCCCCACGGCACTCGGAGTAAATGTAACGCGAATCACACACGTCGCTCCCGTTGGCAGCGAGTTCCCACAATTGTTCGTCTCCGCAAACTCGGGCGTGGTGGTAAAAGCGCTTATTGCCAAGGGCGTCGAGAGATGGTTCGTAAGAGTTACCGCGCTGGAAGAACTCGTTGTGCCGACGGTCTGTTGGCTGAAGTTGAGGCTTGCGGGCGACATTGTCACTGCGGATGGATCTGCCACGCAAGTCAGGCCAGACCAACCAAGGAACAGCAACAGAACGAAAGACTGGAGTTTCAGTGTGCGCAATCGCCACCTCGTGGGAATCTGTACCTGCTGTCTACACCTATGCAAACGACTCAATATATCCATTACCGCAGCGGGATCTGAATTTGCTGTGCAGCAAGGAGTCAGACTCAAAACCGTACTCTTCGCACAGTTGCCTCAGAACTTTCAATCGAGTCTTACCGGGAGAGACCAGGTATGAACGGCGCAATGTTATCGCGCCCTCCATGTCCGCGCTAATGACGCTGGTACCTATCTGGTATGGCGGGAAGTTACTTGACTCACGTTGTCGCCAGCGAGTAGGGACTGGACCACATTGCTCCGCATAACTTGCGGAGGGGTGCAAACCTGTGCGACAGCGGTGGCGGTGAGCTTACTCAGATTCAATTCCTATTGGGGTATGGATTCACGCCCCGCGCCAAACCAACTCCATCATGAAATTCAGCTCAGCAGCAGCGCAGAATCAGCGTCCAGCTCAATATTACTAATTGATTAACATTGATGTGGAGTGATTTGTTCGGCTTCCTCTTCCTGTTTCTGATCGAGAAGGAAACGGTCGAGGATGCCACAGAAGAGAACCGGTTCTCGGCGCAAGATCCCATCGTCGATCATCAGCCGCATGCCTTCCGCTGCTTTCAAGGCGTGGGCCTCCGTCTTGTACTGTTCGACCGTTCCGACGGTGAAAACCCTTCGTTTCCTGCGTCCGTCCGAAATCGGTTCCCACCAGCGATACAGCCATACGCGTTGCAGAGGGCGGAGGAATTGAGCGATGACGTGGCCGCTGCTATCGAGCGGGCTCTCTGAAGTCAGATAGTTGTCGACTGTGAGCGTCAAAGGACGCACACGGTCGACGAACCTCGGAATTGTTCGTGTGGAGTTCTTTGATCGCGCCCGCGACCCGGTCGATGAGGGCTAACGCGATTTTTCGTCCACTTATGGGTCTCGGCCAGTCCGCTCATACGAGTCATGACAGCTAGCTTGCTCCAGCTGTAAAATTAGGCAGATATGCTAAAGCGTTCGTTCACCGCCAAGCTGCAAAAAAGCCCGAAAAAAGGTGGGTGGACCTATGTGGTTTGGCCTCAGTCCGTCAAATTCTTTGGTACGCGTGGCCTTGTGAAGGTTAAGGGCACCATCGATGGCCATCCATTCGCGACCTCTTTCATGGCGATGGGTGACGGTACACATAAACTGCCAGTGAAAACGGAAATCCGACGAGCCATCGGCAAGAGCGTGGGGGAGACTGTTACCGTACGGTTGGAGGAGCGGATAGCATAAGAATTGGCTATGTGCAGAACCGGTGAGCGTGCTCTTCTCACGCATTCCGTAAGCGGGTACGTCTGGACCATAGTGCAAGGCCGACGGGTATCAATAGCAGCTTTACAAGCCAGTCGCCTGAATGGATTGCCGCAAGCTGCCAAGGAACGTTCTGCCAGAGTATTGAGCCGGTTAGTAGGATGACCGGAAAGCCGACCCACAACCAAAGCCCAAATTCCAAGGCATCCTTCAAGCTGATGACATTGAGGCGAATCATGAGGCGGGCAATCATGTAGCCAAGCACAAAGGTACGGAGAAGTTCGAGTAGCGCTTTTGCGGGGCTTGGTTGAGGACTAGCCGTAGCCCCACTCAACTCCAAAAATTGCCGTCCAAACAAGAACGGGCTGTACCAGACCGAGCTGGCAACAAATGCAATTAGGATGAGGACGGCGAGTGCAACAAAATTCACGCGGTTCATATCGTTCCTTATCATCGGTATTAAATCACAACTTCGTCAAGCGTTAATTCGTCCTTCGACCGCGAAAGGAGTCTTTTAGATTCCATCTGGAACGCCATTTTAGGGCAGCTTTCGCGCTCAGAACCCGGATTGGTGGACAAAAGATGCCGGTAGCTGGAACCCATGCATCAGGGATGCGTTGCACAGGGCAGAGGAGTTGAGCGATGATGTGCTTGCTGCTATCGAGGGGAGTTTCTAAAGTGGCACTCGCGGATTACATCGAGCGCGCAAAGGCTCGGTCGCAAATCACGAGATAATCTGTCGAACACGTACACAGCACGGAACCCTTAGATTGGAGGAGTTCTCGGAGTGGTTAGAAAGTAGCGTCGGCCTGGATGTGCCCCGATTTAGGAGTAGTGCTGGGCGAGAGCCAGGATACCTAGCGCTGTGAGGACCATGGTCATTCCGACGGCGAGGAAACGTTTGCCGTGCGCTGAGATTCCGTTCCATTCTCCGGTGACGATACCAGCGGCGTTGCTGGTGACAATTATCATGCCCATCAGAAGAGGCCACCCTACGACCACACCCAGGCTGCCCATTCGTGAAATGCCCAAGCCGTACAGGGTCTGGCCGCCAAACCAGAAGAAACCCATCAGAGCACCGCAAAACCAATTGGTCCCCGCGCCTGCACCGAAGAATCTGTTGGTACTTCGATTCCTTAAAAGGAGATACCCGCAGTAGAGAAAGTTCGCGAGAAATCCCCCGCTCACGGCAGGCACTGTGACGATGCCAGCGCTCCAAATCGCACGAGAGCCCAGATCCAAAGCATGGCGTATTGCTGCGCTGCCGAAGGCATAAGAAAAATTCAAAGCGGAGGAAAGCAACCCAGAAGAACAGCACACAATGAAGCCGGTCAAAAACTGGTTCCGGGACGTCTTTACCACCTCGCGGTTCCGAACCGCGTCCCGCAACATGCCGGCGCGGGCACAGAGAGCAATTCCGGCCAGCATGATAGTTGTGCCTAATAAGAAGACGTGCCCCTGACGTGTGTGCAGATTTTGAGGGTTCAGAATGACGAGAGGTATCAGAGACCCCAGCGATGCGCTGAGGCCCAGAATCACACCTGTCCAAATTAAGTTTCTGAATTGAAATAACGCCGCGGCATAAAAAGGCTGAAGCTCTGATAAGTTGGCATCGGGTGCGAAACCGAAAACAACCAAGGAGGATCAGCCTTTGACTCGAGTCTGCAGCATTTTCTCACAAACCTTGCAGTTGCTTCCGCGAATGGAGTTTGAATCAGCCGTGCGCAAGTATGGGGCAGAGCGGCACGCGCGTGGGTTCAGCAGTTGGGGACAGTTTGTGGCGATGTTGTTCTGTCAGTTAGGGCATGCCAAGTCTTTGCGGGAAATTTGTGGAGGTTTGGCGGCAAGCGAAGGAAAACTTCGGCATCTTGGAGTCGCGACGGCGCCGAGCCGCTCCACTTTGGCTTATGCCAACGAACATCGGCCTTGGCAGCTTTACGAAGCGATGTTCCATCAACTGCTGGGGAAATGTCAGGCTATGGTCGCGAGCCGAACGGGAAACACTCGAAAGTTTCGCTTCAAGAACAAGCTGGTGAGCCTGGATGCCACGGTAATCGATCTGTGCGCGAGGGTGTTTGATTGGGCCCGTTTTCGGCAGACCAAGGGAGCGGTAAAGTTGCATTTGCTGCTGGATCACGACGGCTATCTGCCCGAATATGCGGTGATCACCGAGGGCAAACGGCATGAGGTGCGGGTAGCGCGGCAGATGCGGTTCACGCCGGGAACGATGCTAGTGTTCGATCGCGGCTACGCCGACTATGACTGGTTTCACCGGCTGGGGCAACAGAAAGTTCAATTCGTGACGCGTCTGAAGGACAACGCGGATTACGGGCTAATCGAAGAACGAGAAACCCCGCGACGGATAGGAGTAATGCGAGACCAGGTGATCTTCTTCTATAAGCTGGCGCGCCAAGGCAAACAGTGTTTCTTCCGACGGGTGGAGTTCTGGGATGAAGTACAAAATCGCCTTTTGGTATTTCTGACCAACCAGCTGACGTTATCGGCTGCCACGATTGCTGCCATCTATAAGGAGCGCTGGGCCATAGAATTGTTTTTTAAAGCGCTCAAGCAGTCGCTTCGAGTGAAGACCTTCGTGGGAACGTCCGCCAATGCTCTCAAGACGCAGATCTGGGCGGCACTGATTGCCATGTTGCTGATCAAATATCTGCAGTTGCGCTCTACCTTCTCGTGGTCGCTGTCGAACTTGGTGGCATTGCTTCGACAACAGTTGTTTGTCTATCGCGATCTCTGGACATGGATTGATGCTCCGTTCCAACCACCACCACAGCCCGAGTTCATGCCGGAGCAACTGGCTCTAGCTCTGGCACAGAGTGCAAATTGCAGCAGCTAGATTGGACAGCAGAATGACACACTACGAAGAACAGACCAGCAAAGATTGGAAAATTCAGCGCGACCGGACGGGTTAATCGGGACAGCAGCCACGGAACACAGCCGATCTGGTGAGTGCCAACCTGCTTTTCACCAAGCCGGAAAGGCGGTGCTATGTTCCATGGTTTCAGCACCGGCGAGTCGGTCCCCCGTCTAATTGGGACAGCAATGGCCCAGAATAATTGCCATTCCGAGGCCAATGCCTAGGAGCGTCAGGCCGATTCCGGTCAGTGTGGCTCCGATTCCCCAGCAGACGCCAAAGCCAGCGATACCAAACAATGTCGTCGTGGAAGTTGATGCGTAGATCTCTGCGGGGTGAGGTACCGTCGTAATAAGAAGGAACTAGGGAAACACAACCATTCCCGTCAGCGAATAGACCAACCATATATTTTCGTAATTCCAGCGGGATGCAAACTTCATTGGGACTGCGAAAACCCCCTGCAGCATGCCTGCAGTGATGACTGCACCCACGCCGAGCCAAAGTTGATAATTCACGAGGGTTCTCCGCTTCCTAGTATCCTTGGACATGACACGCCAACCCATCCAAGTTTGTCGTTTAAGCGCTCAAATGGCATGATATTCGGGTGCACTGCAGTCAAAACAGCCAATTGAGTGTAATATTTTATCGTTCATGTGTAAACGTGGTTCTCGCGTTTGGGGGAATGTCGTGATGCAACGATTTGGAACGGTGATTAAGTTGAAAGCCGAGTGCGAAACCCTGTACCGCCAATGTCATGCCTCGGTGTGGCCGGAAGTGTTGCAGAAGATTCGGGAATGCAATATCGAAAATTACTCCATCTTTCTGAAAAACGACTTGCTGTTCGCCTATTTCGAATATCGCGGCGATGACATAAAAAGCGACTTGGAGAAAATGGCTTCAGATCCAAAGACCCAGGAATGGTGGGCGATTACGGGGCCGATGCAAGAGCCGCTGCCGGATCGCAAGAATGGTGAGTGGTGGGCAACCATGGATGAGGTTTTTCATCTCGAGTAGTGGTTGAGGCGCGCACACATGGGACGAGAATTTACCTCGAATCGACGTGACTTCATCAGAGTTGCCGGGCTTTCCTCTTGTCTTCCTTTGATCGGTCCTCTGAGCTTCGCTGCCGGCATGGTTGACGACCGGACGGCGTGGTATCGCGACGCAAAGTTTGGCATGTTCATCCATTGGGGACCTTATTCTTTGGCGAGCGTTGAAGCTTCGTGGCCGATTATGACTCCCAAGGCTGGCGGTATCTCCGAAGCGGAATACCGGGAGTTGCCGAAACGATTCAACCCGACAAAATTCGATCCGTACGCGTTCGTTGACTTGGCTCGCGCCGCCGGCCAGCGCTACATGGTGTTCACTACCAAACACCATGATGGTTTTTGCATGTTCGATACCTCGTACACGGACTACAAGATTACGAATACTCCTTATGCCAAGGACATCGTGGGAGAGTTGGCCAGGGCGTGCAAGGAAAAGTCGATGCCACTGGGGTTCTATTACTCGCCGCCCGACATGCACCACCCATCATTTCGAGATACGTCGAAGCTCGCGAAGGAAAATTGGAACGGCGAGCCTGAGCGTCCCGAGTGGCCGCTTTATCTGGACTACATGCAGCTGCAATTGACCGAATTGCTGACCAAATATGGACCGGTGGTATTGATTTGGTTTGACGGCCTACATCATCAAGAGAAATACAGCGGTATCCGTTTTCTGAATTTAATCCGAGGATTGCAGCCCGCTATGCTGGTGAATGATCGAATCGGTTTGCCAGGAGACTATAAGACCCCGGAACAGTTTATTCCTAACGGAGTCCCTACGAAGGAAATTGAGTTTAATGCTGTCGACACGAGCATTCAGCAGAAGCTCAAAGAGGCAATAGTGCCCAGACCCGAAGATTTCCAGTTGTGGGAAACTTGCATGACTATCAACAACACTTGGGCCTACAACATTCATGATCGCGAATTCAAATCGGCCAAGTTTCTCATTCGATCCCTGGTAGAAGTGGCCAGTCGAGGTGGCAACTTCTTGCTCAACGTGGGTCCACAACCGGACGGCATCATTCAACCTGAATTCCAGGAAAGACTGCACGCAATAGGCGACTGGCTGAGTGTAAACGGGGACTCGATCTACGGGACCACGTACGGTCCGCTGCAAGGAGTGCCGGCGTTACGAACCACGGCGAAAGTAAGTCGAGTGTTTGTGCACGTATTTGAATGGCCCAGCGGGCCACTCGAGATCACCGGACTCGACGCAAAAGTGATTGCCGTGCACCTGTTGGCGACAGGGCAAGCACTTACATTCCGGCAGGACGCGACCAAGCTACAAATCGATGTTGTGAGTCAAGCTCCAGATCCGAACGTCAGCACGATTGTTCTAAATACGCTTTAAAGTGGAGATGCTGGTGTCAGGCCTGACATCCATCCTTAATTCAGAGTGAATAAGGTTGCTCAAAATTTGGAATTTATGACAGCGACTTACGATCTCGTAACGCATATGACCTCTGCTCGTAACATGCAGATCGAGGTTCCTCGGCCTCGAAATCCGAGGCCAATTGTTTCCATCGGGGCAGGAGGAATTGTGCGGGACGCGCACTTACCGGCATACAAGAAGGCAGGTTTCCCGGTCGTAGCCATTGCCGATCTGGACAAGAGTAAAGCCGAGAATCTGGCGCGTGCATTTTGTATTCCGGCTGTGCTATCGGGCGTGGAAGAAGCGGCTGCCTACGCCCCCAAGGATGCGGTCTTCGATGTCGCCGTGCCGGCATCTACTTTGGTCGAACTCCTGCCACACATACCTGATGGTGCTGCTGTTCTTCTGCAAAAACCTATGGGCGAAACATTGTCGGAGGCGCGAGCAATCATGGAAATTTGCCGAGCCAAGCGGCTGACGGCAGCGGTGAACTTTCAACTGCGTTTTGCTCCAAATATGATGATGGCCTGGCGCTTGAAAGAGGGCGGTGCGCTGGGAGAGATACATGATATGGAAGTCAGGGTGAGCGTGATGACCCCCTGGCATCTTTGGGATTTCCTGCAGAAAGCTCCGCGAATCGAAATTCTGTACCACTCGATTCACTACGTGGACCTTGTGCGTTCGTGGTTTGGAAATCCAATATCTGTTCTCGCGAAGACCTTGACCAGTCCAGAAGCTGCTCAATTGGCACCGACGAAAAGCGTGATCCTGATGGACTTTGGAGACGACAAGCGCGTCTTCATCAATACGAATCACAGTCACTATTTCTCCGCTCAATCGCAAGAGAGTTTTGTCCAGTGGGAGGGGACAAAGGGGGCGATGCGAGCGCAAATGGGGGTGAATCTGGATTACCCCGCCGGGCGACCCGATTCTCTCAAATTCATCTTCCGAGGAGATAGCGCATGGAGGGATGCAGAAGTCAGCGGAAATTGGTTTCCTGATGCTTTTGTGGGCACAATGGGTTCACTGCAGGCATATGTGGAGGGATCAA
>WNFJ01298432.1_pt1 | contig 15366 bp, 16 predicted proteins | sample 5400461 | NCBI WGS metagenome assembly WNFJ01 (sample SAMN13153349, study PRJNA577476) | soil metagenome | isolation source: 115 cm saprolite on Douglas fir-dominated hillslope | place: USA:California | collected 2013-09-17 | reverse complement strand
TGGTCCGAGTGGTGTTGAGGTTGCCGAGCGGATCGACCTCCGCGCCACCGATGAAGCCGACGTCGACGCGGCCCTGTTGCAGCAGGCTCATGACATCGATCAGGCCGAGGCAGGCGACCGCGCCCACGATGTTGGGGGGATCGCCCATCGTGTAGATGAAGGCTTCGGCGGGCCGGTCGCGGATGACGCCGTTCTCGAAGAGGCCAATGGCATTCGGGGCGTGCGTCGCTTTGGCCAGCCCGAAGCCGAGCAAAGGAAGGCGCATGCCGACGAAGACGACCTCGTGATCATGGATCTCGCGCGCGGCCGCGACCACCATCAGCTCCCGCCGGGTGTAGCGCTCGGTCATGGCGCGAAATTCGCGGGCGCGGCAAGCCGTCGATCGCTGACGCGCAGTCGCTCGACGGCGGCCTCACCCATGTGCCGCAGGTACGCCTGCCGGTCGGGGAGGTCGAGGACCCACTCGCGCAACCAGGACGCAAACCCTTCGGGCGTGCGTGAGAGCCGATGGTAAGCGAGAAACGGCTCGAAGTCGCGTCGCCAGTAGCCCTGCACCGAGGAGGGCAGGGCGCCACCGGGCGGGGATCACGGTCCGGTTGGGATCGCTACGGATGACCGCGTCGGCAACGACCTCCTCGCAGATCACGATCGTTCGGCGAGCCGCGTAGGCCGCCTCGATGGTGAGGCCCAGGTTGCCCCACAGGTGGGCATTGCCCTGGGGATCCGCGCGCTGGACGTGGATGATGGCGACGTCTGGCTTGAGTGCGCCGACCGCGAGCAGGCTCGGGCCGCCAAAGGGATCGTCGATCGGCCGCATGCGGGGATGGCCACGCACGATATCGCCGCCGATTCCGGTGAAGGTGGGCAGGTAGGGGAGGCCCATGGCCGCCGCCTTCAGCGCCAATCCCACGCTGAAGTTGGAGTGATCCTCCATCGCGATTCGGCGCGGCTGGCCCTGTTCGTAGGCCCGTCGAAAGCCGTATCCGGATCCGCCCGCGACATTCCCGACCCACGCCGCGATCACCTTGGCCACGGTGCCCGCGGCGATCATCTGGTCAAACGCCATGTCCGAGATCGGACCGATCAGCGTCAGGTCGCGGCGCTGCTGGCGGATGATCTCGTGCACCGCGGCGAACGGGATACCGGATTCGAGGGCAAGCCCGAGTGCAATCGCATCGCCGTCGTGAACCTGCTCGGTGATCGCCTCACGTAAGAAGCGGCGCTTATCGCTCAGTAGTGGCTCCAATGTCTGAAACCGATGGCGATTCGAGGGCCGGCACCGTGGGTAAATCCTAGTACGCTGGTTGCCATGCAGAGGTGTCCACGGTGCGAACGGTCGGTGGCGGCCGAGGCGGCGTTCTGTCCCCACTGCGGGGCGCAGCTTCAGGTCCAGCCGGTCAAGGGCGACATCATCGACGGCACGCAGCGGTTCAAAAAGAACAAGGGGCTGAGCCCCGGCCGCGCGGCGCGGCTGTCGATCATTCCGGGCCTCGGTCACTGGTACGCGGGCGCGCCGGCCAAGGGGCTGGTGTTCTTCGCGGCGATCGTCGGTCCGCTCGTGATCGGCACTGAGCTCGACCTGACCGTGGTGGGGGCGGCGGTTGGAATTCCACTCGACCTCGGTGGACTCGCACTCTGGGCATTCTGCGCCTACGACGCGTATCGCACAGCAAAAAACCGTATGCGACCGGCTGCCTGAGTCCCAGCTTCGCGTGAACGGCTCCGGAAGCTGACGCAACGCCGCTCGCAAGCTCGCTCTTTTATTGTCGCTGGTGTGGCGCGGGAGAGAAGGGTCCTTCTGATCGAGGACGATCCGGACCTCGCCAACCTTTACCTGGTGCAGCTTCGCCGCGACGGGATTCCGCTCGAACACACGCGGACCGGGCACGAAGCGGACAGTTTCGTTCGCGACCGCGTCCCGGCGCTCGCCCTCGTTGATCTCACGTTGCCGGACCTCGACGGCCGGGAGTTGATCGAGCGTTGGGCCGTCGACCCGGTCTCGAGCGCGATCCCGATCTGGATCCTGAGCAACGCGATGCCGGAGGACAACCTCTGGTGGCACAGCGCCGCCAACGTGCAGCGCTACTTCCTCAAGTCGAAGATCGTCCTTGCGCGGCTCAGCCTGGAGATCCGGGCGACGTTGGGCCTTCCCTACGGCGAGCGAATCAGTCCCGGCATCGCCGGTTGAACCTCGCTGCCTGCCGATAATGAGGTCGATGGAAGGGGGGTCCCCGGCCGCACCACCACAAGCGGCGGAGCGGCTCCGCTGGCTCGACCTCGTCCCGGTGATCGCGTTCACGGTGCTGGGCATCATCCTCGTGTTCGCCGTGCTGGTGGGCCTGGTTCGCGGCAACCGCAGCTTCTACCGCGCCAACCTCGAAAGCATCTCGCTGACGGCGACGCTCGGGATTTACCTGGCTGTCGGGGCTGGGATTGCCGTCGGGCTGCGCCGGTTGCGCGACCCACTGTCGTTCCTCGGGTTGCGCTGGCCGACGCCGCGCGACCTTGGCCTGACGCTGCTCCTGCTCATCCCCTGGTACATCGGGATCGCGCTGGTCACGGCGCTCTCATCGGCTGCCTTCAACGGCGGCCGGCTGGTGCAGAGCAACAGCCGCCTCATCTTCGTCCAGCGTCCCAACGGGATCGGACTCCTGCTGCTCGCGCTCCTGGTCACCGCGGTTGCCGCCCCCATCTGCGAGGAGATCTTCTTCCGGGGAATGCTCTTTCGCCTGTTGCGGACCCGCGTTCCGTTGTGGGCGGCGGTCCTCGTCAGCGCGATTGCCTTCGGCCTTGCCCACGCCAGCCCCGCGATAAGCCTTGCCCTCTTGCCGACCTTCATGTTCATGGGGATCGTGCTCGCCCTCGTCTACGTCAGGACCGGTCGATTGACCAACAGCATCCTGCTGCACGGGCTCAGCAACGCCGTCGCCACGATCGTCGCCTTCAACGTGGCGCTCAGGTGAGCTCGGTCGGGATCAGCGTTACCTTCTGACGCGGGACGCGGTCGACGACCACCTCGCAGGGCGCGTTCCGCACGACGTGCTCGGCAACCCGGCCAAGCGGGCTCTCGTTCGGCCGGTTCTGGTGGCTGATCCCCATCACGATCAGGTCCACGTTCTCTTCGCGGGCGATCTCGACGATTCGATGGCCGGCCTGGCGGGCGACGTTGACCTTGGTGCGTGGCGTGATGGCATGCTGCGTGGCGATGAAGGCGGCGGCATCGAGGGCACGCTGAATGCGCGGGTCCTTCTCCGGCATGACGAGCGGCGACTGGAGGGGGATCTCGTGGACGTAGACGATCACCATCTCGGCTTTGTGACCCTGGTTGAGCCGGGCGGCCAGCTCGACCGCGCGCACGGAGGCGCCGAGGTCGAGGATCGGCACCAGGACTTTGCGGATCGCCTCCACCGACCGCACGCTGCTGGTCGCACCGCGGGGGGCCGCCGGCGGAACCCGGAGCATCCAGCCGAGCGTGCCGGCCAGCCCGACGGTGAAGGCGACCGCCAGCGTGATCCCGAGCGGATTGAGGGCGAGGTTCACGGACGGAGGCGCGCGGCAGCCTGCAGGCGCCAGGCCCCGAAGGCCAGCAGGCCGATGCCGGCGATGCCGTAGGGGATCGAGTGCACCTCGATCAGGTCACGCGCCAGGATGAGCGCGCCGACCACGAGCGAGACGAAACCGATGATCCGGGTGAAGTGATAGGGCGTCATTCTGCGGGGTTGGCACTACCGTCGCGCTCGGCAAGCACCGCCTCGTACTCCTCCAGGGACTCGAATTCCTCGGCTTCCCGAAGGACGCGCTTCTGGGCATCTTCCCAGTTGCGTGGAACGTTCCCGAAAGCCGGCAATCCCTGATGCCTGCGGTAAGCGAAATAGAGCGAGGCGGCGATCACCACCCAGAGAGGACCGGCGATCCGGCCCAGCGGGTGGGTCAGGACCACTTCAAACAGGGTGATGGCCACGCCGATCATGCCGAGAACGCCGAGCACCGGGAATGAAACGACGCGACCTCGATACTTGATCGGGACGTTGAGCGGCATGCGATAGGGCCGGGGGGTGTACGGATCCTTGAAGCGCAGCGTGATCAAGGAGACGAACACGATGAGGTAGCCGGTGGTCGCTCCGAAGGCGTAGAGGTCGGTGAGCAGCTCGATGGCCGCGTTGTCGGTTGCTCCCGACCCCCCTGGCGTGAAGAACGCGATCAGCGTCTGCAGCATGGCGACGCCGCTGAAGACGACGATCGTCCGTACGGGCGTGGCGTAGCGCTTGTTCACCTTGTTGAACCAGCGGGGTACCAGCCTGAAGAGGCTCATGGAGTAGGTGAGGCGAGAGGCGCTCACCACGCCGGAGTTGGCGGAGATGAAGACGATGACGCCGCCAATCAGCGCGGTGACCGGGGCGGCGACGATGCCGATGATCGGGATGTGGCCGGCGATCAGCGCGACCGGGTCGCCGCTATGGCCGTAGAAGCCGTTCTTTACCCCCTGGCCCAGCGGCAGCATGCCGGCCGCCAGGACCGAAAAGGCGAGCGCGAAGAGGAGGACCGAAAGGATGAGCCCGATCGAGGTCCTCGGGATGATGGTCGCGGGCCGACGGGTCTCCTGGGCCACCTGCGAGATGGACTCGAGCCCGACGAAGGAGATGATGGCGAGCGATGAGCCCAGCGCGAAATCGCCGAGCGTAGCGGGGTAGTGGGTGAAGTTCTGCACCACCAGGTTTGGGTCCCAGACGAGGCTGAAGCCGGCGATGACGATAACCGTCTGGCCGACGATCGCGATCACCCCCAGGAAATTGTTGAACGTCGACGACACCTTGATGCCGCGGGCGTTCATCCAGATGAGGAGCAGGATCCCGGCGAGCGTTTCCAGGAGCCAGAACCAGTAGACGCGACTCGGGCCGACCTGGATCGCCAGCGTCTTGGCGAAGGGCAGAAAGTAGTTGAAGTATCCGAACGAGATCACGGTGAAGAGCGCGATGTCGATCGTGTAATCGAGGAGCAGGGCCGACCCGGCCACGAATCCCCAGAGGTCGCCGAGCCCGCGAAGCGCAAAGTACTGGCCGCCTCCGGCAACCGGGTAGGCCGAGGCCAGCTCCGCGTAACAGAGGCCGACCATCGCGTAGACCAGCCCGGCGGCCAGGAACGCCAGCGGCGTGAAGCCCAGCGCCGCCAGCGCCACGATGCCGAGCGCCACATAGATGTCAGCGCCCACGTCCGCGTAGCCCCACATGTAGGAGCCCCAGACGCTGACGTCGCGCCGAAGCTCACTGCTCCCGATCGCGCCCGCGGGTGTCTGCTCCGGCGCGCTCACCCCTTCTCGAAGAAGCGCTTGACCTTCTCCGCGCCGATGGTGGTGGGGCAGATGGTCTCAATCCCAAGCTCGGCGTAGAGGTCGGCCCGCGCGGGGTCGTAGATCCGGCAGATCACCTTCTTGACGCCGAACTCGTGCTGAGCCAGCTGGGCGGCCATGATGTTGGTCGTGTCGGCGTTGGTGACGGCCACGAACGCCTCGGCGCGCTCCGTCCCGGCCCGGCGGAGGATGTCCTCATCGACCGCCGACCCGAACACCATCTCGCCGGCGAAATCCTCGCCCAGCCGGTTGAAGGCTGCCTCGCTGGAATCTACGACTGTAACGTCGTCACCTTCTTCACTCAGCTGCCGGGCCAGGCTGGAGCCGACCCGCCCGCAGCCCACGATCACCGTGCGCATGTAAGCCTGGAATATTCTAGGGATCGTATCGTTTAGTGCCCAATAGGCGAGGGTATATACCGCCCAGCTTGCCTCCGCGCCGCGCGCCGGGGCCCGCACATACTCAAGGAGTCGAAAGATGGCAAAGACCGTAGGTATAGATCTGGGGACAACGAACTCAGTAATCGCCGTCATGGAAGCCGGCGAGCCGGTCGTCATTCCGAACGCCGAAGGCGGACGGACGACCCCGTCGGTCGTCGCCTTCACGAAGTCGGGAGAGCGCCTCGTGGGCCAGCTGGCCCGACGGCAGGCGGCCGTCAATCCGGAAAACACCGTCTACTCGATCAAGCGCTTTATGGGTCGCAAGTACGACGAGGTAGAGACCGAGCGGAAGATGGTGCCGTACAAGGTCGTCGCCGGGAAGGACGGCCGGGTCGAGGTCGAGATCCAGGGGAAGCGCTACACCCCCGAGCAGATCTCGGCGATGATCCTGCAGAAGCTGAAGACGGATGCGGAGGCCTATCTCGGCGAGAAGGTGACGGACGCGGTCATCACCGTGCCCGCTTACTTCAACGACTCGCAGCGGCAGGCCACCAAGAATGCCGGCGAGATCGCCGGCCTCAACGTCGTCCGCATCATCAACGAGCCGACGGCGGCCGCGCTCGCCTACGGCCTCGACAAGAAAGAGAACGAGAAGATCCTCGTGTTCGACCTCGGTGGCGGCACGTATGACGTGTCCGTGCTCGAGATCGGCGAGGGCGTCTTCGAGGTCAAGGCGACCAACGGCGATACCCACCTCGGTGGTGACGACTATGACCGCCGCCTCGTCGACTACATCGCCGACGAGTTCAAGAAGCAGCAGGGCATCGATCTGCGCCAGGACCGCCAGGCCCTGCAGCGGCTGACGGAGGCCGCGGAGAAGGCGAAGATCGAGCTTTCGAGCCGCATGGAGACCGAGGTCAACCTGCCCTTCATCACCGCCGACCAGAACGGGCCGAAGCACCTCGAAATCAAGATCACGCGGGCCAAGTTCGAGCAGCTCACCGCTGACCTGACCGAACGCTGCGTGGCTCCCTTCAACGCCGCCCTCAAGGACGCGGCGCTGACTCCCGCCGAGCTCAACGAGGTGATCCTCGTCGGCGGCGCGACCCGGATGCCGGCCATCCTGGAGCTGGTCAAGAAGCTCACCAGCGGGAAGGAGCCTCACCGCGGCATCAACCCGGATGAGGTCGTCGCCGTCGGCGCCGCCATCCAGGCGGGCGTGCTGAAGGGCGAGGTCAAGGACGTTCTGCTGCTCGACGTGACGCCGCTGTCGCTCGGCCTGGAGACCCTCGGTGGGGTCAACACCAAGCTGATCGAGCGCAACACCACGATCCCGACGTCGAAGAGCCAGGTGTTCTCGACCGCATCGGACAACCAGCCCTCGGTCGAGATCCACGTGCTGCAAGGCGAACGCGAGATGGCGTCGGCGAACAAGACGCTCGGCAAGTTCCACCTCGACGGCATCGCGCCGGCACCGCGAGGCATGCCCCAGATCGAGGTGACCTTCGACATCGACGCCAACGGCATCCTCAACGTGCGCGCTAAGGACCTTGGCACGGGTAAGGAACAGAAGGTGACGATCACTGCCTCGACCACGCTGAACAAGGACGAGGTCTCGAAGATGGTGAAGGACGCCGAGGCGCATGCCGAGGAAGACCGCAAGCACCGCGAGGAAGTCGAGGCCCGCAATCAGGCGGACAGTCTCGTCTACCAGGCAGAGAAAGTCCTGCAGGACAATGCCGACAAGATCGATGCCTCGGTCCGCTCAGAAGTCGAGAGCAAGATCGAGCCGGTGAAGCAGGCGATCAAGGACAACGACGTCGAGCGCATGCGGTCGACCAGCCAGGAGCTGGCCACCGCGATGCAGAAGATCGGCGAAGCCGTCTACCGCCAGGCCCAGGGCGCCGGCGCGGGGGCCCAATCGGCCACCGGCACGGACGGCCCGGGATCGGGCAAGAAGGGCGGCGACGGCGACGTCGTCGACGCCGACTTCAAAGAGGTCTAAGCAAGACTCAATCGTTCAACCTCGCTCTTTCCCTCCCCCGCTCGCGGGGGAGGGTCGGGGCGGGGGCGGCAATTGTCTCAGAGCTCGTTTAAGGAATATTCTGAGTCGGGTACACCCACACTATGCCGTTTCGCCCTGACCGATTAACGGAGAAAACCCAGGAGGCAATCCAGCAAGCGCAGACGGTTGCCCAGGAAGCCCAGCACCAGGAGATCACGCCCGAGCATCTCCTGCTCGCCCTGCTCCAGCAGCAGGACGGCACGGTTCCGGGCATCCTGCGGGAGGCCGGCGCCGACCCGGCTCGAGTCGCCTCCGACGTCAAAGCCCAGCTCGATCGGCTGCCCAAGGTCTACGGTGCTGAGACTTACCTCGGTTCCCGGCTCCGCCGGCTGCTCGACTCCGCCTCGAACGAGATGGAGCGGCTCAAGGACGAGTACCTCTCGACCGAGCACCTCCTGCTCGCGATCGTCGACGAGGCGAACAGCGAGGGCGCCCGGATCTTGCAACGGGCCGGCGTCACGCGCGAGAAGATTCTCGAGGCGCTGACCAAAGTGCGCGGTTCGAGTAGGGTGACCGACGCCACGCCCGAATCGAAGTTCCAGGCGCTGGAAAAATACACCCGAGATCTCACCGCGCTCGCGCGCGAGGGCAAGCTCGACCCGGTCATCGGTCGCGAGCAGGAAATCCGTCGCGTCATCCAGGTGCTCTCGCGCCGGACCAAGAACAACCCGGTATTGATCGGAGAGGCCGGCGTGGGGAAGACGGCAATCGCGGAAGGACTCGCCCAGCGGATCGCGCAGGGCGACGTGCCCGAGTCGCTCAAGGACAAGCGCGTGCATGCGCTGGACCTCGGTTCACTGATCGCGGGCACCAAGTACCGCGGCGAATTTGAGGACCGGCTGAAGGCCCTCTTGAAAGAGATCGAGTCATCGAACGGCCAGGTCATCCTCTTTATCGACGAGCTCCACACGCTGGTGGGCGCCGGGGCAGCAGAAGGCGCGATGGACGCCTCCAACCTGTTGAAACCCGCGCTCGCGCGCGGCCAGCTTCGCGCGGTGGGCGCGACGACGCTCGACGAGTATCGGAAGTACATCGAAAAGGATGCGGCATTGGAACGGCGCTTCCAGCCGATCTTCGTGGGCGAGCCGTCGGTCGAGGACACGATCTCGATCCTGCGCGGCTTGAAGGAAAGGTACGAGGTCCATCACGGCGTGCGGATCACGGATTCCGCGATCGTCGCGGCCGCGGTCCTCTCCCAGCGCTACATCACCGACCGCTTCCTGCCAGACAAGGCCATCGACCTGATCGACGAGGCCGCCTCCAGCCTGCGCATGGAGATCGACAGTTTGCCCCAGGAGCTCGATGAGATCGAGCGCCAGATTCGCCAGCTCGAGATCGAGAAGCAGGCGCTCAAGAAAGAACAGGACCGCGCCTCGAAGGACCGGCTCGCCGCGATTGAGAAGGAGCTGGCCAACCTGCAGGAAAAGAGTCGGGTCATGCGGGCGCAGTGGCAGCAGGAGAAGGCCCTCATCCAGCAGATCCGAGAGCTCAAGGCGCGCCAGGAGCAGCTGCGCCTCGATGCCGAGCGGGCCGAGCGGATGGCGGATTTCGAAGCGGCCGCTCGCCTGAAGTATGGCGAGATGCCCAAGGTTCTGAAGGAGCTCGAGGCGAAGAACGCCGAGCTGGTCGCGCTCCAGAAGGAGCACCGTCTCCTCAAGGAAGAGGTCGACGAGGAGGACATCGCGAAGATCGTGTCGCGCTGGACCGGCATCCCGGTGCAGAAGATGCTCGAGGGCGAGGTCCAGAAGCTGATCAAGATGGAAGAGCGCCTGCATGCGCGGGTGGTCGGCCAGGATGAGGCGGTGACGGCCGTCGCCAACGCCGTTCGCCGCGGCCGCGCCGGGCTCAGTGATCCCAACCGGCCCATCGGGTCGTTCATCTTCCTCGGACCGACCGGCGTGGGCAAGACCGAGCTGGCTCGCGCCTTGGCGGAATTCCTCTTCGACAACGAGCAGGCCATGGTGCGGATTGATATGTCGGAGTACATGGAGAAGCACACCGTGGCGCGGCTCGTCGGCGCGCCGCCTGGCTACGTTGGTTACGAGGAGGGAGGTCAGCTCACCGAAGCGGTGCGCCGCCGGCCTTACAGCGTCATCCTCTTCGACGAGATCGAGAAGGCGCACCCGGACGTGTTCAACATCCTGTTGCAGATCCTCGAGGACGGGCGCCTGACCGACGGTCAGGGCCGCACCGTCGACTTCCGCAACACGGTCATCATCATGACCTCGAACCTCGGCAGCCAGATCCTGCAGGACCCGACCCTGACCGACGAGGACAAGCAGAAGGCGGTCCTCGAGGCGGTGCGGCACACTTTCCGGCCCGAGTTCCTCAACCGTGTCGACGAGATCATCATCTTCAAGCCGCTCAGCCGCGAGCAGATCAAGAAGATCGTCAACATCCAGCTGGAGCGGCTGCGCAAGCGGCTCGGCGAGCGCCGGATCACGCTGCAGCTGACGCCGGCCGCGCTGGAGCTGATCGCGAACGAAGGCTACGACCCGACCTACGGCGCACGCCCGCTCAAGCGGGTCATCCAGCGCCGCATCCAGGACCCGCTCGCAATGGCGGTGCTCGACGGCCACTTCCGCGAGGGTGACACCGTCGTGGTCGATGCCGAGAAGGGCGAGCTCGTCTTGCGCAAGGCCGGTGCCAAAGAGCCGGCCGGCGTAGCCGCCAGCTAAGAGCGCTCCCGGCGTTGGAGCCGTAGAATAGCGCAGCGCTGGCGAGCCGCCTTAGCTCAGCGGTAGAGCAATGGTTTCGTAAACCATCGGTCCGGGGTTCGAATCCCCGAGGCGGCTCCATACTTTTCCCGTATTCGGGAGCCTCAGACAATCTCGCCGGTGGTGGCTCTGGTTCTCCTCATCTTCCTCGGTATTGGGTATCCGCTGTACATTGGGTCTGCCTTGAAGGAACACTGGCATGGGCATCGCCGCGCCTTGCGAGCCCTTGGCGCGTCACCGGCAACGATCGCCTTACCCGCTGCTTCGCAACCTGTGGCCGCTTTGCCTGAAGTCTCGCATCCCAAACTGAACGCATAAGGGGGAAAAGAGGCATCGGGGGCAGCCTTAAAGGTGCATGGACGCGGGTCCTGCACCCTGGGCCGGTCAAAAGACACGCTCAATTGATGCCATCGGCCTTGATGCCCTTTGGTCGCTCGGAGGCTCGGCGAGTCTTGAGCCATGCCAGAAGTAAGGCGGCTTGCCGTCGCTCCAGCGCGGTCAGCCGGTCGTCTAGATTTTGGAGCCGATCAGCATGGTCAGCGGTCGTGTAGTTTTTCACGTCAACATCTCCCGGTCAGCGCGTCTTTGCACGCTTGTCCTATGGTATTTTTTCCCTGTGAGGGCCGTCGTTCGAAAGCAAGCAATCCTGCTCGGGCTTGGGATGGGTGCGGGGATCGTTAGCGCAACCCTAGGCAGTCTCGCGCAAGGGGTTTTCCATGTCTCCGGCCTGTGGGTGTCCACGGCGCTGTGGGGCACCTTTTTTCTCGTGTTCTTCAAAATCCGGCCGGACTTCTTTCGGTGATACCTCGGCCCAGAAACTAGAATCCCGCAACCCACATCCCCGGTTGAAGGTGGAAACCCCGCGCGCACATGCAGGGCCGTAGCGATGCGATAGCGAAAGCGGAGCGCCCGGATACGTGCGCGCCATAACTCCCCACCTTGCGACGGGGGAATCCCGGCCTGCGTGCCAGCGCGTAGACTTAGGACAGATTGCAGCGCAAGTAACGCTCCACGTCGCGCACGTCCCATAGCTCTCGGTTCTGCTCGACTTCTGCGGCCATCATTTCTAATCACGACCCCCCGCAGGATCTCGCCGTGACTCTTCACGGGTGGCAGGGGGTCGCAGTGGTCACGGTAGCAAGCGGTTTTGAGTGTTCGATACGGGGAGAATCTCCGGAGTAAAAACCGTTGAAGAGTGGTAGGTCAGCGTGGTTGGCTTTTTAAAGCGCTCCCGTGGCGAACGCTTAACGCGCTTGAAGATGTCAACGGTTTTTCGCGGGGGTTGAGTGGGCGCGCGTTAAGAAAGTCGAGCGCCTTTGAGCCGTCGTCTTGCAGAATTCAGCCCGATGTGAGCGCTCAACTATCACTTGCTACCGGGCGCGAAGATTTTCACTTTTAGGTTTCACTCTTCAACGTTCGGGGCGGACCGGGCTTGCCTAGGTGCGCCTGAACGTCACGGTGCCTGTCCCGTCGTGGTGCAGGGTCGCACGGTATTTGGTGCCATGGGTGGGGCAGGTAACGGTTATCTCGCTCGCTCCCTTTGGAATTTGGATCGGAACGTTTTCCAGCGCCTTGCAACAGAAGGGCTCATAGTCAACGGTAACCTGCTGGTCGTAATCCTCAATCTCGGCCACGCCGCGAGCCTACCAAAGGCAGGGCGGCTACCGGCACGGGCACCCGGCACATATATATGGCGTTGGGGCCGGGGCGGAGGTATGGAAAAAGTACGGTGAACGGGTGCGAGGCAGGGCGAGTCCCGGCCATCTCCAGCCACCCCCCGCGAATACCCAGCCAGCCGCCGAACGGGGCCGCTCGGATTTCGTAAACCATCGGTCCGGGTTCGAATTCCCGAGGCAGCTTCCCAATCTTTGCAGCACGACTGCCTGAACACTGTAACCAGGCTGGCGCGGTTAGGCTGCTACGCTTAGCTCAAATGCGAAAAGTCTTCCGTCTGCGCCGGAGGCCGAGCGCCCACCGAGATCTGGCCGACGCCCGGCGCAGCCGCTCGAACGCAGTTGTCGCCCAAGAGAGGGTGAGGGAAGAACTCCGGCTGGCGCTCCTGCGCGATTACGGCCGAACGCTCGGCTACTAACGCCGGCGTCTGACTCAGTTTTCGTCCGTGCGCACGATCTCGGCGACGGCGGCCCGGCGGCTCGCGATCACGCGCCAGCGATTGGCCGGGAAGACCAGGAAGCCGAGCGCTGATGGGATCTTCGATGTCGTCAGGGACCTAGGCTTCCTGCAACTCGATCCCATCAGCGTGGTCGCGCCGAGTCATCAGCTCGTAGTCTTCAGCCGTGTGGGCCCGTTTCCGCTGAAGCACCTGGAGACCTTGCTGTGGGATGAGCGCCGCCTGTTCGAGTCCTGGGCGCACGCCGCGTCGATCGTGGTGACCGAGCACTACCCGATCTACCGCTGGTTCATGCATCGCGTGGCCACCGGCAAGGGCTATTGGCATGGGTTCACGGCAGGAGGCGAGGGGGCGGCTCTGCGCGTCCTCGCGTGGATGAAGGCGAACGACTCGCTGCGACGGAGCATCCTGCGCCAGATCAAAGAGCGTGGCCCACTGCCTTCGCGCGCCTTCGAAGATCAGTCGACCGGCGCCTGGCGGAGCAGCGGGTGGAACAACGGGCGCAACGTCGGCATGATGCTCTTCTACCTGCAGATGATGGGACAGCTGATGGTCGCGGGACGGAGCGGTAACCAAAAACTGTGGGATCTGTCGGAGCGCTGTCTGCCCGCGTGGACGCCGAAGACGAGGCTTCTGGAACCGGCGATTGTCCGCTGGGCCGCCGAAATCTCGCTGCGGGCCCTTGGCGTCGCATCACCCACCGATATCCGCGAGAACTTCATTCGGTGGAAGTACGTGAACCTGCCGGCGGCGCTGGGTTCCCTGGAAAAGCAGGGACGGATTGTGCCGGTCACCGTCCGAGACGGCGATCGATCATGGCCCGGACCCTGGTATGTGCACGCCGTCGACTTCGCGCTTCTCGACCGCATCGAGGCCGGCGAGTGGAAGCCAAGGACCACGCTGTTGTCCCCGTTTGACAACTTAATCATCGATCGCAAGCGAACACGACGTATGTTTGGGTTCGACTACGCGATGGAGATTTACGTCCCCGCGGCGAAGCGACGGTACGGGTATTACGCGATGCCCGTCCTGCATGACGACCGTTTGGTGGCGCGCGTCGACCCGGCATTCAACCGGGAAACGGCGCAGCTATCGATCCGTAAGGTCAGCGTCGAGGCTGGTTGCGACAATCCGCAGATGGCTCGGGCCACTCGAGAGGCTGTTACGGAGCTCGCGACCTTCCTGAAAGCCGGCGCGATCGATTACAACGGCAGCGTTCCGGGTCGCTGGCGGCGCACCCTGAGCGCTTGACCGCCGTTCCGACGTGATTTCCGGAAAGCTCAGCGTGCGCGCGTCCATCTCTTGGAGTGCGGCATACGTCGCTCGCACCGCGCCGAGCGTGGGCGCAGCATCGTGAGCGTCGCATGAGCACGCTACGCCACGTCGCGATGGGCGGGCACGCCCCCACCCCGGCCCTCCCCGCGGAGCGGGGGCGGGAGAGTCGATCGTGACGTCACCGCTGCGCGGTGCCCGGGCCGACAGCAGTTCTATGGCATCTGGAGCGAGGTGGCGATCCCGCGCCTGTGCGCGCCCGGGGGATGATGTTCGATCTCATCTGCCGCGGCTGCGGCGCTTGCTCCCAGCGCACCTGGGATCCGACCGAGGCCGTGAGCGCGACGAACTGCCCCACCTGTGATGCCGCCATGTCGGTGATCGGCATCGACTTCCCAGCCGGGCGCGAGGAAGTCGGGCTGACCAGGGTGCTCGAGGTCATCTAGGGTGTTGGCATCCTTCGGGTCGCCGTCGAGCGACACGCCCGCGGCCAATTGCAGGCCGAAGCGGCCTGAGCAACCCCCACGCGCGTCCCGCACGCCGTAGAATGGCCGCGGATGACGGCGTTCTGGTTCTGGGTGATCGTCGCCATTGTCTTCGCGATCGTTGAGATCATGACGGTCGCCTTCTTCGCTGTCTTCATCTCGATCGGCGCGCTGGGCGCCGCGATTGCCAGCCTGCTCGGCTTCAACCTGCTGGTTCAGACGATCGTGTTGGCCGTCCTGGGCGTGGCCGGCATCCTGATCGCGCGGCCGTTCCTCGTCGAGCGGCTCCACATTGGTCGGCCGACCCTCCGCTCAGGGGCCGACAGCATGGTCGGGCAGCAGGCGGTCCTGCTCGAGCCGATCCTCGGCGTGGGGCAGCCCGGCCACGTGAAGATCGCCGGTGAGCTCTGGCCGGCCCTCACCGACGATGGCAGCCCCGTGCCCGTCAACACGCTGGTCGTTGTCACCGCGCTCCGCAGCACCACACTGATCGTTCGCGCAGCCTCGTCCACAACAACAGCGACCGTCTAAGAAGGGGTGGAGTTCATGTCCGCACCGTTGATCGTCGGCGCCGTCATCGTGCTCCTAGCCGTCGTCATCATCGCCCGCACCGTCAACATCGTCCAGCAGGGTTATGTCGGCATGGTGAAGCGCGTCGGCGAGTTTCATTCGGTCCGGCAGCCTGGTCTCACATTCCTCGTCCCGCTCGTCGATTCGATGGTGCTGGTCGACATCCGGGAAACGCCCCGTACCGGCGACAAGCAAGACGTCATCACGCGCGACAACGTCACGGTCAGCGTCAATGCCACCATCTTCAGCCAGGTGGTCGATCCGAAGCTGGCCTTGTTCAGCGTCAGCAACTACTTCATCGCTATCGACCAGCTGTCGCGCACCACGCTGCGCGCCATCTTCGGCGGGATGAGCCTGGACGACGCCCTGAGCCAGCGCGAGCGGATCAACGCCCAACTG
>WNFJ01113574.1_pt1 | contig 15369 bp, 13 predicted proteins | sample 5400461 | NCBI WGS metagenome assembly WNFJ01 (sample SAMN13153349, study PRJNA577476) | soil metagenome | isolation source: 115 cm saprolite on Douglas fir-dominated hillslope | place: USA:California | collected 2013-09-17 | reverse complement strand
CATCCATAGGTCAGCTCTCGCAGACCGAGGGCACGCAGCACCTCGTAGCGCGCGGCGCGGAAGGGGCCGAGGTCGGTCAGGGAAACTCCATAAAACCACCGCATCAAAGTCGCGGCCAGCCGGTTGCCGAATACGGCATGCCACGGCATCGCGCCGGGAGAGAGGCCTCCGGGGAGGCGGGACCCGATCACGATGTCCGCGTGCCCCTGCTGGATCGGCTCGACGAGCCGTCCCAATTCGGCTGGTCGATCGCTGTAGTCTCCATCGAGGAACACCACCGTGTCCGGGCGGTCGGCGTGCGCGAGGCCAGTCAGACAGGCGCGACCATAGCCGCGGCGCGGCTCGACGATTACCCGCGCGCCATGCGCGGCTGCGATCTCGCGGGTCCCGTCAGTAGATTCCGCATCGACGACCACGATCTCGCTCACGAGCGAGTCGGGAATGTCCTCGAGGACCTTGGCGATCGAACCGGCCTCGTTGTACGTCGGGATGACGACCGTGATGCGCACGGCGTCCCCTACCAGATGGGCGAGGCCGGGTAGCGACGCGCCAGTACGGCGTCGACCCCCCACGTGCGCCCAGCCCGCGAAACCGAGAGGCTGAAAGCTACCACGACCGGCATCGCCAGCTCCCAGATCCAGGCGGAGCCGAGCTCCGAGAGCCACAGCGTGAACAGGAACGCGCCCGCCGCTGCAGCAACGAGCCGGGTTGCGGTACCCGTCAGAAGACAGACTCCAAACGTCAGTTCGGTTGTGGCTTGCAGCGGGGCGACCACGGCGGCATTGGCCGCCAAGACCGACATGATCGTTTTCCAGGCCGCCGGTGCGTGGCCGTTTTTCAGGTAGAAGTCGATGAGTCCCTTGTACCCCGACGGCGTGTACAAACCCTTGCCGAGGTTCTCGAAGAAGACCCAGACGAACAAGGCGCCGAGGGCCACGCGCAGCACCGCCAGCGCGCGCCGCTCGTTGGGAGCCGCAGCCATATCGTTCGCGCCGCTGTCCACCTGTCCCTCACTATCATTGTCAGTGCTGGCCGGCGAGCTTTGCCTCCAATTCAACGATTGCCGGAGCGGCTAAGCCTCCATAGTGCCCGTCGATGGCTCTCAGTTTTGCGATTGCGCGGTCGCGATCCCTGCTTGCAATCGCGGCTTCAGCATCGGCCAGCTTCGATGCCGGCTCTCGCTGGATCCGGTCATTGCATCCTGCCAGCTTGACGGCATCGACCGCGGAGGGCCGTTCCAGCATCTCCAGCGCGAGATTGAACGAGTCGGGATCGAGCACTTCGTGTCCGAGTCGACGCACCACCTTGACGTGGATGTTGAAGACGCACCAGTCTTTCATTGACGATCGGCTGACCTCATCGTCGCGCATGTTGATTTCGTCCGCATCGCCAGTGACGTAGACAAGCCTCATCTGTTCCTGAAATTTTCGGAATAGATCGGCAGGCGGTAAGTAAATTCCTGCCTCGCCGCCGATCGGATCGCTGCCGGCGTTCAACAACGCGCCGCGGAACACGTCGGGGTAGGCGAGGGCGGTCTGCAGCGCCGCGCGCGAACCACCCGATAGGCCGCCGATGTAGACGCGGTTCGAGTCGACCGGATACTGGGCGCGAACATTTTCATACGCGAGCATGGCAAGCGGTAAGCGTCGATCGAGGATCTTCACGTCGTTGCCGGAATTGGCCGCGCTGACGAAAATCAGTCCGTGTCGGTTGAGGGGGCCGAACCAGAGGCGGGGCAGCACTTGCTCGGACCACGGGGGCACGAATACCAGTAGCCCGTAACCGTCCTTCGGCGGCGCTCCGGCTGGAACGTAAACCATGAACTTCTCCTGGGTCAGATCGATCGGTTGCTCACGCAGCGCTTCTCGGTTGGCTGAAAGCACCCGCTGTGCAACCCCGTAGGTCAATGGCGTCAACGTGCGACGGCCGATTTCCACATTGCGGGAGAGCGGCGAGTATTTTGTAAAGATCACGTCGCGCTGGTAGCGCTCCGGTGGGAAGGGCGCTGCCGCTTGATGGGTGCACCCGCTGAGAGACAGTAAAAGGTACACAGCGGCGATCGCGACCTCTTTCTGGTGCCTCAAATCGGCTTCACTCCTTCGTTTAGGAATCACTCGTTTAGGAATCACTCGGAGTCAAGCGCTTGCGGATTCGCATTCGAGCTGGAATGATCAAGAGGTCCTGCGGGACGGAAGGAGGTGGTGCCGTGCCAAAAAACTCAGCGGCGACCACCTCCGCGACGGCGCCATAGTTTGGCAAGCCTAAGCGGAGGAAGTCGTCTTGCAGCACTGGGCCGCTCTCGAAAGTGAGCGGCCCTTTTTCTGGTGTGCCCAGCACGGGCGTGAATAGGAGGTGAAAGTCCTCCGGGGAAGCTGGTCGTAGCGACCCCGAGCGAATCGCAAGGTGTAGAAGCTGGTGAAGAACCAGTCCGATCGTGAGGTCGGCGCCGAAAGAAGCGATAGCGAAACCGCGAGTCGACGAACAGAAACTGGATATGAGGCGCTGCCCACCAGGGCGAGCGGGCCAGAGACCGCGAAGCTCTCACGACCAAGGGGAAGTGTTCCATAACCATCCTTCCGTGAAGCGGCGTCCAGAAGTCAACTGTTTTATGTCTGTCTTTGCCGACGCTTTGTCTGCCTTTGTCTGTCTTTTTGGAGGGTCTCTGGGAAGAGGCTGGGCGAGCAAATCTGCCACGGGCACGCCGATTTTCGTGACATCCCTGATTGAGAGTAATGGTTATTGGCTCGCGGCCGGCTGACAGTCGGCCGGATGATCGCCCGAATGCCGCAAGCTCCTGGACAAAGCGCCTGCGCGATACAGGTTGGCTGGCACGAGGGATTTGACTGAGCTTCTCAGCTTCCCTTGGGGAATGGAGTGTTTGAAATGGATTTAAATTTGAAGACTCTAAGGCTTCTCGTCATTCCACTGGTCGCACTCATGCCGTCGCTCGGGCTGACCGACGACACGCTCGCCACATTCAGGGGCGCAATCGGGGCCGACGGCGTCTCCGGCGCCCCTGGGCCAGGCCCTGTCGCAACCACCGTCAACCGCAACATCGTCCGTGGCGTGCAACCCCCCGCCCAGCTGTGGGCGATCGCCGCTTTCAACGCCGAGGTGGGGGTCGACGGGCACATCAGGGTCGACGGGCGGGGTCTTGTGTTCGCTGGTGGCGACACCATCGGGACTGCGCTCGTGGTGACACCCGGCGGAACAACCACCCTCAATGTTTTTGCCACACTTATCTGTGAAACCATGGCTCCATTCGTCGAACGAAATACGAACCCGGTTCCTCTCGCCGCTAACGGAGACTTCAGGATCGATGACGTACTGTCGCCTCGGCCGCCGACCTCCTGCAACACACCCGTGCTGCTGATCCGCAATGCAGGCAACCGGAATTGGTTCGCCGCCGGCATCCAGAAGTTCGGGGGCGAAGGCGACGACAATTAGTTCGACGCAGCTCTACGGGGGTTCCGAAGCATCTGCCAGTTGACTATGGAGCTGGTGGCGGATTGCAATAGTCGTCGACCCAATCCGGAGCCCAGTAACAGCCATAACTGCAAAAATTGTAGGATGCGATTGAACCCCCGCGGCACAGATAGAGACCGTCGGGGTTCCCAGTGCCGCGGAGCCCATGCGTTCCACAATAGTAGCCGTCCCCAAAAGGGACGCCATTGCAGCTACCCGCGTAACACTCGTCGTCCACTCCCGGAGGCATCCAGCGGCAACCTTCCCCGCAAGCCTGTACCGGCGTGGCTGGAGCTCCAGGCGACGAGCAATAATAGAGAGTATCTGGCGCGCCTCCGGAGACCCCATTCGAGCCACAATAACGCCCGGCTCCTGCCCAATCTCCACCCGTTGGGCAGGTGGGACCTCCGCCACCTCCACCGGTGTGAATCCAGCAGACCGGAGGATATCCAACTCCTGGCAATGGACCGAAGTTGGAGCCATTCCATGAGACATTGTCGGTTGCTTGATTCCAAGTAGAAGCATTGCCGTAATTTTGTTGCATGTATCCGATGCTGTTCGGAGAATTGTCGACAACCAAAGCGGCGTGGCCATCCCAAACAAGCGCATCTCCGGGTTCAGGTTGCGGGCCCGAGCCTCGATAGACCGAATACCCCGAAGAGGCCGCGCTGTTACACATCGACACGTCAGCGTTGCCCCAAATGCGGGGTTGGCTTCGATTGGCGATCATGAAGCGATTAACCAACTCGACGCACTGGTACTGATAACCGTAAGCTCCCGTGCCGTTGCAATTGCAATCACCGCGGCCGCTGCAAGTACCGTTGGAGTATCCGGTGATCGCTCCCCACGGGCTGGACCAAGTAAACATCGACGCGGCACAAGGCCACCAACCACTGATCGACTCGATACCCTGAACCTGCGTACCCAAACTACGCTGCTCAGGAGAAAACTTTTCTGTACCGCATCCCAATGATAGGGCGAGGAGCAGAAACAGGAGAGCACCGCGGCGGAGCGTCATGTGAACCTCCCGATTGGTTGCGGGCGTTCTACAGGCACCAAGATGCGACTTCCAGTCGGGATAGCTAAGATCGTCGGTTATCTGACCTGGCTCGCCCAGTAATCGGTCTTGTGCAACCAGGACTTGATTGCCTGCAGCTTGAGCCGAATTCCCGGCGACGCGGCCTGGTTCTGCAGCATTTGAACCTCCTCCGCCGCGAGGTGCCAGCTCAGCGACGCTTCGCCTCCGAACTCGAAAACCGTGGTGGTGAGGAAGTCGGCTCCGAAAGCGCTTGTGTACAGATGAGACATAGTTTCGAGCAAAGAGTCGTTTCGAAACAACATCACGGACTCGCGCGCCGCGAGGAACCCTTCCGGCGGGCTAGTCAGCCCTTCCAGGGCACGTGAGAGCCGTGAATCCAAAACACTTCGGCGCTCGCGGGCGAGCGTCCTTTCTCTTTTCTTGTCCGATTGTGGGTTAACGCTGAGCTCGGAAACGTTGTCTCGGATCTGAATGACAAGAATTCCCGAGATCACTTTCTCCAACAGGCTCTTGCGCTGCTCTAGCAGCTCTCGAAGCCAGTTGCCCGCCAGCTCGAGGCCGTAGTTGTCGTAATAGCCGGCATCCACCACATGTCGGCGGGGCCGGGTCGGAAGAAGAACCGCCGAACTGATGTATGGGAAAGCGGCCGAGAGGCGGGCCGCAGTCGACAGCGGGAAATGACCCCAAGCTTGCGGAGAGATCTGCCAAAGCTGGTATGCCGTTCGAGACGCCAGGCCGGTCGAGGGTTCTGCTCCGGTTGCCTTGCTTGAAAGCCAGCGAACGTAGTGGTCGTTGATATCCGTTACATCGAGATTGCTGATGATCAGGCGCCTTCCATCCTCGATTAACATTGGCGAGAGGACCAGCGACGGCCACCGGCCCGATGCTTCGCCCTGCCTCAGGTCATCGAATGAGATGCGAAGGTTGATATCGAGTTTGGCTTTCAGGTTTTCACACCAGGCCGATTCGAGCGCGAGCGCACGGTCCTGCAAGTTGTCGCGACCGATGAAAGCCAGCGGAATGTCGTGAAACACGAGCTTGCGAACCAGCGGGGTCAGACCGTCCATTGCCACGGCGCTCATCAGTTGTTGCCAACTGCCCCTGGGAGCTGGATTGCCCGGCGCCTCGTTCCGCCGAGCCAGGAGCGCCACCCAACTGGCCGCGCCCATCATCCCGCCTGACGCTCCGGTAACGAGGCGAGTCGCTGCTCGAAAGCCTTCGATTTCATCCAGCTGGCCGAGAATGGCCGCGGTCCACGTCGCGGCGCGAAGGCCTCCGCCGCTCGCGCATACGACGATCAACCGCCTTTGCCCGTTGTGGCTGTCCCCGGTGCTAAGCGCGACATCGTAGGGAAGCGGCCGCGATTGTGGCAATTCGTTGATTTCGATGCTCGGTGGATATGGAACTGGATGAGCGTAGAGTTCGCTCAAGGCAGGTATCCGGAGCTTGTATCGCCGACCCCCGGCCCACCACAGCAGCAGTCCCAGCATCAGCAGTGCCAGGCCCGCGTTCTGGGCCCAGAACTCAATCGCGGTGTAGACGGCGAGCCCGAGCGCCAGGAGAACACAAAGGCCGACCGCCGGTGAGGCTCGGTTCTTAAGGGAGACGAACGTGCCGAGCAGAAGCAGGAACGCAGCCGCGGCGAGCAGGTGTAGCTCGGGTTCCGGCAATGGGCGCCAGAGTTCTAAGGCGCTGAAGGGGGCCACGTGCATCAGCCGAGTCACAGACTGGGTTTGAGTCACTGAGACCAGAAGAAAAGCGATGAGCGCTCCGACTGCCGCGCCTGCCATGAGTGCACCGGCCGGAACTTGCACCGCTGCTTTCGAAGAGAGGCCCTCGGTATCGACCTGGCGAATCGCTGGGGCACTGCCTCGATTTTCTCCGATGCCCCCTTTCTGGTCCTTCGACCGCCGATAGCGTCCCCCCTGAACAAGACTTCGCCAGCCGACCAGCACCAGCCAAACGACAACGCCAACGACGAGAAAGTCGAAGAAGCTGATGCATCGGGACGGACGATTGAGCCCGTCCAGCAGGTACGCCACCAGGAAGGCCTCGGCCGCCAATAACGTCGCTGCGAAGCCAGCGTAAAATCGCATCCCCCAGCGTTCGTTCCAGAAAAGCCGAGGCAGCCCGAATGCCTTTCCTGCGCCACAGAGGATTGCAAAGACGAGCGTCGGCGGAATGATGACAATTGGATGCCGTAACATCGCTTCCGCAAAGTAGAGTAGCTGCATCGTCGAATGCTCCAAGTCAGCTCAGTTGCGACAGCTAGCAGCTGAATCGGAGATCGCCAAGCATCGAGCAAAGGCCAAGGGCGGCGATCATCAGCGGCGCGGGAATACGATCGGCAATTGGCGGTTGGCGGCATCAAAAGGAGGCGAGGGGTGCCCACCTTTGTTTTGACGATCAACGGCCGTTCGCGCCGCGTCACCGCAGACCCTGAGATGCCTCTGCTGTGGGTTTTGCGCGATCTGCTGCGGATGACCGGAACCAAGTACGGTTGCGGAGTCGGCGTTTGCGGTGCCTGCACCGTCCACGAGAACAATGCTGCGGTACGCAGTTGCCAGATTCCACTCTCGAAGGCTGCTGGAAAAAGCTACACCACCATTGAGGGCCTTTCGCCCGACGGCGGGCACCCATGTCAAAAGGCATGGATCGACGAGGATGTGGCTCAGTGCGGCTACTGCCAGCCTGGAATGATCATGGCCGCCGCGGCGCTGTTGACTCAAACGACAAACCCGACGGATCAACAGATCGACGCGGTGATGTCGGACCTGGTTTGTCGTTGCGGGACTTATCAGCGCATCCGCCGGGCGATCCATCTGGCAGCTCGCCAAGGTAGGAAGGCATGAAGCTCTCTCGGCGCGCTTTTCTCCAGACAGCCACCCTCGCCGGCACGGGTTTGGCGATTCGTTTTCATCTGCCCGCCGCAGCGGACGCAGCTTCCCCAGTTTTCTTCGAGCCAAACGCCTACCTCCGGATCACTCCCAACAATGTCGTTACGCTCTGGGTCACGCGTTCCGAAATGGGTCAGGGGGTGCGCACCAGCTTGCCGGCAGTTCTCGCCGACGAGCTGGAAGTGGATCTAGCCAGAGTAAAACTCGAACAGGCGATGCCAGGCGTTCGTTTCAAGGGCATCCGCTTGCGAACGAGCGGAAGCGGCAGCAGCTCCGGCACGTTTCTGGCACTTCGCCGTGCGGCAGCGAGCGCTCGTGAAATGCTGGTCTCCGCTGCCGCCGAGAAATGGGGAGTCGACCGCGCGTCTTGCCGGGCGCAGTCCGGCTCGGTGGTGCATCTCTCCTCGGGGCGCAAACTTACCTATGGCGAACTCGCGGAACGGGCCAGTCGCCAGTCGGCTCCCGGAGATCCGCCGCTCAAGAATAGCCGCGATTTTCGTTTTGTCGGCAAGTCACTCAAACGGGTCGATGGTCCAGCAATTGTTCGCGGACAAGCTTTGTATGGCATTGACATTCGGGTTCCGGGAATGCTCGTTGCGATGGTCGAGCGCTGTCCCTTTCTCGGTGGAAAGGTGGCCACCTTCAACGGGAGCAAGGCTCTTGCGATACCCGGGGTCCGCCATGTCGTGCCCGTCAAAAGCGGCATCTCAACGGGCGTGGCGGTCGTGGCGGAGACCACGTGGTCAGCGCTGAAGGGCCGCGAAGCTCTGAGTGTGCAGTGGGAGGAAGGTCCAAATACAGACTTTGATTCGGACCGGTTCGCCCAAAGCTTGAGGACCGCTCTCACAGAGGAAGGTTATCCGATCCGTCGCCACGGAAGCGCCGATAAGTTGCTGGCCACGGCCACCAAGAGGCTGGAAGCCGTTTATGACTTCCCGTTTCAGGCGCATGCGCCGCTCGAGACGATGAATTGCATTGCGGACGTCCACCGGGACGGGTGTGAGGTATGGGCGCCCTCCCAGACGCCGGAGACGGCGCAGACCGATATCGTGAAGATGCTGGGACTGCCGCCCGAGACGGTAAAGGTCCATACGACACTGATCGGAGGTGGATTCGGTAGACGGCTGTTCGTCGACTACGTCCACGAGGCAGTAGAGATCTCCAAGGCTGTCAGCAAACCAATACAGGTTGTCTGGACCCGCACCGACGATACCCGTCACGGCTTTTTCCACCCTGCCTCGGTGAATCAACTCGCGGCGGGGTTCGCCGCTGACGGACATATCTTGGCATGGGTTCACAAATGCGTTGGCTCACCGCTCTCGATGTTCGGACTCCCCACCGAAGAAGAGAAGAAGGACTTACAGCGATATGCGAAGGAAGGATCACCTTGGGGTGCCTTCGACAATCCTTACAATTTTGGGGCGATGAAAGTGGACTACGTTTCCGTGGACAACCCGGTACCAACCGGTTCCTGGCGTGCCGTCGAGTACCCGGCCACCGTGTTTGCCCGCGAGTCCTTCATCGATGAGATCGCTCACTTCCTGGGCAAGGATCCCCTGCAACTGCGGATTGATCTCCTCCAGCCCGGCGACATACTCGACCTAGGCGATCAAAAGATTGATCGCCGGCGGATGATTCGCGTGCTCGAGGCAGTCCGCGAGAAATCCGGCTGGTCGAATCCTCTCGCGCGTGATGCTCAAAATCGCCGGTGGGGACGTGGCTTGGCGATCAACATCTACCACGCAGGAAGCTACATCGCGCAGGTGGCGGAGGTTTCGGTGGCACGGGATTTGAGCGATCTGCGCGTGCACCGGATCGTCTGCGTCGTCGATTGCGGGCTCGCGATCAATCCGGCAGGTTTGGAGGGACAAGCTGAGAGTGGAATCACCTGGGGGCTTTCGGCCACTCTGCATGGCAAGATCGATTTTCGTGGCGGGCGCGCGGTCCAGGGGACCTATGGCGATTTCCGGGTGATGCGGATGAACGAAATGCCGGTAATCGAGACCCACATCTTGCCCAGCGATGCTCGTCCGGGGGGCTTTGGTGAGCACCCGGTGCCGCCCGTGGCACCGGCAGTTGCCAATGCGGTGTGTGCAGCGGTGGGGAAGCGGGTCCGCAAGTTGCCGATCACACCTGCGGAGCTCAGCAGCTGAAGCGCTGGGAGACAGCCCTCCGGTAGACCTTAATGCCAGACGAATCTGCGACGGAAAAAGCGCGGCGCCGAAGGCAGGCGCCTAGCTCTTAGCTCTTCTTCTAGCCGGCGCTTCCTGAAAGTACGGAATCTGTTCGTGTCAACTGCAGGTCAAGCTGGTCAGATTTGGGTCATGCCGCCGTCGACGAAGAGCTCAATGCCAGTGACGTAGCTACTCTCGTCGGAAGCGAGGAAGGAGACCACTTTGGCAACTTCGTCCAAGGTTCCTGTGCGGCCGAGGGGTATTTTCCCTGCGACGCTGTCTGCGTATTGTTTGATTTGTTCCTCCGTCATGCCCAAGGAATTGCGGTAGCCCGGAGAAGGAATCACGCCAGGACTAATAGCGTTGACGCGGATTTTGCGGTCTTTGAGATCCGTGGTGAAGGTGCGCGCGAAGGACCGCACGGCCGCTTTGGATGCGCTGTACACGCTGAACGCGGGCGGTCCTGTCACGGAAACGATCGACGCATTCAGAATGATCGAGCTTCCATCCTTTAGAAGCGGAAGCGCCTTTTGCACGGTGAACAGAAGGCCCTTGACGTTGACGTTGAACGTTTTGTCGAAGTGCTCTTCGGTGATTGCGCCGAGCGGGGCGAATTCTCCGGTGCCAGCGTTGGCGAAGAGAATGTCTATGTGGCCCTTCTGCTGCTTTACGGTTGCGTATAACCGATCAAGATCGGCGAGATTTGAGACGTCGCCCTGCACCGCGGTAACGCTCTTGCCGATCTGCTTCACCGCCGCGTTGAGCTCGCTTTGACGGCGGCCCGTAATAAAGACGTATGCGCCCTCTGCAACGAACCGTTGCGCTGTAGCGAGACCGATTCCGCTATTGGCTCCCGTGATGACTGCTACTTTTCCTTCCAGCGCACTCATGTTCTTTGTCATATTTGATTGCCTGTCTGTCGTCTCGTACCCGGGTCGCCAGTTTTAAAGACCGAGTTCACTTAGCCCTTGCGTTCGACCTCGGCTTCAGCTCCTTGCCGAGCGTGTCCAACGCACTTTCGTAGGAGCGCAACCAATCCGTGTGTCCACCGATACCCCAATCCTCGCTCTTCAGTTCGATGATGGTCACCCAGACGCGGTTCGCGTCTTCGGACACATACTGCTTACCTTCCGCGAGCATGATGATCCGGGTGAAATCATGAATGAGATGCAGCTTTGTGAGCGTGTCGAATCGACCCGCGGGTAGACGCACCTCGATGAAGTAGAAGGGATCCTTGTGGTGCGGGCTGCCCCCGTTGTAATCGGAATCCTCCTCCACTTCGTATACCCAGCCCTTCATCATCTTCCGGGCTTCGGGGGTATCGGGCACTTTCTCCCAGTACATGAGCGTATCGGTCAGCTTCGCCATCACGGCATGCTGCACTTTCTTGGTAAACGTGCCACGTCGGAGGGTGAGATTGATCCAAGGCATGACAGCTCAGATAGCAAGACGACTGCCAGCCCATCCTGTTGATTCGAATAGCGTCGGCTGAGCGATGACTGCCGAGTTTTCGGCAATTTCCGAAGGGTTGGCGCCAGGCTCGCGTGGCGTCAGCGCGCTGGAGCGCCTCTTCCTCAACGACATGCGTTCAGCCCGAGGGCTGGCATCTGGCCTGCTGACGGCTCACTTCCGCGGCGATCGTTTGCGCTTTGCCCGTGCACCGGGAATTGCCTTGGCCTGGGCTCTCGGTTGAATGCTGTACTGCGGATCCTGATCCACTTGTCTGGTACCGATGAGCCTGCGGCGTTAGAGTCCCGGCATGCAGACCTTCGCCGAGTTCTGGCCGTTCTATTTGAATGAGCACAAGAAGCCCCTCACGCGCGCGCTGCATTTCGGCGGCACGTCGCTCTCGATCGTGCTGATCCTCTCGGCGCTGGCGCTGCGGCGGCCGCTGCTCATCGTACCGGCCGTGCTGTGCGGATATGCCTTCGCCTGGGCGGGGCACTTCTTCGTGGAGCACAACAAGCCCGCGACGTTCAAGCATCCGGTCTGGAGCTTTGCGGCGGACCTGCGGATGCTCGCGTTTGCGCTGAGCGGGCGCCTCACAGCCGAGTTGCAGAAGGCGGGAGTCGCGCAGTGACGGCTCACGAGGCCATCGAAGAGGTGCTGTAACACGAAGACTTCAGGTTGCACGCGGTCGTGTATATTCGCGCGGCTTTGACTAGCCGCGAACGGGTCATTCGCGTCGTCGGCTTCCTGTTCGCCGGACTTGCGGCTGTTCAGGTTGTTCGGTTGACTGTGTTCTCAGTAGACCCAAGCAGAACAGGCGCGGCCGTTTATCCATTCGACCAGTTTTACGTTCAGCATTCCTGTCTCTCCGCCTACTTCCAAGCCGCCAAACTCGGTCAAGCCCGAGTGCCCAATCTTTACGACGAAACGCTCTACGCGGGCTCGCTAGATCGTTTCCACATCGACCCGTATTTATATCCCCCGCAGTTTTTGCTGCTTCCCGCGTCTCTGCTTGGAATCACCGCTGACTTCTACCGTTTTCGTATCTTCTGGTTCGTCTTCGATTTAGTCCTTTTCCTCGCGGCAACGCTAGTCGTCGCGCGGTGGATAGGCGGTCTTCACGGTCGGACGGTGTTGATGCTCACCGGATTGCTGATCGCAGCCGTGCCGACAGCAATGACGCTGCAAATCGGCAACTTCCAAATTGTCGGGTTCGCCCTCGCGATGCTCGCAATGGTGCTGATCGAGTCAGATTTCCTCGTGTTCAGAACGGCTCTCCTGGCGTTTGCTGCCGCAACCAAACTGTTCCCCGGCATTCTCGTTGTCTGGTTAGCGTTTCAACGCCGCTGGCGAGCAGTCGTGTGGGTGTTCGCGTGGAACGTCGTGCTGCTGTTAGCGACGGCGCTTTGGTTTGGTTGGGCACCGATAAGAGCGTTTTTTCAATACGAAATGCCTCGGTTGTCTTTCCCTCTACACGGTCCGATCGACATTGTGATGACGCCGTTCGCCGGGAAAATTGCGGCGCTGAACTACGGCGTCACCTCGGTTGTTCCCAAGTTGAGAGCCTTGGGTTGGACCAGTCTCGGTTTCGGAGCGTTCCAGACGGTTCGACTGGTCTACCTTCTTCTTTTGATTGCGCTGTTTGTGCGATTGCGGGATGCATTTTCTGCGCGGTGGTTGGACGATGCCGCTTCGTTCCGATTGCACCAAGCACAGACTTGGCTCGCGCTGCTCAATCTGGCAAGCGTCCTGAGTCCCTTCGTGCCGGACGTATATGCCGTTATCGGCACACTGTGGTTGCTGATTCTGGTCGTCCCGGAGATTCGAGTCACCTGGTCGAAGGTCACGGCGCTCGTGCTCGTCTGGCTCGCACTCAATGTCGTCGCGCCGTTAGGACCGGGCCTACCAGAGGTCGGACTGGTGACACGAATAATCGCAGGATTTCTTGTTCAATCGATTCTCATCATCGTGAACGTTCGCGTGTTGTTGACCGCGAACGCCCGCAGTTCTGGCGTTGAACGTCGAGAGGTTCTCGTCGATCGATCAGCCATTGCGTCATCCGGCTAGCGCCGCAGGACACGAAGGCGGAGCGATATTCCAAAGTCCCGTTCGAGATGCCGGCTTATTTCGTGGGAAGTGAGAGGTAGGTTTGGCCCAATCCGGTTAGCTCTCCGGGTGCGCCGAGCAGGCTGGTAAAGTGCGGGTCAGGGCTCCAGCGTCCCGTGAACCAAGCGTACCGGAAGACGTCGATGCGGGACTCGCAAGTCGCGACCATGTCAGTCATCTGCGCCTCTTGTCCAGCCAAGGTCACAATCTGGGCGCCGTCGTTCTGGTTATGCCAATTTGCGAACTCGGTCACCCAAAAAGGTTTACCGTACTTGCCGAGACGGTCCAATTGGCCCTTCAGCCCGTAGTCGTACCAGTGGAAGGCCAAGCCATTGGCCGCCTGGTAAGCGGCGTAAAAAGCGTCGAGCCAGTTCACTGGGTCTTGGTAGTTCGGCATCGTGCCCCAGGTGATGGCTGGCCCCACGATCTTGACGCCAGTTTGGGCCGCAACCGCCTCATAACTCGGCCATAACTGGGCAGCCTGCTGAGGGGTCACGTTGGCCTGGCTTACCAAGTTCGGCTCGTTGAGAACCAACATGTATTTGATGCTCGGATTGGCCCTCAAGTAGGTCACGATAGCGCTAGCGTTGAAGTTTCCATTCCACGGCATTGGGTAGAAGTCCGTGGAATAGCGCGTGGCATAGTCGGCCGGGACAGCGGAGTTGGGATGTGGAGACCAGTTGTACCACCAGCTTACACCTGGCGAGAGTGCGGCAAGGTCGGCTGGCGAGGCGAGATCATAGGCGACACCTCGTTTCGCGCTCTTGCTAGCCGAAGAACCCGACGTAGCCGATCCGCCGCATCCAGAAAGGCTGGCAAGGGTTGTAGACGTCAGAAAGCAAATAAAACAAAACCAAACATGTTTGCGCATGGCTAGCGGCTCGCCCTCACCAACCTATGGCGACGAGCATGTATTGAGGATTGGAATGAGAGATGTAGGTGGAGTAGCCCCCTACATCGTCATAGGGAAATCCGTATGCTTTGCCGTCAATGCCGTTATCGTGCCAGAACTTTGCGTAATAGTTGGCGGGAACCTGGAGGTAGAAATTTTGACTGGTCGCCCACATGCTTTGGCTTAACAATCTGCCGTCGGGAGAGAAAGTTCCGGGACCGGCGGTGTGCCTGTAGATAGCGGCAGAAAGGTCCGGGTAAGCGCCCAAGCCGCTTCCGTTTGGCCCGGCTTTGGGAATGGTGAGCCCATTACTTGACCAAATTTGGTCGATGTAAGCGGCATAATAATTTTGGTATGCCCCGCCGGCGTCGAATCCTCCTGCACCGGGGTTGACGATTCGGTAAGGCGCCTGGACTCTCGCCAGACCTTGAAACTCAGAGGGAACCGCAGCCACAAAGCGCGCAAATGTTGCCGCCCGATCTTCCGCGAAGGTGGCAGGGTTCTCCCCGACCGTCGCCTCAAAACCATCGGCACAATGCAACCTCATCGCGAGCTTGATGCCGAACGCGTCGACCCGTGTGGTATTGCCGTTAAACCGCGTGGGGCCAATCGTGTACTCGAGGAAATCGTAGTACTGATTTTGGTTCGTACCGACGCTTCCGAGGTAAACGTAGATCCTCCCTGAGGAGTTGGCCGGCATATCGAAGAATGGCTGATCGGCTATCGAATGAATTTGCCTGACACCATTGATCGTGACGCTCCAAAAGACCTGGCTATCGGGGTATTGGCCGTTGGTGCGGTTCAGGAATTTAAACATCATGACGTTCTGCGCGGCCGGTATATTGCTGGCATCCCAAAACCCCTGGGGAGCAGACTGCGTTGTTGTGACAGGAGGAGTGCCGCACGCGCTCAGAAAAATCACGATCGAAAGAAGTGCTGCGGTCGAGCCTCTCGAGAGAGAAGCGGTCATGGTGTTCTCCAAGTGTAATTGCTACACGCCCGGAACAAAGCGAAGCGCTCCGGCGGTTGACGTCTAGGAGCTGGTATTCACTGACGCAGTATCACTGTGGAATCTTGCACTGCGTGAGGCAGATCTCTCGCAAACAAATGATGAGACAAGTCGGGTTAACGGCCCTTAGAGTCACTTTATATTAATCTACCGGAGCGTGGGGTTTCAGAGGAGAATCAAGAAGTTGCGATGAAGTGCGAGAGCCAACTTCATTTCGCATTCACTTTCAGTTCGTGGTTTTCCAGCGTTTTTCTACAACGACCGTGACAGAAGCGTCACATGCCGGACTGCGCTGTCATGAAGATGAGCGGGCACCGAACCCGCGAGGTGTTCGAGCG
>WNFJ01018006.1_pt3 | contig 15373 bp, 13 predicted proteins | sample 5400461 | NCBI WGS metagenome assembly WNFJ01 (sample SAMN13153349, study PRJNA577476) | soil metagenome | isolation source: 115 cm saprolite on Douglas fir-dominated hillslope | place: USA:California | collected 2013-09-17 | reverse complement strand
TAGGCGCCGAAGTGGCGGACATTACTAATGACCTTGATCTCCTCGAAGCCGTACTTCATCCCGGCGTTGACGGCCGGCAGGTAGATCAGGCCGGTCTTCTGGTTATAGGCCGACGGGTACATGTTGACGCCGCCGAGCAGGCTCGGCCACATCTCGATGGCCGGCGCGCCCTGCGCCGGAATGTCAACCTGGCCGACGGGCCGCCCGGTGGTGTCGTAGTCCTTGATCCAGGTGATCTTGTCGGCGAAGGGCAGGGCCCGGAGGAACTTCCCGGTCTTCGGGTCGAGGTAGTGGATGAAACCCGTCTTGTTCGGCTGGACGACGGTCTTCCTCCCGTCGATCGTGATGATCATCGGAGTCTGCGGCGTGTCGAAGTCCCAGGGGTCGCCGGGGACGGCCGTGTACCGCCACTCCACCTTGCCGGTCTCGGTGTTGACGGCGACGATGCCGGCGGCGCCGACGTTATCCATCTTGCCGCCGCCCCGGTTCTTGGGGTTCCACTCGTACGCGTTGGCGGTGCCGGTGAAGTACGTCTTCAGCTCGGGATCCCAGGATCCGCTGATCCAGGGCCCCGCGCCGCCGTGCTCCTGGCTGCCCGGCGGCCAGCTGTCGTACCCGGCCTCGTTGGCGCCCGGGATCATGTTGGCCTTCCACTTGATCTGGCCGTTCTCCGGGTTCACACCGAGCACGTAGCCCGGGAGCCCGCCGAAGTCCGTCCCGTTCATCGGCACGATGATCGTGCCAGGGATCGCCATCGGCCCGACGGTCGTCGCGTAGCCGGTCGAGTCCTGCGCCTTGGCGAAGTCCTTGGGATACTGGAAGCCCGGAAAGTCCGTCACGAACTTGGCGACGCCCGTCTTGTAGTGGATCGCGTGCAGCTTGGCGTCGTTCGAAAGGAAGTAGACGTAGTCGCCGTAGATGGCCACGCCGCGGTGCTTGCCGGTGATGAAGGGTACGTTGTAGCCGCCCCAATCGTCCGGAAGCTTGTGCTGGTACTTCCACACCCGCTTGCCCGAGCGGGCGTCCAGGGCGAAGACCGTGTTGTCCTGGGCGACGTACACGAGCCCGTCGAAGTAGAGCGGGGTGTTCTGGGCGTCGTTCTTCGCGCCCGTGGAAAAGAGCCAGGCGACCTTGAGGGTTTTTGCGTTGTCCGGATTGAGCTGGGTCAGGGTGCTGTACCGCTGTCCGGCCCAGTTGCCGTTGGTGTGGATCCAGGCTGCGCCGGGGTCGGCGGCCAGCATGGCATCCGTCACGGCTCCCTGCCCCTGAGTCCCTTGGGCGTGGGCCCCGCCGACGAAGGCGCCGACGAGCAGCGACAGGGCGATGCCGCCGATTGTGAGTGTTCTCCAGATACGGTGCATAAGTCCTCCTTCGACTCGAACACGACTCGGCTCGCTGCCGAGTCGATAAGGTCGCGTCCCGCCAAGTGGCGGCGAGAAGCCGGGACGGTCCACAACGGGTCAGACCGGCACAGGGGGGTGGGGGACCACGGGAAACGGCGGCTTCGCGCCGACCGAGCGGTTCGGGGCCGGCACCCCTGGCCCGTGGCTGACCGTCGAGTCGACCTGAGCCGGCATCGCGGCACGGGCGGATGACCACGGGAAGGCAGTCTTCCGCGTAAGCGTGGAGGGTCCGGCGGCCGCTGGAAGGCAGGCTCTCCTCGAATCCCGCGAGGGGCACTCTCGACTCGCGCTGAACAGTCAGGACGATCCGTGCGGTGGCCCGACTCTCGACTAGGCGGGGGGCCTTGTCAAGCCCCCCGGGGCATCTCTGGAGCCACCTAGGCGGCTCCGCGCCGGTGATAACCCTGCGGCGCTCCGCTGAATAACGCGGGAAAGCGCGAAGCCCGGTTCAATGACCTCGCAAGCATTCAGCGATCGATCGCGGTGAGCAGCGCAGTGTCGAATTCTTCAAGAGACGAGGCGCGGAGGCACGACTCGCCGTATTAGCGAATGATCCGGCAGCTTCTCGATGGCGATACGGAACATCACTCGCGGCGGCTCACCACGCGTCCAACACAGCGCGTGCCGGGGTCGGCGGCGCCGGCGTTATGTGAATCACACCAGCCATGAGCGCAGATAATTGGCTGTGCCCCTGAGGTTCGAGTGGGATGTTCCGAAGGCCGCGGTCAATCGTGGGAAGCACAAGGTCACGCTCGAGGAAGCCTCTACGGCATTCGGTGATCCACTCGGCCACATCACCGACGACCCTCGCCATTCGGAGGGCGAGGAGCGCTTCGTGCTGCTCGGTCAGTCGGGAAGGCGCCGCCTGCGCGTGGTAATGTTTACGGAGCGCCGCGAGACGATCCATCTGATCAGCGCGCGGAGGGCCACGCGCCGTGAGCGAAGGGAATATGAAGAAAGCGAGAGCTGAGCAGCAGAGGGCACGTCAGATTGGAGTCGACGAAGTCCTTTCTGAGTACGACTTCAGCCGGGCAAGGCCGAACAAGTACGCCTCCCGATACGCAAAGGGCAGTATCATCGTGACGCTCGACCCTGGGGCCCGGCAGGCGAACGATGCCCTGCGAGCTCTCGCGGGGGTCATCCAAAGCCGCAAGACACGGCGACGGTCGCGACGTAGCGCATAACCTTCTGGAGCGGCGGCGCCGCTCAAGCCCCCGACAGAAACTTTTCGGCCTCCCCTCGCCCTGCCGGGCCACGCGGGGCGTGACCCTGCCGAGGCGGCAGCACATCCCCCCGATTCGGGTTCGCCGCTCGGGGCGTCGTCTCTGGAAGCAGCGGGCGCCTTGAGCTCGCACCTCGATTGGCACGGCCGGGGACCTGCCGAGCGGTCACGGAAGCCGCCGGGGCGGCAGGGAGCCGAGGAGCAGAATGGAGAGGTGGACGAGGAGCAGCTTGTTCCACGCCACGATCGCGGTCCTCGCCTCCGCGCGCTCGAGCTCGCCCTCGAAGAGCTGGGCCAGGGCCGTCTGGGCGAGGCTCATCGCCCCGATCATGAGGTGCGGCGCGACCGAGCCTCCCGACCCCTCCGCGCGGTGACTGTGCGAGAGGCCGACCGAGAGCAGGTAGTAGGAGAACTCCGGGGTCATCGCCACTTCGGCGGACTCTCGTAGCCACCGGCCGAGGCTATGCTTGCGTCGGTCGAGCCGCTCGGTGTCGACGCCGCCGTCCTCGCGGAGAAAGAACCTGGCCGAGCGCGGAAACGCGAGGAAGTGCTCGTAGAGCGCCGCCGTCAGCCGCTCGGCGTGCCGGAGCACGATCGGCGCCGAGCGGCGGATGGCGGCCACGTCCCCCTCCGCCAAGTCGACGAACTCCATCATCTCGCGGATGAACCGCGGCATGTCGGTCGCCGGCAGGTAGCCGGGCTCGACCGCTCCAGACCCCGCCGCCGCGCGCCCCCGGTCGTCCATGCCCCGAGCATCCCCGCGAGTACTCGTCGCGTCAAGGCCGACCCGGTCGGTCGGCGCGGGGGCCTGACGTTCGGGGGAGCGGCGAGGACGTGGGGGAAACGGCCGGTCGGTTTCGAGCGAGGAATCGGGCTCCCTCGAGGGCCTTCAACGGGGGATCCACGGCCCGCGGCGGTCCCACCGCTCAGCGGGCGACGCCCGAGCGCATCACCGCGCGGATCGCCGCCGACTCGGCCGGCGTGACCACGGGGGCGGAGCGAGTCACTCCCGGGCCAGCGGGCGAGGGCCGAGAGCTGGCGCCGGGGGACTCCGCCGCGTGCGGCAGGCGGGCTTCCGCCCCGGGCCGGCAGACCGCGTGTATACTGCCGGAGAATCATCGGCTCGAAAGGAGACGGCATGATCCGCGTGTCCGTGCACTACCCGAGCAAGGCCGGCGCCAAGTTCGATCACGCCTACTACGCCCAGAAGCACATGGCCCTCGTCCGCCAGCGGCTCGGCGGCCTCGGGCTCATCCGCGCCGAGGTCGACAAGGGCCTCGCCGGCGGCGCGCCGGGCTCGACCGCGCCGTTCCTCTCGATCGGCTACCTCTACTTCAACTCCATCAGCGATTTCCAGAAGGCGATGAAGGCGCACGGCGCCGAGGTGATGGGCGATCTCCCGAACTTCACCAACGTCACGCCCGAGGTCCAGATCAGCGAGGTCGTGGGCTGAGCGGGTCGGCCAGGCCCGCCTCGGCGAATCCCTTCCGCCTGAGGACGCAGGAATCGCAGACGCCGCACGGGCGTCCCCCCGGCTGGGGGTCGTAGCAGCTCCAGGTGAGCCCGAGGTCCACGCCGAGGGCGCGCGCGCGGCGGACGATCTCGGCCTTGCTCGCGGCGATGAGTGGCGCGTGGATCCGGAAGCGGCTCCGACCCTCGACGCCGGCCCGGGTCGCGAGGTTGGCCATCCGCTCGAAGGCCTCGATGTACTCCGGGCGGCAGTCGGGGTAGCCGGAGTTGTGGGCGAGCACGCCGTTCGCGACGAAGTTTTCGCACCCGTCGACGGAGAGGTCATACAAGTACTCGGCGCGCACGTCTCGGATCTCGACCACGCGAAGGCACGCCAGGCGTGACGAGGCCAGGGCGCTGCGGGACGGTCCCGATCCGACTGCGGGGCGCCCAGCCCGACGGCGCCGGTCGTCCGGGCCGCCGGTGCCGTCGGTCTCCGTCTCATCTTCGGGATCGAGCCCCGTTCGGCCCACCGCGTCCCAGGGCGCGGCGCCTTCGCCCGGGCCCGTGGCCTGGTCGCGCCCGTCGGTCCGAGTGCGACCGGAGTCGCCCGGGCGCGTCGACAGGAGACGCAGAGGATACAACTCGAGAAACCGTTGACGATCGTGCGGCCGGCCCAGGCTCAGGAGCCGGCCCGCGTGCGGCCCCTCTCGGACGCTCGGCAAGATGCCGTCGAGGACGAAAGAGCGACAGGTGTCGTCGATGAGCGGGTGAGACGCCTCGAGCGCGCACTCGCCCGAGGCGACACGGCCTCCGCCACCATCCCAGAGCCCGGCCACGATGACGCGGCGCTGCCGTTGAGACAGATCCCAGAAGAATGAGGGAAAGCGCTTCTCTCCCGCCGTGACGGTGCCGAGGAGGCCGAGGGGCCTGACGAGGGTGGCGAGGACCGGCGACTCGATCACGCGATCGACGTCGTCGGCGGGAGACCCTCCGCCCGAGACGCCGCACGGCTGGACGTATGACCGGAGGGCGTCGGAGGCGGAGCCGGGGGTCCGGCCGACGGACGACGCCGCGCCGCCGTCGCCGAGCCCGAGGCCGGTTCTGTAGAGCAACTCGTCGGAGACCGGGATCCGGAGGGGGATCTCCGCAGGTCCCGAGCGATTCGAGCTGAGACCGTCCCGGGCCTCGCGGGCTCCGCGGCCGCCGAGCCCGTAGTCGGACGCGACCAGCTCGCCCACGTCGACGACCGACAGGTCGCGCGACCACGCGGCGGCGGCGCCCGACAGATCGACGGGCACGACGATCGGCGTGCCCGTCTCGACCCGGGCGCCCGTGACCGGTACGGGACGAGCGGTCAGGGGGTCGACGGTGAAGAGCGAATGATCTTCTGAGATCGCGACCTCCTGACCTCCCTCCAGGCGGATCCGGAGGCAGCGCTTGTGCGCGGCCGGGTGCCGCCACCGCCCGGTCACGCGACGCCAGCCGACCTCGAGGCTGGCGCGATCCACGCCGATCGTCTCGTAGTCGCCGTCGGGGAGGGCGTAGAGCTCCTCGATCGGCATCGGTCGTGCCCAAGACCGTGAGCGGACCCAGACGACGGCCCGGCCGTCGACGCTGTAGTCGAGCGCGTTCACCCCGATGAAGAGGTCCACGGCGCCGAGCGTCTCCGCCCAGGCGAGAGCGAGCGCGAGGAAGACGGTGTTGCGGGCGGGGACGTAGGTCGGCGGGATGTCCGTCATCGCCGCCGGGTCGCGTCCGGCCGGGATCGCGAGGTCGGCGGTGAGCGCCGAACCCCCGAAACGCCGGAGGTCCACCTGGAGCACGGCGTGCTCGCGGGCGCCGAGCGCCTGCGCGACGCGGCGCGCCGCCTCGAGCTCGACCTGGTGCCGCTGGCCGTAGTCCACCGTGAGCGCGTAGCAGTCAAACCCCTCCGCGCGAGCGGTGGCGAGCGTCGTCGTCGAGTCGAGGCCCCCGCTCAGGAGCACCACGGCGCGCCGGCGGGGACGGGGCGAGAAGCGGAAGCCGTGGCGCCGGCACCACTCCACCACCGCCGGCATCCGCGCCTCCTGCTCCTCGCGTCGCATCCCGAGCGGCATCAGCAGGACCCGCGCGGACGGCAGCCCGTACCGCGCCTGGATCGCGAGCACCTCGTCCACGTCCTGCTCGGCGCCGACGACGAACTTGAACCAGGCGCCGAGGTCGCGGAAGCGCGCGATCGCGGCGGGGCGGAGCCGCCGCGCCTCCGGCACCCCCGAGTGGGCGAGCTTGAGCGAGACGTTCCACTGATCGACGGCGACCGGGGGCGGGAGCTCCGTCCCCGCGGTCTCGACCTCGACGCGCAGGCCGAGGCCCTTGAGGCCGGCGACGAGCGGTCCGAGGGCCGGCCGGGTGCTCGAGCGGCTCGCCGCCCGTCACCACGACGTTGGCGGCGGCCCCCGCCTTCACCTCCGCCAGCAGCGCGTCGAGGGTCGTCTCGCGGCCGCCGCCGGCGTTCCAGGAATACTTCGTGTCGCACCACGCGCAGCCGACGGCGCATCCCTGGAGGCGGACGAACACGGATGGGGTCCCCGCCGAGGGGCCTTCGCCTTGGATCGACGCGAACACTTCACTGACGCGGAGCGGGCCGGGGCCCGGCGCCGGTAGAGCCGGCTCCGGCCGGGCGGGATTAGCGGCTCGACCTCGTGGGCTCACAGACGGTCACGCGGGCGAGCGGGACGGGGCCGGTCCGCCGGCATCGGCGCGGGCGGCCGAGGATCCGGTGCGCGTCGAGCTGGAACTCCCGATCGGCATCAGGGCCATCCTAGGCGCCCGCCGCGGGGGCCGCAAGCGGGCTCGCGCCTCCAGGATCCGGCGGGCCCCGACCTCAGTCGACGGCCGGAATCGATGCGCGGTCGATCCAGCGATGGCAGCGCGGGCAGGGGAGCCCCGTGATGAGCCCCGCGTGCCGGTCGAAGAGGCGAGGGTGATCGCACGCGGGGTGGACGACGTCCGGCGCCGTCGGCGTGCGCTTGGATTCCGTGAGGGCCGCCCGGGCGGCGTCGAGAAACCAGGGCGGCAGGAGCGGCCGGTAGCGCGCGAGGAAGCGCTGGAGCTGGGCGTCCAGGATATAGGTCGTCCCATGGTCTCCGGCGTGCCGGCAGCCCCGGCCGTAGGCCTGGACGAGCGCCTTCGCGGTCTCGAGGGCGTACCAGCGTGGGTCGCGCGCCTGGCGGGCGGCCGTCCAGGGGTCGCCGAGGTCCGGGTAAGGCATCTTCGTGATGATCTGGAAGCGCAGGAAGTCGTCGGGAAGATCGACGCCCTCCCGCATCGACGGCGACAGGAGGACCGTCGGCTCCCGCGACGTCCGGTGCTGGTCGAGCGCGCGCGCCTTGCCGGCGCTCGAGTCCACGAAGAGGATACGGCGAGCCGCCCGTGGCGCCCGGTCCGCGAGCTCGGCCAGGAGCCGCCGCGCGGCCGTGTAGGACCCCGCGTGGATCAGCCCCTTGTCGCCGGCGTGCGCGGCCAGGATCCCCGCGACCTCGGCCGCGAGGGCGGGCTCGAGCTGGCCCTGCGTCGCCCGCGACAGCGCCCCCACGGGACGGTAGACGATCGGCCGCCGCGCGAGGGGGAACGGCGAGCCGGCGGCGAGGACCCGCACGCGGTCGGGCTCGAGCCCGAAGCACTCCGCGAACACCGTGCGCTGGCCGAGGTAGGCCGAGGACAGGACGGTCAGCTCGGCCGCGTCGAAGAGGATGGCGCGCGCCATCGGCGCCACCGACAGCGGCAGGAGCTCGAGGGGGCTGCCCGCCTCTGGGGCGTAGCGCACGACCCACTCCGTGTCAGGCGCCTGGAGGAAGAAGCGGATTCGGTCGAGCGCCGCCTGGATCTCGAGCTCCTCGGGCGACGGCGGGAGGTCGGCGAACGCGGGGTCGTCGAAGGCCCGCTGCAGGCCCTCGAGCCGGCCCTCGAGGCGCTCCACCTCGGCGCCGAGGAGGGGCCGATACGCCTCGCCGTCCGCGAGCCGGGGCAGCGGCGCCCCGAACCAGCTCCGCATCTGGTCCGTCGAGAACGCCACCGTGAACACCTGGGCGAGCTGGGTCTCGAGGGCGTGGGCCTCGTCGACGACGAGGAGCCGACGCCGCGGGAGGTCGGCGCCGTGCCACTGGCGGAGCGTGGCGAAGTAGGCCGTGTTGGTGCAGAAGATCGGCGCCGCGAGCGCGGCCGCCTTCGCCCGCGCGTAGGGGCACTGGCACCGCGGGCCCCGGGGCCGGCGGCACCTGCCGTGGAGCGCCGTGACCCGCATCTCGGGCGGGTAGAGCTCGCACGGGTAGTTGTCGCGGCCCTTGACCAGGTGGAGCTCGGCGCCGAACAGGCGCTCGTACTGGTCCTGGAGAAGCTTCTGCGAGGTGAGGAGGTACGCGTCACCGCTCCAGCGGGCGAGGGTCATGGCGATGTGGCTCTTGCCCAGGCCCGGCGGCGCCTCGACGAGGACCACGCCCTCCGGGACCTCGAGCAGGCGCTCGAGGTCGTCGAGGAGGCGCCGCTGCTCGGCGCGCGGCGTGTACCCCGCCGGGAAGTAGTCAAGAAGGCTGTCTGCCATGAGGGGGATGATAGGATCATCAGTGATGTGGGCGGATGATTTCTTTCTCCTCCTGCAGCGCGGTCTCGATCGCCGGGTCCGGCGGCGCCGGCCGACCGTCCCGATCGAGGGGCGCTCGCGCACGGGTCTGGAGGCGGGCGCCGTGGGCGGGCCTGCCATTCCTGCGGCAGGTCCCGTGCGTCCCGCGCGCCCCGGAGGCCGGGTGACGCCGCTCGTCGTGGCGAGCTACAACATCCACCGGGGTGTCGGCCTCGACCGGCGCCGCGACCTCGACCGGATCGTCGCGGTCATCCGGGAGATCTCGCCCGATATCGTCGGCCTCCAGGAGGTCGTGCGCGGGGCGGGCCCGCCGCCCGAGGACCAGGCCGCGCACCTCGCCCGCGCCCTTGGCATGGAGCTCGTGATGGGGGAGACCCGGTCGCTCGGCGACGGCACCTTCGGCAACGCGGTGCTCACGCGCCTGCGCGTGCTCGGCTCCGACCGCTGCGACCTGAGCCAGGCCGCCCGCGAGCCCCGCGGCTGCCTCCGCGTCGACCTCGCGGTGGACGGGATCGCGCTCCACCTGTTCAACTGCCACCTGGGTCTGAGCCCCGCCGAACGGCGCCGGCAACTCCGGCTGCTCGCCGACTTCGTCGGCGCCTCCACCCGGCTCGGGCCCCGCGTGCTGATGGGCGACTTCAACGAGTGGCATCGCGGACCGATCACGCGCCGGCTCCGGCGCGAGTTCGTCTCACGGATGCGCCGCATGCGGCGGACCCATCCGTCCGTGTTCCCGCTCTTCCCGCTCGACCGGATCTACTGGGACGCCGAGCTCGAGGGCGAGGCGTTCCACGCCCACCGGAGCCGGCTCGCGCGCCTGGCCTCCGACCACCTGCCGGTGGTCGCCAAGCTCCAGGTGCGCCGTCGCGAGCGGGCGGCACCGGCGTGGGCCGCGGTGGGCCTGCGGCCGCCCGCCGAGTAGCCCCGGCGCCGGCGTGACGCTTGACAACCCCGGAGGCGCTCCCAAAATGCGCGCGACCCGGATGAAGGCCCTGCTCGCGACCCTCGGCGCCCTCGCGGCGCTCCTCCTCCTCGCGCTGACCGGCGCCAGCGCCGCCGACGACGCCTGGCGGGTCGGCTACCTGCACTCGCTGAGCGGCTACCTCGCCAACATGGGCACGGCGAGCCGCGACGGGTTTCTCCTCGCGATCGACGAGATCAACAAGCGCGGCGGCGTCGACGGCCGGCCGCTCCAGGTCTTCGTGGAGAACGACGAGTCGGACCCGTCCAAGGGCGTCCCCGCCGCGATCCAGCTGATCAGCGCCGACCGCGTCCACGCCATCGTGGGGCCGGCGCGGAGCGACATCACCGAGCCGCTCGGCCCCATCGCGGCCAAGGCGCGCGTGGTGGACATGACCTGCTCGTTCATCCTGCCGACCCAGGGCGACTACACGTTCGCCACGGTGCCGACGCCGGAGGAGGAGGCGCGGGTCGCCGTCGGCTTCCTCGCCGACCGGGGGGCCCGGACGATCGGCATCCTCCACGCGATCGACCTCTACGACAAGACCTCCGCCAAGGCGTTCGCCGACGAGGCGGCCCGGCACCGCATCCAGGTGCTCGCCACGGAGAGCTACAACGCCGCCTCCGACAAGAACTTCATCCCGCAGCTCACGAAGATCAAGGCGGCGAAGCCGGACTGGCTCACCGTGCTCGGCAGCGGCGCCCCCGTCCCCCTCATCATCAACCAGAAGGCGGAGATCGGCTTCGCGGCGCCGGTGCTCGGCAATCTGGCCTTCAGCGTGGCCGGTATCGAGCCGCTGCTCCGGATCGCCGGCCCGAACCTCCAGGGCGCCTATCTGACGACCGTGCCCGTGGCGGTGTGGGAGACCCTGCCGAAGCGGGACCCGCGGCTGCCGCGGATCGTCCGGTACCGCGAGGCCTTCAAGGCGAAGTACGGCCGCGACCCCCACATGGCGGACTGGTGGACGGCCCAGAACTACGACATCGCCTTCCTCCTGGCCGAGGGGCTCCGGCGTGCCGGCCGAGACGCGGGCGGCGGCGGCCTCAAGGCCGCGCTCGAGGGGATCCGGAACTTCGAGGGCGTGGTCGGCACCTTCAGCTTCGCGCCCGGCCGCCACGCGGGGGCCACCGGCATCATCATCGCCCGCGTCGAAGGAGAACGGATCGTCCTGGTGAAGTAGTGACCGCCCCCCTCCTGGAGGTCCGGGGTCTCACCAAGCGGTTCGGCGGCGTGCTCGCCCTCGACGGCTTCGACCTGGCACTCCCCGAGGGGCAGATCCGCGGCCTCATCGGCCCGAACGGGGCCGGCAAGTCGACCCTCTTCAACGTCGTGACGGGCGCCCTCCCCCCGGACGCCGGCGAGATCCGCCTCGCGGGGCGCCGCGTGAACGGGCTCCGCCCCAACGCCCTCGTCCGGCTCGGCATGGTCCGCACCTTCCAGAAGATCCATCCCTTCCGCGGCATGAGCGTGCTCGAGTCGGCCATGGTCGGCTGCCACGCCGCGAGCCGGGCGGGCCTGCTCTCGGCCGTGTTCCGGCCGCCCCGCGCCGCCCGCGAGGAGGGCCGGATCCGGGAGCGGGCAAGCCTGGCGCTCGAGTTCGTGGGCTTGGGCGCGCGGGAGGCCGAGCCCGCCGAGGCCCTCCCGCTCGGGCTCCAGCGGCTCCTCCAGCTCGCGTGCGCGCTCGCGACCGGGGCCGGGCTCCTCCTCCTCGACGAGGCCGCCTCCGGGCTCACCACCGCCGAGACCGAGCGCCTGGCCGAGCTCCTGCTCGCGGTGCGGACCCGCGGCAAGACGATCGTGCTCGTCGAGCACGACATGAGCCTCGTGATGCGCGTCTCCGACCTGGTGACCGTGCTCAACTTCGGGCGGAAGCTCGCCGAGGCGAGCCCGGCGGAGGTGCGGCGGCATCCGGAGGTGATCCGCGCGTACCTGGGCGGGGGAGGCCGCGGTGCTGGCGGTTGAGGAGCTGGTCGTCGCCTACGGCCGGATCCAGGCGCTTCGGGGCGTCTCGCTGACGGTCGCCCGCGGCGAGTACGTCGGCGTGATCGGCCCGAACGGCGCCGGCAAGACCACCCTCCTCCTCGCCCTCTCCGGCGCGCTCCCGGTGGCGGCCGGCCGGATCGTGCTCGACGGCGAGGACTTGGCCCGGGTGCCGCCGCACGCGCGGGTCTCCCGCGGCGTCGCGATCGTGCCCGAGGGGCGGGAGGTGTTCGGGCCGCTCTCGGTCCGAGACAACCTGGAGCTCGGCGCCTACCACCGGCGCCGGACGGCGCCGCGCGCCGAGGTCCGGGCCGATCTCGAGATGGTGCTCGACCTCTTCCCCGTCCTCCGCGGCCGGTCGCGCCAGCTCGCGGCGACGCTCTCGGGCGGCGAGCAGCAGATGCTGGCGGTCGGCCGGGCGCTCATGAGCCGCCCGCGGCTCCTCCTCCTCGACGAGCCCTCGCTTGGTCTCGCCCCCGTCGTCGCCGCCGAGATCCTCGGAGCGCTCGGGCGCCTCCACGCCCAGGGGCTGACCTGCCTCCTGGTCGAGCAGGACGCGACGCTCGCCCTCGAGGCGACCAGCCGGAGCTACGTCTTCCGCACTGGGCTCGTGGTCGCCCACGGCTCGAGCGCCGAGCTCCGACGGAACCCGCTCGTCGAGGAGATCTACCTCGGCCGCGCCGGGAGCGGGGCGTGCTGAGCCTGCTCCCGCTCCTCGTCGTCAACGGGGTCGTCTTCGGCGCGATCTACGGGCTCAACGCGGTCGGGTTCAGCGTCATGTACAACGCCACCAACATCATCAACTTCGCGCAGGGCGAGTTCCTGATGCTGGGCGGCATGCTGACCCTCCTCTTCTACGGGGACGGGCGAGTGCCGCTGCCGGTGGCCGCGGCCGGCGCCGTCCTCGCGACCACGCTGATCGGGCTCCTGATCGAGCGGGCCGCGATCCGGCCGCTCTGGCGGCGGCGGGCGAAGGACTGGACCTACATCTTCATGCTCTTCGCGGTGGCCACCGTCGTCCCCAACGCGGTCATGCTCGCGATCAGCCGCGACGCCGCGACCTTCCCCGCCTTCGGCGGCACCCGGCCGCTCGCGCTCGGCCCGGTGACGGTGGCCCCCCAGGCGCTCTGGGTGCTCGGCGTGACGGCGGTGGTGGCGCTCGGGCTCCACGGCTTCTTCAACCACACGCTGACGGGGAAGGCGATGAAGGCGATCGCGGTCAACCGGCGCGCGGCGGCGTGGATGGGGATCCCGGTCGAGCGCATGGTGGCGCTCTCGTTCGCTCGCGGGCGTCGTGGTCACGCCCCTCATCACGACCCAGTTCAACATCGGACTGCCGTTCACGCTGAAGGGCTTTGCCGCCGCCGTCATCGGCGGGCTCGGCAACATCGGGGGCGCCATCGTCGGCGGGCTGCTCCTCGGCGTCCTGGAGGCGCTGAGCACGGCGTTCGTCTCGTCGATGTACGGCGACGCGGTGACCTACGGGATCCTGCTCGTGATTCTCCTCGTCCGGCCGTCGGGCCTCTTCCGCCCGCTGGTCGAGCTCACGCAGGAAGAGATATGAGGGCCGGGCGCGGGACGGCGCTCCCGCTCGCGGCCCTCGCGGTCGGGGTCGCGGCGCTGCCGCTCCTCGGCAGCGTCTTCGCCGACACCGTGATGGCGCTCGCCGGACTCTACGCCATCGTCGCCGTCGGGCTGAACCTCCTCTTCGGCTACGCAGGGAAGATCTCGTTCGGCCACAACGCGTTCATGGCGATGGGCGCCTACGCCTCCGGCATCCTGACGACCGGCGCGGGCCTGCCCCCCCTCGGGGCGCTGGTGGCGGGGGCCGCCGGCACCGGCGCCGTGGCCTTCCTCCTCGGCGCGCCGATCCTGCGCCTCCGCGGCCACTACCTCGCCATGGCCACGCTCGCCCTCGGCGAGATCACCATCATCGTCTCCCCCCGCTGGCCCGAGGCGACGGGCGGGCTGACCGGGATCCCCGGCGTGCCGGACTTCCGGGTCCTCGGCGTCGCCTTCGACACGAAGACGAAGCTCTACTACCTGATCTGGGCGGTCGCCCTCGGGGGCCTCGGCCTCTCGTTCCGGGTGATCGACTCGCGCTTCGGCCGCGCGCTCCGCGCCCTCGGCGCCCACGAGGCGGCGGCGGAGGCGCTGGGGGTGCCGGTCGTCCGCTACCGGGTCCAGGTCTTCGTGCTGAGCGCGGTGTATGCGGCGGTGGCCGGCGGGCTCTACGCGCACTTCCTGAACTACGTGAACGGGACCTTCTTCGACCTGCCGGTGATGGTCGAGCTGATGGCGATGCTCGTGGTCGGCGGGATCGGCGCCCGCTGGGGGCCGATCGTGGGGGCGGTCCCGCTTATGTGGGTCTCGCAGAGCCTCGGCCGCTACGCCGACTATAGCCTCCTGATCTTCGGCGCGCTCTACGGGGTGGCGCTCCTGTTCCTGCCCCGCGGTCTCTGCGGCGAGCTCGTGGCGTGGGCGGCCGGGCGGCGGGGGCGGAGCTGACCTCCGCCCCCGTCACCCGACCCCGCCCGGGGGCTACTGGAGCTCGAAGACGAAGAGGGCGCCGCCCTCCGGGCTCGCGGCGAAGACCTTCTCGCCGATCCAGCCGAGGAACGACGGCGGCGTCTTGAGCCGGCCGGAGACGACGGCGACGTACTGGGTGCCGTCGACCTCGTAGGTGGCCGGCCCGGCCGTGATGCCCGAGCCCGTGTTGAACTGCCAGAGGACTTTTCCGGTCCACGCGTCGAGCGCCTTGAAGATCCCGAAGACGTTACCGTGGAAGACGAGGCCGCCCGCCGTGGACAGGGCGCCGCCCATGAACGGCAGCTCCTCCTTGCTGCCCCAGACCTTCTGCTGCTTGATGGGGTCCCAGGCGACCAGCTCGCTCATGTAGTCGCCGGGGCCGGCCTTGGCGAGGTCGAACTCGGAGGCGAGGAAGAAGGTGCCGGGCTTGTAGTCCTGGGGGCGGTTGACGATGTCCATGCAGAGGTTGAACGTCGGGATGTAGACGAACCCCGTCTGCGGGCTGTAGGACATCGGCTCCCAGTTCTTCCCGCCGAAGAGGTTCGGGCACACGTCCCGGGCCCAGATGTCCTGCCGCGGCCGCTTCTCCGCGACCTCGATCGGTCGGCCGGTGGCGCGGTCGATCCCCTTGGCCCAGTTGACGAGGACGAAGGGGTGGGCCGAGACGAGCTGGCCGGTCTTCCGGTTCAGCACGTAGAAGAAGCCGTTCCGGTCGGCCTTCAGCGCGAGCGGCGTCTTCTGGCCGTCGACCGGCGCGTCCACCAGCACGAGCTCGTTGACGCCGTCGTAGTCCCAGACGTCGTACGGCGTCGTCTGGTAGTGCCAGACGATCTTGCCGGTGTCGGCGTCGAGGCGCGCCACGAAGAGCTTGCCGTGCGCGTAGGCGACGCCCCGGTTGTCGAGGCCGCAGCAGGTGGTCTGCTGGACGTCGGGCGGGATCTCGGGCGCGTACTTCCAGCGGATGGCGCCCGTCTTGGCGTTCACGGCGTAGACGTAGCGCGGGCCCGCCGAGGTCGTCACGTAGAGGGTGTCGCCGACGACGACGGGCGTCGATTCCTGCGCCTCGAGCGTGCCGAACTGGAGGACCCAGGCGACCTTGAGCCGGTTCACGGTGCTCGCGTTGATCCGGCGGAGCGGGCTGTAGCGGGTGTTGGCGCTGTCCCCGCCGTACGCCGGCCAGCCGGCCGACTGGGCCGCGGCGGGGCCGG
>WNFJ01690253.1_pt1 | contig 15375 bp, 14 predicted proteins | sample 5400461 | NCBI WGS metagenome assembly WNFJ01 (sample SAMN13153349, study PRJNA577476) | soil metagenome | isolation source: 115 cm saprolite on Douglas fir-dominated hillslope | place: USA:California | collected 2013-09-17 | reverse complement strand
GACAAATCAGACGCGCACGCTAGGGAACTTTGCGTTGGGGCCTTTTCCGGGGGCGACCGACCACGCTTTCGATGCATTGGCGGATTCCGCCGATAAGTCAAAGTTTGAGCTTCGGCTTCTAGCAAGTCGGAAGCATGGACGTGGCAGATGGACCTGGCGGATGTGGCAGCGCACCGATAAGGCAGTTGTCAACAAATCGCCCAAAAGAGTCGAAGCCTCGACGTCCATTGGCGTTTGGCACTCCCGCCAATTTACGCTCCTGCTTCTTCGTATTGGCCAAGCGATTGATAATACACGACATACATCGTGTACGAGGGGATCGACCCGATGGAATCACTTATGCTATATCGAAGTCATGCGGAACTTCATCGAAGTCGATGAGGAATATGGATTGAGTGCGGAACAGACAGGCAGCTGCGACGTGAGCACCTCTGGTTTCGGTCGTCCAAGTCGCATGTAGGCGCACGCTATCTAAACCGAGGCCGGGAGCAACTTTGTCTTGGAGTTTTGACGATGAAAGATTATTTCCTGCTGGCTGCTTTGCTTCTCCTTCAGGCTTCATCTGTCGTTGCGGCGGGCGATTCCGCGCCGCTTCCAACCGCAGAGGAAATTGTGATCCGGTTGGGCTCTCATGATCTCCAGCGGCAGGTGTCCGTGGATGGATACGCCGGAATGCGGCGGTACGTTCTCGAGAACCGTCATTTCAATAAACGCGCTGAAATGATCGTGCAGGTGCAAGGTGATCGGGACGGCACGAAGCATTTTGAAGTAGTGTCCGAAGACGGATGGAAAGCAGCGCACAAACACGTTTTGCGGAAAATGCTCGAATCGGAAAGTGAAACGTCGCGTCCCGAGAATCGAGCAAAGACCCGACTCAATACCGAGAATTATGAATTTGAAGTCATCGGGACCGAAACGGTGGCCGATCGCGCGGCCTACGTTCTCGAAGTTACTCCCAAACGCAAAGAGAAGTACCTGTTCCGAGGGCGTATCTGGGTAGACGCGGAGGACTACGCGCTGGTCCGCGCGGAAGGCAACCCTGCCAAGAACCCGTCGTTCTGGACGAAAAGCACGCATTTCGTGCAGAGGTACCAGAAGAGCGGCCCGCTCTGGTTTCCACTCTCCACACAAAGCGAGACGGAAGCCCGAATCTTTGGCACCACGAACGTGAGCATCGAGTATTTCAACTACGCGCCCATAACTTCGCATCCTCCCGACAACTTCGTGATGTCCGCGAAGGAAATGCCCGAGCCATAGAGCGCGTGAGTCGGTGTCTGGTTCTCGCCGCGGGTAACGGGAGCTGAATGGGATCCGTGCCCTGTTGGCTTCTTAGTTCTGGAGACGCTCGTTTCTCTTCAGCATGTGGCGAATACGCTCCCGGGTCTTGTGGTGCCCAAGCAAAAACAAAAATGATTCCCGTTCCAGGTCGAGCAGATGCTGCTCGGTGGTCGTGCCGGCCGCCTGTTCCCCTCCGCACAGCACTCGAGCAATGTGCCGGGCGATCAAAGCGTCGTGCTCTGTAAATGTCCCGTTTGAACGCAGTATCTCGATCGCATTCTGGAAGTAGTCCATTCCCGCCCACCCCAATATGCGAATCGCGGTCTTGGGGATTTGGTTCTTGTGCTGGACACCGATAAGCCCCAGTGCTATTTGCTTTGCACTCGTCAGACGAGCGCTTTCGTCGGCGCAAATACTGTCCGCCGGTGACAGAAACTTGCGGAGCGCATCCTCTCCAGAAACCGATACGGTGCCACTCATCATCAGGTCGAATGCATTCTTCAGGAATGGCATTGGATCTGCTGCTCCCGCACCGGAACAGTCCGCTAGTGCACGAAGGGTGAGTTCTTTCGTTCCGCCTCCCGCCGGAATTAGTCCAATGCGTGCCTCGACCAGGCCCATGCGAGCCCCGGCCGAGACCCGCACATGAGCGGAATGCAGGCAGATCTCGCACCCGCCTCCGAGCGCGTAGCCAGCAGGGGCGGCGACCACAGGTAGCGACCCGCACTTAAGGCAAAGGTTAGCGTTCTGCAGGCGTTGCGTGAACCTTTCCGCGTCTCTCCAGTTACCTTCTGTCGAATCTGCGAGTAGCTGCTCGAGGTTTGCACCTGCGCTGAAGTGCTCGGCGAGATTTCCGATGACCAGAGCTCCGAAGTATCCGGCTCCTTCTTGAACCGCGATTTCCAGCATTTCGGCAATCTCGTCGTTAATGGCATTCGCTTTGGTATGAAACTCCACAAGTCCAATCCCGTCGCCGATATCGATCAGACTGGCCGAAGCGTTCTTTCGAATCACCCTCGAGGACTCTTTAAGCAAACGCCGATCGAAGGTGCGAGCCGCTTCTGGCACCGAGCTGCTCGTTGCCGACATCTGGGATGCCGGCTTCTTGACCCTTCGGCGCAGGCTTTCAGCCTCCCTCTTTCCAGCTAGTTCAGGGTGCGGCTCGTCGAGTGGGTCGCGAGTCTTTAGCTCAAGAGGTGCAGGCAAAAGAGAATCAAAGCCGGCTGCCACGCCGTTGCAGGTGCATCTTGCAAGCCAATCCGTTCATCTTTAACTAGTCGGGTATCTTGTTGCGACTGAGGTATTTGAGCATCGAGTTCAGGGTGAATTCTCTGAAAGGAACGAAATCCCGTCATCGTTTTGACGTTCTCGTCAATTCCCTGTCGCAAAATCCCGGCTCAATTTCGCCCGCGGCCTGAGGACAACTGGCAAGACTGACCTCTAGGACCGCAGCGTGACCCGACTGCCCTCGTGGGGAAAGCAAGTTCGCCATTCCTTTAGAATATGGATCACACGTTTCCGATACCCGGCTCCCTATCCCGAACTAGAGCGTCCAAGCATTGTTTTTCGGCATCGCAATGATAGAGGAGCAGGGCAGTCCGAATCTTTCAGTCGTATCTAGGCAAGCGATAGGAGCGAGGAAGTGAAGCCAATCAGAGTAGTCGTTATCGGTGGAGGATTCGCCGCCGTACAGTTCGCAAAGACTCTTCGCAGCAAGCTACGCGCGTCCGAGTGCGACATTCTTCTCTTCAATCGCGAAAACCACATGGTCTTTCATCCTCTGCTCGCGGACGTAGCCGGAGCTTCCATCAACGCGGACGCAGCCGCCGCCCCACTGCGCCAAATGCTGCCTGGCGTCGAGTGCCGCACCGAACGCGTGCAAAGGATAGACCTGGCCTCTTCAGAAATCGAATTAGACGATGGCAATGGCGCGCTGACACGCTTGCACTACGACCACGTCGTGATTGCCTGCGGCGCCGAAAGCAATCTCGGAATCATCCCCGGGATGACCGAGCACGCCTTCGCCTTCAAGGTCATGCGCGACGCCATCCTTCTTCGCCAGCACATCGTCCGTCAAATGGAATCTGCCGAAGCCACCACGGATCCCGATCTCCGCCGTTGGCATCTCCGCTTCATCATCGTGGGAGCGGGCTTCAGCGGCGTAGAAGTTGCCGGCGAAATCAATGAACTGGTCCGCAGCAGCACCCGCTTTTACCGGAATTTCCGCAAGGAAGATGTTGTTGTGAGTCTGGTCCATTCCCAGGACCAGATCCTGCCCGAAGTAGCGCCCAGGCTCCGCGAATTCGCCAGGAAAAGGATGGAGAAAGCGGGCATCACCATGCTGCTGAATACGCGCGCGGTTGCCGCAACGCATGAAGGAGTCGAGCTCAACGACGGACGCATGCTGACAGGAGCCACGGTCGTCTGCACGATCGGCACCGCCACCTCTCCCATTGTTCAAGCTCTCGACGTCCCCAAAGAGCGCGGACGTATTCGCACCACGCCCGAAATGCGAATCGAAGGACAGACCAACGCATGGGCCATCGGCGATTGCGCGTACATCATCAACGCGTTCGATAACAAACCAGCAGCACCCACAGGTCAGTTCGCGGAGCGCCAAGGCCGACAAGCCGCCCTCAACGTCGTCCGCATTCTGCAAGCCAAGCCCACGCAACCCTTCCGGTTCAAAGCCCTCGGCCAACTCTGTTCCATCGGCGGCTACGAAGCCGTAGCGGAAATGCTCGGCGTGCACGTCTCCGGTTTTCTCGCCTGGCTGATGTGGCGTGGTGTTTACCTCTTCAAGCTTCCGACGTGGTCGCGCAGAATTAAGGTTGCGCTTGACTGGTCGTGGGACGTGCTCTTCCCCCGCGATCTCAGCTTCCTCAATACCGATACCGCGCAACAAGTCACGCACGCGTATTATCGCCCCGGCGATTTCATTCACCGCCAAGGCGAAGTAGCGCGCACATTCAGCATCATCGAGGAAGGCCAGGTGGAAGTCCTGCAGAAGGACCCACAAACTTCAGAGACAAAAGTTGTCGCCCTCTTGAGTAAAGGTGATTTCTTCGGCGAAGGCGCCCTGTTGGGAAGCCGGCCGCATGAAACGAGCATCCGCGCTCGCTCTGTCGTGCGTCTCCAGCAAATCGGCAGTGCCCTCTTCTCCCAGCTTGCCAGTTCCTTCCCACCGATGCGCGACCTAATCGCAAAAGCCGTCACTCGCCGCTCCGGCGACTTTTGGCGCCGTTTGCCGTTAAGCAAGGCCATGCTCGAGGGCGAGTCGCTGGCGTCTCTCCTCGATCCGCTTCCCCCCCAGCTCCTCAGCAAGGAAACTACGTTTGCAGACGCAATAAAAGCACTCAATGCAAATGCCGCCGGCCAGCTGCTAATTCTCGACGAAAAGCAGTGCTTGTGGGGAACGCTGGACCGCCAGGACCTATATCAAATTATCGCGCACATCGCCGTCACTTCGGCGGAAACGCGCGGCGATATCACCCGTCTCAAGCTAAGCGACCTTCTGCCCGCTAATCCATTGTATGCAGCTCTTGAGGATTCCGCCCTCGTGGCATCAGCCACCATGCTCGATCGCGGCATCACCTGGTTGCCCGTCGTCAAAAGCAAAGACGATCTTCGGCCCGTAGGCTATCTGCGCGGAGAACGGATCAGCAAACGCATGATGGAGAAAATGGCGCTGCTGCAAGCGGATCGTGCGCGAGTTGCAAGTTGAAAATCGCGAATTGAATTGCTCTCGCAAATCCGCGAGTCTCGCGGTCTGCAATTTCGCATTGAGGTAGACGGCGGCGTACATCACGACACGGTAGCCAGCATCGTGCGCGCCGGCACTCAGATCCTTGTCGCAGGCAGCGCCATATTCGAAAACGGGAATCTCGGGGAATCTCGGGGACAAATCTTCGGATCTTCGGGGACAGACGGGACGTTTTCTGGTATTTTGTCGGCCTTTGAAACGCTACCCTTATCGGCTCGCAATACTTAACCGAATGATTCACTGGAAAACGTTCCGTCTGTCCCCCCTGTCGTCCCCCCTGTCCGCACTGAATATAGCTCACACGTTTCCGCTATACCCAGAATTCCCAGTTCCCTATCCTGAACTAGAGCGTCCAGTGGTTGTTTTTCGGCATCGCAATATGAACTAGAGCGTCCAGTGGTTGTTTTTCGGCATCGCAATAATAGAGGAGCCCGGGAAGTCCGAATCTTTCAGGCGTATCCAGGCAAGCAATAGGAGCAAGGAAGTGAAGCCAATCAGGGTAGTCGTTATCGGTGGAGGATTTGCCGCCGTACAGTTCGCAAAGACGCTTCGTAGCAAACTACGCGCGTCCGAGTGCGAAATTCTTCTCTTCAATCGCAAAAGCCGTCACTCGCCGCTCCGGCGATTTTTGGCGCCGTTTGCCGTTAAGCAAGGCCATGCTAGAGGGCGAGTCGCTAGCGTCTCTCCTCGATCCGCTTCCCCCCAGCTCCTCAGCAAGGAAACTGCGTTTGCAGACGCAATAAAAGTACTCAATGCGAATGCCGCCGGCCAGCTCCTGATCCTCGACGAAAGGCAGTGCTTGTGGGGAACTCTGGACCGCCAGGACCCATATCAATCACAACTGAATTACACGCAGGCGAACGATGAGATCATTCACGCCATGGGCCGGACACTCGAATAGATGAGTCCTAACGGGAATTTGCGATTCCTACAAATATAAATAACGTGACATATATATTAAAACAAAGAGGCCGAACTTCTCCCAGACTATTTCCATTTCCCTTGCTCAGTGAGAGCTACGCCCGATCAACTCGATCTGCGGTAGGCCGACACACGCTCCCATTAAGGCCAGTAATGACTCGCAAGCGGATCCGATTTCCGAACGTCACGGGAACTGAATCATGAGGAACAGTAAGGACGTGGGCCGACTCGCCGGTCTGACAGGCACAGCACTCGCAGGGGTGATCTTCTTCTTCATCATTATGGGTGTGTTCGGCCAGCGATTCGCCATTGCCGGGCTGCTGGTATTTGTACTCGGTGCTGTTGTTATCTGTCGCGCATTTCCGGCCGACGGCGCGGAACTATGAGACTCGATCCTTCCATTCTCGCCAGAATTCAGTTTGCCTTTACGGTAAGCTTTCACATCATTTTTCCGACGATGTCAATTGGTCTGGCTGCTTTTCTAGCAGTGGTCGAAGCGCTTTGGCTGAAAACTAAAGATCCCTTATACCTCCAAATCTACAGGTTTTGGCTCAGCATTTTTGCCATGGGCTTCGGGATCGGAGTCGTCACCGGAATCGTGCTGTCGTTCGAGTTTGGTCTCGGGTTCGCTCGCTTCGCGGAGATGGCCGGGCCAGCCATTGGGCCCATGATCGCACTCGAGGTGTTGACGGCATTTTTCCTGGAGGCAGGTTTCCTAGGCATTATGCTCTTTGGTCTCCACCGCGTCGGTCCTGAGCTGCACTTTTTTGCTAGCTGCATGGTAGCGGCCGGTACGGTCATATCGGCCTCATGGATTCTTTCGGCAAATAGCTGGATGCAGACGCCAGCCGGCGTGGCAATTCATGATGGCCATTTGACCGTTGTGAGCTGGCGTCACGTGGTGGTGAACCCGTCCTGGCCGTATCGACTGCCCCACATGGTGACCGCAGCCTACTTGACGGCGTCATTTATGGTTGCAGGAGTAGGTGCTTGGTACCTCCTGCGCGGCAAGCATCAACACTTTGCCCGCAGGACCGTCGCTTTGGGAACCGCATTTGTCAGTGTGTTAATAGCCGGGCAGGTTTTCATCGGAGACATTGTTTACGGGACCATGCTCAAGTACCAACCGTCGAAGATGCAGGCTGCTGAAGGCTTCTGGGAAAAGAACTCGCAGTCGCCGGCGCCGTACTACTGGATCATAATACCCGACCAAAACAATCAACGAAATCGCTTCGCTTTGGGAATACCTTACCTTGGAAGCATCTGGCTGACCCACAGTCTCGACGGGCGTGTCGAAGGCCTTAAAAATACGCCGCGCGATAGCCAACCGATTATGGGTATGGTCTTTTATGCCTTTCGAATCATGTATGGATTGGCGATCGTCATGTTCGCAGTCGGAGTTGCTTCGCTGTGGTTGAGACTCCGCGGGAGACTCTTCAGTTCTCGTTGGTTTCTTTGGATGCTGGTTTTTATGACGCCGTCCGGGATTATCGCGACATTGGCCGGCTGGTACGTCGCGGAGACTGGACGGCAGCCATGGGTCATCTACGGCATCCTGAGAACCGTCGACGCCATGTCTCCTGTTCCCGCTCAAGCGCTCCTGTCAAGCCTGATCGCATTCGTTTGCGTTTACGCCGTCTTCATCATCGTCTTCCTCACTTTCACATTTCGCATTATCCGGCGTGGGCCTGCTGAAGCTCCGCCACATGCCGAAGCTTCGGGTTCTCTCAAGAACGCGTTCCGTCCGCATGTGCTGGACAGCCCGGCACGAGTGGTGAAAAGGGGTTGACTGAAATGGATCTTCCATTGCTCTCGGCTTCTTTCCTAACATTCGCGCTTACCCTTTACGTGATCCTGGACGGATTTGATCTGGGGGTAGGAATATTGCTGCTACTCCAACCGGCAATGCCGTCGCGCGATCATATGGTGGATTCGATTACTCCTACATGGGATGGGAATGAGACCTGGATCATCATGGCAGGCGTAACAGTGCTTGCAGCGTTTCCAGTTGCGTATGCGATTTTGTTACCGGCGTTGTACCTTCCAGTTATTTTCATGTTGCTCGCGCTGGGCTTTCGTGGTGTCTCGTTTGAGTTCCGCGTGCAGACGAAGCGGCATCGTCGTAAATGCGACATTGCGTTTGCGGCTGGCTCGATAGTCGCTGCGTTCATGCAGGGGCTCATCCTGGGAGGCCTTATGCAAGGAGTCAGAGTCCAGAATCTGCATTTCGCAGGAAGCGTTCTAGATATTTTTCGGCCTCTTCCCGTAATCAGCGGCATCACTCTCGTAGTTGGCTACGTCGTGCTTGGAGGAGGATGGCTCAAACTGAAATCAAATTTGTCGGTGCAACAATTTGCGAGTCGCTGCCTCCGTGTTTCTACGCCCCTCTTCGCTGTTCTGTTTGGCATAGTTTGCATTTATGCGGTCAACATCCAGCCAAGCATTCGCTCGGAGTGGATGTCCCATCGGATCGCTCTTCCTTGTCTTGTTGGTTTGTTTGCTGTTTTGGCAGGAACGCTAACGGCGCTCGCAAAGAAAAGTAGGCCCACAATGCCGTTCTTCCTCGGTCTACTGCTCTTCGTCGTGGGTATCTCGGGGATGGTTTGATTGTCTTCCCCAACATCGTACCGTTCAGTCTGTCACTGTGGGATGCCGCATCATCGTCGACGAGCCAAAAATTCGTGCTGATCGGCGCCGCTTTGGTGACGCCGGTGGTGCTCGTGTACTCCGGTTTTGCTTATTGGATTTTCCGCGGCAGGACGCCTGAGAACGGATGGGGCGAATGACGATTCGGCAGCGCCAAATTCTGTGGTTCCTCGCAATCTACGGCTTGTCTGTGGGTACTTTTGCTGTTCTGGCGCTGCTCATGCGCATGTTATTGCGGTGGACAACTTGAGGGTTTGCAGTGCCCAAAACGTTTCATGGGACCTTCTGTAAAACATGAGCCTCTGCGATTCCTACCAACCGCACTATACCCCAAACGTGGTCTGGTGGTTCAAGGCATCCGTAACAGACGTGCGGTTGCTGTGCGTGTCATACCCGTACGTCGTGACATTGTTCTGCGCGTCCTTGATCGTGGCGATTAAGCCCGCAGGTGTGACTGGACAGAAGCATCCTGGGTAAGGTGTTGCGAGCCAGATGATCGCGGCGGATCTATTCCGGGCATTCAGGCTGTGGCAGTGACTCTTGCGTCGACGGTTTTCATGAAATCCAGAATCATGTGAACGACCGCCTCGTCACCGATCGCGGTATTGATCATGGTGTGGTAAATGGCGCGGTCAGGCCATTCGACGCGGAAATACTTCTGGATGAAATCGGCGCGCTCGCGGTCAACGGTATCCGCGAGCTGCTCGGCTTCCTTTTCACTCTTGCCGCGAGCCAAGAGGCGCCGCACTTTATTTTCTCTCGGAGCGTAAAGAAACACACGCAGTGTGTCGGGGCGGTTCCTCAGAAAATGCTGCGACCCTCTTCCAACGATGACAGAGTTTCCGGCATTAGCGGCGTGCTGGACGACTCGTTCTGTAATCTTCAAAATAGTTTCGCTGTCGACCACGTTGAGCTTGTGCGCGTTGAGGCTGCCTTCATAACTTCCGCGCAAAAAGGATTTAAAGAGCCGGTAGTAGAGCGGATCCGTCCGTTCCTCTCGAACCTCGACGACGGCCTTGGGGCAATTCGCAAGCCGGGCGATCTCCTCGGTCAGCAACTGATCCCAAAGCTTCCAGCCCAGTTGCGTCGCAAGCGACCGAGCGATTTCGCCTCCGCCGCTTCCATATTCCCGTTCGATTGTGACGATTTTAATCATGTAGATCCCTACGCCCGCAATTCGCTGCACGCCTTCCTAATGCATATCATTCCACTTCCCCTACTCGATCGCCACTCTCCCGCCGCCACCGGGATCATTCTTCTTCAAAACAATAGTGAGGCAGAACATGATCGCTGCTCCAACGCAAAGGACCATGAAGGTGTCGATGTATGCCAAACTCCCCGCCTGGTTCTGCAGGTTTCGGTAAATCTGGGCATAAGCCCGGTTGTGCGCCTCAACTGTGCCCAAGCCCGCGTGAGCAAAGCGCTCGGTAAGGCCATTAACCGTATTTTGGAAATTTGGATTGTCGGGCCTGGCGTGCTCGACCAGCCTTGCCTGATGGAATTGCGAACGACGTGCAATCAGCGTAGTGACGATCGACGTTCCCACGCTGCTTCCCATATTGCGCATGAAATTTACGATTCCCGCCACCGCGTTGTTCTTCTCCGGCGCAATTCCGATATAAGCCACAAGCGAGATCGGCACAAACAGGAACCCCAAGCCTATAACCTGGGAGATGCGTAGCCACGCCGCCGCCCTGAAGCTAATCTGCAAGTCGATCCGTTTGGTGGAATAAAACATGGCGATGGACAAAGCAAGCCAGCCGAACGCGATCAGGTAGCGAGCCTGAATCTTAGTGGTTAGTTGGCCCATGATGGGCATCTCAAACAGCAGAACAAGACCTCCAGCGGAAAGCGCAAGCCCTGCCAGTTGGGACGTGTATCCCAAGAGCGTCTGCAGGAACTGCGGCATCAGGACCAGGCTGCTGAACAACAAGATTCCCAGGGTGAACATCATCAAATTCGAAGTGGCGAAGTTAAAACTCTTGAACATGCGGACGTCAATGATCGGAGCCTTTTGAAACCACTCCCAGATAACCAGCGAGATCAGGCATACAGTCGCGGTAACGACTAAGGTCGTAATAAAGCGCGAACCAAACCAATCATCTTCCTGGCCCTTGTCGAGCAGCACCTGCAGCGCCCCGATACCCAGGGCCAGAAGAGCGATGCCAATGTAGTCCAACTTAACCCCAGCCGCTTTGATCCGGCTCAAATAGGGCGGATCTTCGACAAAGCGCCGCACCAGAAACCATGTGGCCACGCCGACCGGGAGATTGATGAAAAAAATCCATCGCCAGGAGTAGTTAAAGGTGATCCATCCGCCCAGGGTTGGTCCGATCGTGGGTGCCATGATGGCCGTGATGCCGTAGAGCGCAAACGCCAAGCCTCGCTGTTGCGGCGGAAAGGTGTCTGCGAGAATGGCTTGAGCCATCGGCTGCAGACCGCCACCACCCGTGCCTTGCAGCACGCGAAAGAGAAGAAGAAGCCCGAGACTCGGCGCCAAACCACAAAGCAAAGAACTAACAGTAAAAATCCCCAAACAGCCCATGAAAAAACGCTTCCGCCCCAACGCGCCTGCGATCCATCCGCTGATTGGCAGGATGATGGCATTCGAGACCAGATAAGACGTCAACACCCACGTACTCTGGTCATTGCTCGCCCCCAGATTCCCGGCCATGTACGGCAGGGCCACGTTGGCGATGCTGGTGTCGAGGACCTCCATGAAAGCTGCCAGCGCCACGACAACAGCAATCAGCCAAGGATTGTATTTGGGACGCCAAACGTCCTGGTCGATCGTGAGAGCAGCGGAACTCATTGAAGGTATACGTCCGGCACGACGTTCATGCCGGGCCGAAGTTGACGATCGCGATTCTCGCCCGGCTCGAGAACTATCTTTACCGGAACTCGTTGCACAATTTTGACGTAGTTGCCGGTGGCATTTTCCGGCGGAAGCAAACTGAAGAGAGGGCCCGTCGCCCCCGCGATGCTGTCTACTTGGCCCTTTAAGGTCCGGCCGTTCGAATCCACGTGGATCTTGGCTTTCTGTCCGACGCGCATGTACTTGAGCTGCGTCTCTTTGAAATTGGCGGTGACCCACACTTCATCGAGAGGCACCACGGTCAGGAGTTGCTGCCCGGGTTGAACGTTTAACCCGACGACAACCGTTTTATTCACTTCCCCTGTGACCGGCGCAATGATTTTGGTGTACTGGAGGTTCAGCAGGGCTTGCTCAAGGAGCGCGCGCCTCTGCTCCATATCCGCGATCGCGGCGCGCACGCGAGCCCGGGTGGACGACACCTGCTGCGGCCCGGTTCCCGCGGATTCGTGGTTCGCTACCGCTTGCTCGAGGCGGCTGCGGGCCTGTTGCACGAATTGCTGCGCGGCGGACTCATTGGCGCGGGCTGCCGCTACCGCCGCGGTGCTGGATCTGGCCGCGGCCAATGCCTGATCGTAAACCTGTTCGGCTACTTCTCGCTTTTCCACCAGCAGCTTATAGCGGTGGAGATCGTCTTGGGCCCTCACATCGTTGGCCTCCGCCTGTTCCAGTTGAGCGTGGGCGGCAATGAGCTGCTTTTCCGCCGCAGCCACTCCAGCGGTGGCGTTTTCGATGTCCGACGCCGTGGCCGTCAACTGGCTGGAGGTGCTCACTGAAGTAATCGGCACCGTGATATTCAGCGATTGAGCTGTCGCTTCGGCACTGGCCAGATTGGCTCGCGCCTGCGCGACCGCAACCTCATAGTCTTTCGGGTCGATCTCCACCAGGACGGTGCCCTGCTGCACCCACTGGTTGTCGTCCACGTTGACCTTCACCACATAGCCGGAAATACGCGCGCTAACCGGATACAAGTGAACGTCCGCCTGGGCGTCGTCGGTTGATTCATAGCTGCTGAAGTAGCGCCACAAGAGCACGCCGACGACGAGCACCACCAAAACGCCGATCAGAATCAGGATGTTTCTGCGGCGCTTCGAACTCCGGCGCGGCGGACGCGCATACGTTGTCTCCGTCAAGGGCGACGCCTCAATCGGGGATTCTTTGCCTGCATCAGACCCCGAACGGGGTGGGTTCTCGTCCGCCATGTCATTTTCCTTTGAAATATTCCTTGACGCCCTCTTCCGCGACACCTAGAGCGCGAGCCAGGGAAATCTTTGCAAAATTGTAGCTGTAGAGACTCGAGATGTACTGTTCATGGGCGCTGGCTACCGCCTGTTGCGATTGCACCACCTCCACGGTATCGGTAACTCCCGCGCTGAAACGATCGCGCGACTGGGTCAGGGCCTGCTCCGACAAATCAATGTTGCTGCGTGCTACGTCGACTAGATCCGCCGACGACTGCAGGTTCAGCAGCGCGGTGCGAACGTCGGAGTCGACCTGTGCGCGCAGATTGTCCAGGCGCTGGCGGCTCTGCTCCAGCCTTGCATCGGCTACCAAAACGTCACCGTGAACGCTGCCGCCCTGAAAGACTGGAATCGACAGCGTTCCGCGCACGTCGAATACTTGCTTTCCCGTCGAAAGATGTTTCCCTCCCACGCCATAGTCCGCGCTAAAGGAAAGCGACGGGAAATAGCCCGCCACCGCAGCCTTTCGGGAGAATTCCGCTGCGCGGACGTCGGTCATAGCCGCTTGGTAATCCGAACGCGAAGCGTAAGCGCGTTTCAGGGCCTCATCAATGGTGATGCCCTCGAACGGAGCGTAGAGCGACTTGTCCGTGAATTCGAATTCTTGCCCGGGAGCCAAGCCGATCACACGCGCTACGGTCAGCTTTTGGATGGCGAAATTGTTCTTCGCTTGAATCAACTGCTGCTGCCGGGTCTGGAGTTCGACCTTGGCGCGCAGACCGTCGATGGCCGGAGAAGTGCCCGCAGTCACCTGGTCCGTTGCTTGATCGTAGAGCGCTTGTGCCGTCTTGACTTGCGCTTCCGCTGTTTCGATGCGGGCCTCGTCGGCGATGCCCTGTAAATAGGTATAGCCCACGGCGAGCACAACGAGATCGCGCGCATCCTTGTAGCTATATTGTGCGGACTTCAAGCTCTGGCTGGCCGCTCGCGCAGCGTTGATCGACTTCCAGTCAAACAGGGACTGGTCCACATTTACGCGCGCATCAAAATAGGAAAAAAGAATGGACGGCGAGATGTTAAGTCCCGGAATGGTGAGCGAAATGCCCAACTCGTTGAGATTTATCTGCGACACGTCCGCATAAGGCGCCGCGGTTACGTGCGGCAGGAGCGCGCTCAGTTGCTCCCAACGCTGCCCGCGCGCCGAGCGAATGTCGGCACTGGACAGGAGCGCTCCGAGATTTTGCTTTAATCCGCGGTCGATAGCGTCCCGCAGCGAAAGCGGCATAATTCCCGGAACGAGCTTTCCCGGTACGCTGCCCGAGAATGGGCTCACTCCCAGTGTTCCGGGTATGGCTTCGCCCGGCGTGCTCGAACTGGGTATTGTTGTCTCGGTTTGCGCAAGAGCTGTTGCCGCTCCACAAAACAAGACTCCAGCCAGCACGCACGCGCGGCTGGGTCCGTAAGTGAGCCTCAAGGGAGCCTCCTGGCCTCGATTTTTTGCGGCAACATTGCCGAGGGGACAACATACTAGTCCGGGTCGCTCTTGGCAGCAATCTGTATCTCCCCCCAGCGCGGCTCAGTCAAGATCTCTGTCAGACTCGACGGGGGAAAATTTATCTTTTCCCCGATGGCGTGACTTCCCTCTCCCGACAGACGAGCGAGTTGCCTGCTTCAGCAAACACATCCACTACAAATCCACTACTTTCTATGACCCATTAGAAAAAGTCTTTGACACAGGGCAAGGCTCCGTATAAAAGTCGGGGCGTCCCCGCTCGAACTCCGGTTCCAGGAGAAACCAAACCATGCATATGCGAACCTATTTGTGGTACATCGCATTACTCGTCGCGGCAATCGCCGCCGTGGCGCCGGCCGTGGGATTAGCTGCGCCGCCAACAGCTCGGGATTCCGAGTCGGGACCGCCGGACTTCGGTCCGAACGTGATGATCTTCGATCCGCGTATGCCGCAGAGCGAGATCCAGGCAACGGTCAACTCGATAGCAAACCGACAGGTGTCCAACCAATTCGGGACTCAGCGCTATGCCCTGCTGTTCAAGCCCGGCACGTATGGGTCCAGCACTCATCCGCTCAATTTTCAGGTCGGCTACTACACGGCGGTGGCGGGCCTCGGCCTATCCCCGAGCGACGTCGTCATCAACGGGTCCATCTACGTACGCAACCAGTGTTTCGGACCCGGCAACTGCATCGCACTGGTGAATTTCTGGCGATCATTGTCGAACCTGACTATCAACGTGACCACGCCAAACTTCGGCTGCTACAGCGGCGAATTCTGGGCCGTGTCGCAAGCCGCGCCGATGCGCCGAGTCCACGTAAACGGATTCGCCACCCTCATGGATTATTGCACCGGTCCATCGTTCGCCAGCGGCGGTTTCATCGCCGATTCCGAATTCGACGGCAGCACTATCGTCAACGGCTCGCAACAGCAGTGGCTGGTCAGGAATAGCAAGCTCGATGGCTGGACCAACGGTGTCTGGAACCAGGTGTTCTCTGGAGTTGTCGGCGCGCCCGGCCAGTGTTTCCCGGCTCAGAAGTCCTGCGGCGGCAATCCATACACTACGGTCGCGACCAGCCCAGTGACACGAGAGGCGCCCTACCTCTACATCGACGCCAACGGAAACTACAACGTCTTCGTTCCTTCCGTGCAGCTCAACTCCTCGGGTACCACCTGGGCCAGCGGCCCCACTCCAGGGACATCC
>WNFJ01638053.1_pt2 | contig 15375 bp, 13 predicted proteins | sample 5400461 | NCBI WGS metagenome assembly WNFJ01 (sample SAMN13153349, study PRJNA577476) | soil metagenome | isolation source: 115 cm saprolite on Douglas fir-dominated hillslope | place: USA:California | collected 2013-09-17 | reverse complement strand
CTCCCGGATCGGACCGCCGGGCGAAGCACCGCCAGAGCCCCGGTCGGGCCCAGGGGAGAGCGCGGAATTTTCAACGACCTGGACTCAGCAGCGCGCGCCGCCGTGGAATCCTTCGAGCGCTGGAGCGATGTCGCGCTCGAGGGCAGGGGCCGCGCGATCGAAGCGATGCGCGAGGTGACGCGCCGGCACGCCGAAGAGCTTGCTCACCTCGCGGTCGAGGAGACCGGGTTGGGCAATGTGACGGACAAGGTCGTCAAGAATCTCCTTTGCGCGAACAAGACGCCGGGAATCGAGATCCTCAAGCCGCAGGCCTTTACCGGCGACCATGGATTGTCCCTGCTGGAACGGGCTCCGTTCGGCGTGGTCGGTGCGATCACCCCCTCGACCAACCCCACCGAGACGATCGTCAACAATGCGATCGGGATGGTGGCCGCGGGAAACTCGGTCATTTTCAACGTCCACCCGAGCGCGAAGAAGGTCAGCGCCCGTCACATCCAGCTGCTCAACGAGGCGATCGTCTCCACCGGCGGCCCCGCGAGCTTGATCGTCGGACTGGCCGAACCGACGATCGAGTCCGCCCAGGCATTGATGAGGCACAAGGACGTTCGACTGATCGTGGTGACCGGTGGACCGGCTGTGGTGCGCGCGGCGATGAGCTCGGGCAAGCGCGCGATCGCCGCGGGCCCCGGAAATCCGCCGGTGGTGGTCGACGAGACCGCCCACCTCGAACGGGCTGCCCGGGACATCGTGGATGGCGGCTCCCTGGACAACAACATCGTCTGCATCGTCGAGAAAGAGGTTTTCGCTGTCGCCTCGATCGCCGATCGTTTGAAGAGCCTGCTCGCCGAGAACGGCGCGGTGGAGGTGAGCGGCGCCGCGATCAACCGCCTGGAGAAGCTGGTCGTTCAAGAGGGACACCCCGCCCGGGAATGGATCGGCAAGGACGCGGCGAAGATCGCCGAGGCGGCCGGAATTCGCGTGCCCAAGGAAACCCGGTTGCTCTTCGCCGAGGTGGACGCCACGCACTCGTTCGTTCAGCTGGAGCTGTTGATGCCGGTGATCGGCCTGGTTCGCCTCCGCGACGTGGCGGACTGCATTGTCGCCGCCGTCCAGGCGGAGCACGGTTTTGGACACACCGCGGTGATGCACTCCACCAACATCGACCACCTTCACGCGATGGCCAAGGTGATCAACACGTCGATCTTCGTGAAGAACGGCCCCTCCTACGCCGGGCTGGGGATGAGCGGAGAGGGGTACACCTCGTTCACCATCGCTTCGCCCACCGGGGAGGGATTGACCACGGCGCTGACCTTTACGCGGGAACGGCGATGCACGCTCAAAGACCATTTCCGGATCGTCTGAGGCGATGAAGGTCTCCGGCCCGGCGCTCGCGCTGCTGGAAATCGAGTCGATCGCCCGTGGAATGGTGGTGGCCGATGCGCTGGTGAAGCGAGCGCCGGTGGAGCTCGCCCTTGCCGAGCCCGTCTCACCGGGCAAATATCTGTTGCTGTTCAGCGGTGGAGTCGCCGAGACGGAAGAGGCGTTCAAAGCGGGAATCGAGGCAGCCGGTTCGACGCTGCTGGACAAGCTTTTCCTTTCGCGACCGGCGCCTCGCCTCCTCGAGGCCCTCAAGGACAAATTCGATGAGACCTGGGGCGACAGCTTCGCCATCGTGGAGACCCATTCGGCGGCCTCGACGCTGCTCGCGGCCGATTCCGCGCTGAAGCGGGCCGAGGTCTGGGTGCGGCGACTCCACCTCGCGCGCGGGATCGGCGGCAAGGGTTATTTCGTGCTCACCGGCTCGCTGGACATGATCGAGGCGGCGATCGAAGCCTCCGCCGCGGCGATCGAGCCGCAGCTTCTGGTCGCCGCGGAAGTCATCCAGCGACCGCACCGGGACATCAAGGGCTGGGGACTGTAGAGATGAAGTCCAGGAAAGGCCGCCCGCGCGCACCGGCCCGCGCACCAAGGGATGCACCGGTGCTGAACATCATCGGGAAGAAGGTGGCGCTGGGGCCCATTCGCAAGGATCTGCTGGGGCTCTACCAGCGCTGGATCAACGATTTCGAGGTGACCCGTACCCTCGATCTGCCGATGCGGCCCTTCCCCCTCGAGTACGAGGAGGCCTGGTACCAGCGGGTGATTCAATCCGACCGCGACCTGACTTTCACCATCTACGACCGCAAGACTCTCCGGCCAATCGGCAATGCGGGTCTTCACCAGATCGATTACCAGAACCGGACCGCGGACTTCGGAATGGCCATCGGAGAGAAGGACTTCTGGGGACGCGGCTACGGCACGGAGAGCACCGGCCTCATCCTCGACTACGGATTCAAAACCCTCGGGTTGCACAACATCATGCTCCAGGTCTTCTCGAGCAACTCGGCGGCGATTCGGGCCTACGAGAAAGCCGGGTTCCGCCGGATGGGCGAGCGACGGGAGGGGCACCGCGCGAACGGAGAGATCTGGAACATCCTGTTCATGGATTGCCTGTTCAGCGATCGCGAGCTCGCCGCCGACGGCCAACACAGTCAATCCCGGCGGGGGTGATCCCATTGGATTCCGATGATCGCCTTGGTGACCCAGCGCTCGCCGGCGCCCAGCCCGTAGCCAACCCCGACGTTCAAATCCACCAGGGATGAGGCCCAGTCGAGCGCGCCGAAGAGCAGGTGCGTCTGAGCGGAGGCGGGGAGAAACCGGTCGATCGGTCCGTAGCCGGCGTAATACTCCGCGCCCAGCGCCAGCCCGGGAACGACATCAAAGCTCGCTTTCGTCGCCGGTTGAAATTGGGGATGACCGGCCAGCCCACCTGCGAGGTCAATCGAGAGGATCGGATTGATCGACGCGTAGAAGGCGCCGATTCGCACATCGAGGATCGGCCGCAGCTCGCTGCCCCAGCGGTTCGGTTCATACGCCCGCGGGATCATCGACACCTCCGCATTGAGCGCCACCCCAACGACCTTCCAGAACAGGTGAGGGATCCTCGCCTTGAACCTCAGCTTCACTCCCGCGAAGTCGAAGGTTCCCTCGGGGCGCAAGACGGTCTGGAAATATCCACCCACCTCGCACCAGTCGGTGAGGCCCATCTGAGGTTCGAGCGTGTAGTGAGCGACATGGTTGGTCGGGAGCTCTCCCTCTTCAGAAGCCTGCCGCGTTCCGGTGCCGTCGTAGTTCAAGTGGAGCTCGACCCTCGGCACCAGGGGCGGATCGGTCTGGGAGTCGTAAACCTGAATCTCGAACTTGTCCTGCGCCGAAGCGGCCAGAGACAGAACGACGACGATCAAGGCGAGGGGCGCGCGAACGTGGGCCGTCACGATGGGTCTTTCGCGGCTTGGTCCGGAAAGACCGACGACCGCTGGCCTCCTCTACCAGAATCGCCCGCTTCTCAGGTCGAAAAGATCGGCGATCGCTGTGAGACACACCTACGGAAAATCAGTGGCGCTCACCGTCTCCATCTCGATCGCTGTGGTAGCTCCCGACGCCGGTATAAGTGATCCAGGTGCTCAAGAGGCCGCGCTGCCCAACGCCCGGAACGGACCAATCGCAGACGCCCAGAGGGAAGGTCTGCTGTAGCCGGTCCAACTCCTCTGGAGTGAAAGAAACCCGGTAGTCGCCCACGTCGATCGGCCGCACTTGGCATTTGACGATGTTGTTGCTGAGCGGAATGCCGGCGACGTAGCGCGGAAAGGTGAACCCGGGATAGGCGTCGTTGCACTGCGAAGTGCCGGGGCCGCCGAGGAACTGGGGCTCGGCGAGGAAGGCGAACGGCGGATCGCTGCCCATCCAGCAGCCGTCAACGAGGCTCTCCGGTTTGTTTCGCACCACCCTGACCGGGAGCGGGTCACCGGACTCGTCCGCCTGGATGTTGGCGAGCCATCTGTCCATGATCCCGAATGCCTGATTCGAAACGTAACTCGACCTTGGGCCGTTGGCGCCGCTCCACATCACCATGTTGTCGGCGTGCCCGTTCGCCTCGATCAGCCGCGCGCGCGTCGAGAAGTGGTAGTACTTCATGTGGACATCGCCCTCGGGCAAAAGGTCGGAATAGATCAGATCGAAGTCGAGGATCGGGACCGACGCCAGGCCCCCTCCGCCGTTGACCACCTTCCCGGTCTCGTAAGCCGCTCTCGTCGCGTCCGGATTGGCCACCATTCGCTGAGGGATGAAGTTGGCGTCAATGTCCAGGCCGCCGATCCTCTCGTTCAGGTCGAGGAACTGCTCCTTGGTGATCTGGCCGGCGTTGAGCGCCGCGAGCCCGTATTGGACGCCGACGTTGTCCAGCGGCCGGCGGGCGAAGCCGTTCTCGTCGCGACCGAACGCATTGACGTTGTGATCGTAGGTGGTCGCCCGGGCGCCGCCTGGATTGGAGACCGGATCGTAGCGGACCTCCAGCGGGACGATGGGGTTGTAAAGCCAGGACGACTGGGGTGGAAAGCCCGGGCGATCGGGGACAGGATCGATTCGCGCGGCCCACAACGTGCCCTGGGTGACGATCTGCCCGTAGGTGCCAAACCCTGAGGCCAACCGCAGCTCCTCCTGGGTCCAGGGCACGCCCGCGCCGAAGAGAAAATAGTTGAGCATCAGGCGGGCATCGAAAGTCCCGGTGGCGTAGACATCGGGGAAACTGCACTGCGGGACGAGGCCGTCCAGCAGACCGGGGTAGTTGTCGGTGATCATGTATTGCTGGATTCCGCCCCCCGAACAGCCCCATCCGATGGTGTAGCGCGGCAGGCGAATCGTCTTGATGAAGTGCTCTTTGACCATCATCAAGGTCTCGGCCGAGGTGACCTCGTTGCAATTGCTGCCCAGCACGTTGAGCGATGCCGAGGCGACCGCAAACCCCCGCGAGAGCATCATGTCGTTGAGCACGCCGCCGGTCGAGCTCCCCTGGATGTAGTGGCCTCCTCCGCAGCCACCGCCAAATGTGTAGACCAGCCGCTCGTTCCAGGCCGGATAATCCGGGATGCCAAGGTCGGGGTCATGGAGGATCGCCGTCTGATAGATCGCGCGGTTGACGGTGCCGGTCTCGAGCCGAACGATATAGCGTGACACAACGCCCTCGGTGGTGGTCGTCGTCGTGAGGTCCTGCGGCGGGGGTCCGGAGGGATCGAACCGATGGAACGAANNNNCGAGCGATAGACGTAGTCGACCCGTGGGCTCACCATACAGGGCGGCTCGATCGGAGTCTCGGTCAGGAACGGCCCGTCGGGATAGACGCGGAACTGGTGGGTCTGGCAGAAAAAGGGGCTTTCCTGCGGCCCCGAGAACACCGGCCCGGTGAGGGGATGATTTCTCAGCTGGAGCTCGGCGCGACTGCCTCTGGCCCTCGCTTCCAGCCTGTTCGAGCCCAGGCGCAATCCGCCGACCAGGCCCATCAGCCCGTGGGTGGGCTGCGCTTCCCAGAACGAACGAGTCACGTCATGGCCATTGAGCGTGACACGTACGTCGGAAAGGCGGATCCGGGGCGGTACCCGGACCAGAACGAGCGAGTCTCCGCCAGTGACCTTGTCTGGCCGACTCGACAAGGTGGTGATTTCCAGCCCGTCGGAAGCCAGCGTTGGAGTCGCCGTGAGTACGAAGAGTCCAAAAAGAGCGGCAACTGAGATCGTGCATTGGCGCAGCGCGCGGCGCCCGATCGGTGTCTGATTTGTCATCTGTCTCCCCCGAAAAGGCTGCAAAAGAACCGGAACGCTCTGGCCAAGCAAGGCGCGCCGCGTCAGCAGGGTGTTGAAAAACTGCTGGTCCCCCTGGCGTGCTCACGTACTGCCTCGTACGCTCCGCGCGCCAGGCCCCACCGCGCCTCGCATCTGGGCTTGCTCGCGACGTTTTTAAACACCCTGTCAGCGGCTCTCGTTGAGCGCTTCGAGGATTTTCGCGCGAATCTCCTCGATCGGTCGCGCGCCAACCAGGGGACGTCCGTTGATGAAGAAGGTCGGTACGCCGCTGACCCCCAACGTCTTGGCCTGGGTCTGATCGGCGTCGATCGCGGGCGCAAAGCGATTGCTGTCCAGCGCTTCGTTGAAACCCTTCATGTCGAGCCCGAGCTGAGCAGCCATTCGCTCCAGCCCACGGCGCTCCAACGCATCTGGATGGGAAAACAACGCGTCGACATACTCCCAGAACTTTCCCTGCTCGCCAGCGGCCAAGGCCCCCGCAACCGCGGTGGGTGCCCGCCGGTGGAAGGGCATCGGAGCAAATTTCATCGCGAAGCGCACCCGGTCGCGCAACTCCACGTAAAGCAGATCGATGGACTCATGGGCCCTCCCGCAGTATGGGCACTCGGGATCGGAGAACTCGACGACCGTCACCTTGGCATTGCTGGCTCCTCGCGCGTGAGCGTTGCCAACGACGACGGCCTGAGCCGTCTGCGCGGGGGGCACAACCATGGCAGTCTGAGGGCCCAGCAAAACAGCAATCTCGACAGACGGCTCCTGACCGCCGTCACCCTGACGAAAGTAGATCGGCACGGCCACCACCTCGGTTCCCTCAGGAGGTGGCAGCGTTACACTGCTGAGCTCTTGAAGGACGCAACTGACGACAAACGGATTCGGAATGGAATAGTCCTTGTCGATCGTGGCCTCGCCGACTTTCCCTTTGCCTTCGGGCCCACGGACGAGCGTCAAGTGGGCGATGATGCTGCCCTCGAGGCCAGGGTTCTGAGCCAAGCCCTGTTTGTAGCAGCGAATGAACGCGGGCAGCGATTTGTGGAGAGCCTCGCGGAGGGTTTCCCTTTTCTCCAGCGAGGCCTCGGAAGCGGAGGCGCTGGAGGTGGATCGACTGCGTTCCGCATTCGCGACGACCGCGTTGCTGCTCGTCCGCGGCGACCAGGCCTCGCCGGCTTTGACGTAGGTCGTTTCGCCGTGGGGATCCCGCGCTTCCGCTGTTCCCGATGCCACCAGTAAGGCCACCGAGGCGGCGCCGAGAATCACTTGAGGACCTGACCAGCTCGAGAATCTCATCTGTATGTCCTTTCGTTCCGGCACCGATTGGAGCCCCCTCATCACATGAGCGAAGGCATCGCCAGGTTCCGTGGTGACCGCGGCAAGGCCGTTGATCGTCAGGCGCGAGCCGTTGGCGATGACCTGCGCATGGCCGTCCACCACCAGCCCGCCCTCCTCGAGTGTCAGAGTGTCTTCCCCAGTCGGGTGCGCTTGCGCTCCCGCGAGGAGCAGCGCCCTCCCCTGCGCCACCGGGAAAGCGAGAGGGCCGGATACCTTGTCCGCCTGAATTGCCGGGAGCCGTTTCGAGGAAGGGCGAAATGCCACGACCGCACCGATACCGGTGATGACCAGGATTGCGGCCGCCGCTCCAACCCACCACCACCGCCGCCCAGACAGGGGTCTGCGTACGACGCGATGTATCAATGGCTCGTCTTCGTCGGAGATAGGCTCGGCCCCGAGCTCATTCAGCATCTGGTCGAGGATCCGACACTGGTCGAGCGCGCGGGCGAGGTCAGGATCGGTCCGAAGCTCCGCCTCGAATTGACGTCGCTCGCTTTCCGGGAGATCCCCGGCGGCATATCGCGACAGGCGTTCAAGCGCGTCGAGTGACAACATGTGCGCCTCCTTCGACTTCCTCCAGAGTGCTCGCGAGCTTGGAAATGAGCTGTGCGCGCGCGCGATGGAGCCTCGATTTGACCGTTCCGATCGGAATCCCCTCCACCTGCGCGATCAGATCGAGCGGTTGGTGGTGAATTTGAGCCAGGACGATCACGCGCCGTTGGTCCTCGGGGAGCTGGGCGATCGCGTCCTCCAATTTGCGCCGGAGCTGGCCCTGTTCGAGCGCGTGGTGAATGGACTGCTGATCCGCGACATCATCGGCTTGATCGAGGGGCACCAGGCTGAGCCGCGGGCGGCGCCTCTCTTCCAGCAGCGCCCGATGGGCCACGGTGAAAATCCACGTCGAAAGCCGGGCCGCGCCTCCCACCTGGAACTGGGGAAGCACGCGGAGAACCTTCGCGAATAAGTCCTGAAGCTGATCCTCCGGATCCAACGAGCTCCCCCACCGCCGCACGAGCGAGCGCAAGGGGCCGGCGAATGCGCGCAGCAGCTCCTCGCGAGCCCGCAAGTCTCCCGCCTTGGCCCTTTCGATGGTTTCATCGGCTATGTCCATCGGTTCCCGAGGTTGGCTGCGAGTGACGCGTGCCCCTCTGCCCAAGGTTACATGCGCGATCGCGACTAAAAGTTTCGCGGCGCGCGATTGCGCTTGGCAAGCCATCACACAGCAGAGCACCTGACGCAATGCCTGCTGTTTCGCCAAGCCCGGCGTCCGATGCTCTCCTCTCGAGGGTGCGGCGGGCGTCCGGTCATTAACATCGTGAACAAAATCGATCCGCCTGCGGTGTGCGCCTTCCGCCGGCGATGCTCACTTGATGCCCAACAAAGGGGCCTCACTTGGAATTGCACCAGTTCATTGCTGCCAATGGTCAGCTCATCATCGATGACTGGATGGGTCGGATCAGGCGAACGATCGCTCCCGCTTCGATGGCGTCACCCGAGCTCTACGACAGCCTCCCGTTGTTCCTGCTCGCCGTGGCCAAGGTGCTGGCCGAGATATTCGAAGAAGGCACCCCTGAGCCGGCGAGCGAAACAGGGTTGCCCGGCAAGAACCCGATCGCAAGGGAACACGGAGAACAGAGACTGCGCCTCGGCTTCGACGTGTCCTCCATCGTTCGCGAATACTTCACGCTGCGGACCTCCATCCTCGAGCTCGCCAAGTCGGCACAGGTGACCGTTTCCCCGCTGGAGGTTGAGGTTCTCACCCATTGCATCGCCACCGGCATCGCCGATGCGGTGCTCGAATACTCCAACCAGCGAGACGAGATGCTCCAGCGGCAGGCCTCGAAGCACATCGGCTTCCTCGCGCATGAATTGCGCAACGCGCTTGGCTCGGCGCGCCTGGCCCTGATGACGATTGCCCAGTACGAGGCGATGAAAAAGAGCCGCTCCTTCGAGATCTTGCAGCGCAACCTCCAGCGGCTGGGAGAGCTGATCGATAGATCGCTGTTGGATGCGAGGTTGAAATCCAAGGCCGAGCTTCAACTCCAAACGCTGGACATAAACTTAATGGCCAAGGAGGTGGTGGCGGAGAGCGCGGCGGAGGAGAAAAGAGTTCGCGTCTCGGTTACTTTCGAGGGCGACCCGATGATCCAGGGCGATGCGCGGCTCTTGCACTCCACCCTGTCCAACCTGATTCACAACGCGGTGAAGTACACGCGAGAGGGAGGGCGGGTGACGGTGCGCGGCCGCTCGGTCGAAGATCGGGTGGTGATCGAGGTCGAGGACGAGTGCGGTGGGCTCCCCGAGGGCAAGATCGAAGAGCTGTTCAATCCCTTCGTGCAGGCCAGCACCGATCGCACCGGCTTCGGCTTGGGCTTGGCGATCGCCAAACAGGCGGCCGAAGCACACGCCGGCGCGATTCGGGTTCATAGCCTACCGGGCAAGGGTTGCGTGTTCACGCTCGACCTCTCCCAACGACCGGAATGAGCGTCTGTCGTTAGGCGCATCGGATCCTGCAACTGGAATCAACCGATACGCTCGTGGTCCTCTGTGCTAAAGACCTCCGCGCAGGTCAGCCGAGCCGCGCCAACACCGCTCAAGGAGGGGCAAATGAATTTGCGAGCATCGCTCATCACTGTCACCGCCTTTTTCGCAGTCTTTCTCTCGTCCAACGCGCTGACCGCGCCTGACCAGAAGCCGGCGGCGGCGGCGCCCCCAGCCCCCAGCACCTACGCCATCCCGATAGGTCCGACGATCAGTCTGGATGCCGCCAAGAAGGTCGCGGCGCTGGCCGCCGCCGAGGCGCGAAAAAACCATTGGCACATGGCGATCGCCGTCGTCGATCCGGCGGGGACGCTCATCTATTACGAAAAGATGGACGACACGCAAAATGCGAGCGCCAAGGTGGCGATCGACAAGGCGCGTTCCGCCGCGCTCTACAAGCGACCGACCAAGGTCTTCCAGGATGCGCTGACCGCCGGAGGTGTGAATCTGCGAATCCTCAACCTCGATGGCGCGATTGCGGTCGACGGTGGAGTGCCGCTGATGATCGAGGGCAAGCTGGTCGGCGCGATTGGCGTGTCCGGAGATCTCAGCGAGCATGACGCCCAGTGCGCGGCCGCGGCGGCCGTGGGGCTGAAGTAAAGACAGACATTGGCCACGCTTTGCAAGGAATAGGGATCGCCCGCTCGTTCTCTCCTTGAGCAGGCACTACCCGTGGGGCGTTCAATGTCAGTGCGGTCGTTGATAGTGAGCCGTTCCCTTGGGAGGGACGCCATGACTCGTTTCTCGATGAGCTGTGTTTTGGCAGCTGTACTGCTCGCACTGGCCGGCTGCGACCGCGAGACGCTCAGGCCATCTTCTCCAGACATCAGCCGGCAAGGACTGGCCGACAGCGTTGTGCCGGAGAAGTCGCTCGTAATCACCGATCTCCGGGTGGTCGAGGCGAATGCCTACACGACCTGGGACCCATCCTATGGGGTCAATGACTACCGAGGCGCATTTACGTTTGGACGGCTGATCGACAACATGCTCCCCACCGGTGAAAGAACGCCACTCGGCCGCGCGCGTTTCGTCATCCGGTGGCTGAAGACGTGGGAGCAACCGCAAACGGTCAATTCTTTCGTCATTCCAGCCCGGCCATTGATTCGACCTTTGATCATCGATCCGTGGCGAGCGGCGAGCGGATGTGCCCCGGCGATGGCGGATGAGGATTGCGTTCTCGATTTTGTGCAGGCGCCCTTCCGACTGCTGGCGATCACCAATCGGCCCGACCTGCGCCGGCCCGTCAATGGGACGGATTTCCCAAGCGGAGGCCAGGGTCGCTTCGTGTTCGGCGCGATCGGGCCTGCCGGGGAAAAGCTCTTCTTCACCGTCATCTTCGAATACGATCTGCCGGTCACCGATCTCGACATCCCCCTGGTCGACGATGCGGCGCTGGAGACCCGGCTCTGGGGCGAAGCGTGGAATGCCCTCGGCAGGCTGCCTTTCGGGCCGGTGTACAACTACGCTCTTTTCGGCGTGACCCACGAGTTCACTCGGCGAGACCGAACCCCCTCGCGGCGCAATGGGAGCGCTCTTTTTCAGATTCGCACCAATGAAGTGGCGCTATCCCCGGTCCCCGGTGGCGACGACGTCGGCCCCTTGGGTCTGTGGGAATTGCGCGAGTTCATCATCGGCCCTTCGGGCCAATTGGTGCAGACCACGGTGAAACAGGAGCCGGACATTTCGTTCAACGGCAGCGCGACTCTGGGAGCCTTCGTCAGTGAGAATCTTTCCGCGATCCTGGCCGGCCAATATCAAGTGCCCAGCGCTTATCAAGGGGCGCCCTTCCTGGGTGGAGCGGGCCCAACGCCGATCGTGCTCCAGTGGAACGTGCCTGGAATCGATGAGGACGGTCGCCACGCTTTTGCGATGGGAACTTGCAACGGCTGCCATCTGACCGAAACGGGAACCACTTTCCTGCACGTCAAACCGCGCGAGGCAGGAGTCCGGGCCGCCATCTCCGACTTCCTCGCCGCTCAGCTGGCCGGCGACCGCCAGGCGGATTTCACCGCGCTGCTCTCCGAGCCATGGACCTCCTACTTGCTCGGCCCCGGCCTAGACATCGGCACCGGGTCGCTTTGAAGCTGTCCAGAGGGCGCGCGGCATCCGCGATCAGAAAATCGCGGATGCCGCGCCCCGGCCCAAGCGGTGGGGCCACTCGGGGTCTGCGACTGGAAGCGAGCCTGCCCGGGGGCGTTGCGCACGTCTTGCGCTTTTTCCCGCCGGTTTTGCTTAGAAGCGCACCGTCGACGTCAGACGGGCCGCTTTCGGCGCGACGCAAGATTGAAGGACTCGTGCCAGGTGGATTCGGCTCCACCGCCGTAACGGGCGATCAGGACCTCGACCAGGTAGGGCTTCCCGTCGCGGGCCGCGGCCGTCCCACGGCGAATCGCTTCACGCAGATTTCCGCCGCGTTCGACGCGCTCGCCCGAAACGCCCTGGCTCTCGGCGAGCTTCACAAAATCGATGTCTGGATTGCCCAGATACATCCCCGCATACTTCCCCGACTTCGCCATCCGCCCACCATAGGAATGGTACGAATGGCGGACGGTCTGATAGTTGCGGTTGTTCCACACCACGGTGAGCACGGGAATCTGGTAACGCGCCTGCGTCCAGAACCCGGACGCGCTGTACATCACCGACCCATCCCCGATGGAGCAAATAACTTGACGATCCGGTGCGCCAAGCTTGGCGCCGGTGGCGGCGCCAATACCCCAACCGAGCGACGCGCCGCTGTTGCCGAGGAACATCTGCTCATCGTCCCGAAAGCCGAAACGGAATGAATCGAATTTTCCGGTCAGATTCTCCGAGACGACGATCGCATTTCGGTCAATCGATTCGGCCAATGCCTTGCACAGCTCGTGAGGATGAATCGGCGTCTGCCCCAGGCTGCGAGCAATTTCCTGCTCGGCGCGATTCCTCGCCTCGGTGGAGGCCCGGCGAATTCCTTCGGCGCGCGAAGAGGCGATGGCGGTGCGACGCTGTTTGGTGAGCTGTGAATCGACGGCGGCGATCAGGTCGGCCAGGCCGAGCTTGACGTCGGAGACCAGGGCCACGTCGGTCGGGTAGTTTCGGCCAAGCGCAGAAGTATCCATTCCCAGACGCCCGATGCGCGCGTTCGGCAGAAGGTCCGGCGAGTTGGGGATGGTGGTGCCCCCAAAATCCGCCGCGCCGACGAAGAAGATGAAATCTGGTGCGCGGCCGCCGCCTTGCGAGAACATGACCCCCAGATACAACGGATGGGACGTGGGAAAGCTCTGGAAGGCATTGATCAGAATCGCCCCGCCGGGCCTGACCACCGGAATGGACAAGTGCTCGGCGAGCTTGAGCAGCTCAGGCTGGGCGCCGGATTTCCAGACTTCATCGCCGGCGATGATGATCGGGTTTTGCGCTTCGATCAGGAGGCGGGCGGCCTTTTGCACCGCGGCCGGATCGGCGTGAACGCGGGAGCGGAGCAGGAAGCGATCGAAAGGAAGAATCGAGGCGGTTGCCGGCTTCTGCTCGAGCGCCTCCTTGGAGACGGCGAGATACACCGGACCACCCGGGTCGGTGGTGGCCACCTTGAAGGCGCGGCGCAACATCAGGGGAAGGCTTCCCCCCTGGCGAGCATCCCAGGAGATCTTGGTGAACTGGCGGTTGATCTCCTTCTGGTCAAAACCGGGCCGCGCGCCCAAGGCCACTTCGTCGCTCCAGACTTCGTTGTCGTTCAAGCCGGCGGTGATCACCAGGGGAGATCCATCGCGGCAGGCATTGAAGAGTTGGCCGGCCATTTGCGCCGTGCCCACCGCGGCATGAACGTTGACGAAAGCCGGCTTGCCATCGAAATCACCAGGCCTTCGTGAAGACTCTCGATCAGGTTGATTTGCGGGTCGTCGACCACCGCATCGAAGAATCCCGCCTCGAGGGAACCGGGATTGGTGAACAGATATTCGACGCCCGCGGCGCGGGCCTGGGCGATGAGCAACTCGCCGCCGGTCCCCGTGATCAGCGTCTCGCCCGAAGAGGGGACGGCCGGGGCGGCGATTGCCTCCAGCGGCTCGAGAATGGATGCGGCCGCCGAAGCGGTGAAACCAAGCGCGGTGAGATCGCGAATGAACTCCCGGCGCGAGAGGCCCTGATTCAGAAAACGAGCGACCAGCTGGCGCATGTGACCTCCCCTTCCCAAATCCGTTCAAGGTTCTAGCCCAGCGACGAGATGGCTGCCATCCTTGACCCTGCCCGTGGATGCCCGCCCTTCGGAGAATTCTTTCAACCTGTTGATCGGCAACGAAGGTGGCGTTCCGGCCATCTGGCGCTCCGAAAGCCGCGACCCGCCCCCGGAGCGGGTGACCCCCGTCGATGATCGCCTGAACGCCGCGACCGCGTTGCGGCGGGCGCAACAGGGCGAGTACCTGCTCTATCGGGGGGATTATCGAAACGCGCATCAACTCCTGGCGGCGATGGGACGGCGGCTTGCCTCCAAGCGCCGCGGGCCGACCCGATCACCGCTGGAGATCTTCCGGCTGGAACGCCAGGCCCGCGAGCGCGAGCATCGCATCCTCTCGCGTCTGGTGGTGACCCTCGATGCAGCGTACGGCCTTTCGCTTCCGCGATCTCCCGACGTGCGCGACGCCTGCCGGGCGGTATGGGGCGACCCGGAGGGGTCGATGACCCTGGTTCCACTCAAGACGCTGTGGGGGATGATCGGAGCGGCCGAGTGGTACCGCAAAGGCCTGGAGGTGCCCGGCCTCCAGGGCCGAATCCATCCGCACTACGGCGTGTTCGTCCCCACCCGGCACGACTATGTCGCCCTGCTCCTCGCCGCGCCGAGCGCGCAAGGAAAGCGCGCATTCGACATTGGAACCGGGACAGGAGTGCTCTCGTTCCTCTTGCTACAGCGGGGCGTCTCGAGCGTGCTGGCCACGGACATCGATCCCCGGGCGGTCGCCTGCGCCCGTGAAAACGCCGCCCGGCTGAACCTCGCGGATCGTTTCCAGGTGGTGGAGCGCGATCTCTTCCCGGAGGGAAGGGCCGATCTGGTGGTGTGCAATCCTCCCTGGCTTCCCGAGCCTCCCAAGAATCGGCTCGATCGCGCGATCTTCGACCCCGACCATCGGTTTCTGCGCGCCTTTCTCGAAGGCCTTGCCGGTCACCTGGCGCCGGGCGGACAAGGGTACCTGTTCCTGTCGAATCTGGCGGAGCTGCTCGGTTTGCGTCCGCCGAATTTTCTCTCCGAGCTCTTGGACAGATCCGGCCTCGAGCTGAAGTGGAACCAGTCCACGCCCGCGCAACATCCCAAGGCGCAAGATGAGACCGACCCGCTGTATCTCGTACGATCGCGGGAAATCAGCTCCCTCTACTGCCTCGAGCCGAAGCGCGCGTCAGCCGCCGCGCGTCCACCGGAGACGGTTTCGGGTCAGCGCGGCTCCGACTGAAGAAAGCGCTTCAACGCAGCGTTTGAAGCCTCTGCCGCTTCGAGCATCGGGAAATGGCCGCAGTGGGGAAACATCACCAGCTCGCCGCCCAGATCGGCAGCCAGCCGCTGGCCAACGGCGGGCGCTGAGATCGAGTCTTGAAGGCCCCAGAGGATCAGGGCCGGCTTTTGCAACGTCGGGTAGCGACTCTGCTGCTTCGCAAAGTGCATCCCGCGCAGGGTGGCCAGAGCGGCCGCCGACGCGCCCGGCCGGGTCATCCTCGATCGCACGGCCTTCACCGTCTCCGGGGTGACGTGGCGCGGGTCGTGGAAGCCGAGCGCGAGTTGGCTGCGCGCCCAGCTCTCGTCGTAATAAGTCATCAGCGACTCGCCGACGCCGTAGCTGCGGGCCCATCGAAAAAGAAACGAAACCTGCTCCTC
>WNFJ01180008.1_pt1 | contig 15376 bp, 17 predicted proteins | sample 5400461 | NCBI WGS metagenome assembly WNFJ01 (sample SAMN13153349, study PRJNA577476) | soil metagenome | isolation source: 115 cm saprolite on Douglas fir-dominated hillslope | place: USA:California | collected 2013-09-17 | reverse complement strand
CGACACCCTGAAGGCCGTAACGCGCCAGCGTGCCAGCGGCGCCGAAAATCGCGATCAGCGCAAGACGCAATGTCGCTCCAATCCGTCGCCCAGAGGGGCGCAGTACGTGATGGCCCGCGGTTCACCAAACAAAAAACTCCTGGAGCCGCCGGGCTGCCAGGAGTCATCAGCCCCTATGAACATCAACGGGGCGGTTATGGCGAACTCCATCGCCATTCGAAAGTCACCTCAGTTTAGCATTTTCCCGCATTGCCGGAAGGCCAATTCAATGGCTCGATCCATGGCTGCAAGAGGGGATTCAATCGTCTTTCCGTGTCCTACAGCGAGGCGCGCGGGCTTCAGGTTCCGAAGTTTCTTTGCGCTTTCGGCCGCATACTCTCGATTCCAGGAGAATAACGCAGGAAAAGGGAAGTAGAACTTGAATACTCCAGCCGCGATCACACCCATTTGCGTTGTGAAAGCGTCTCCGGCTATCAATGAACCATCCCGGACATCCAGGTAGGCCATGTGACCTGGCGTGTGACCCGGAGAAAAAATTGCTTGAAGAGAGCCGACGAGGTCGCCATCGTTAAGAGAAAGCGTAGGGCGGGATTTCACGCCCGGATAGCCGAACAGCTTTTTCCCTGTTTCGCCTGCATCGAGTGAAAAGTCCCGCCGCAGCAGTCGGGACTCACGCTGCCCAACAACGAATTCGATATCCGGAAGTTCGCTAATGAGAGCATCTGTGGATCCCACATGATCAATGTGAGCGTGCGTGAGAACGATGTGGCGGATCGGCGCGCCTAGGGTTCGCGCTGCTTTGCGTATGCCGGGCGCTGATCCGACGAAGCTGGTATCAATGAGCGTGAGACCATGGTCTTCCCTGACCAAGAAGCAGTTGACCATGCCCAAGCGAGTCAGCCGAAATAGGTTTTTGGTTTCTTGAGTTAGTTCCACGCCATTACCCAAGAGAAGGAGACGCTGTCGGTGTTGCGGGCTTTGGATTCGGTTTGGCTTTTTCGAGGAGGACGATTTTCTCAAGCCGCCCTTTGCTGTTGGAGACGACCAAATCGGCGCTGATCTTGTCGCCGGGTCCCAGCGATTCGGCCTCTTTGGGAACGGCGATGACGTAGCTCATGGTCATCGCGGGCATCAACCCCGGAATGTCTCCATGTTTTACGGTGATCAGTTTTTTCGGCAGTTCAACCGCGATCACTTCGGCCTGGATAGGGGAATGCTTCTCTTCGGGCTTGGCTCCGCACCCTGCCAAGACGGAAATCAAGATTCCCGCCGCCAGCATCACGGATGTTTTTCTGCGTCGCATTGGTCTCTCATTCCTTCTTATGATTCTCACGAAAAGGGCCGTGGCGGCAAGCGCTTGCTGGAGGGGGACTCCACAAGCGGCCGCCACGGCTCTAGCGCCACCGTTACAAATGAAAACGGTAGCGAACCTGGACGAAAAGTTCGCGCGGGTTCAGATAGTGAGTTCCGCCGAAAGTAAAACTGTTGTCGAGCAGAACGCGGCGATTGGCGACGTTCAGGGCTTGAACGTTTACAGAGAACCTCTCAGCGAAATTTTTTCCCAGTGAGAGGTCGAATGTAGTGTGCGGTTGGAGATGATCGCCGGGGACCATGGGATCACCGTTGGTGAAGCCGGAGGCGTAGTAGACGTCGGTCGAAGCGTAGGAATGGAATGGGAGATCGTAACGCGCGCCGAGGTGCAGGGTGTGGCGCTGGTCGTGATCGAGAAGGGCGAAGCCGTCACCAAAAGAAAAGTCGGTGAGACCACCGTTGATGTTGCCAAAGGCGAGGGCGAGCTGGTTCGAATAGGTTAAGTATACCTGAGCACGATTGCGGATGCGGGGAGAGCGGAGCGTAAGTTCCCAGCCGTTGATGCGCGCGCCCTGAATGGTTACCGGGAAAAACAGGTCGGAGTTGTTGAAATTATTGTGGTCGAAGAAATTCTCGGCGCGAGTGAGAAAATTGCTCGCGTCGAGCGTCCATCCGTGAAAAGGAATGGTGACGCCAAACTGGTGCTCTTCATCGCGTTCTCCGTGGAGCGGAATGAAGCTCAGGTTCTGATTGTTGGCGGCTTGCAGGAGCGGACCGGAAACGGTCAGCAATGGCGGCGCCTGGTAGAAATGTCCGTAGAAGGCGCGGAAAACCCAGTGCAGCTTGGGAATCCGCAGGGAAGCGCCGACGCGCGGACTGGAGGCATTCTCGACCACGCCGCCGGAAAAGTGCGTTTGGCGAAAGCCACCATTTAAAGTGAGCCACGATGTCGCCTTGAATTGTTCCTCCGCATAGACCGCTGCGAGCGATCCATCGGGGCCATGTCTCTCGGGCGGGTCCACGTTCTCGCATTGCGAAGGGTCGTGGCAGATCAAGCCAAAGAGTTGGCTGTCCTGTTGAGAGAAGCCGTAGAGGCCAACGCGAAGATTGCTCCGGCTCTTGATCCATGAAAGCGTGGCCTGACCACCTTCGTACTTTGAGCTACGGTTCTCGTTGGCGGAACTGGGGAAGTCCTGCAAGGAGCTTTGATAGTTTGCGCTGTTGTAGTGGTAGAAGGGCGAGATTGTGAGCATGAGTCCCGGACTGAACGTGCGGACCCACGAAAAAGTAACAAAGGAATCGTTTTCACGGTTGGCGTCGCGGAGGAACTGGCCTTGCGTGCCGGGGTCGTTTGGATCGAAAGGGACCTGAAAGAAGTCGCGCCGCAATTGCGCAACCAGGCGGAGCTGGTCTTGTGAATCCGCGTTGTAGATCAACGAAGTGAACCCGCCGAAGCCGTTGGCCGCGTCGTGGATGACCGCGGAGGTTGGAGTCTGCAGGCCGAGATTGGTGCGGTTCCCGTTCACGCTAGCGTAATAGGCGAAGCGATTGGTGTGGCCGCCGAAATTGAATTGATCATCGGTTTGATAAAAGTTGCCGCCGCTGAGGACAAGCTCGGCTTCGTTGTCGCGCTCAAAACCGGTTCGCGGTGCCACGTTGAAAATGCCGTAAGTGCGGTCGCCGTAGTCGGCGGAGTAACTCCCGCGTTGCGCCTCCAAAGTGTCGATGTCTTTTGGGTCGACCTGGGGGCCTAGGTTGCTGGCGATGTTGGTGTTGGGAATGGCGATGCCGTCGATCAGCCAGGTCACTTGATGGCCGCCGCGGACGTGCAACTGGTCGTGGACGACGTAGGAACCGGGGACGTAATCGGTAATCAGCGCCAGGCTGTTGGTTCGCGAGGCGCCGGGTGTATCGCTGATTTCCAGCCGGTTGACGAGCGTGGTGGGCGTGATCGATTCGAGCTGCGCCGTTCCTGCATCGGCTGAGACGATGATCGACTCCGTTTGGGAGCCTAGCTTCAGCTCAAAATGCAAAATGGGGGCGGTGCCGGAGAGCACAGCGATCGATTGTTCCTCCGGGGCGAACGAGGCGGCGGAGGCTGTTACGCGATATTCGCCGAGTGGAACCGCATCGAAGTGAAATTCGCCGTTCGGATCGGTTTGCGCCGTTTGAACGTAGCTGGAGGTTTTGGCCTTCAGCGTGACGGTGACGTCTTGTACGGGCCGGTGCTGCGGATCGTGAACGATGCCGCGTACGGTACCGAAGACGGTGGCGAAAGCTGGGAGAGCAATAAACAAGGAAACTACGAATAGGAATGCACGTTTCATGGAGTCTCATTCTCCTTAAGAGGATTAATCGCGCGGCATCCAAGCCGCAGCTCGAGTTGATCAGCGAATATTAGGGGAGACTGCGGCGCGCTAAACGGCCGCAGAAACGAAGCGAGGAGGAGGAGAGAGAGGTTCGATGGAACGCGGAAAATCCAAGGGCTTCGCCAATTCGATCGGCGACTTGATCGCGGCCGACGCGGCGACTGCTGCGGGTGGGGGCAGCACGAAAGCAATCGAGGTAAGCAGCGAGCGGTCAGAATCATGACAGCAAGACATACTGCAGGCCATCATTCCGGACATGTCATGCCCGCAATCCATATGATTCGCGGGCACAGCGGGAGTTTTCTGGTGATGGTGCGCGGGAATCGGGCATTGACCGGACGTGCAGCAGGCGGATTGATACGACGACCATGCGGCTCCCGCGAGCGGCGCATAGAGCAAAACGACCACGAGCAAGCAGATGCTTGCGGAAATCGAGCGCCGGCGATCGTGACGCGCAGTCTGCATATCGTCTGGGCACCGATGTCTATTGTCACGTACTATAGCGTGAAGCGCCATAGTTTGCAAGCCCTACCAAAGATGCCTGCCAACTCGTCCATTTACCCTACGCCAGATGCTCCTGCTATTCGCGGCATGTCCGCCGATTCGGCGGCAGCCACCGCGAACTCTTGCGGACGGGGCCATCTTGACTTAGAGTGCGGTGCGTCGCAGACTCGAACCATGGCGCACAGTTACATTAAGTTGGATTTTGGCACGGACGAGGAAAAGGCGCAGCAGGCGCGACACAAGCTCGACGGTTGGAGGCAGGCCTTTCGTCTCGACAAAAAGTTGCAGTATAAGTTGGAGCGTCCTGAGAGTGAGAGCGCGGCCGCCGAGGCCCCTTCCAAGCCCGAACCTACTGCCAAGGCGGCGCCACCGGAGAAATCCAAAGGAAAAGCCGCGGAAAAGACCAAGGGCAAGGCCGCTTCCGCTAAATCGAGCGCGCCGGCTGCGGAAAAATCAGCGTCGGCGGCCGCCAACGGAAAAGTAGCCTTGCTGGTCAGGCTCTATTTTTCTTCGCACGAGAAGCTTTCCGAGCAGCGCTGGCTGGAGCGCATCCCGTCGGAGGAGCCTTTCAGGAGCGCTTCGCCGAAAGTCGTGCACCACAGCGATCCGGAATTCGAATCGACGGACAAGCAGTTCGAAGCTCTTGAGTGATTTGACGGCGGCAAGGATTTTCGCGATTTGTGATTTCGAGGCCAAATTGGCTGCAAATTTCGGGGCACAGGGTTTTGCCAAAAACACCAATTTGGAGTGAGCCCGTTGGAAATCCGGTATAATTGAATCCTGCAGAGGTCCGAAGTCCAACTCGAGGGCAGAACGAATGGCGTTACAAACGCGCGTCAAACTGGCAAAGCTTGACGCCCCCAAGGTTCACGGCCTCGATCACGACACCCTGATTCGCATTTACCGCACGATGTTCCTCTCGCGGCGGCTTGACGACCGCGAGATTCAACTGAAACGCCAGAACAAAATCTACTTCCAGATTTCCAGCGCCGGCCACGAAGCGGTTTGCGCCGCGATGGGACTGTTCCTGCGCCCGGGCGTCGACTGGATTTATCCTTACTACCGCGACCGCGCGCTCTGCCTCATGCTCGGCGTAACCCCTCTGGAAATGCTTCTTGCGGCAGTGGGAGCGAAGGACGACCCCAGCTCCGGCGGCCGGCAGATGCCCTCGCATTGGGGCCAGCCCAAGCTGAACATCGTCAGCAAGTCCTCCTGCACGGGCACGCAATTCGTGCAGGCCGTGGGCGCTGCCGAAGCCACGCTTTATTACGAGGGGCGGCCGAAGGCGCTGACCCAAGCGAAGAACGCACCGCTCGGCGAATACGTCAATCACCAGCGCGAAGAAATCGTCTATGTTTCGGGCGGAGAAGGTGCGACCAGCGAGGGCGAGTTCTGGGAATCCTTGAACGTCGCGTGTGGCAAGAAGCTTCCTCTTCTCTACCTGGTGGAAGACAACGGCTACGCCATCTCCGTGCCGGTGGAAGTTCAGACGGCCGGCGGGAGCATCTCGAAACTTGTGCGAGGGTTTCCCGGGCTGCACGTGGCGGAATGCGACGGCACCGATCCCATCGAGAGCTACTCCGTTTGCAAGGAAGCGGTGCAGTACTGCCGCGACCGCCGCGGCCCCGCGCTGATCCATGCGCACGTTACGCGCCCCTATTCGCATTCGCTTTCCGATGACGAAAAACTTTATAAGTCCGCCGAGGAACGCGAAGAAGAGGCGCGCCGTGATCCGATTTCAAAACTTGCGCTTTTTCTGGTGCGGGAAGGCATCCTCGATCAGAAGCAGATTGAGAGTCTGGAATCGGAAATCGACAATAAAGTCCGCGAGGCCGCTGACCAGGCGCTGGCCGTAGAAGAGCCGTCCATCGATTCGATTCGAATGAACGTGTTCTCGCCGGACGTAGATCCCACGTCCGCCGTGTTCGAAGCGGAAGCCCAGTTGCACGGCGCGCCAAAGACCATGGTTGAAATGGTGGCGCTGACCCTTGCCGACGAGATGGCGCGCGACGAGCGCATCACCGTTTTCGGCGAAGACGTCGCCGACGCCAGCCGCGAAGACAACCTCAGGCACGTCAAGGGAAAGGGCGGCGTCTTCAAAGCCACCGCGGGATTGCAACGCAAATACGGCAACGACCGGGTCTTCAATACCCCGCTCGCGGAAGCCAGCATCGTCGGGCGCGCCCTGGGGATGGCCACGCGCGGGTTGAAGCCCGTCGCGGAAATTCAGTTCTTCGATTACATTTGGCCGGCCATGATGCAAATTCGCGATGAGTTGTGCGTGATGCGCTGGCGTTCGAATGGCGCGTTCAAAGCACCGGTGGTCATTCGGGTGGCGATCGGCGGCTACCTAACCGGCGGCGGGGTGTATCACAGCCAGAGCGGCGAGTCGATTTTCACCCACTGCCCGGGCCTGCGGGTGGTGATGCCTTCCACGGCGCTGGACGTCGCGGGCCTTTTGCGCGCGGCCATACGCTGCGACGACCCGGTGATGTTCCTCGAGCACAAGCATCTCTACCGCCAGCCGTACAACCGTTCGGAGCACCCCGGGCCCGATTTTACGATTCCGTTCGGCAAGGCCCGGATGGTGAAACAGGGCAGCGACCTCAGCATCATCACCTACGGCGCGGTGGTCCATCGCGCGGAAGTCGCTGCGGCCCAGCTGGAGCGCGAGGGCATTTCCGTTGAAATCATAGACTTGCGTTCGCTATCGCCTTACGATTGGGAGGCCATCGCGGCCACCGTTCGAAAGACGCACCGAGTCATCGTGGCGTACGAAGACATGTTGAGCTGGGGGTATGGCGCGGAGATCGCGGCGCGCATTGCAGACGAACTCTTCGAGGAGCTGGATGCCCCGGTCCGGCGCGTTGCGGCCATGGATACCTTCTGCGCGTACCAGCCTAAGCTGGAGGACGTGATCCTTCCCCAGACGAGCCACATTGCGGCGGCGGTGAAGCAGCTTCTGGAGTATTGAGCCGATTGGCCTTAGACTATTCCGCCGGGAAACTTTTTCGGGTGTCTTTACGTACTTACAGGTAGGGAAGCCAAACAACATCGTCCTGTGGGGGTGACCGAATGACTTGCGTAAGCTGCCAAAAAGACATCGCTGTGGGTTCGCGGTTTTGCTACAACTGCGGGGCCAAGCAGCCCGAAACCCCCGCGCCAGGCCTTTCACCGCAGACAGGCGGCAAGCGGAAGCTGATGCGTTCAAGCACCGACAAGAAGATTGCGGGCGTGTGTGCAGGCTTGGCCGACTATTTTGACATTGATCCGACAATTGTCCGTGTAGTGTGGTTGCTTGCAGTGCTTTGCGCTGGGACCGGCCTCCTCCTCTACATTATTCTTTGGATTGTCCTGCCCTTGGCACCTGGTGGCGTGGTATCGACCTCGGCGACTGTGGTTTCTTAAACTGCCAGCAAAAATCAAGCGCACGGATCATTCGGTGATGATTCAGTTTCCGATATGCTCGTGATACGTCCGTCCGAGCGTCAACTCACTGTTCGACGCTCGACAACTCCCGCATTGCAACAGTGGTTTATCGGGCGCGCAATCTATTCTGAGCGAATCGACCGCGGTCCCTTCGAAGACCGGAGGATAAACTGGGTTAACGGGCCAGGGATTGGGCCCAACTGGCGAAGGCGTGCCACGCGGCTGTTTTGCCGATGGGTATCCTTACCTGTTGGACGAAGATGAGGAAAGCTCCCGCCCAGAGCGTGGCGCGATAAACCTTGCGCGTGGACCACAGGTCGTAGGCCACCAGGTACAACAGAAAGATGTAGGAGGACAGCCCTGCCATAACCGGATTTCCACGGACCAAGTCGAAGGGCCAACGGCCGATGGCGGCGATCAACAGCGCAGTCGTGGCGACGAAGATAAGGCGCTTGTGTGCTTGGGGATTCGAGCGGGCGCGGAAGGCGAAAAAGACGAGCGTCCCAAAGACCAGCATGTCCGTCAGAGGGATGATGTAGAAAAATTTCGGGTCCTGGCCTGGAGGGCCGGCTTGCCGGACAAGCGAATCGGTGGCCGCCAAAACGCCCAGAGTCACCATGAGACACGCCAGGAGGAAGCCCGCAATACCCAGGCGCCGATGGATGTCCACGCGGCCGGTGGAGACCAGGGAGGTCTGCGTGACGAGCAAGAGGATCCAGCAGGAGAATGCCGCCCCGTGCAGGTGAATGATCAGGCTGGGCAGCGGCGCGTGGAACACTCCGGCGAGATAGTAGGTGCGCGCAAACCCCACGAAAACGGTTGCCAGGATAAGCAGGGCCATGGCCGAGAAAAATAGATGGTCGTAACGGCGGCCTGGCAGGCCAATGGAGGGCTTCGTGGGATTGCTTGGATGCGCTACGGCTGTGGCCATCGTTCCTCTTTGACCGCGTGTTTTGACCGAGGTTTCTTGGAGCCCTGGCGGAGTTGAAACCAGTGTAGGGCAAGTTGATATTGCATAGCTAGCGAAAAACTGGTGTTCACGCGGGCGACAGAAAATGCGTCCTTCCGGAGCCAGTTTGCATTCAATTCCCTGCCAGGCCGGGTTACAGAATATTTCCGGTAAGTGCGCGAACCAGGCTTGAGTCCATTTCGATGGTCATGGGGGCCAGTCGGCCGTCTTCGAGCTCGTGAACAAGTCTCGGGGCAACCCGGTCAGCGCCGTTTCTTGCTTTCGTTCTGCGCCACCCGTGCCTTCACCAGTTTCTTAACAAGCGCAGTCGGCAGTGGCTTGTCCGTGGGGAAGTGGATAGTGCCTTTGGATGTGGAGAAGCCCTTAAGTTCGTTCTTGAACGCCTCGATCACGGACGCCGTGGGGAACAAACTGCAATGGTTCGAAAACGCGGCGAACCACACCAGCACTCCTTTGTGCTTGAACGCAGGCATCCCATAGCTGATGGTCTCGGTAGCCTCCGGTGGCACAGTGGACCGAATCGCTACGCGCATCTTATTCAAGGTGCTGCGGGCGGGCTCCGGGACGCCAGCAAGATATTCATCAACGTTTTTCGGAGCGCCGCCGCCTTTCGCAGCCGAACGGCGATTGCCGGATTTCACTTTTTTCATGCGGGCAATGCTACAAGAAGCTCCAATTCAAGTCTATGCCTCAGCCAGGGGTGCAGCCGTTGGGCATGAAAAATGCCATAGCGTCTTCCAACACACTTTCACTTGCCCGTATGGTCGGGATTACCCGAGATCCAAGAAGCGCGCATTTTTGCCCATTCGTTTGGATGGCTTAAGGCTGTGAAAGGAATCGCAAGATCTCGCGCATAAGGCGCTCGCCCTGGTCTGTTGCGAAGAGGAACTGCGCATGCGCGGAGCCATCGAGGATAACCAACTCTTTCGGCCCCATAGCTCTCTCGTAATTCTCACGAATCTTAGGCAGCCGCGGTCCGTCATCGTTTGCATCGTCCCGGGCCACGATGAACAGTTTGCGGCCCTTGATCTTCTCTGGCGGCCGGTCGGTCCAGGCCGCCAGCAAAACCAGCCGATCAATTTCGCCCGGCTCAGCTTCAATAGAGGCATCGGCGGCCGCCGCGCCTCCAAAGCTCGCCCCGATAACGGATACGGTTTTCGCACCGGCCTTGTGGAGGTAGCGTACTGCAGCCAATACGTCGTACTCGACGCCTTCGTCAGCGGGCTTCGATTCGGGTCCGCGCGACTGGCCGCGCCCCCGGAAGTCGATGGCCAGGGCGCGAAATCCGGCCTTAACGAGCGCCTGCGCTTGCTTCTCCCAGCTCTCCTTGTTGAAGCGGCCTCCATGCGCCAGCACCACGCCGCGCTCGCCCTTCCCGTAGATATCCGCGTAGACGACGCCTCCGTCCTGAGTCGGAAAGGAGACGTGCTGTTGCGCCGCGGCAAACCCCGGCAGAAGGAGAGTCGCAAGGAGCGCTCTGAGGGTGAACATGAGGGAATTGTACTGCCACTGGTGATCGATTTCCTGGATAACTCCCGAAACAAGCCGAGAGTGCTCACCGATACAGCTTGGGTTAACCATATGGTTGTGTTACTGGATATTTGCCGAGGCCAACGATTTCACTTGTGCGATAAGCGCTGCGAGAAGGGCGTAGACGGTCACACTCGCTCGCGCACCGATGTTTTCCAATCGGGACGATATTGTTCGCGCAGAGCGACATCATGGCTTATGCCTAACAGCAAATGCCAATAACGTAGCCAAACCCAAGAGGATCAGCCCAGAAGCAATAAAAATAAAAATTCGTTGCCGCCCGGCACGCCTCCCCGATACCAAAACTTCATCTTCGGGTAAAACGAAACTCACGAACGCCTTCTTATAGGACCTCCAAAGCAGGAAATAGGGGAGCCCGACAACGAGAGAATATACGGCCAAAGAAATGCACATAGCTCTAAATAAATGCTCCTCTGGCCTCCCTAATGCATGGTAGATCCCCCTCGACCACTCCGATGCCAGGAAATAACCCAGTAAGAGGATAGAAAAGTGAGCAAAATAAAACATCTTTAGAAAGGATCTTATTTTTAGCTCTTCAGACTCAGACCTTACAACATATCCACGAGTGCGACGATCGCCGCAGAATACGACCACACGGCCGGCTTTTTCATCTCGAAAGCACGCGCCCACAATAGAATCGAGAAGCGCCATCAGCATTCTCCTTGGGTGGATTCCTCGAGTCTTGGTTACCTCCATGTTGCCACTTCGAAAAAATGGCTCGCCAGGGAAAAAATGTCTATGTGTCCTTCTCGCCGCTAACGTTCGATTAATCGTGCGACCCTCTGATCCGCAAGATCACCGCGTTCCGCGTTCGAGAGAGTATCGAGAAAGACAGGAAATGGAAAACGTGACGCAAAACTATACCGGAAACCACCGCTACCGTTGACGGGATAACATCAGCTAGACGTATTTTGGGGGCCGCAGCTTGCCTCCGCCCTCGAATAGTAGGTGGTCGAGAGACAATAGTCCCGCGCCGACGGTGGCGAGCGTGAAGCTTCCCGCCAGCATCGCGAGGGGGAACTCGTAATTGTGCACCGCCAGGTAGCTGCCGGTGCTGTGGACCTTCCAGATTGCCACGCCCATCTCAATGGCCAGGAGCAGCGCGGCCGCCCGCGTGAACAACCCTAAGACCAAAAGAATGGCGCCGAAGACCTCCAAGACCCCAGAAATGTAAACGAAGTATCCCGGCAAACCGTGTTGCACAAAGAAGCCCTGCATTCCCGCGGCGGAGTAGGCCAGCTTCGGATAACCATGGGAGAAGAAAATCAGGCCGAGAACGACGCGAAGGACAAGCAATCCCAGCGGCTGAAGGGAATTGAGAGACTTCATGAAAAATCCTCCGCGATTCCTTGCAAGAGTTTGATTCGAACGCTTCGCGATTCTAGCAGAAATGCAAAGCCCTCAGCCGCGCCCACGGCCTTGCCAGGGTTTCAGGTACAATCTTTAGCGAATCACAAAGAGCAACAGGGAATCATGACGACGGTTGAGAAGATTGGTGTCATTTCCGGCGGGGCGCGTGCCGCGAACAGCGCGCCTTCCGTGCGTGCCGCCAGCGCGACATTCGAGAGCGGCACATGAAGAGGAGACTCCTCATTGCGGTGCCGCTGCTGGCCCTGGTGACTCTGGCGGCGTGGATGCTCCGGCCCAAGCATGAAACGCTGGGCGAAGCCTTTGTCAGCGAAAAAGTCGCCCCTCTCCTGAGCGGCATCGCGCAGGTCCGCGAGCAGCTGGCAACTCTGCATTATGGTGAACGCGTGGACGTCGTGGGCAAGCGCAATGACTACGTGAAAGTGCGAACTAACGCAGGCACGGTTGGCTGGGTGGAAAGCCGGCAGTTGATGGAGCCAGCCGTATGGCAGCGGAGCATCAAGCTCCTGGATCAAACGCGAGGAATGCCACCGCAGGCGCGCGGGCGCACCAAGGTCTCCACCAATTTGCGTGTGCAGCCTGGCCGGACGGAGCCACGCCTCTATAAATTCGGACGAAACGCTCCGGTGGAGATTGTGGGCCGCGCGGTGGCGGATTGGGTGCAAGCCGCGGATGAGAAAGAAGCTGCGAATGAGCCGCAGGAAACGAAGAAAGAGGACTGGTTTCTGGTCCGTGGTGTTGCCACGCGACCGCCTGGGGAAGCCGCGGCTCGCGCAGCGGAATCCACAAACACCACGCAGCCCGGCGATCAGAACACACCGATCGCCGGCTGGGTGGTCGCCCGATTCGTGGAGCTGGATTTGCCGGATCCCGTGCGCGAAGGAGCGAGTTCTGCAAATATCCGGCCGGTGGCATGGTTTGAGCTGAATCGTGTGAGCGATCCGTCGGGCAACAAGCCACAGTTTCTTGTGGCCGCGGCGCGCGGACCGGAAGGCCAAGTATGTGATTTCACGGCGCTGCGCGTCTACACCTGGTACGTCAAGAAGAGCCGATACGAGACCGCGTTCATCGAAAATAATTTGTGTGGCCAGCTACCCGTTCGCGTCGGCAAAGGCCCCAAGGGCGAACCTGAGTTTCGCTTCCGGGTGATGGACGGCAACAAAGAAGAGCGCGTCTACCGTTTGAACCAGACCGTTGTTCGCCGCGTCCGCGAAGCGGGCGTAGCTTCCGGAAAACACGTTTCGCCTAAACAGGCAAAGCCAGCGGCGAAATAACGAATTCGGTTCAGAACCTTTTGCAATGGGACAAGGCAGTCTAATGGATACCGAGGTAGTTGAGAGACGCCGCTCGCACTCTGAGGGCAAGGGCCCGAGGCGGAGAGTGAGACGATGACGCTGCACATCAGCGAAGCGGAAGTGCGGGCCGTGCTTACGATGACGCTGGCGGTGCAGGCCGTGGAAGAGATTTCGCGCAAGCAGGCCACCGGGGAAGTGGTCGTGCACCCCCGCAGGCGCTTCGAATTGCCGGGCGGCGGATTCTTTCACTATATGGCCGCGGCGGATTTCTCCGCGGGCTTTGTGGCGATGAAGCAATATACGTTTGTGCGCGGCAAGCTGCGGTTTCTGGTTCCTCTCTACGAGATGTCCACGGGCGACTTGCTCGCGTTGATCGAAGCGGATTACATGGGGCAGCTGCGGACCGGCGCGGCCTCCGGCGTGGCCACGAAATACCTAGCGCGCAAGAATGCTCGCGTCGCGGCAATCATTGGCACGGGGGGCCAGGCGAGGACGCAGCTCGAAGCGGTTGCCGCGGTTCGAAAGCTGGAGTCCGCGCGCGCCTACGGGCGCGATGCGGCCAAGCGCGAAAAGTTCTGCAAAGAGATGTCCGAACGAGTGGGGATTCCCGTACAGGCGTGTGCGTCCGCGGCCGAAGCAGTGCGCGGCGCGGACATCGTCTGCACGGCCACAACGGCCACGCAGCCGGTTGTAGGTGGAGCGGATCTGTCGCCCGGGGCGCACATTAATGCCATTGGCGCCAACCACGCGCACAAGCGCGAGCTGGATGATGAAGCAGTCGCCAGCGCGGACATCATTGTCGTGGATTCCGTGGAACAATCACGGCAGGAAGCGGGCGATCTGATCATCGCTTTTCATGGCGATGAAATTTGCTGGACGGGGGTCAAGAAGCTTTCCGAAATTGTCGCAGGGAAAGCCAGCGGCAGGACCAGCGATACGGAACTCACACTGTTCAAGTCGAATGGGATTGCGTCCTGGGACCTCGCCGTGGCGATGAAGGTCTACGCGATGGCGCGAGAAAAAAAGCTTGGCAGGGAATTACCACTATGGAGTGACGGCGGGAAAAGCTAGGAGAGCTGCCTAAATGCTTTTTTCATGGAGCTTGCGGCGCAAGGCATCATGCAGCCGCGACTTCACGTCGTCCGGCAGTTCGACCGGCTTCGAATCGCAGAAGACATCCACGGTCAGCCTGGTCTGGTCGACCACCATCTGGCAGTCTCCACAGTGCTCAAGATGGCGCTCTAGTTCTTGCTTTGCAGAAAGTTCGAGCTCGCCGTCGATGTAATCGGAAATCTCGCGAATGACGCCTTTGCAATTCAATTTGTGCCACCCTGCCGAAAATAACGATTCAGTTTGTCACGAAGTTTGAGCCGGGCCCGCAGCAGCCGGGATTTTACCGCTGGAATCGAGATGCCGAGTACTTTGGAGGTCTCTTCGGTCGAAAGCTCTTCGACGTCGCGCAGCACAAAAACAACCCGGAAATCCGGCTCGAGTTTGTCGATGACTTCAGACAAAATTTCGTGCATTTCCGTCTGGGCAAACCGCTGCTCCGGACTTGGCCCCCAATCCGCAAGCTCGCGGGGCATCAGGTCTTCGTCGCCTTCCACCGGCTCGTCGAGCGAAAATTGGTTGGGGCGGCGTTTGCGCAGCCGCATCAGCGCTTCGTTCGCGGCGATGCGCACCAGCCAGGTGTAAAAGCGGGAGTCTTCCTGGAAATCCTTGAGGTGTGCGTAAGACTTGAGGAAGGCATCCTGCATAGCGTCCTCGGCGTCTTCGCGATTCCGAGTGATGTTCATGGTCAGCCGGAAGATTTTCGCTTCATAGCGGTTTACCAGCTCTTCGAAGGCATGCGTATCGCCACGCTTGGCGGCGGCCACCAACAGGTGTTCGTCGTCGCGCGCAACGGTGGAAGGCAAACGGTGGGGATTCGGTGCGCTCAATGGTTCGGGCAAGCCGAGCGGCGGCTGCGTCCTCGCTTTCGAATGTACAAAGGTAGCACAGAGCATCGAACAGTTCCGCCTTGTTCCTGTTTTGATGCTGCTGCTGGTGATGAGATTCAGGAAATAAGGGAAAGTTACGGCGTTGTTGCGCTTTGAGAATGGCGAGGTATAGGTTGCCGTTGCGAAACCATACTCAAGTCATTCAATGATAGTTACTTAGAGCGCTTTGTAGCGCCTCGTGCCACTGGGAGAGGTGACACCCATCCAGAAGACTAATTCGAAAACTCTAGTCCCGCGGAAGTTGCCGCTTGGCGGCACCGCTAGTACAATTTGGCGCGGGAGCCCTTCGACGAACACGCTTCCCGCCGTTTCGCTTCGGCTCTCAAACCGCGGTTCGCCGTTCTACGCGTTTACGGCACGATGAACTGGATTTGCGAATGGCATCGAGAGCGATCTCCGGTAGCTTCTTTTCGCCAGCGAGGATGCCAAGGGAGGCTTGGCCGCCTATGTCGAAATGCGCGCTTCTTACTTCACGGCTAAGTAGTAAAATCAAAAGGCATAGTAAGCTGGCGTAATGCGAACACTTCCCGACCATCTCCGCAAAGGCATGAAGCTCGTGATCGTCGGCTGCAATCCGAG
>WNFJ01276682.1_pt2 | contig 15382 bp, 11 predicted proteins | sample 5400461 | NCBI WGS metagenome assembly WNFJ01 (sample SAMN13153349, study PRJNA577476) | soil metagenome | isolation source: 115 cm saprolite on Douglas fir-dominated hillslope | place: USA:California | collected 2013-09-17 | reverse complement strand
ATCAGATGATACAGAGGTAGCACATTTGGCACATTTCATCTGACAACTTTGCTCTTTTTGCTGGGACAGTGTAGATTGTCATGATTGTCACTAGAAAAAAACACCTCCATTGGCTATACTCAGAACAAGACTGATGAAGAAAGGAGTTAGCACACATCTCTGTGCTATGCAATCATAACCATGAAAGGATTCGTCTTCTCTTTAAAAGGGCTGGCAAAGTGGCCCTTCATTATCTCGAGTATTCTTCTACTCGTGGTATGTCTAACAGGAGTACTGAAGTTCACTGGACCTCTAACTGCCACTTATGCACATCCTACAACCTCTGAGGCTTCAAGTCCTCAAACATTCACGGGAGGATGTACATCAGGCCGACAGGATACATGGACGCCTGCAGATGGAGTCTTCTATCAAGGCAGAACTGATAAGAAGGAAGTCGCGTTAACGTTTGATGACGGTCCATTCGGTACGGTACAGAGTACCCATAACACCCGAGCTATATTAAACATTCTGGAAAAGAACAAGATTCATGCGACATTCTTTGTGATCGGCGAACAAGTAACTTCTGACCCTCAACGGCTAGATCCTAATCAAGTAGATCCGAACTCAGATCAGGTGAAATTGGTGAAACAAGAGAAAAAGGATAGAGACGAAGTAGCTGATCATACCTGGACTCATCCTCATCTCCCTGTCCTTCCACTGCTTCCAGATCAGAATAATCCTGGAAACAAACACGATGTGCGAGATGAACTTCAGATGACAGCAACGGTCATTAAGAACGCCACGGGAAGCACACCAAAGGATTTCCGCCCTCCCTTCGGAGAGACAAACAAGAATGTACAGCAGCAAGCTTCGCAACTGGGGCTGACCACAATCGGATGGACGATAGATTCCTGTGATTGGGCCCAGACTCTGGCGGGAGGAGCAACGAAAAACGATATCATCAACAATGTGCTTAATTTCGTCACAAATGGCACCATCGTGCTCATGCATGATGGCGGAGAGGACCGTAGCCAGACCGTAGCAGCTCTGCCAACAATCATCCAGGGCCTAAAAAGGAATGGCTACCAATTTGTGACAGTACAGCAGATGGTCACTGAAGCTGCTCAGAAGTAGTCTCTCTGGTAGCATGTTGATATCAATTTGATTGTAGTATAGGAGATTTCGGTACAAGATCATAATGATCTTGACCCACTATTGAAGCAATTGGTCTCATCCCTCCTCCTGACTCTCCTGATCCCTGAGAAACTGAGCAATTCGTGCCGCAATCAGATCACGGACCTGTCAGAAGACCACCAAGCGTTCCTGCTCCGTGCCAATAGCCGCATATCAGGAAATTTCCAATGGATCTGGCGATGGGCATTGGAGAAAAATGGACAGGTCTCTTGTGCTTCATCACAGACCGCGATGACCAGATCCATTGGATGCTGAGGAGCAAACTCTTCAATGCCCTTTGCACGATGCCCAGCCTCTTCGCTGATGTCAATACCCAATTTGGCCATCACCCTCACCGCCAGCGGATGCACCGAGCGAGGATGCGTTCCTGCACTAAAAATCTCAAAGGTTGATCCTCCCCGAGCACGCAAGAGACCTTCTGTCATCTGCGAGCGTGACGAATTGTGTGTACAGAGAAACAAGATCCGATAGGGAACGGGGAAGCTGGTTCCGTCATTCTGGTACTCCTTCTTCGTGGTCAGAGGGCGTTTCCCGTATTCCAGCCTCACGTAACCAATAATAGACGTAAGCTGCAAGAATCGCTCCAAGGAACGGGGCGAGAACATAGACCCACTGTGCTGTCCAGGTCCAACTAAGCACTGCGGGAGCAAGAGATCTGGCAGGATTCATTGAGGCCCCGCTGATAGGACCAGCAAAGAGGGCTTCAAGGCCAACCGTCGCTCCAATAGCAAGTGCTGCTGCTTGGCCGACCGCACGCGCATCGGTCGCCATTGCCATAATAACCAGCATCAAGAAGAAGGTGAGCAATGCTTCTAGCCCGAAAGCCTGCCAAGCTCCACCGGGGCCTTGAGGCAGTGTTGTTCCCAGGTGGGCGACATCTCCAAATAGCAATCGGAGACCCAGGGAGGCAAGCAGTGCCCCGACGAGCTGCGCACACCAGTATCCCAAGAGCTTGTGCAGTGGGAAGTGCCGCGTCAGGACAAATGCCAGGGTCACAGCAGGGTTGAAATGGGCCCCGCTGATGTGTCCCAGGGCATAGATCATCACCGTGATGATAAGTCCAAAGACGAGGCCCACGCCAACATGGGTCACCTGCCCCCCAGATAGGGTATCAATCATGATCGCTCCACATCCAGCAAAGACGAGGCCAAAGGTGCCCAGCCCTTCTGCAACATACGCAGCCCACATCCGCTTATTCTCTTCTTGCTTGTATCTGTTATTCAAAAATGCTTCTCTTGTCCTGCCTTTAGTGAGATGATGGCTCATTGGTACTTCCTTTCTCTCTCCTGATATATTTCAAACTGGAAAGCAGATTTGCCTCTTTTCTCTGTTGAAATGGTATCCAACCCTCGCACCGTTTGGATGTGTTTCGAGTGAGCAGGATCTTTGAGCAGGATCTTGTTCAAGTCAGCCACGTAACCGGTACATATGAGCATCAACTGTCTGCCTCCGCAGTGCTCTCCAGCATGTTTGAGTCCCACCGTCTCCCGAGACCTGCTCAAGGAGGTGTTCGCGTGTCAAAGCCACCTCCTGATGGCGTACCAGGTACGTCAGCAGATCGAACAGGCGAGCAGGCAGGAGGATGTATTGATTGTAATGGATTACGACCCTTCCAGCAAGATCAATGTGGACATCGCCAGCATGTAAAAAATGGTTCTGATGATGTTCCCCCCTGAGAAGACCAGTCTCCTTTGGCAACGGCGCAAGAGTGCTCTGATTCGTACTCGTAATTCAGGCCAAGAGCAGGGCGACCTGATACAATTGTCGGCCCCCTCATCCAGACCAAGAGCGATGCCCTCTTCGTTCTCAAAAGTAGTGCCCTTGCCCTCAGACAAGGATACAATATCCCGCTTCTCTTTTCTCCTCAATATGAATACTTCTAAAAGATGACCTTGCTTGCTATGGTAAAATAACCAAGCAGCGGGTATTGCCATAAGATGGATCGGTCGCTTGGTAGGAGAACTGGAATAATTAGGGACCGTGCGAAAACAACTTCCGTACGTTTGACGGAGCAGGAGAGTACACCAGATAGGGAGGTTATTTCTGCACACTCCCTTATGCTAGAGCAGGAGAGGCTCCCAATGAATAAGTCGATGGTCATACAGAGCCAGCTTCTGGCCACCAAATTCTTTATGCCCGTTGCCTCGCATCCTCTAATCTCTCGCCCCCGGCTGACGGCTTTACTCGACGAGAGCCTGAAATATCCTCTCATGCTCATCTCTGCTCCTGCAGGCTTTGGCAAAACCATGTTACTCTCTGCCTGGGGACAAGCGTTGCCCGCAAGCACCTCTCTAGTAGCCTGGGTGTCTCTCGATGAGGAAGACAATGACCCACAGCTGTTCTGGACCTACGTCCTTGCGGCATTGGACATGGACCAATCGCAACGCTTTACATCACTGTTGAAGTATCTGCAATCTCCGCAAGCTCCTCCCCTGAAAGCTATCCTGACGATGCTCATCAATCTTCTGCTGGAGAGTACTCAGCACTTTGTGCTGATCTTGGATGACTATCACGTGATCACAGAGCAGCAGGTACACACCACCCTCTCGTATCTGGTGGAGCACCTTTCTCCTCAATTTCATATCATCCTCTCTACACGAACTGATCCTCCTTTGTCCCTTTCGCTATTGCGATCACGCCAGCGAGTGTTGGAAGTGCACACCGAGCAGTTACGCTGTACGACAGAGGAGACCAGAGCTTTCTTTCAGAAGGCGATAGGCATCCAGCTCTCTCAGGAGACCATTCAGGACGTGACGACTCAGACAGAGGGCTGGCTGGCGGGCTTGCAATTGCTCAGTCTTTCTCTCCATGGGCATGCCGATCCTGCTACTCTGCTAGAGGAGGCCAGTGGAGACCAGCGCTACATCCTGGACTTTTTGACTGAGGAGGTAGTCGGGCGGCAGCCCCAGGACGTGCAAATGTTTCTCCTCTCCACATGCATCCTTGATCGGCTGAATGCCTCGCTGTGTAATGCCGTCATGGAGCAAGGTGGCAGCCAACAGATATTGGAGCATCTGGAGCGAGCTAATTTATTTGTCGTGTCCCTGGATAGCAAGCGCCAGTGGTATCGCTATCATACCCTCTTTGCCCAAGCCTTGCAGTATCGACTCGAGCAGACGTATCCTGACCAAGTGCCTATCTTGCATCAGCGTGCCAGCCTCTGGTATGCCCAGCATGACCAGACCATCCAAGCCATTCTGCATGCCTTCAGCGCCCACCAGTGGGTGTGGGCCGCTGAACTGATCGAGCGGAAGAGTCTCCAGTTGCTCTCCCTCACTTGGGGAGCAAGTGAACATAAGTTGGCCCTGCTCCGCCATTGGCTTGAGCAACTGTCAGCAGACGTCTTGCTGTCCCGACCCCGTCTCTGTCTTGCCTGTGCCCGAATACTGTGGGCGGTTACCCCATATCCCAGGCTTCAATCTTGGCTCAACGCAGCTGAAGCTACCCTGACCGCTTCGCTCACAACACAGGCCCATAAGGAGGTCTCATCCATGATCCTTCTCCCAGAAGTTCTGCAGGAACAGGAGAAGCTGCTCGGAGAGGTGATTGCTTGGAAAGCCTTCCTGCGAAGCTTTGAGGAGGATGGACAAACCGCACTCTCGCTCTGCAGGCGGGCCCTTGCCTTGCTCCCATCAGAGAATGTGGTTGCTCGTGTACAAGTCGGCTGTGCCCAGTTCTTCGCCTATTCTTCTGCCAACAATGTGGTGGCTGCTATTGAAAGTGGATTCCGATCAGCCCAGCTTGCTCAGACCACAGGGCAAGTCCCCCTCACTATCGGTATCATAGCATTAATTGCTCAACACATGCTGGGAACAGGACAGTTGCACGAGGCACAGCGGCTAAGCCAGCAAGCGATTCAGATGGGTACTCTGCCAGAAGGACTTGTGTTACCTGATGTAGGCTATGCCTCTCTCTTTCAAGCAGAGATTCTACGTGAGTGGAACGAGTTGGATACAGCCCTTTCTCTGATAGAAGAGGCCATTTCATTGTGCGAACAGACCACCTCGATCGCCTCGCTTATCTCTCTATTGATGGGACACGCAATACTCCTGCGTATTTCTCTGTCGCGCAGAGAACTGGATGCGGCACGCTGTGCCCTCCAGCAGGTTGATCGCATTAGCAAGCGTATGAACCAGCCTATCTCTCTCTATTTCCGCTCCTGCTTCACCACAGTCGATCAGGTTCGGCTCTGGCTGGCCTGCGGGGAGCTAGCGTATGCCACGCGCTGGGCTGAGAGACTAGACGTGGGAGAATGCCATAGCACACCCTTCGCTTGCGAACGGCAGGAAGTAGCATATGCTCGTATTTCCTTAGCTAAGGGCCAGTCGGATCTTGCCCTGGAGCGACTGGAACCTGCCCTCCAGAGAGCGACCATGGGTCAGCGCTGGGGCCACGTCATTGAGATCCGGCTCTTGCAGGCGATAGCCCACCAGATGCGCCAGGAGGAGATCCAGGCTCTCGATGCCCTCTCAAAGGCAATCCGTCTGGCCGAGCCAGAGGGTTACATTCGCAGCTTTGTAGATGAAGGACCCCCAATGGCTGTTCTGCTCTCTAGACTCAAGGAACAAGACTGCAAAGATGGGCTGACACCCTATCTGGACAAGCTGCTCACTGCTTTTCCCCAGCGGACCAAGGCACGTAAACGTCAACTGAAGCAAGAGAGGCTCCGATGAATACATCACCACTCTTACAGAGCCAGCTTCTGGCCACGAAATTCTTTATGCCCGTTGCTTTGCATCCTCTGATCCCTCGTCCCCGCCTAGCCGTCTTGCTCGATGAGAGTCTCAAGCATCCCTTTACGCTCATCTCAGCCCCTCCTGGCTTCGGCAAGACCACTGCCCTCTCTGTCTGGGCCCAATCGCTGCCAGCAAACAATCCCGTGGTGGCCTGGGTATCTCTCGACGAAGGGGATAATGAACCATTGGTGTTCTGGACCAATATCGTCGCAGCATTCGATAAGCAACGAGGACAACGCTTTACGCCATTGTTAACGTATCTGCAATCGTCGCAAGCTCCGCCACTCAAGTACACTCTGACAGCCTTCATTAATCTCCTGGTCGACAGTGCCGAGCACTTTGTGCTGATCTTGGACGACTATCACCTGATCACCGAGCCCCAGGTGCACACCTCCCTCTTGTATCTCATAGAACGTTTTCCTCCTCAAATGCATATTATTCTGGCAACACGCGCTGATCCTTCCCTACCGCTCTCATTGCTACGGGCACGCGGGCAGATGCGAGAAGTGCGTACCAATCAGTTGCGCTGTACGGCAGAGGAGACCAAGGCCTTCTTTCAGAATGTGATGGGTCTCCAGTTTGCAGAGGAGACGATCCAAGACGTAACGACTCGGACAGAGGGTTGGCTGGTGGGCTTGCGATTGCTCGCTCTTTCTCTGCCAGAGGATGCCAATCCTGTCACCCTACTGCAGCAGGCCAGTGGAGATCAGCACTACATCCTAGACTTTTTGACCGAGCAGGTGTTGCGACAGCAGCCACAGGACGTGCAAACATTTCTCCTCTCCACGTGCATCCTTGATCGGCTGAATGCCTCGCTGTGTGACGCTGTCATGGAGCAGAGTGGTAGCCAGCAGATGCTAGAGCAATTGGAGCGAGCTAATTTATTTGTCGAGTCCCTGGATAGCAAGAGAGAGTGCTATCGCTATCATGCCCTCTTTGCTCAAGCCTTGCGCTCCCGGCTGGAGCAGACATCTAGTGACCTCGTGCCCACCTTGCACCATCGAGCTAGCCTCTGGTATGCCCAGCAAGGTCAGGACACTACGACTCTCCCCTGTGAATGTCAGACACTCTCCTGCCAAGGCATCTGGTATGCCCAGCACGACCAGACTACCGCAGCTGTCCTGCATGCCTTGAGTGCGCACCAGTGGCAGTGGGCTGCTGATCTCATTGAAAGTCTCCCAGTCACGGCACTCACCTGGGGAGCAAGTGAGCATACGCAGGTTCTACTCCGACACTGGCTTGAGCAACTGCCAGCAGAGATCGTGCATTCTCGGCCCGGTCTCTGTCTTACCTGCGCCCAACTCTTATGGGGAATCGCTCCCCATACCGAACTGCAAGTCTGGCTCGACGCGGCCGAAGCAAAGCTGACGACTTCGCTCACGAGGCATCTGCATGCGGATGCCTCACCCCCAATCCCTATCTCGCAAGAGCAGCAAAAACAAGAGAATCTCCTTGGAGAGGTAATCGCCTTTCGTGCTCTTCTGAAAAGCCATGAGGAGGATAGCCCAGCCACGCTCGCGCTCTGTCAGCAGGCTCTGACCTTGCTCTCAGCACAAGATTGTATTGGTCATGCACAAGTTGCCTTTGCTCAACTCGTGAACTCTTATACATCTTCTACGAACAATGTGAAGATCACGATCAGAGATGCACTTGGGGCAGGCTTTCTTGCCCAAGCGGCAGGAAATAGTGCTCTTGCAATCGGTATCATGGGCACAACTGCTCTGTACATGATAGGAACAGGGCAGTTGCATAAGGCACATCGGCTGACCAAACGAGCGATTCAGCTGGGGACACAGCCGGGAATGCTGGTGTTGCCTGAGGTAGGCTGGCCTGCTCTCTTGCAGGCGGAAATCCTGCGGGAGTGGAACCAACTGGATGCGGCACGTACTCTCGTAGAAGAGGCTATCTCGCTGTGTCAACAGACTGAATCGATTCTCTCGCTGAGGTATGTACTCCTTGGGAATGCAGTGCTACTGCGTGTCTCCCTGTCGCGGGAAGAGCTAGACACGGCACGCTCTGCCCTCCAGGAGTTTGAACGCATCGGCATGCACATAGACTATCCTATCTATCTGCATCAGCGTTCTCTCTTCACTACGATCGACCATGTCAGGCTCTGGATCGCCTGTGGGGAACTAGAGCGTGCCACACGCTGGGCTCAGGAATTGAATGGAGGGGAGCAACATGACACATCGTTTTCATTTACACGCGAACGCGAGGAGGTAGCAGGTGTCCGTATCCTCTTAGCGAAGGGCCAGTCGGCTCTCGCTCTGGAGCGGCTGGAACCCTTGCTCCGGAGAGCGACCATCGGCCAACGCTGGGGTCACGTGATTGAGATACAGCTCTTGCAAGCCCTGGCCCATCAGATGCGCCAGGAAGAGACACAGGCCCTCTCTGCCCTCTTGGAGGCAGTCCGTCTGGCCGAGCCGGAGGGCTACATTCGCAGCTTTGTGGACGAGGGAGCACCGATGGAGGCTCTCCTCTCCACGCTCAGGGAACAGCAATGCGAAGCTGGGTCAACTCCCTATCTGGACGCGGTGCTCACTGCCTTTCCCCAGCAAAGTCAGGTGCAGGAACATGAGCCGAAGCAGGCGAGAGGGCACACCAAGACTCAACCCCTGCTAGATCCCTTGACTGAGCGAGAGCTGGAGGTCCTCCAGACACTCGCACGGGGTGCATCCAACCAGCAGATTGCACAAGAGCTCGTGATTACTGTCGATACTGTCAAACGCCATGTCAGCCACATCTTCTCCAAATTGGGAGTGCAGAATAGGCTGCAAGCCATAAAACAAGCACAATCACTAGGTATGCTTGATGAGGAGCTATGAAATTTTTTCTCTGGCGTCACTTGTAGAAGAGCAATAATCGGAATTCTGATGCCTCTCGGAAAGACTTCTGGCCTTGGTCAAAAACCATCGTCGTGATTGCCTTTTAGCCAGTCTGGCTCAGTGACGGGATTAGATTGCTGGCGACTTCGCCAGTCTGGCTCAGTGACAGGATTAGGTTGCTGGCGACTTCGCCGGTCTGGCTCAGTGACAGATTTGGGGGGCGAGCTCCCTCGCCAGCCTATCTCGGGTTGCTGACTGCCCTGGGTGGTCTCCAGGCGGAATGGAGCCAGACTAGAGCGCATCTCTTCGGTAATCCTGCGCAAACTTTGTGCAAGCCCCGTCACTTCCCGCGCAAAACCTTCAGTGAGGCGTGCAAGTTCCTGTACCTGGGTTGCAGTCAGACCAGTAGAACTACCTACCGTATTGCGTGTATTTTCTGTACCTGCTGAACGCGCAGTAATGGAAAGCTGGTTGACGTTAGCATAGACTTCTGCCAGACTTTGAGCAGTGTCCTTCTGAAAGGTCTGGACTGCTGTGCCTAGATGCCCGATAAGCGCTTCAAGTGAGCGTATTCCCTGGATCGTATTGCGATCTGGGACAGCGTTCCTAGAGAGTTGTTCAGCCATGACCTGCTGACAGAGCCGAGAGGCCTGTTCTAGCAAGTCTAGTAAGCTGGCTCCAAGTGGTTCAATGTTTTGGCGTGCGAAGCGCTGCAACTGATCGCGTATTCCTATTACCTGGTGAAGAAAGCTAACATTGCCACCAGGTATGTTCTCTTGCAATGCTCCACTGTTTCCTTTTCTGCTCATGTTTCCAAAGCCACTGAAAGAGGACGATGGAGAAAAGCTTGCTGGATTGCCTAGGAGTTTGCGTGTGTTAGTGAGAAAAGCATTCGCATTTTCCATTCCTTGTTGGGAGACAACATCTAGCTGCTCAATCGTGGTTTGATTGCGCATTACAAAGCGGCGAAAGCGGCCAATCGTGAAGTTAAAGGCATGGCCGAGCATCCAAATGGGGTCATTGTTCACTGCCGTTTTAACATCAAACTCGCCTCCATTGGCCAGACGCATATCAGAGAAAAGGCGTTCTGCCGCATTGATAAGGACATCACGCTGAACGCGTGTTTCGTTGAGCAGACCAACGATGGTATCAAGCATGGTATTGACAGAGGTTGAAACGTCGGTAATTTCATCGTGTCCGTCGACGGCGACACGGGTATCGACGTGTCCTCTTTGGACGGCTTGCGCGACTTTTCGTAACTGGCGCAGGCGGCCTACGAGCGTCCCATAGATCAACCAGCCGATCACACCGATGGCAGAGAGGACAAGCACAACGGCAATCAGTGTGGTGATAAGTGCATTGGTCTGCTGACCAGCCGTGGCATCCTGCACATAGGTCGTGAGGCGCCCATCAAACTGGATCAGTTGGCGTAAGGCGCTCAAGGCATCACTATATGTCAGTTGGCCTTGCTGCTGTTCCAGGGTCTGTGCGTTTTGATACAGGCCGTTCTGGATTTCCTGGAGAATCTGATCCTGTGCAGCCCGATAGAGTTGCCAGGTGCGCACCGAGCTGTTCGCCAACAGACTTTGTTGTGCATCCTGTCCAGGATGTCCTGCCCCATCGAAGAGTGCGGTCTGACTGGGATTATGGATCAAGAGATCATGTTGGATGTAGTCTTGCAGAAGCGTATCATAGCGGGTTTCCAATCCCTGCACGGCCTTCTGGTCGGCAGTGAGTTGACTCTGCGATGGATTAGCAACGAGTGCATCACCAAGGGTTGCATTCAATTTGAAGTTCATCAGCTGCAAGAAATCGTTGCCTGTCGTGAGAGATGAATAGCTCTGAAAGAGATTTTGATAGAAGCCAGACTCCTGATTGAGCAATTGGGCACTCTGTATGCAAATAAGAGTGGCGGCAAGTGCGGCAATCAGGGCTGGGATCAGAAAGCCGAGCGCTGTGCAAGAGGAATGTTGATCAGCGGGTTACTTAGAGGAGGAAGAGGAGGAAGAAAGTTTCTCCTCTTGATCTTTGCTGGACCGAGATCTTTAAAGACGGCGTGAGAGGATTGCTGGTGAGAAATGTTCATCGGTGAACCTCGTTTCTTGCTACTGTTTCTGCAACACGAACTGGTCGCGGCTTCAGTTTTGAGATGATTGTCGTGCGATTCTTTAGAGCGAACCACCAGTGGGTGCGATGCTAGCCTGTTGCGCCTGAGTAGCGCTGGCAGAAACACTGCTGGCAGAAATATAGCCAAGGGTGAGTGCCAGTTGTTGTATCTGCGGAGTCTGCATAAAATCCAGGTAGGACGTTGTCGCGTTGATCCCATTTTGCAGGGTATACATATGCTCAAACCCCCAGAACCGGTACTTGCCAGCCTGGACGTTTTGTGCTGTTGCACTGACACCATCGAGATCAATTGCCTTCACCGTCGAATTCACCAGGGCAGTCGTCACGTAGCCAATCGCCCCCGGCGTATGAGCAACCGTGTCAATGACAACGGTGGATGCGTCGGCCACTGATTGGCCCATTTCTTGCCCTCCTCCCATAAGATATTTATCGAATAAGGCGCGAGTCCCAGAAGTCGTTGGTTTGACCAGGGGAACGATGGCTAAATTCGGGCCACCAACATCTTTCCAGTTCGTGGTGACGCCAGTGTAGATATTGATCACCTGCTGGGTGTTGAGCGAGGTAATGTTGACTTCAGGATTGATAATCAGGGTCATGGCGGTCACTCGGTCAAATTGGGGTCGGGGTACACGGTAGGATCAGCATAAATATCAGAGTCCCCAATATCGGACTGGTGATTGGTAACCGCATTCAATCCTATAATACTTCCGCCTGCTTGGACGTCAATTTTTACTTCTGGGTGGTGTTGACGAAAGAGATCTGCAGCTTTGGCGGCGAGGGGTTGGAGCGCTGATGAGCCGACGACATGGACGTGTTGCCCGGTGAAATCTGTGCCACTGTTCGTTGGTGGCGATGATGCACTGCCACCTGTGGAATTGTCAAGTGCTCCGCAGCTTACCACTAGTAGTATAACAAAGAGCATAGTGACCAGGGTTGCGTTTCCTAATTCGTGCCGTTCCATTGCACGCTTCAGGTCTTGAAAGTACGTCCTTGCTATTCCCTTCGCGGTAGAGGCTACCCATCGCCCTTTTCGAGGAATCTTCACCATGATTTTCTCCTTATCATGCAAGGCTTTTGCAACAGTAGAAATACATCAATGAATATGGCGTTTTCGGGCTGCACCATATTGAGACCGCTTCGTCATAAATAGAACTCCAAAAACCCGACAACTATGAGAAAACTTTGCGGGTAAGTACGTTGATATCATAAGCCGAGTTCACGGAAGAACAGATCATCAACACACTAGAGAGAGCTGCTGGATTACCCCAGCCTAACGATGCGAGTGCGGCTGCCGCCGGAATGGTGTCTAATTCCATCTGACTGCAGAGATCTGATGTAATAGGGCCATTGTCAGGTATACTCGATGTGCAACACCTTGGCCTACAACGGACGTCTCCTGTTGATGGCACCGTTCTAAGCACCCGTAAAGCAGCCTTGGCGTATCGAGTGCGGACTTCGGCCCGCAACTGCTCATCATTCTCTGGGTAGGAATACCAATCAGTGGGTTATGAATAGGAGGAAGAATGCTTCTCCTCTTGAGCTTCGTTGGACCAAGACCGTCAAGGACGACGTTGAGAGATTGCTGGCGAGAAATACTCATCGGTGAGCCTCGTTTCTCGCTCCTGCTTCTGTGCTAGCTGCGCAGAAACAGGAGCGCAAGAGCTAAATATTCATTTACCTTTGCTGTGCCTGAACGCTGTTGACAGAAATATAGCCGAGTTGCAGTGCCAGTTGTTGTATCTGTGGGGTCTGCATAAAATCCAGGAAAGCCGTTGTCGCGTTAATACCATTTTGCAGAGTATACATGTGCTCAAACCCCCAGAAAGAGTATGTCCCGTTTTGAATATTCTGTTGATTTGCGCTAACACCATTGAGACTAATAGACTTGACTGTCGAATTGAGCGCAGTAACTGCAGCGTAACCAATTGCTCCTGGCGTATGAGCAACCGCGTCAACTATAGCCGTAGATGAATCGCTGCTCTGTGGGATGCCTTGCTCTGGTCCTCCCAAAACATATTTTTCGAACAGAGCACGGGTACCAGAAGTAGTTGGTCGGACGATGGTGACAACCGGTAAATTGGGGCCCCCAACATCCTTCCAGTTTGTGGTGACACCCGTGAAGATGTTGATGACCTGCTGAGTGTTGAGGGAACTGACGTTGATTTCAGGATTGATCATCAGTGTAAAGACATTCACACAGACAATATGATCGGTTAAATTGGGATCGGGGTACGTGGTAGGATCAGCATAAATATCAGAGTCTCCAATATCTGCCTGATGACTGTTAACAGCGTTCAATCCTGTAATGCTTCCGCCACCTTGAGCGTCAATTTTCAGCTCCGGGTGTTGCTGACGGAAGAGATCCGCAGCTTTGGCAGCCAGTGGAAGTAGCGCTGTTGAACCGACCATATGGACATGTTGCCCGGTAAAATTAGTACCATTGCCCGATGGCGGCGATGATCCGTTGCTGCCAGGGGCATTGTCAACTGCTCCGCAACTGACCAGTAGGAGCACAACAACGAGCAGAGTAGCTAGAGTTGAGTTTCCTAGTTCATGCCGTTCCATTGCACGCTTCAAATCTTCAAAGTACATCCTTGTTATTGTCTTCGCGGTAGAGGCTATCCATCGCCCTTTGCGAGGAGGCTTTATCATGATTTTCTCCCTATCATGCAAGGCTCTGGCAACAGTAGAAATACATCAATGAATATGGCATTTTCGGGCTGCACCATATTGAAACCACTTCATTATAAATAGAGTTCGGCCCTGTATTCCAAAGGTATCCCCCGGAGGCCTATAGACCCTGCCGATGAGCAGGATGAGGACATGCAGGACATCTACTGGAAACTGTTGCCTTTCAAGCAGATCCATCAGATCGCAGTATCAATGGTTGATCTTACAGACTGGACATCTCAGAAGGTGGTTCTGACATGGCACTTTTTTGTCTTAAAGTTCAACAAATATAATAGGCTCAATGTTAAACAAGGATAGCTTATTTGTCAATAGGAAATGCAGGAAAGTAGGAAATCAAGGGCTCTGACGTTTACTCCAAATACATCTTTTTCATCTGGATCAAGCTCCCCTCCAAGTTCACTGTTTGTGGGCAATAGGAGCTTTACGGGTAAACGTCAGAGCCCTTTAGGAAATCAGATCGTTGTTAAACACATTGAAATAGTCATTGCTGATCTCCTCTAGAATTTTTTAACATACCATTAACATACAGTTAATATAAAGTTTCACATTTCCACAATGTCGACTACCAAAAGAGAATTTTTTAACATAACATTAACATACAGTTAATTGGACTATGATACGTTATGTGAAGTGGAAGTTTTCTAGAGGCGGAGGATAGTAAATTGATTAAATTGGCTACAGAGCAAGGGAGTTGTATTTCATTCTAGCTCAGAGTGTTCTTTATTGTAGTTCTGTGCCATTGCTCTGTGCTTAAACGAGGAGGGTACATATCTTTATGTTATTGCGTGCATGGAAGCGAGTGCAGCTGAAACAAAGCCACTTCAATCGTCTTGGTTCTGCACTCTTACTTGGTCTTGTAATGCTTTTGGCTGCTTGTGGTGAAAGTAGTGGTAACCAGGCAAATACGACCTCCTGCCCTTCAGTAAATCGCTTGAATGGTGCTGGGTCGACCTTTGACAATCCGCTATTTTCCAAAATGTTTACCGAATATGCTAGCACAGGATGTCATGTCCACGTCAATTATCAGTCAATTGGTAGTGGCACAGGTATTAATGACTTGCTCCAGAATGTTGTTGACTTTGGCGCTACAGACTCTCCAATGAAGGATGCTGATCTCGCCAAGAGCAAGAATGGCCCGATTATCCATATTCCGGTAACGCTGGGGACTGAAGCTATAACCTACAATCTATCTGGTATTTCCTCACAGAAGTTGAAGCTTACTGGCCCCATTATTGCCGATATTTACCTGGGCAATACTAAGTATTGGGATGATTCTGCCATCAAGCAAATCAATTCGGACCTTTCTCTTCCCCATACACCGATCTCGGTCGTCCACCGCTCTGATGGTAGTGGCACTACCGGCATTTTTACGCACTATCTTACTGACGTGAGCCCTGAGTGGAACTCAAAGGTAGGCTATGGCACTACCGTTGCTTGGCCTGTTGGAGTTGGCGGTAAGGGCAATGACGGGGTAGCTGCACAGGTACAGAGTACAACAGGTGCTATTGGCTACGTCGAGCTGGCGTACGCAACCCAGAATCATATCAACTATGCTCTGTTAGAGAATAAGACAGGCAAATTCCTGCCGCCATCACTTGACGGTGGAGAAGCAGCTGCGACGAATGTCACGACTATCCCAGATGATCTTCGCTTCTTTATTACCAATACATCAGGCGATAAATCGTATCCTATTTCAGGATTCTCCTGGGTGGTCGTGTATCAGAACCAGAGCAATGCTGCTAAAGGACAAGTTCTGGCGGATCTGCTCTGGTGGATGGTCCACAACGGGCAGCAATACGCAGCTCCGCTGACCTATGCGCCTCTCCCCGA
>WNFJ01156664.1_pt2 | contig 15385 bp, 13 predicted proteins | sample 5400461 | NCBI WGS metagenome assembly WNFJ01 (sample SAMN13153349, study PRJNA577476) | soil metagenome | isolation source: 115 cm saprolite on Douglas fir-dominated hillslope | place: USA:California | collected 2013-09-17 | reverse complement strand
GTATTTACCCGGGCAGTTTTGTGTTGCCTAACCACAAGAATTTCGTCGGCATGACCGACCTCGCCCAGAGAGCTCTCGAACGAGGCGAATGCTACATTCAAGATCCGAGCACGGCGATCGCTTGCGAACTTCTCGACCCGCAACCGGGCGAAAAAATTCTCGATGCCTGTGCCGCTCCCGGAGGAAAAACAGGTTATCTCGGGGAGCTGATGGATAATCGCGGCGTCATCGTGGCATGTGATCGCGAGCCGAACCGCGTGAGACTTCTTGAAGAAAACGTGGTGCGCCTCGGGGTAGGCATCGCGCACATCTTTCGCCACGACTGGATGAGTGATCGCATCCCGCCGGCACTTGCTTCGCTTGTCCCGTTCGACCGCATATTGATCGACGCGCCCTGCACCAATACCGGCGTGATGCGACGCCGCGTGGATGTGCGCTGGCGTTTACGGCCGCCCGATTTTGTTCGAATGCAAAGGCTCCAGATCAAGATCGTCAACGCCGTCGCCAAATTACTCAAACCGCGCGGCATCCTGGTTTACAGCACGTGCAGTGTCGAGCCGGAGGAAAACGAGCATGTTGTTCGATCTTAGAGCGGCAGGAGCAAAAGCAATGTTTGCCATTTCGAGAACATCTCGATGGCGCTTTTGCTGCGAAATTTATGAGGACGGGCTAAGCAAGGCCGGACGGAACGCCGGTTGCGTCCAGCTCGCACGATGGAATCATAGATTTCTATGCACGACGCCCGCTTTGATAAACTCGCGAAGCTTTTGGTGGAATATTCGACCAGCCTCAAACGTAACGAGACTGTCTTGATCGAATCGTTTGATGTCCCTGACCGAATGGCCATCGCGCTGATCCGCGCAGTGCGAAAGGCGGGCGCAGTTCCGTTTGTGCAAATCCAGCGGGCACGCGTCAACCGTGAGCTCGCGCTGGAGGCCTCGGGTCGGCAACTGAACCTTGCCGCGCGACACGAGCTGGCGCGGATGAAAAAGATGGACGCCTACATCGCATTGCGCGGCAGCAATAACATCACAGAGCTTTCAGATGTTGCCGCTGAACGAATGCAGTTAATCGCGAAAAAAATGCGACCGGTGCAGGACCAACGCGTAAAAAGAACCAAATGGGTAGTACTGCGCTGGCCTACGCCGTCGATGGCGCAACTGGCCGGCATGAGCACGGACGCTTTCGAGGATTTTTACTTCGAAGTGTGCGCTTTGGATTACCGAAAATTGCAACCGGGGATGAAAGCGCTAAAAGCGTTGATGGAAAGGACTGACCGCGTGGAGATCAAAGGGCCGGACACCGACTTGCGGTTCAGCATCAAGGGAATTCCGGCCGTCATTTGCGGGGGCGATCGCAATGTTCCGGACGGCGAAGTTTTCACGTGTCCAGTGAAGAATTCGGTCGAAGGACACATCACTTTCAACGCGCCGAGTATTTATCAGAGTGTGGCTTTCGATGGAATTCGTCTTGAGTTTCGGGGAGGCAAAATCGTCGATGCAACAAGCAATCAGACGGCCAAACTGAACAAGATTCTCGATTCAGACGCAGGCGCGCGCTACATCGGCGAATTTTCTCTCGGCTTTAATCCGCATGTTCTGCATCCGATGCGCGACATATTGTTTGACGAAAAAATCGCCGGCTCGCTTCACTTGACGCCCGGTCAAGCGTACGAAGAAGCAGACAACGGGAATCGAAGCCAGGTACATTGGGACATGGTCAGCATTCAGCGCCCGGATTACGGCGGCGGCGAAATTTACTTCGACGGTAAGTTGATCCGCCGGGACGGCGAGTTTGTGCCGAAACAATTACGCTCGCTTAACCGCGATCATCTGCGCAAAAGCGGCCGCGCGAAATCCTAATTCGCGCTCAGGACAGGACGCTGATTGTCGATCCTCGCTCGATTCAGGTGCGCTTGGGGCCATGACCCAAGAGATGCAGCTGCATCATTCCGATATCGCCCGTCCCGGTGAGTTGGAGATTGGCGATCTCGAAAATCGGGGCATCTTCCACCGCTCCGGCGCCAGGTAACTGCACCGACACCTGTTTGGAGCTTGAATTCAAAACAATCGAAGCAATCTCGAACGAGGGTGAAAATTCCACCGTCGCAATCTGGAACGGAGCTGTCACATGCACGGAGGTATGATCTTGTGGCGAGGGAGTCAGTTGGAGCGGTGCCGCCGCAAAATCGGAAACGATCTGCAATCCCGCGACCGTGAAGGAAGGCGCCCCGACGGGAGTGGGCCGTTGCTGCTGCGAAGGCATGAGCCGCACGCTGCCGAGTGTTCCGCCGGAGGGCTGAATCCGTGAGATCTCGAACGCGACCTGAAGGTTCATCACGGGTTGCAGATGTTGCGACGACGCGAGGCGCATCGTGACGATCTTGGAAGCGGGACGCAACTGCACCGCGCCCATCTTGAAAGTCGGCGTCAATTGCATCGAGGCGATCTCGAAAGCGAAAGTCAATTGCACGGCCGTTTGGATAGAGCCGGGCTGTGGCGCACCGCCGGGTGCGGAAGTTCGAACTACAGAAGCGGTTGGTATTTGGATAGGTTCAGGCATGATAACGGATGTTGTTGGTTGCGAAATAACAGGTTCGGTGAAAGCAGTTGGTCGATCGAGAACGGTCGGCTCCGTTATTTGGCGAAGCTCGCCGACCTCAATCCGTTCTGCTTTCGGTCCGGTGATGGTCTCAGCTGTGTAAGGTTCACTGCTCATCACCGGCGTCAACTGCGGAATTGGTTGACCTTGCCCGACAGGCTCAGGTTCGGACCCAGGTTCAAGGACGATTGGCGCACGCTCCCAGAAAAACGGCTCGGGCTCGGCAAGATCGACACTTGGCGCTTGCGCCGCAACCGGAGCCGGGGCGGCCGACTCCTCCTCTCGGGCTTCCGGTATCATGGGCGGTTCCGGCATCACGGGCGGCTCCGGCGCCGTTTCAATCGGCGTGGTCCACGTCCGCTCAGATGGCTCTAATGCAGCCGCGATGTCTGGCATGGCTGTCGCCGCGCCTTGTTCGACAACGGGGCCGACGGACGATTCAAAAAGTGGTTCCGAAATCGGTGGCGTTACGGCCACTTCGGGCTCGCCATTCCGCTCAATTACCGGCTCCGCAGGCGGCGTAAACATACGGGTTGGTTTGCCTATCGGGACAACCGCACGCCGCAGCGAAGGTTCGGATGCTTTTAATCGCAGCGAGATCTGCCGCGGCCCACCGACAAACCGAGGGCTGGCTTTGATTTCCTTTTGTGCGGGAGCGACACCAGGAATGCCAACTTCACTGATGCCCGGACCATTGACAGTGGCGGTGCGACCGAAACTCGGCAGTTGAAGGTGAATAGCGCGGCGACGGATGTCCGGCAGGAATACCCACCCTAACAAAGCGACCCCGGCCACGACAAGGCCGCCGACCAGCAATGTCTGCCAATCAAATCGGCTCGGGTGCGACAACTCGTGCACGTGGGCAGGCGCCAAGACCGTCGCAGGCGTTGCAGAAGCAGCCGCAGCAGACGCAGGAGCCATCGATATCGCTTCGGCGGGCGAGGCGATCGGTTTCGACTCGGCAACAGCAGCTGACTCCGAGGGAATTGCCGAGGAAGCAGGCGAGGCGGCGGCGGTAACTGGAGTCTCCACAACTGGCGATACAGCTGGAACAGGGACAGCGGGCATTTCTTCAGGCTTTGCTGGTGTGCCGGCAGCTAAAGATTCGCTTGGAATGTTAGCTGGCGGCTGCAAAACCGTAGCAGGAGCGGGCTTTTCAGCGTGCGACGCTGTTGCTTCCATCCCTGCGATAGCGGGGGTGGCCGCCGGCGATGCGGTCGCCGAAGTTTGCGCTTTCGATTCTTTCGCTTGCTCTTTCTTTGCCAGCGCAACACCCGGGATGGGGCTTGGTTCAATCGCGGGACTCGATTCCGTCTGCGTCGATTCCATCGCCACTGCCGCTTCCGTTGGCGGCGCGGGCGAAGTGCCTAGCGATGGAGTTTGCAGCCAGCCAAGGTCATAAAAAGCATCCGCAAAAACTGAGTTCAACGCTGGCGAGTAAATTTTCTTGGCCGACGCGATCCAATCGGTGGCTTTGGTCGGATTATTATGCTTAAACTCCCAGGCCGCCTGCGCGTAATAGAGCGACGGGGTGTCGCCAGTAAATTGGAACTGCTCCATCATCCTTTGCGCGCGGCTTTCTTTGCCCTCGAGCAACAGCGTCATGTAGATTTTGAATTTAATCAGCTGCGCCGCCTGGTTTTTGTCGCCGCCCGGTGTCCGGCTAAACAGGGCCTCGAACCGATCTCGCGCTTTAGCATATTCCTTTTGCTTGAATGGAATTTGCGCGAGGTTGTATTGCGCTTCGCGATATTTCGGATCGGCTTTTAAGGCTTTTTTGAATTCCGCCTCGGCCTGAGCGAATTCCTTTTGCTCCATCAAAATCTCACCGCGCAGGTTGAGAATGCGAGCCTGGTTAGGCTCGGCCCCCTCCGCCTCGTCAATAAACTTGCGCGCCGCCGCGAAATCATGCTGCTGAACGGCCTGTTGCGCTTCCTCAAACCGCGACTGCGCGAACTCTTTCAGCTTGGCCGCGCGCTCGGAGGCAGTCGTCAACTCAAGAGCGGCCCGGCCCTGCCCGGCTGGCTTCTCCAGCCAGCCCACCTCGTACAGCGATTCGGCGAAGAGTTTGTTTAACTGCGGCGAAAAATTCTTTTCGGCCGCCACCATCCAGTTCTTAGCTTCCTTCGTGTCCTTACGTTGCAGTGCAATCGCTGCGTTGGAGTAATGCACCGCCGGCGTGTCCGGCGAAAGCTCAAACTTGGCCAAAATGGAATCGACCATGTTCTCCTTCCCTTCCAGCAAGTAAGTGAGGAGAATCTTGTATTGAATCAGTTGGGTGGCTTCGCCTTGCAATTCGGACGCGTTGCTTGAAAGCAGCTCCTGAAAACGATTGCGCGCCTCCCCCCAGTCCTTCTTCAGGAACGGAATCTCCGCCAGATTGAAGCGCGCATTCCAAAATTTCGGGTCGATGCGGAGGGCTTCATGCAACGCCGCTTCCCCCTTGTCGTAAATCCCCTGTCGCATCAAGATGACACCGCGCAGATTTTGCGATTCCGCTACATCAGGCTGGCGCGCATCGATCGCGTCGAGTTCTTTTAATGCTTCTGGGAAATTGCCCGCGTCGAACGCTCGAAAAGCTTTGTCATACATTGCCTCCAATTCCGCTTTCGTTGGAGCGACGTTGTCCGCAGCGAAGGAACCGAGCACCAAGACTGCGATCGCAGCGAATTTCCGAATTCTCATCCAGCTCATCATATGACCTCTGCTCGCGACCGATGACAAGCCTAAAATTTCGGCGGCGAATTTTCCAGGATAAAAAGCAGGAATCGAGCCGCCAGATCTGCGCAAGATCGATGTCTTCGCCCCGGCCTGCGGCAAAGTCAAGAATTGAGATTCGCGACGATACGCAGACCTTCCAAGGTTAGATCGCAATGCACCGCGTCGATCTCCGGCAGGCGCGCTGAAATTAATTCGGCGTAACCGCCCGTCGCAATCACGTGCACTTTCTTTCGCGGAAATCGTTCCGCCTTGATTTGCGCAATGATCTCCCGCACCAAACCACGATATCCGAAAACTGCTCCCGATCTCATCGCGTCGATTGTCGATCTTCCAATAGCGCGGTGTGGCTCCTGCAAAGAAAGCTTCGGCAGCAAGGCCGTCCGTTGATAAAGAAAATTGGTCATCGCCTCAAGCCCTGGCGCGATAACTCCGCCGATATAATTTTTTCCTTCCGAGACAATGTCGAACGTGACGGCCGTGCCGAAATCGACCACGATCGGGCCAATCGGTCTGCCCCGATCGATTTCGGTCTCGGATAATCAATCCCAACGCCGAGTTTCAGCCGTGAATTCAGCCAAAGCACTTTTGTTTTTCCCGCCGCCTTTTGGACGTCGCGGTTTCTCTTCGGCACAACCGACGAGACAATCTACATGTCGATCTTTCTTCGGTTGATGAAGTGGCGCAAAAAATTGGCGTCGAATCGCAGTGTCGTGACCTTTTGGCGCCGGCCAATTTTTATTTTCGAGGCGAAAGCGAGCTTCGTGAACGAATTGCTGATGTCGATCAACAAATAATTGGCCGTGCGCCCCATGACGGACATGCAGCCACGGAACGCCGCGCCCCGTCAAGCTCAGTGGCACAAGCTCGCAGTCCGGCCGAGGACAGTCTCACTGCGGCGAACCTGAGGAACGGGCAGGCGTCTCCCTGCTAGCGTTAGCGATTCAAGTAAGTTGCTTCCCCGCCCCTTGCGACGCTTGGCCGCACCGCGTACCCTCGTTTCGTGAGGAAACTCGTCCACCGGCCACGGCGATTGCGGCGCTCACCTGGCCTGCGCAATCTCGTTCGCGAAACGCGATTAAACGCGCACGATTTCGTTCTCCCCCTCTTCGTCAGCGAAAAAATCGACAAGCAGAAGCCGATCGCGTCTATGCCGGGCGTTTCGCAGTTCTCGTTAGGCGAAATCGTCGATGAAGCACGGCGCACGCAGGACCTCGGATTGCAAGCAGTTTTGCTTTTCGGAATCCCCGAGAAAAAAGATGACCAGGCCAGTGGTGCGTACGCGGAGGACGGCGTCGTTCAAAAGGCCGTGCGTGCAATCAAATCGAAATCTCCGGAGCTGGTCCTCCTGACGGACGTTTGTCTATGCGAATACATGAGCCACGGCCATTGCGGCGTGACGCGCATCGACAGCGATCATTTTCACGTGCTTAACGATGAGACTGTCGATCTTTTGGTCAAGACAGCGCTATCGCACGCGCGCGCCGGCGCAGACATGGTCGCGCCCAGCGACATGATGGACGGGCGCGTCGGCGCCATCCGCGCAGCGCTCGATACAAACGGCTTCGACCAAACTGGTATCATCAGTTACGCGGCCAAGTTTGCCTCTTCATTTTACGGCCCGTTTCGCGATGCTGCGGAAAGTCCGCCGCAGTTTGGCGACCGCCGTTCATATCAAATGGATTTTGCCAACGGTGAGGAAGCGTTGCGCGAAGTGGCGCTCGATATCGATGAAGGCGCCGACATCATTATGGTGAAACCGGCGCTGCCGTATATCGACATCTTATGGCGCGTACATGAGCGCTTCGGCAAACCGACCGCGGTCTATCATGTGAGCGGCGAATACGCGATGACCAAGGCGGCCGCCGAAAAGGGACTCATCGATGAGCGGGCCGCCGCTGTTGAAATTATGACCTCGCTCAAACGCGCCGGCGCCGACATCATCGTCACCTATTGGGCACGCGAGCTCGCCGAATGGACACGGGAGTAGTGAGACTTGCCCCACGAAACAGCCGCGGGGGCGAAACAGCCGCCCATGCTCGGCTGAAACGCCTGGCTTTGCTCTGGGCGCAGGCGCAAGGTTATTCCGCGTGCGCAATGGAAGTCAGCTTGCCGCGTTGCCGCTATCGTGCGGATGTCGCAGCCTACCGCTCGCAGCCTAACGAAATCGGAACGACCGCCATCTTTGAAGGCAAACAGGCGCTTGTCGATCTTCGCCGCGATAATGGCTCGAGCGCGGAAACACGCGCCCGCCTTGGGGAAGTTTTTCAGCGCCGTCAAGTCCTGGAAAAAAATCTCCGTGTTCACTACCCGAAGCTGCGCATCGCCGACTCGCTGTTTTCCGAATTCGACTCGCACGATTTCAGCGCGATCAAACATCGCGGCTATGCTCGCGCCCTGCGCGAGCTGAGCGCATTGCAAAATCGTCTCTTCGATTGCACAAAGTTCGAGACGTTGCTGCGTTATCGCAGCGCGAATCTCTTTTTTCTGGTTTTGCCTAGGGAGCTGTTTCGCGAACCGGAAATTCCACTTGGCTGGGGCGCGCTCGCGGAGTCAAACGGTGTACTCGAACTTGTGTGCAAACCAGTCTGGCAAGAAAGCCCGCCCGAGAAGCGGCTCCAACTGCTGCAGCGAATCGCCGCCGCCGGCACACGCGCCTTGATCGCCAACTGGAAATCACATTCGACGACGTCCTCGTCGCCCGCGATCGATCTTCGCTATAGCCACCCGGGCTCAGTCGAATACTAATGCCCTATCCAAGCATCTATTCGCGGAGTAGTTAAGAAAGTTTCTTCCGACCGAACTAAACAATCTACCGACCACGGGGACGGTCTGGTCCGCCCGGCGCCCTTAGAATCAAATATCCTGAATCTCCCTCCGCGGTGAAGCTGTAGGTTTGGCCGCTTCGGACATCCAGAGTCATTTCCCACGGGTTCGGCCATTTCGGATTGGGAGTTGGCACCACTGATAACACATGCCGCCCAGGTGAAAGCAAGCCTTCATAGGTCCTACCATATCCGATGGTTGCAACGGGTACCCCGTCGACATACAAGTCGACGTATATAAAATTACCCAGATCCGCGATTCGTCGTACGATTAAACGAGCAGCACCCCTAACAGGTCGCACAAAGCCGGACCCTTTGACGGCAGCGCGACGTGACTGTACGTTGGAGCTCGTCTGACTAGCGGCGTATCCACTAAAAAACAAAAGGGACGTGGTCATCAGAATGAGAGCGTTACGGCTACTGTGGCTGTATGTCTTCATAATGGTCTTGTACTCCCGTCATTAATTTTCGTTGTTGCATAGAGATTAGCAAGATTCCAATTCTGTAGCTGTCGCGCGTTTGTATGATTTTTCCGTCCTACTGAAGAGAGAATTGCGGGTCCCTCTTTGGAGGGAAAAGGTGCCTTCTAGGGCTTTGACGCGGCGTAAATGAGATGTCTTACTTTTGGCTCTTTTAATACGTAGCTGCTGATTCGTTCTTCCAACGCATGATCCGCGCGGGCGAGGCGTTCATGCTGGCGCAGGTGCTCCGCCCACGAGTGCACGATGAAAGTCCCCAGATACACGTCCGGATGTTCGGTGTCGCGATAGATCCCCCACCGCGACGTTCCGTCAGGACGGTGGACCCGTTCATTAACGATGCATCGCCTTGAGAAAATCGGAAGCCATTGAATAAAACCCTCGCGCAGTTTTTCGAATTCTCGTGCGAGCTGTAAACCCAAGATTGGAGGGCCAGCTGCGCCAGAGAATTTTACGCCGCAGATTACGGGCGTCTTGATCTACACACTAGGGTCCGGCGGCGCAGATCGTTTCCGTTTAAAGAAACGTTCGGCGAGATGCTCGACCGGTTTACCGAAGACCAGCGCGATTACGGTTAAGCCAATAGCGATTCCGAGAACCGACCAATAGCCCAGCCCGCAGGCAACCCCGAGCACAGCGCAGATCCAGATGGTCGCGGCGGTCGTAAGGCCGGTCACGTGACCATTGGGATCGCGCAGAATTACGCCCGCGCCCAGAAAGCCGATCCCGGTGAGAATACCCTGCAAGACTCTGCTGACCGCATTTGGATCGATCGCTTTCGAATCGCCCGGAAAACCCAGCGAGACGATAGCAGCCACGGCTGCTCCGAGGCTGACCAGACCATGGGTGCGCAAGCCAGCGGGTTTGCCGTGCAGTTCGCGGTTTAAACCGAGGGCGCTTCCAAGTATAAGGGCCGCGCCCAACCGCGCCGCGATCTCGCCGTTTCCACTTAGCACAACACAATGCATTGATCATGGACTCCGCCCCGAAGGCAAGCTTGTATTGATCGCTCGAAGCGACTAAAGTACACGCCGCCGGTTTTTGGGTCGGCCATCGAGCAAGAACTGCGAAAGACACCTAGGCGTCGTTTCAAAAAATGGTCGTGCTCGACGCATTTTTATCTCAGCTTTCGTGTCACGCCCGTAGCTTCAGCGAAGGCGGATCAGCTTTTCAGCTTTTGGGCCTGGATGCCTAATCACTGACCGCTGACCTCCTTGCCGCGCCGCCGGCTCGCGAAAGCTTTCGGAGTAGCTTCGGCGAAGGCACCGCCCTCTGTTTTCTACTTCTCCACTTTCCCTTCGCCCATTTTCGTTGCGTAAACGAGGACATGAAATGTGCCCGGCACATAACTGGGCCGGGGACGTTCGCCCGCAGCCGGTGACGGACTCACCGGCTCGGCCGCGATTTGCGCCGTGCACGTGTAAATGCGTTGCGTTTTGGGATCGAGCGCCATCGTGCGCGCGCCACGCTCGGTGGTGAGCGTTTGCGCGACGATGAGTTTGTCCGGTGTTTCTTCCTTCGCGATCGTCAATGTTCCGTCACCGCACGATGCGAATGCCAGTTGCGTTGCATCACTGAACGCGCACGCGTCCACACCCACGCCGATTGGCACTGTTGCGATAATTTTCCCGGTATCGGCATCCAACATCGACATCATCTTGTTGTGACAACCAACGAACAAGCGGCGATGCGCTGCGTCAAGCGCCATGCCGGTCGGCTCTTCACCCGGCGCCAGTGGCCAGCTCGCGATCACCGAGTGAGTCTTTGAATCGATCACCGCGACTTCGTTTTTGTCCTCGATGTTGCAGAAGATTCGTCCGCTACTGGCATCGGCCGCGGCAAACTCCGGCTTCCCCGACAACAACACCGTCGCCATCACCTTGCCGGTCTTAGCGTCGATGACCGTGGCCGATTTCCCGCGGCCGTTGAATGTGCAAACTTCCGCGCGCGCTGGCTCATGCAAAATCGCGTCCGGATTTTCGCCTGTCTTGACCTGTGTGATCGTCTTTAGCGTTATGAGATCAATCACACTCACGCGTGACTCCGCTCCGTTGCTGGAAAACCCGCGCCCAAGTTCCGGCGCTATTGCGAATCCATGCACGCCGGGCGTGTCCGCGATCTCACCCACAACTTTGTTTCGCGTAAGATCGACAACCACGATTTTGCTCGCGTGCGTTACATAAAGTTTTCGCGCGTCTGCATCGATCGACAAATAATCCCAGCCGCCTTCGCCGCCGAGCGGGATGTTCTCGAGCAATTTATAATTCTGACCGTGCACCGCGTGCAGCACCGCCAGGAAGACAAGGCCAACGATCCTCCGTGCTTTCATCTTTCTTCTCTATCGCAATTGTGTCGCTGCGCTACTCTGTTCTCTGTTCTCTGTTCTCTGTCCTCTTAATTCTTAGTTCTTAATTCTTCCTTTGCGTCGGTTAGCCCGGCGAGAACGCGCTTCAAATCGGAAAACGCCGAAGGGTCGCTGGCGACGGTCGAGCAGACTTCACCGAACCGAATGCCGTCGTATAGTCGCGCCCCGAATCGCGGGTTACGGATTTCGAGGCATCGGCGGGGCGAATCCTGGATCGTCATCATCTCAAATGTCCTAAATAACGGGGCCAGATCGATCACGTCATTCGCTGCTGATCTAAGGATGTTCCCAAGATTTTGCGCGACCGAGGCCACTTCCACGCGGATTCCGCGTCGCCTCAGTTTGATGGCGAGATAAGCGAAATCGGCATCGCCGGTTACGAGGATGACAACATCGGGCCGCATCTCGACGGAAAGCTCGAGCGCGTCGATCGCCATCATCACGTCCACGTTCGCCTTGTAATGGCCTTCCTCGGCGGGTGATCCATCTTTGGTGACGACCATGAATCCGTTGGAGCGCAGCCAATGCACGAACTTGTTTTTCTTATCGCGCTCTTCCTGCCAGATCGGGATGGCGGGCGGGAGTCCGGCATAAACCACCATCTCGATTAACTCCCGTCCCGTGTTTGGCCCTGCAAGAAAGTCGCGGAGCTTCAGCCAATCCAGACCGCGCCCGGCCGTGCGCACCGAACTGCCGATGTTCGATTCATCGACCAACACCAATAATTTGGCCAGCGGCGACCCTTCGTGAGTTCTCTTTCGCATGATTGGAACTGGCTCTAATCGCTCGTTTCTTTCAACTCTCAACTAAAGACTCTTGAACCAATGGACGTTGAGAGTTGAGCGTTCGGCGTTGAGCGTTCGAGCTTTCGGAGTAGCTCGGCGAAGGCGGCTGCCCTCTAACCCGGCTTCATCCGCGAAGGGCATCAATTTGTTTCCACTCAGCCGGAGTTAATTTGAGCTTTGCGGCAGCGACGTTTTCCTCCAAGTGCGCGACGGACGACGTCCCAGGAATTGGCAGCATCACGGGCGATCGCTGGAGAAGCCAGGCAAGGGCGATCTGAACAGCACTTGCGCCGTGAGCCTTGGCCACCGTTGCCAGCGCATCGCCAGCCTTCAAACCCCTGTTTCCTCCAATTGGAGACCACGGCATGAAGCCAAGGTTTTCCTTCTGGCAATAGACCAAAGTGTTTTCCCACTTACGGTCCTCAATGTTGTACCGGTTCTGCACACTCACGATCGGAAGAATTTTGCGCGCGCGTTCGATTTCCTCCGGCGCCACCTCCGACAATCCCACGTGCCGAATCTTTCCGGCACCCTGCACTTCTTTGAGCGCGCCGAGCGATTCTTCCATGGGCACTTTGGGATCGATTCGGTGCAATTGATACAAATCGATGCGCTCAAGGCGCAGTCGTTTCAAACTCTTGTCGACGCATTGTTTGAGATATTCAGGGCGGCCATCTGGCACCCATTGGCCCGGTCCTGGTCGGGTGAGACCGCCCTTTGTCGCAATAACCAGGCCTGGAGGGTAAGGATGAAGCGCCTCTGCGATCAGCAGTTCGCTAACTTCCGGTCCGTAGGCGTCGGCGGTATCGATCAAGTTCATGCCGAGTTCGACGGTGCGTCTCAAAACCTTGAGCGCGTTGCCACGATCAGGCGGCCAACCCCAAATGCCCTCGCCGGTTATGCGCATCGCGCCAAACCCGAGCCGATTGACCGGCAGATCGCCGCCAAGTTTCCAAACCAAATTCACAGCAGCCGTTGGTGCTGGCGACGATGCGGCCGCAAAGATCGCACCTGATCCTCCTGCGAAAAGCGCAGCTCCCCCTGCCACAGTCGTCCCAAGAAATCTTCGGCGGGTAACACCATCTCCTGCGCGTTCTTGGTTCGCTTCCAAGGACTCGTCGCCCATGGTCGCCAGCGTACGTTCACCAATACCGCTGTCAACACGCCAACGCGCGGCGTTCTCTTTTTTACTTTCTACTTTCTAATTTCTACTTTCTTTGTCTTATCATCAACCTTGGCGCTGAAATATTTCCCAATCTCCGGCGTTACATCGACCGGTTTTTGATCGTAGAAGAGCGACCACTTGTCCTCCGCTGCGGAGTAATCTGCCTTTGGGCGCTGATATTCATCAAGATTGTAACCTTGCGCGCGGGCTTCGGCGTCAGCCAGATCGGTCACTTCCTCCTTCGTTAGGCGCGCATTCGCACCGGGCGATGACGCTGTCTCCGGTTTCGCGTTTGCCGCTGAGGCCTTAACCGTCACATCTGTGTGCAGCGAAGGTGGTGGCCCGGCCAGTAATCGGAGAGAATCATCTATCTCAGGCTTCGCTTTGTTACTAATCCTTGGACGTTGAGCTGCCTGCTCGCGGACGCTTTCGGAGTTGAGCGTTGGGCTGCCTCCCCGCGAATCCTTTCGGAGCTGGGCGTTTTCTGCTCTCAACTCATTGGGCGATGGTCCTTCTGCTGGTGTTTCTACAATTGGGCCTGCGGAGTTCGATTTTCGGCGTTCGACGTTGTCTTGTTTCGCAACATCTCTCTCTGCGGGCGTTGTCGACGGGTTCCCCGCTAGCGTCTCTGTGATTGCACGTGGAACGTTGGACGTTGGGCGTTGACCATTTTTTGGTTGAGCCACGGCTTCCTCAGCAGCCGGTCTCGGTGGCAAGACTTCTGTCGGACGTTGAGCGTTCGGCGTTTCCGGTTTCGCGCCGGCGAGCTGTTTAGCAGGCTGGGCGACTATTTGCGACGGCGCCGGGCCAGCCGCCCAACGCGTCGTTCGAACGCCGTCAGCGAAAATAGCGTAATTTGTTTTCCCCTTCGAATGAGAATTCACGGGTCCGTTAAGTTTGCCTCGCACCATGTTGCCCCAGTAGCGCGCATAAAGGGCCGACTTGGCGGAGCCGGTTTCCCTTTCTAGCGCTGTGTACCAGGTGAGCGTGCCGAACCCGCTGGCGTAGCCTTCCCGATCTCGATCGCCCGACCACTTCGCTTCATCGCCAGGCTTGGGATGGTTGTTCCAGACCAACGTCTTGCCGTCTTTCGTGCGCTGATAAGTCCCGTCGCCGAACGCGACATTCGCGAACACCAGTAGCGCACCACAAACAAAAAGGAATCGTCCACTCACGGCTGACAGTTTAGCGAATATTTCCAAACAGCACCGCCGGACGCTACCGCACGCTGAACCTCCGGCAAGAGCCAACCTGACTTCTCAGCTTGTCGAATGCGTTGCACCGGGGCAAGATTTGTTCCGCAAATCATGAACGCCGACAGCAAAGATTTTCTCAAGCAACTCGTCGAAACGCCGAGCCCGTCTGGTTACGAACACGATGTGCAGAAGCTCGTACGCGAGCGGATTCGGCCGTGGTGCGACAGCGTGCGAACCGATGTCATGGGCAACGTCTTTGGCATTCGCAATCCCGAAGGCAAACCGCGCATCATGCTCGCCGGCCACTGCGACCAGATCGGGTTTATTGTGCAATACATCACCGACGAAGGGTTCCTGCACCTCGAGCCGATCGGCGGCGTCGACCCAGTCGTAGCCACATCGCAGCGCGTCTCGATCATGACGCGCCGCGGCCTCGTCCCCGGCGTCATCGGCCGCAAAGCGATCCACCTGATGGACGACGAGGACAAAAAGAAAGTCCCGAAGATTCACGATCTTTACATCGATATCGGCGCCACGAGCAAAGAGAACGCGCTCAAGGTTGTTTCGATCGGTGACGCTGGAATTTTTGTGCAGCCTTATCTCGAGCTCGCGAACCGACGCGCCGTCTCCATGGCGTTCGACAACAAAATGGGCACGTGGATCGTGACCGAAACGCTCCGACTGCTTCATCGTCGCCAGTTCGACGCATGCCTCATCGGTGTCTCGACGGTGCAGGAAGAAATCGGGTTGCGCGGAGCGACCGCGAGTGCGTTCTCGAGCGAAGCGGACGTAGGCATTGCGCTTGATGTCGCGCACGGCACCGATACGCCCGGTATCGAGAAAAAGCGGGCCGGCGATTTTCACATTGGCAAAGGGCCGATGATCTTTCGCGGTGCGAACATAAACCCACGCGTGTTTGATTTGCTCGTCTCCGCGGCCAAAGCGAAAAAGATTCCGCATCAGGTGGCCTCGGCCGCGCGCGGCACCGGCACCGATGCCAACCCGATGCAGCTCTCCCGCGGCGGGATGGCCACCGGTCTGCTTTCCGTCCCGCTGCGTTACATGCACACGCCTAACGAACTGCTGTCGCTCGAAGATCTGGAAAACAGCGCGCGCCTGCTCGCCGCCTTTTGCGCAAATCTAAAGAAGGACCAGGATTTTACTCCCTAGCGCATCGAGCGCCTCACGCTAACTGGGAATGAGCTCTAGCGGCCCATCCTCTCTCCTCTTCGCTCTAAAGGCCTGTTGACA
>WNFJ01010488.1_pt1 | contig 15385 bp, 14 predicted proteins | sample 5400461 | NCBI WGS metagenome assembly WNFJ01 (sample SAMN13153349, study PRJNA577476) | soil metagenome | isolation source: 115 cm saprolite on Douglas fir-dominated hillslope | place: USA:California | collected 2013-09-17 | reverse complement strand
CCGGGCCAGGGTATAACCGGATCGATTCGCCTCCAAAGCCAGACCGTCTTGTCGAAAATCTTCAAGGTGAGCTTGTTGATACTGACGCGGCCCAGCATTTTGCTGTAAATCCACCAGGGAGGCGTTCCAATCTTATTTAAACTGTAGGCCCGTTGCACCTGAAATCCGACGTCGGTCAGTAGTTGTTCCAATTGTTTGCGATCGAAGCGTCGTTTATGGCCCATGGCCTTGTCGAGCGCGCCATAAAGCGCAGGATGCTGCGGCGCGAGGACCACCAGTGTCCCTCCCGGATTCAAGCACCCATGGATCGATTCGACTGTAGCGCGCGGGTCTGTCACGTATTCGAGCACGTTCAGGCAGAGCACAGTGTCGAAGGCGCCTTCGCAGCCTTCGAAATCCGCGAGCGCCTCCGGGTCGATATTCTGCACTCGCACATTCGGAGTCCGCAGAAACCGGTTTCGCAGCGCGTGCAGATACAGCGGATCTTTCTCCGCGGCTACATAGAGCAATCGCCGGCTCATCAGCCGCCCCGCCAGGTTCCCGATACCTGCTCCCAATTCCAGCACCGTATCCTTCAAATGCGGCCGCACTTCACGCGCCAGCCAGCTCAAGTATTGGGGCGTGCCGTTGAGATTGTTCAATATGCCGCGCCCGTACGGGGCTGCGTAAAGATCGTCCACCAGCCAAAATTTCAGCACCACGCCGAGAGCCTTGATGCCGTCCTTCCACCCGATCTTCTTGCCCTCTTCATACGTGCGGCCGTGATAGCTGATGGGCACTTCGTAGATGCGGAATTTGCGCTTGGCCGATTTCATGACGATCTCGGGCTCGAAGCCAAACCGGTCCGAGCGGATCGGGATGCTCTTCAGCAGATCGGTGCGAAACACTTTGTAGCAGGTTTCCATGTCCGTCAGATTCAAATTGCAGAACATGTTGGAGATCAGCGTCAGGGTCTTATTAATCACCGAGTGCCAGAACAGCAGAACGCGCGTTTGCTCCCCAGCCAGGTAGCGCGACCCGAAGACAGCGTCAGCGCGTCCATCGAGCAGCGGCCTGAGCAGGATGGGATACTCTTCTGGATCGTACTCCAGGTCGGCATCCTGTATGAGCGAGAAATCTCCGCTCGCCTGTTGAATCGCCGTGCGAACCGCCGCACCTTTGCCCTGATTGACGGAATGCTGGAAAAGCCGGATCTCCGGATGGGCGGCGGCCAAGCGCTCGAGGATGGCGTAGGTTCCGTCGGTGGAGCAATCGTCGACGATAATCAGTTCACGATCCATGCTCTCCGGAAGCGGCGCGGCGAGCACGAGCGCGATGCAGCGCTCGACCACGGTGCGCTCATTAAACACAGGCATGAGAATGGACAGTTTCAAGCTGTTTACCAGTATAATAAGACCGCTATGAGCGAAAATACCAACCGTCGTGACTTCTTCAAGGGTCCCGCAACCGCCGCGGCTGCCGCGCTCGGATTTTCCATTGTGAAGCCATCCGCGCTCGGGGCGCAAGCGAACTCGGCGCTTACGGTTGGCTTGATCGGCTGCGGACGCCGGGGAACCGCCATTTCCGGCATCTTCGCCAAGAACGAATTCGCCAGGATCGCCTACCTCTGCGATATCTACGACGATCAGATTGCCGCGGCGTCCAAGATTTTCTCTGGAGCGAAGCCGTTCAAGAATATCGACGACATGCTGGCCAGCGATGTGGATGCGGTCTACATCGCCACACCGCCATACCTGCATCCGGAACATTTCGAGAAGGCGGTGAAATCGCGCAAGCACATCTTCATGGAAAAGCCGGCGGGTGTAGACCCGGCCGGCGTGCGCCGCGTGATCGCCGCGGCCAAGACAGCCGATCCAGCCAGGCGCATCACGGTGGACTTTCAGCAGCGCTACGGCGCCGATTACAGGAAGGCTTATGAGATCGTGAAATCGGGCGAGTTGGGCAGAATCGTAGCCATCCGCGCGGCGTGGATAGGCGGCGGGCTGCCGGTTCGCCAAGGTCACGCGGCAAGCGAAGAGCCAATCCGCAACTGGCTTTTTTATCGCGAGAAGAGCGGCGATATCATCGTCGAGCAGAACTGCCACAATCTCGACGTGGTGAATTGGTTCATGGGAACCCATCCAGTAAAGGCAATGGGATACGGCGGGCGGCAGGTGCGCACCAATATCGGCGACATCATGGATAACCTGGCGGCAACGCTGCAGTTTTCAAATGGCGTGGTATTCAGCTACAGCGCCAACCAGATCACCACCGGCGGTTTCCAGGACGTCGGCGAAACGTTCATTTGCGAGAAGGGCGCCATTTACACTTCGCGACAGGGCTACAAGCTATATAACAAGAAGAATCGCACCGATCCGATCGTGGAAGTGGCCACCAAGTACGACATCACGGCCGATGCCGTGAATGCTTTCGTGGAAGGGGCGCGCACAGGCAAGATCGAAAACGCCGCGTTTACCGCCGCCGAAAGCACCATGACGGCGATCATGGCCCGGGAAGCCATTTACAGCGGTAAAGAGATGACCTGGGACCGGATCTCGACCGCCTAGCCCAACTCTCATTCATTTTGTGACATAATGAACGCACAGTGTCGCAAGCGCCGATGAAAAATATACTGGTGAAGTCGCTTACTTCCATGGTTCCCGCCGAGCAGAATCGGAAAGCCCGCCAGTTTCTGCTAGGTCTCTCCACCGATGAACTGCAGTATATCGCCGAGTTCTTCGGGTCGTGCGTTTTGGAGTCCGAAAAGCCATACCAATGGACACGCGCGCAGTTGAGCCTAAGCATCCAGCGCTTCGACCGGTGCAAGAAGATCAGCGTCGCAGACCGTCAGCATAAGATGATACTGCTGCTCGAATTTCTCTGCCGCTGCAATATGGGCTCAGCGCCGGTGGCGACGCAAGCCGAACTCGGGTAGCACAATTAGCCGCCCGTTTGGTATCATCGTAGTTTCTATGGCAGCAACGTCCATCGCCCGGCGTCATCATCACCACGGACACAAATTCTGTGGGCGAGCGGATTTTTAAGCGATTCCAAAATCGAATTTTAGAAAGGATGCCCGCCAGCGATTGAATTCGCAAGCGGGCTTTTTTGTGCAGTATGGATCTGGACTTCAAGAAACTGGACGGACTCGTGGCGGCCGTTATTCAAGACTACGCTTCCGGGCGCGTCCTGATGGTTGGGTTCATGAACGAAGAGGCGTTTCGCATGACCGTCGAGACGGGCTTTGCGACCTTTTTCAGCCGCTCCCGCAACAAGCTGTGGCTCAAGGGCGAAACGTCCGGCCATCGATTAGTAGTCAAGGAGATTTCGACCGATTGTGACCGCGACGCGCTCCTGATACGCGTCGAAGCGCTGGGTCCTGGTGTCTGCCATGAAGGCTACCAGAGCTGCTTCTTCCGGCGGCTGGAGGACGGAAAGTGGCAGGTGAGTGAGGAACGCGCTTACGATCCGGGCGAGGTTTACCGGAGCAAGTCATGATGCTGAAGTTGGGAATTCCCAAGGGCAGCCTGGAAGTCGCGACCATCGATCTGTTCCGCCGCGCGGGCTACGTGATTACCACCAGCAGCCGGTCCTATTTTCCGGCTATCGACGATCCGGAGATCGAATGCATGCTGATCCGCGCCCAGGAGATGGCACGCTACGTGGAGGACGGAATTCTGGACGCGGGTTTGACCGGGCGTGACTGGGTGGAAGAGGGCGGCTCGACCGTTGAGGCCATCGCGGACCTAGTCTACGCCAAGCAGAGCTTTGGAAAGGTCCGCTGGGTGTTGGCAGTGCCGGAATCGTCGCCGTTCCATGGGGTCAAGGATCTGCAAGGCAAGATCATCGCCACGGAGCTGGTAAAGACCACCGAGCGGTATCTGGCTTCGCATGGCGTGCGCGCGAAAGTGGAGTTCAGTTGGGGCGCAACGGAGGTGAAGCCTCCGGTCTTGGCTGATGCCATTGTGGAAGTCACCGAAACGGGTTCCTCGCTGCGCGCCAATAAGCTCAAAATTATCGACACGGTGCTCGAATCGAACACGCAACTGATCGTAAATGTCGACTCGTGGAAGGATCAGTGGAAGCGCCGCAAGCTGGAAGATATGCGCCTGTTGCTGGAGGGCGCGATTAATGCCCTGGGCAAAGTGGGATTGATGCTGAACGTGCATAACGATCAACTCCGCGCTGTACTGGATGTTTTGCCGGCGTTGAAACGCCCCACCATTTCTCACTTGAGCGATGACGAATGGCTGGCAGTTAACACGATCATCGACGAATCCACCGTACGCGACATAATTCCGCGGCTGAAGCAGGCCGGCGCGCAGGGAATTGTCGAGTATCCGTTGAACAAGATAGTGATGTGATGATTCGGATTCTGGAATCGAAACAGGTTGGGCGATTGTTCGTTCGCCGCGCAGCGCGGCTGGAGCAAGCCGAAGCGGTGGTGCGTCCGATTCTGGAGGCAGTGCGCAAGCGCGGCGACAGGGCGCTCATGGAATATGCCCGCCGGTTCGATGGCCTCGAGGGGCGCAGCGTGCGCGTACCGGTTAAAGAACTGGCTGCGGCCGCGGAGTCGCTGTCCGCCGATTTCCGGGCGGCCATTCGGATGGCCTCGGGCAATATTCGAGCCTTTGCAGTCACTCAGGCGCCGGTGGCGAGGATGGGTCAAATTGCTCCGGGCTTGCGTCTGGGACAGATCGTCCGCCCGCTCGATTCGGTTGCAGCTTATATCCCGGCTGGCCGTTATCCATTGCCCTCGACTCTTATGATGACGGTGATTCCGGCGCAGGTGGCCGGCGTGAAAGCGATCTCGGCCGCCAGTCCCCGGGTGGTGGCGGAGGTGCTCGGGACGGCCCATTTGCTGGGGGTCGAAAATGTTTTTCAAATGGGTGGGGCTCAGGCTATCGCGGCATTTGCCTTCGGCACGCGGACCGTTCCGAAAGCGGATCGCATCGTCGGACCAGGGAACATCTATGTCGCGGCGGCTAAGAAGCTGCTGGCAGGCGAAGTGGGGATCGACTTCATAGCGGGCCCAACTGAGATCCTGATTATCGCCGCAGAGGGCGATCCGCGGTTCCTGGCGGCCGATATGCTCGCGCAGGCGGAGCACGATGTCGACGCTTGCGCTATTTTGCTGACAACCTCGAAGAAGCTGGCAAAAGCAGTGGCGGCGCAAATAGAGACGCAGCTCGCGGCATTGCCGACCGCCGGCGTTGCGCGGAAAGCCATCGACCGCAATAGCGCGATCGTGTTGACGCGATCGCTCGATGAGGCTGTTGAGATTTCCAACCGCTTCGCTCCTGAGCACCTGAGTATCGGATCTGAAGACCTGCTTGCGCAGGTGACCCATGCGGGCAGCGTCTTTGTGGGGGCCTACAGTCCGGAGGCCGCCGGAGACTATGCGGCCGGTCCGAATCACGTGCTGCCGACGGGGGGCGCGGCACGGCTGCGGGGCGGCTTGTCGGCAGCCGATTATGTGAAGGTGATTTCTGTGCAGCAGTTGAGCGCGGACGCTCTGCGCAGACTGGCGCCATCCATTACGACGCTGGCACGCGCGGAGGGCTTGGAAGGGCATGCGCGGTCGGTGGAGGTTCGGGTAAATGGCCGCTAAACCGAAGATCCCGAAAGGAGCGCCGCGGCCCAGACAGGCAGTGCTCGACATGGCGCCTTACTCGCCGCCGACCGGGAATCGCGCCGGAAAGCTACGGCTGGATTTTAACGAAAATACGGTCGGCTGCTCACCGCGGATAATCGATTTTTTGAAGGGACAGTTGAGCGCCGAGCGACTGGCGATTTATCCGGACTATGCGGATGTCCGCCCCGTGCTGGCTGAGTTTTTCCGCGTCGACCCAGCGCAACTGCTGCTGACCAACGGAACAGACGAAGCAATTCAGGTGCTGATCAACACTTACGTCGACGATGGCGGCGAGGTGCTGCTGCTGCATCCTTCCTATGCGATGTACCGATTCTACGCCGAGGTCGCTGGCGCGAGTATTCGAGAGATCGACTATCGCCCAGGCGGGCTCGAATTTCCCTTGGAGGAACTCCTGGCGGCGATCTCGCCTTCCACGCGGGCAGTGCTCATCGCGAATCCAAATAATCCCACCGGAACCGCCGTCCCTTTGTCCGGCATTGAGAAGATACTCAAGCGCGCGCGCAAAGCTGCTGTGCTGATCGACGAGGCGTATTACGAATTTTGCGGCATCACCGCGCTTGGCCTGATCGACGCCTATCCGAATCTGTTTGTCAGTCGAACATTTTCCAAGATCTACGGTATGGCGGCGATGCGGCTGGGGTGCCTTTTCTCACAGCATGGCAACATCAATTTTCTGCATAAAGCGCAATCGCCCTACAGCGTGAATGCTCTGGCAGCGCTGGCGGCGCAGGAGGCGGTACGCGACACCGCTTACGTCGAGCGCTACGTTACCGAGGCGCTGGCGGCGCGCGAGTTGCTCTGCGTTGGCCTGGAAAAGATGGGGATTGCGTACGTTCCTAGCCAGGCGAATTTCATTTTGATGCGGATCGGCAGGCGTTCCATCGAGATTCGAGACCGGCTTCGCGAAAAGCAAGTGCTGGTGCGCGACCGAAGTTACGAGATCGCCGGATGCGTGAGAGTAACGGTGGGGACGCGCGAGCAGGCGCGACGCTTTCTGGCCGCCCTAGAGGAGATGTGGTGAACCTCCTGGTGTTCGACATGGACGGCGTGCTGGTGGATGTGAGCGAATCCTACCGCGAAACGATCCAGCGTACGGTGGAACATTTCACCGGTAAGCGCATCAGCCGCGAAGGGATTCAGGAATGGAAGAATCGCGGCGGCTGGAACGACGATTGGGCGCTCTCTACCGCTATAATTCGCGATGCGGGGACTGCGGCCGAATACGACGCCGTCGTGAAGCATTTTCAAAGCATCTTCCATGGCAATGGATCCGACGGCCTGATCATGCGGGAACGCTGGATCGCGCGCGCCGGATTGATGGAGCGGCTGAGTCAGCATTTTGAGCTCGCAGTATTTACTGGAAGGCTGCGCTGGGAAGCCGAGCTGACGCTGCGCCGCTTTGCGCCCGACGTGCGCTTTGCGCCGATTGTAGGAGCCGGCGACGTGCCGAATCACAAGCCTGCGCCGGATGGATTGCTGCACATCGGAAAGCTGTCGCCCGGAGCCGCACTCTGGTACGTGGGCGACACAGTAGATGACGCCCGCAGCGCGAAAGCGGCCGCGGTTCCATTCATCGGTATCGCATCAAGAACCAGCGAACGGCGGGACGAACTGGTGGCGCTGCTGCAGGCGGAAGGAGCGGCAGCGGTGCTGGAGGACATAAACCAACTGGAGGACGTGCTCCACTCATGAGAACCGCCAAGCTGCAGAGGGACACAAAAGAAACGCGGATCGGCGGCACGCTGAAGATCGAAGGACGTGGTAAGTACGCCATCACGACTGGCATTCGTTTCTTCGATCACATGCTCGAGCTGTTCACCAAGCACGGCGGCTTCGACTTGCAGCTCAAAGCCGAAGGCGATCTGGACGTGGACCAGCATCATACGGTAGAAGACGTGGGAATCGTGCTCGGTCAACTATTCGCAAAAGCGTTGGGCGACCGGCGTGGAATCAATCGGGCAGGTTATTTCGTGCTGCCCATGGACGAGACATTAGCAGTGGTGGCGCTCGATCTGGGCGGGCGGCCGGCGTTGGTCTACAAGGACCTGGTGCGCGTGCGGCTGGTAGGCGATCTGCAAACGGAATTGGTCGAGGATTTCTTCGGCGGCTTCGTGAATCATGCAGGCGCCAATCTGCACGCGCGAGTATTATACGGGCGGTCCAACCATCACAAGATCGAAGCAATTTTCAAATGTTTTGCCCGGGCCCTGAAATTCGCCTGTTCCACCGACCGGCGCCTGCGCGACCAACTGCCCTCGACTAAGGGGTTGCTATGATCGCGATTTTCGATTACGGCGCAAGCAATCTGCAATCCGTGCAGAACACTTTGGCGGAGATCGGCGCGGGCTACTCGCTGGCGCGGGACAGCGACGGGCTGCGTGCGGCGTCGAAGATTATCCTGCCGGGCGTCGGCCACTTCGGCCAGATGATGCGCGCTCTCGATACGCTGTGCGTGCGGGAAACACTGCTCGAACGCATTGCGGCAGGCGTGCCGTTCCTCGGAATTTGTCTCGGGTTACAGGCGCTGCTTACGGCAAGCGAGGAGGCGGCCGACACTCCGGGACTCGGACTCTACCCCGGCTCGGTGCGACGTTTTCCGGCCGGTGCGCGTGTGCCTCACACGGGCTGGAATCAGCTGGAAGCGAAAGGGTCGTCGAAGCTCATGGCCAAGCTGGGACCTCAACCCTATGTTTATTTCAACCACAGCTATTACGTTCCGGAAAATGACGCGACGGCTGCCCTTTGCACTTATAGCCTGCCTTACACAGCCGTGCTCGAAGACCGGAACGTGTTCGGCGTGCAGTTCCATCCTGAAAAATCCGGGCCTGTAGGCTTACAAATCGTGCGCAATTTTCTGGAACTCTGATGCTGGCCAAACGAATCATTCCCTGTCTCGATGTCACCGGCGGCCGCGTGGTGAAGGGCGTCAACTTCGTCAACTTGCGCGATGCCGGCGATCCGGTAGAGCTGGCCGATCGCTATAACCAGCAGGGCGCCGACGAAATTGTGTTCCTCGATATCACCGCCTCGAGCGATGGGCGCGACATCATGGCGGGCGTGGTGGCGAAAACGGCGCGGAAGGTTTTCATCCCGCTAGCGGTCGGAGGCGGCATCCGCTCAGTGGCCGACGCGCGGCGCATCCTGATGTCCGGCGCGGAGAAGATCTCGGTCAACACGGCCGCCGTGCGGCGCCCCGAGCTGCTCACCGAGCTGAGCCTGCAGTTTGGCGCGCAGGCGATCGTACTGGCGATCGACGCGCGGCGGCGATCCACAGGCAGCTGGAGCGTTTACACCCGCGGCGGACGCGATGACGAGGGCATCGACGCGTTGGAATGGGCGGCTCGCGGCGAACAGTTAGGCGCCGGCGAAATCCTGCTGACCTCCATGGATACCGATGGCGTGCAGCAGGGATTCGATTGTGAGCTGACATGCGCCGTCTCGCGCGCCACGCACGTCCCGGTGATCGCGTCCGGCGGAGCGGGGAGCCCCGAGGATTTCGTGCGCGTCTTTAGCGAGGGCGAGGCGGATGCGGCGCTGGCGGCTTCCATCTTTCACTACGGAACCTACACCGTGTCCGATCTGAAAGAGCAGCTCGACCGGCGCGGAATTCCGGTGAGGAAAACACCTTGATCTTGCCGTGCATCGACTTGATGGACGGCAAGGTGGTACAGCTCGTTCAAGGCCGTGAGAAGGCGCTCGAAGGGGACGCTCCGCTGGCCATGCTCGAAAAATTCGTTGCCTTTCCGGAGATTCAGGTGATCGATCTCGATGCAGCCATCGGGCATGGATCGAACGATGCGCTAGTCGAGCTGCTTGCTTCGCGAGCAAAATGCCGCGTGGGCGGCGGGGTACGCTCGGCGGAACGCGCGCGGGCGCTGGTGGAGCAGGGCGCGCACAAGATCATCGTGGGCACCGCCGCTTTCAACACTTCGGGGGTGAACGCGGATCTGCTGGCTAACCTGGCGCGCGAAGTTGGCCGTGACCGATTGTTGATCGCCGTCGACTCCAGAGCCGGCCGGATCGTGATTAAGGGCTGGCGCGAAGCGACCGAGCTGTCGGCCGAGCAGGTCCTGCAATCGCTCGAGCCTTACTGTTCGGGCTTCCTCTGCACTTATGTCGACAAAGAAGGCATGCTCCAAGGCACCGACCTGGCGTGGTTCGGGCGCTTACGGGCGGCTACCTCGCTCGAGCTGACTGCGGCGGGCGGCATTACCACGCTCGCGGAAGTACAGGCGCTGAAGGAAATGAACGTTCATGCCGCGCTCGGCATGGCTGTATATACTGGGCGGCTGAGTCTGGACGAGCTTGCCAAACTCAATTGACACCGGCGCATTACAATAGAGCTATGCAGGAAGCCGTAATCGTCGATTGCTTGCGCACTCCCGTGGGCAAAGCGCCGCGCGGAACATTGCGCAATACGCGGCCGGACGAGTTTGCCGCGGTTGTCGTTCGCCGGCTGCTCGAAAAATATCCGCAAGTGGCGCCGGGAGATGTCGAGGACCTCATTCTCGGCTGCGCCATGCCCGAAGGTGAGTCCGGAAATAACATGGCGCGGATTGTCGCTCTACGCGCCGGCCTGCCGGACACGGTCACTGGTCTCACCATCAACCGGTTCTGCAGCTCTGGCTTGCAATCGATCGCGTTGGCGGCGGATCGCATTCGCTCCGGCGGCGCGGAAATACTCATTGCCGGGGGCAGTGAATCGATGAGTTTCATCCCTATGGGAGGGAACAAGCCCGCGCCCAATCCCTGGTTCGTCGATCACAGGCCCGAGGTCTACATCAACATGGGCTTGACCGCGGAGAATGTACAACGTCGATACAAGATTCCTCGCGACGAACAGGACGCGTTCGCCTTCCGCAGCCATCAAAACGCGTTGCGCGCGCAAGCGGAGAGCAAGTTTGCGGATGAACTCGTGCCCGTCGAGGTGCACACCGCCAGCCAGAATGGCGCAGGCAAGCCCAAGGTATCCACGTCGCTGTTCGCCAAAGACGAGGGACCGCGCGCCGACACTACGCCCGAAGCGTTGGCCAAGCTCAAGCCGGTCTTTCACGCGCAAGGCACCATCACAGCGGGTAATTCATCGCAGACCAGCGATGGCGCGGCAGCGGCGCTGGTGATGTCGGGGAAAAAAGCCCGCGAGCTCGGTCTTAAGCCCATGGCGAGATTCGTCAGCTTCGCGGTGGGCGGAGTGCCGCCGGAGATCATGGGCGTCGGCCCGGTGGTCGCTATTCCGAAGGCGCTCAAGATGGCTGGTCTCGCAATTTCGGATATCGACTTGATTGAGCTCAACGAAGCCTTCGCCGCCCAGGCACTGGCGGTGATCCGGGAAGCCGGGCTCGATCTGGAGAAGACCAACGTGAACGGTGGCGCGATCGCGCTCGGCCATCCGTTGGGCTGCACGGGCGCGAAGCTGACAGCTACGATTCTTCGCGAAATGGCAAGGCGGAAAGCCCGCTATGGCATGGTGACAATGTGCGTCGGAGGCGGCCAAGGCGCCGCCGGAATTTTCGAGAGGTTATAAAAAATGGCTACAGCGTCTGTGGTGTTACCGAAGACCAAAGGCGGAGCATTCCTGATTGAGGAGCGCACGCCGGAAGAGATTTTCACGCCGGAAGATTTGACCGACGAGCATCGGGCGATCGGCCGCACGGCGGACGACTTCTGGAATAAGGAGGTCGCGCCCCACCTCGAAGAGATCGACCACGGCAATCACGATGCAGCGGTGCAGGTGCTGAAGAAATCGGCTGAATTGGGACTGACCGCTATCCTCACGCCGGAGCGATACGGCGGCATGGAGCTCGATTTAACTTCCGCCATGGTTGCCGCCGAGCACCTGGCGCGCGACGGATCCTATTCATCCTGGCACGGCGCCCATTCCGGCATCGGCACCACGCCGCTGCTATTGTTCGGAACCGAAGAGCAGAAACAGAAGTATCTGACGAAGCTTTCCTCGGCCGAAATGATCGGTGCGTATTGCCTTAGCGAGCCGCAGGCCGGCTCCGATGCGCTCGCCGTCAAGACACGCGCCGACCTGTCGCCCGATGGCAAACACTATGTCCTCAACGGTCAGAAAATGTGGATCACCAATGGCGGGAAGGCCGATCTCTACACGATCTTCGCCAAGGTCGGTGGCGAGCAGTTCACCGCGTTTCTGGTGGAGCGCAAATACGCGGGTGTCCAGCCCGGCGCGGAAGAAAAGAAGATGGGCATCAAGGGCAGCTCCACCACCGCCATCTATCTGGACAACGTACAAGTCCCCGTGGAGAACGTTCTGGGCGAGGTGGGACGCGGGCACATCATCGCGTTCAACATCCTCAATCTCGGCAGGCTGAAGCTAGGGCCATTTGCCGTGGGAGGATCGAAGAATGTCCTCGGCATTTCGATCAAATACGCCAAGGAGCGCAAGGCGTTTGGGACCACGATCTCGCAGTTCGGCATGATCCAGCACAAACTGGCCGAGATGGCGATTCGGATCTTCGCCGCTGAGTCCATGAGCTATCGCGTGGTCGGCCAGATCGAGGCGCTGCTCGAAGGTTTCTCCTGGTCGCAGCCGGACGCTCCTCGAGTCATGATGAAAGCGATCGAAGAGTTTGCAGCTGAGTGCTCGATGATCAAGGTCTATGGCTCCGAGGTATTGGATTACGTGGTGGATGAAGGCGTCCAGATCCACGGCGGGTACGGCTTCCATCAAGATTACGCGGTGGAGCGCGCCTATCGCGATTCGCGCATCAACCGCATTTTCGAAGGCACTAATGAGATCAACCGTCTGCTGGTTCCCGGGATCATGCTCAAGCGCGCCGCCAAGGGCACGCTGCCGCTGGTGGCCGCGGCGCAGGGCGTACTCGCGGAAGTTCTGGGCGGCCCGAAGTCTGAAGACTCCATCGACGGCCCATTCGCCGATGAGACCCGCCTGACGCGTAACGCGAAGAAGGTCGCACTACTGCTGATGGGCGTCGCCTATCAGAAATTCCTGACTGGGATTGAAAAGCAACAGGAGGTTCTGGCCGGCATCTGCGACGTCATCATGGATGCGTTTGCGATGGAGTCCTACACCTTGCGAGCGCGCAAGCTGGCGGAAACGGGCAAGGGCGCACAGGCCGCGGACATGTGCCGCGTGTTTACCCGCGACGCGATGGCCCGTATCGAGATCTACGGCCGCACTGTGCTGGCCGCCTGCTCAGAAGGCGATTCGCTGCGCGCGAACATCGCTGTTCTGCGGCGCTTCACCAAGTACGATCCCGTGGATGCAATCGCTCTGCGGCGGCAGATCGCCGGCCGGTTACTCGATGCCGAGCGCTACGTCGTCTGAAACCAGGCAGCGCATTGTGATCACGGTCGGCTTGCCTGGGTCGGGTAAATCGACCTATCTGCAAAAACTTGGCGTGAATGCGATCTCGTCGGACGCCGTCCGCCTGCTGCTTGCCGATGACGCGACCATACAGACGATTCACGCCCAGGTATTCGCCACCATGCGGTATCTGCTGCGCGGCAGGCTTGTCGCGCGGCGGCCAGTATCGTACGTGGATGCCACACACCTGACACCCGGCGAGCGCGCTCCATATGTCGGGATTGCCCGGGCCTACGGCTGTGATCTCGAGGCGTTTTTTTTCGATGTTCCGGTAGCAGTTTGCCAGGAGCGTAATCGCCTGCGCCAGCGCATCGTGCCTCAAGAGGCGATCGAGGAAATGCGCGCCAGGCTGGTTCCCCCATCCATCGAAGAGGGTTTCAGCCGCATCGTCGTCGTGACTACGCCCTCAGAACTGTAGCCTCAAACTAAACTGAATGTCGCGGGGCGTGCCCACCGTGCCCGAAATCACTCCCGCGCTCGGGCTCCCGATAGTTTGGCCCGGCAGGTCGAATTGCGGATGGTTGAGGATGTTGAAAAATTCGCCCCGGAACTGGAGCCTGAATCTCTCGGTGACGGGAAATTCCTTGAATACCGAAAAATCCACATCGCTGCGACCCGGACCGCGCAGGATTCCCCTCCCGGCATTTCCAAAGGCAAACTGCACCGGAGTGAACCAAGGTGCTCCGGGGGTATTGAGCGCCGTGTTGAACCAATGCGTGATCGTCGGGTTGTCGATGTGCCAATCAGCCACCAGATTTGGCCGGCTGGAGGTGCCCGTGTTCGCTACCGAATTCGCCAGAACCGGCGCGAACGGCAGCCCGGTCTGCGCCGACAGAATCATGTTGACCTGCCAGTTGCCGAACAGCGTGTTCTCCCAAGTCCTGCCGAAGTGGAACCGCTTATTCTTTCCAAACGGCAGATCGTAAAGCAGAGTCTGAGTGAAGCGATGCCGGATATCAAACAGACTATCGCCGCGATCGAGGAACCGGTAGCGAGGATCCTGCGGCAGCGGGCCTTCGCCGTTCCCGCCCTGCTGCAGCGGAACGTTGTCAATCGAATGCGCGTAGCTATACGCGCTGATAAAACTCAGCCCCCTCGAGAATCTTTTCTCCGCCGTAAACTGCAGCGCGTGGTAATTGGAATCGCCATCAGTCGCGGCGAAGGTGTCGCCGACCACGCCGGGTGCAATGCTGTATAGCGGCATGCGCGGAGCGAGCGCTCCGGGGCCCGGATTCGGTTGATTGTAGTTGTAATTCACATCCAGGTGCCGGCCCAGGTTTCCCACGTAGACTGCTTTGAAAACGATACTCGGACCCTTCAGTTCGTGCTCCACACCGAAATTAAACTGCTGCGCATACGAATTGCGGTAGTTGGGCGGCACCGTGAGGAAGCTGCCAACAGGATTGTTCGAGACCGTCGCGAAATCGGTCGAGGGCGCCGGCGGCAAGCCTGCCTGGACTTTCGGGTAGTTGGCCGCAAGCTCGTTGACCGACACCGCATCGGACGCTGCAAAGGGAAGGTAGCGATGCATCCGGAACAGTCCGCCGCCCGAGCCGTTGGCATTGTAGAAAATACCATAGCCGCCGCGCAGCACCGTGGTCCGGAACACTTGATAGGCGAATCCGAATCGCGGCGCGAAAAGCTTATATTGCGTTAGGATGCCCACGTGGCGGCCGCTGTTGAACCCGGCGATCATCACTTTGCCGGTCAGATTATTGAGATTCATCATGCGATTGGCAACTTCAACCGGAGGCGGCAGGAACTCGTAGCGCAAGCCGACGTTGAGCGTCAGGCGGCTCGTCACTCTCCAATCGTCGGCAATATACGTCCCCATTTCCAGCACGCGGTAGCCGGCCCAAACCAGCTGCAGATCCTGCGATAGCGAGCTGTATGCGCCAAGCAGAAGTCCCGCCATGCCATCGCCCGTGCCCGCCGGCTTATTGGGATCCGCCGTGAAATTGGTGTCGAAGTTGAAAAGGCCGTTACCTTGATTCATCTGGAAATCGATGATCTGGCGGCGGACAAGGCTTGTACCGAACTTCAGCGTATGACTGCCGCGGATATTCGTGAAGTTGACCACCGGGTTGAAGGTGTTTTCCAAACGGATGGTGGGGATCGACGCGGGACCGCCGATGCCTGTATATCCACTAGGCGCGAAGATCGGCATGCCGTTCGCCTGAGGCAACTGATTGGAATACGGCACGCCCAGTTGCGTGCCCAGCCCCGGCCCGCTGGAAGGCGCCTGCGCATCCAGGTTGTGCATATTGAAACGGGAAAATCCCATGCGGACATCCATCAGGAAAGTTGGACTGAAGACGTGCGTGAGCGCTGCCACCGCGTTGTACGCGGTCTGATTATTCGTGCCGGCGTAGGTGCTGCTGTTGCCGAGATTGAGCGGG
>WNFJ01402656.1_pt2 | contig 15391 bp, 17 predicted proteins | sample 5400461 | NCBI WGS metagenome assembly WNFJ01 (sample SAMN13153349, study PRJNA577476) | soil metagenome | isolation source: 115 cm saprolite on Douglas fir-dominated hillslope | place: USA:California | collected 2013-09-17 | reverse complement strand
GCGTTTTCGCCCCTTTTCGTCTTTCTCGGTCCATATGTGTTGACTCGGCATCGCTGGAAAACCTTACATTAGCAGCCTTGAAAGACGCGGCCAGACTCCTGGTTTACTTGCTCGCGACCGTTCTCGTCGGCGCGCTGCTGGCGCCGTGTCTTTTTTGGGCAGCTCAGTCCCTCGTTGCTCACGGCCTGCTACCCTTTCTCGCGGGATACGATTTCGAAACTTTCTTTCATCGCGCGCTGCTCATCGCCGCCGTGATTTTACTTTGGCCACTCATTCGGTCGCTGAGTATTCGCGACCGGAACGATCTGCAGCTCGCAGCGAATCCGCGTTGGCCGCGCGACTTACTCGCAGGTTTTGTTTTTTCGGCAATTCCCTTGCTTTGTTGCGGCGCGATCTTGCTCGCGTCGCCAATTTTTTCCCTGCGCGGTGCGATCAACTGGCCTGCTTTCTCCAAAGTGATCGCTGCTTCGCTCACCGTCCCCATAATCGAGGAAATATTTTTTCGCGGACTCGTTCTCGGCGCTCTGCTAAAAACCAGACAAAGGTATATGTCGATCTTTGTCACGTCGGCGTTGTATTCCATCGTCCATTTTTTGAAAGCGCCCGAACGAACGTCTGAGCACGTGACCTGGACCTCCGGGTTCAATTCGATCGCGCATGCCTTCGTTCAATTTACCGACCCGGTCCTGGTCGCGGCCGGGTTCACCACTTTATTTCTGATCGGCTGGATTCTGGCCGACGCGCGATTGCAGACTCGCTCGCTTTGGCTGCCAATCGGTTTGCACGCCGGCTGGATTTTCAGCAGCGGTGTTTTCAACAAAATTGCGCGGCGCGAATTGATCACACTGCCGTGGCTCGGAAAAAATCTTCTCGTCGGAATCGTGCCGCTGGCAGTCGCGTGCTTGACGTGGCTGATAATGCGCGGCTGGTTGAAATATGTCGATGCGCGCAACACCTAGCTTTTTTCGCGGGGTCGCGTCGTTGCTCTATCCGCCATCTTGCACCATTTGCTCGGCGTCGGTCGATCTGGACGAATATCTTTGCGGCGAATGCGAGGCAGAAGTTTCCCGAATTGTGCCGCCGTTTTGCGCGAAATGTTCCGAGCCGTTTGATGGCGCAATTACCACCATCTTTGCCTGCGCCAACTGCGCCCATCGCGTCCTCTATTTCGACGCCGCGGTTTCGGCTTACCGAAGCCGCGGAATCGTTCGCCACGTCATTCTCAATTTTAAATACGGACGCCAAATTCATCTTCGCCATCTGGTCGCGCGCTGGCTGGTGGCCGCGCTCGACGACGAGCGTCTTCGCGAACGCCGTTTCGATGCGATCGTTCCCGTTCCGCTGCATCCGGCGAAACAGCGCGAGCGTGGGTTTAACCAAGCGTCGTTGCTGGCGGAATGGTTGAGCAGGCATATGGCGCTGCCGTTGCGCCCAGTGTTGCAACGCGTTCGTTTTACTACTACCCAGACCGCGTTTGACCGGTCCGAGCGCATGCAAAATTTGCGCAACGCATTCCGTTTACGAAAAAACGCAGACGTGCGAAAGTCACGGGTGCTCTTGATTGATGATGTCTTAACTACCAGCTCCACCTTGAGCGAATGCGCCCGGGTCTTGAAAGAAGCCGGCGCGCAATCGGTCTATGCCGCGACCGCCGCGAGGGCATAGCAGCTATGGACATTTTCAAAAAACCGACGCTCAAAACCCAGTCTCGCAAGAAGCGCGACATTCCGCAGGGACTGTTTCAAAAATGCCCGGGCTGCAATGAAGTGATTCACGAAATCGAGTTGAATGAAAATCTGCGCGTTTGTCCGCGGTGCGATTATCACTTCGCCCTTTCGGCCAAGGACCGGATCCAGAATTTGCTCGATCCGCAAACTTTCCTCGAGATGGATGCCGATTTGAAGTCGATCGACACCCTGCGTTTTCAAGGAATGGCCAGCTACAAGGACCGGCTCAAGAATTATCAGGAGCGCACCGGACTGACCGACGCCGTCATCAGCGGCCACGGAATGATCGACGGTTACAAGGTCGCGCTCGCGGTGATGGATTTTGGATTTCTGGCTGCGACGATGGGCTCAGTCGTTGGCGAACGGATCACGCGCGTGATCGAGCACGGAACCAGCGAACACGCCGCGGTCGTCATCGTTTCGGCTTCCGGCGGCGCACGCATGTACGAAGGCATGCTCAGTTTAATGCAAATGGCCAAAACGAGCGGCGCACTCGCGCGTCACGCCCAGGAGCGGCTTCCTTACATTTCCGTTCTCACCAATCCGACCACCGCTGGCGTGATGGCCAGTTTTGCTTCGCTCGGCGACGTCATTATCGCCGAACCGAAAAGCATGATCGGCTTTGCCGGGCCGCGCGTAATCAAGGAAACGACCCATCAGGATTTGCCGAAAGGATTTCAGACTGCGGAATTTCTCGAGGAGCACGGCTTGATCGACATGATCGTGCATCGCAAAAAAATGCGAGAGACGATCAGCCACTTGCTCGGCTATTTCTCTTCCGTGTCGTGAAGTACAAAGAGGCGCTCGCCTGGCTCTACAGCCTTCAGCGCTTCGGGATCAAACTCGGGCTGGAAAATATCCGGAGATTAATCGCTGAATTGGATGTCGATCCTGTCACCGCGCGCGTCATTCACGTCGCCGGCACCAACGGCAAGGGATCGGTCTGCGCGATGATCGATAGGATCTGTCGCGCCCAAAAATATCGGACCGGTCTTTTTATCTCCCCTCACCTTGTCACTTTTCGCGAACGAATCCGCATCGACGGCGAGATGATTTCCGAAAACGAAGTTTTAGCGGGCCTGACCAACATTCGGAAGCTCGTCGCTGATTGGGAGCCGCATCCGACTTTCTTCGAAATCGCGACTGCGCTCGCGCTACAACATTTCGCCGACGCGAAGATCGACATCGTCATTCTGGAAACGGGTTTGGGCGGCCGACTCGACGCGACCAATGCCGTTCAATCGAATGTCGCTGTGATTACCCCGATCGCTCTCGATCACGAGAAATGGCTCGGTGATTCCCTGGAAAAGATTGCGAACGAGAAAGCTGGAATCATCAAAGCGCAAACGCCGGTTGTTTCGGCGCCTCAGCTTCGGGAGGTAGACAAAGTCATTCGCGCCCGCGCCACGGAATGCGAAGCGCCTTTGCAGTTTGTAACCGAAGCTTACGGCAAATCGCCAATCGCGTTGCGTGGTGAACATCAAAAACTCAACGCCGCAATTGCAATCGCAGCCATTCGTGCCGCTAATGTCGAAATCGATGAGTCTGCGGTTACCCGCGGCCTTGCCACCGTCGAGTGGCCGGGGCGTTTTCAATGCTGGGACAAGCGCACCGTCATCGATGGCGCGCACAATCCGGCCGCGGCAAGAATTCTCACCCAGACCTGGCGTGAAATCTTTGACGACGAACGTGCGACTTTGATTCTGGCGATCTTGTCGGATAAGGATTTGCTCGGGATCTGCCAAGCCCTCGCGCCGATCGCGAATTCTGTCCTTCTTCCAAAAATTCGGAGCGAGCGCGCCGCCGATCCAACCGAGCTTTCAAAGATACTTGTCGATCTCGGCTGCAAATCCGAAATTTTCTCGAGTTTTGTGGACGCATTCGATAAAGCTCGAGAACAAAGAGATCCCGTTCTTATCACCGGCTCATTGCATTTCGCCGGCGAAGCGCTCGCGCATTTGCGTGGCGAACCCGCCGCCTTTGAAGAATGCGCGCAGTGACATTGTAGTTGCCGCCGTCTCCGGCGGCAGACCTTTCAAAATTGCCGCTGAGGACAGCGGCAGCTACAACGCGGTCGGTATCTCAATCCGCGGAAACAACGGCACCGGTTTGCCGACGACATGTCCGTCCGGCAACGTCCCCCACTCTGCATCTTTGAGCGCGAACCGCTCTTCTTTCCCGCTCAACTCCGTCTTCCAATTCAGTTGATCGAAAATTCCATGCGCAGCTTTCGGCAACACCGGTGAAATCAAAACCGCGATGATGCGTAGGACTTCTGCGACCGTATACATCACCTTCGGGAGATCCGGATGCTGAGGAGATTCTTTTGCGAGTTTCCAAGGCGCCGCCTTTTCAATAATCCGGTTCCCCGAATTGGCGAGTGATTGAACATTCCCAAGAGCACCAATAGTCATGACGACGACTTGATCTTGATCGGATTGCGTTACAGCCGCTTTATCTTTCTGGGCTTCGCCGCCGATTGTGAAGATATCCATATAACGCACATAGCTCTTTACCGCTCGATGAACGGCTTCGACATATTGCTGCTCCTCGTTCCGCGCTAGGGAACCTTTGGTGTACCGTTGAGCCATAGAGAGGCTTCTGTTCAACAGGTTGCCGATATTATTTGCCAGATCGGAATTAAATCCCTCAGTCATCTTCTCAATAGAAAAATCCGCATCTAGCCCTGTAACAACGCCTCTCATCAAATAATAACGAACGGTTTCCGCGCCGTATTTATCGGCAAGTTCGAAAGCGTCGACTACGTTGCCGGCGCTCTTGCTTATCTTTGCGCCGCCGAGATTCCACCAGCCGTGTACCAGCAGTTGCGGCATCGCGTCGTCGGGAAAGCCGACCGCGTGAAGCATGATCGGCCAGTAAATTCCGTGGGCCGGAACGAGAATGTCTTTGCCGATGGTTTGAAGCGCCGACCATTTTTCCAGAAATTCCTTCGACTGCTTTTCGTAGTTGTCGATCTTAGGGTCGTAACCGGCGAAGCTGATGTAGTTCGAGAGCGCGTCGAACCACACGTAGTTGACGTAGTCGCGATCGAACGGCAGCTCGATTCCCCAACTCAACCGCGATTTCGGGCGCGAAATGCAAAGATCGCCGCTGAGCCGTTCAACTGCGTTGCGCAATTCGGTCTCGCGAAAATCGGGAATCACGAACGGCCGATCCGTTTTCGACCGCCTCTCGATGAAATCGAGCAGCCATTGTTTATGTTGCTCGAGCTTGAAATAGTAATTTTCTTCCTCGCGAAACTCGACTTGGCCCCACTCGGGGCCAAACTCGCCGTCCGGCCCGCGTTCCTTGTCGGTCAGAAATTGTTCCTGGCGAACCGAGTAGTAACCCGATTGTTTGTCTTTATAAATTTGTCCGGCATCGAAAAGCCGTTGCAGCATTCCCTGAACGACTCTCTTGTGCTGCGGATCGATCGTCTCCGCCCACGCGTCGTATTTCACATCGAGCTTTTTCCAAAGATCGACAAACCTCTGGGTGACGCCTTTGACGAATTCCGCCGGCGGAACGCCGGCTTTGGCCGCTGATTGCTGAACTTTCTGGCCGTGTTGATCGACGCCGGTCAGGAAAAAAACCTTTTCGCCTTTGAGCCGATGATAACGCGCGATCACATCGGCCAGCACCTTTTCGTAAGCGTGCCCGATGTGCGGTGGCGAATTCGTGTAATCAATCGCCGTGGTGATGAAAAAGGTCTTCGGCATTCCAGCGACAAACTGGCGAACGAATCGTGGCAGAGCAAGCAGCGATCAACACCTGGCGGCCCCGAAAGCATTCGGGGTGGCAAACCCAGGGCCGACCGCAAAGACCCGACTGTATTACTCTGGCCGCACCGCTATTGACTCGAAGGCGATTTGCCGTTCACCTTGCCGACCGAAGCGCCGGTCACCTGGCCGCCGGACGAAACGAAATCGATTTGGTAAATTTTGCCGTCAGCGCCTTTCATGTCCACTGCGGTGGATGATTTGCCGCCGCCGAGTTTTTTCTCTGCACCGAACTTTAAGGGAGTCAGTGCGAGATCCTTTCCGTTCAATGCGACGTGAAACTTCTTGTCCTTTGAACTCGCCATCTGACTGTCGAGGTAGCCTTTCACGCCCACCGGCATGACGGTTTTTGTGGTAGTGGTTGTCGTGTTCTGTTGAGACCCGCTTGATGGTTGCTGTGGCGGTTGCGACTGAGGCTGGGAATATCCGCCGCGCACCTGACCAAAAGCGATCGGAGCAACAAATAATGCAATGACTGCTGCGAGAAGAATTCGTGTGTTCATATTTTTCTTACGATTCGAATTACAAACATTGGCGGACGAAGCCTCTAAGAGCAAGCGCCCGGCTATCTCAACGCCTCCCCGTTGATTTTGTGAATCTTGATGCCGGTCACCTGTGGACCCGTCGTCACAAAATCGATGTCGTAAATTCTGCCGTCATCGCTCTTCATATCGATACACGTTGAGGTGCTGTCGGTGCCGGTACTCTTTTGAGCCCAAACGTGGAACGGCGTAAGCGCGAGATCCTTCCCATTCACCGTCATGTGGAATTTTTTATCTTTGGAGCTCGTGAGCTGGCGGTCGAGATAAGCTTTGACGTCGGGAGGAGGCACGGGCGTAGCCGTCGGTTTGGTCTGAGTCGGCGCCGGCGTAGCCGTCGGTCTTGACTGAATTGGCGCCGGCGATGGTCTCGGCGCCGGTGCTGGCGACTTTGTTGGCGCCGGCGATGTTCGCTGCGCCGCTGCTGGCGACTGAGTTGGCGACGGCGCCCTCGCGCGGCTGTACTTCATTTGGCCGAGCGCGAACGGCGTAACGAACGATGCCGCGACTGTGGCGATAACGATCCGTATGATCATAAAACGATCTCGGTGGAATTTAATCTTGGAATCGAAAGCGATCTTGCTCCGCCATTCGCAGAGTGAAAACAGTAAAATTCTTTGCGCGCGCGTTCTCAATCCATGTGGGCCATCATTTTTGGCCCGCCGGTTCTAAGAAAGCGAACAACCAGAAAGGCTGCCACAGCCAGAAAGACGACGTTCAGGACAGTCGTGTAATTGAATGAGATCGAGGTTTCGACAATCCGGGCCGCACGGTGTTGCGGGATCAATCCGAGGCCCTGGAAAAGAAATTCGACAATCAAGGCCGCGCCCACCATCGCAATATAAAAAACACCGACGATAAGGAGCGCCGTCTTCCACCCATAATATTTTCGGTAAATGTCGATGATCGGAAGCACGATCAGATCGGCGTAGATAAACGCGATCACGCCGGCAAAACTGATTCCGCCGTTCCAAAGCACGGCTGCGAGCGGGATGTTGCCGACCGAACAAACGAACGAGAGGACCGCGACCAACGGACCGACCAGCGGCCCCCACAATGTCGCAGCAACCGGATGCGAAGTTAGAAAAAAACTATTCCAGAAATCGCGCGGCACCCACGCGCCGAGCGCACCCGCGATGAGCAGTCCGCCTGCGATATCTTTCCACACCGCCGCCCAATCCATCACGAAATGATGACTCGTTGCGGTGATTCCTTCGGGGGAAGTGATCCGTTTCCAAAGGGAACGATCGTTCTCCACGCTCATGTCCATCTCAGCGTGACCTTCCATGGCGCCTTTGATTCCTTTGTCCGCTTGTTGCCTCGCCTCTCGGACAAGCTTGCGGGAAAGGAAAAGTCTGAAAAGTACCGCGATGATCACAACCATCAGCGGTCCACCCGCGAATTCGGCGAGCGCAAATTGCCAGCCCATTAGGACGATAAGAATAATGCTCAATTCGGCGACCAAGTTCGTAGAAGCGATTTCAAATGCCATCGCTGCCGTGAAATCCGCGCCTTTCCGAAAAATGGATCGCGCCAACGCGACCGCCGCGTAGGAACAAGACGACGAAGCCGCGCCCAGGCCGGCGGCGATCGCGAGACTTTTCGGCGAATCGTCCGGCAACAATTTTGTCATTTCACTTTTCGAGACGACCGCCTGGACGACCCCGGAAAGCCCGAATCCCAAAATCAACGGCCACAAAATTTCCCAGAACATGGCAAACGCCATCCAGAGAGCGTGACCAAGTGCGGTGATCAAATATGTCATCGTGCCATTCTTCTTTTCGGCGAAATTGCGCCGGTCCGCCAAATTAATTGCGATTGGCGAAGGTCGCGACCATGGATGAAACTAAGGCCATGAAACATTATCCGAAAATCTTGTTTTCGATTTTGGTTGCAGCACTGTGCACGGTCTCATTTGCAGCGGACAAGCCGAGTTGCAACAAGACCGGTAAGAATTGTCCGATGAATAAGGGCAAGGCGTGCAACTGCGGCAAAGATTGCGGCTGCGCTAAGATGTAAGGTAAGCACCGCGTTTCGTTAAAAGCGCGCCGTTTTCCAAACCAGAAAGATCACCGGATAAACGAGCCGGTCGAGGAGCGCGCTAGTCACCATTCCGTCGTAACTCACACCTGAATGGGAAAATTATTCTGCACGCTTTCACGTGGCGCGTTTGCAATTCTGCTGTTTGCCGACACCACGGCAACTAATGCGCAGGAGGCGGAAGATCGAGCGGTGCTTGTAAAAGCTGACGCCGAAGAGCTGCCGAGCGCTTACGGTGCTCCGCCTGATTTATCCCACGGTCGCATCTCCACGCTTACGAAGTCCTACGTGCTTTCACCATTCAGCTTCGAACTCGAAGCTGGATACGAAGGCGACATCTTCCGTCACGGATTGCCGGCTCAGATCTTCAGACAGGAGATCGAAATGGGACTGCCGGCGCGTTTTACCGTTGGGATACAAAACCAGATCGAGCATTTCGCGGGCGACACTCGCGACCGCAGCTTTGCTCTCGAAGCGCGTTACGCGCTGGCGAATTGGAACAAGCTCCTGCTCAATCCCGCAATTTCAGCTGAATACCGTTTCGGCCTCGCAAATGGATTGCCCGATTCGGGCGAGCTCGCTCTCCTGGTTTCGCACGACTTTCCACACTTGATCGAATGGGCGGCGAATATTTTTGTCGATCACGAGTTTGGCGGCAGAGAAAGCACAAGCGCCGGCTTCGCACAGAGCATCGAAGTCCCAGTGCTTCTCCCGGAAGAAAAACTTGAGGTCGGAATTGAAATGCAATGCCGCAGCGGCGGCGAGACAATCGGGCGTGAGAGTACAACAAAAGGTTTGGCGATTGGCCCGACATTAGCATGGCGCCCAACAAAGAATGTGCGCTTCGATCTCTCGCCTCTTATCGGATGCAGTGATCACACACCGGCAGTGCAGATTTTCGCGGTGTTCTCTGTTTCTCTCGGCGGCCCTGGGGCAGGTGATGTAGAAACACCTGCTTCCACGCGCGGCCATTGACCCATGGTTTCTCGCAATTCGGCTGGCGTCGAACGGAAGATCGAACACGGATTGTTTCTGCTCAGCGTTTGGAGCAAAGGAATCGCAGGCCTGGTCGAGACAATAGGCGGGCTTCTCTTACTCTGTGTGCCTCACGCGGGATTGAACGCGTTCGTCGTCGCTTTGACCGCTCCAGAACTGGCGGAAGATCCAACCGACCGCGTCGCAACCCTTCTCCAGCGCATCGTTCATGAGCTTACGGCGGATACGAAACTATTTATTAGCGGCTATCTTATTATTCACGGCGTCATCAAAGTTCTGCTCGTCGCAGGTCTGTTAGGGCGCCGGTTATGGTCGTACCCGGTGTCGCTTTGGTTCCTGGCCGCCTTCATCGCTTACCAAATATATCGCTTTCTTTTCACCCACTCGCTCTGGCTGATTGCGCTCACCGTTCTTGATCTAATCGTCGCGTTCTTGATCTGGCGTGAATACCAGCAGGTTCGCAGGCAGATTTGATCAGTATGAAACCGGACAAAAGAATTCTTCAGAGCCTACAGGATCCGCTACCTTTTGGTCATATCAGGCTGAGGAGTGCGACTGCGGTTGTGGTGAATAAAGGCAATCTATCGCTCTTCAATCGTAGAATCGACAACCGGTTAGACTCTGTGGTCATCGGTGCAGGGCTGTCCGCGCAAGCCGCTGATCGCTTCGCGCAAGATGATCGGCACCATGCAAAGCGCGGCTAGCGGATCAGCCCACCACAATCCGAAAACTGCGTTGAGACCCAAACCGCCTAACAAGATGATCGCGAGATAAGCGCAAATATCGCTTTGATGGGAATCGGCATGAAGAGCGTGGCTCTGAAGATTTGCGGCGGCGCGACGTTTGGCACGAGCGAGCAGCGGCATAACGATGACGCAGGCAGCGGCGTAAATGATTCCCAGATAACTCACCTGTGGCGGCAAATGCGTGAGCAAATCCTTGAGCGCTGCGAAACTCACGTAAATAGCGAGCGCGAGAAAGCAGACACCGACCAATCGATGCGCAAATGCTTCTCGATCCTCCGTGACAGAAGCGTCACTTAGTCGCCACACCAGCACTAAACTGGAAGCAACTTCAATTACCGAATCAATCCCAAAGCTGATCAGCGCGACACTACCGGCAATTACGCCGGCAATAATTCCGACGATCGATTCAAGCGCAGTCCAAGCGATGCTGAGGAATTCAATTCTGCGGCCAGCTCGACGATGAACGGCCAGAGTTTCTCCGAGTTCAGCACTCATTTTCAAAGCAAGTTATGATCACGGGGATCGATAGCACTGCTCTAAAGACGATCACTTCATGTCGCAACAGCATTTGTCGTACGCTTTCTTAGTGAGCTTGCAGTAAAACTCTCCGCCTTTCATCTCACAGCAGCACTGGTCCATCGTCTTACCTGTTTCGCGACAGGTTATCTTCTGTGATGCGCCAAACGCTGTCGACGCCAGCAGTGACAAAATCAATGCAGCCCGCAATATCGTGGTTTTCAATGATCATCTCCTTTCGTTTACTGAATGAGGAAGTCTAAGTTTTATTCAATACGCAACATTAATTAGGCACCGTGTTTACTGCGCAGCTTGCGCTCAATCCTGTCGAGCGGGGAAAAGATGAGACACCCCAGCTCGGTATGCTTTCCAAACAGAAGGCCGGGGATCGCCATCACTTCGCAACCGGGAGCGGCGCGCACGCCCGCAACCACCAATGAGATACCGAGAAACGTGACCGCTGCTAACGCACCCTTTCCGCCACCGACAATGGGTAATCCAGTGGCACCGATAAAATACAGCACCACAAGCAACCCATTCGCGACAATCGCACCAAGCCCCGAACCCAACGGGACGATTCGTTGCGAGACAGTTATATGAAGTAGGATATAGACGCCAATCAACCCGACGAGCAGCAGCAACGAGCCCACGCTCACTCGCGCCGGAACTTGGAAATAAACAGGCGCAACGTAAACCATCAGTGCGAGGCCGAGCAGGATGCGGAGCGCACGACCCACTGGTGGAGCTTGGCGAGCTTGTTGGGCTGAGTCCATTACACAACCAAGTCTAGCTGCTTCGCATTATCGCCACTTCAGGCGCCACACAACGACCCGGTTTGAACAGGCGGGCATGGGACCGATCCGTAACTACAGAATACACAGCAGTCACCGTCCTTCGGTCTTAATGTCACTTTACAAGAGGGACACTTTAAGAAAAAAACGCACGCATTTGTTGGCATTACTTCTTCAGAACGATGGCCGCACGTCGGACATGTAATTGTCGATCTTAGAATCGGTGTTTGCACTGTTTCCTAGTCCTTTATCGCGTTGCCCTTTTCGCTTGTCGAATCTGCGATTCTTTCGCAACACGAAATCTATTGTTCGTTCGGCAGCGGCAGCTCGCCGTTTTCGATTGCCTCTTCGTTTTTGATTGCTCCTCGTAAAAGCTTGATTTGTTCTTCATCGAGATAATCGCGGGCGATATCTTCCAACCGCTTGGGCTTCTGATTGAGCCGGGCATACTCGCCGGTTAAGTCTTTGCGCAACGTTTCCGCAAAGGCGCGTTGCAGTCCTTCAGCTTTGTCTTTGACCACTGGCGACTTGGCTTGAACCCCACGAACGAGCCGCGCAGCGATAATGTCGGCTTCCTCTTCACTCAACCGATCGACGTCCGCACCGTGGTACCAGCCTTTGCCCGATAAGAAATCCTGTACTGCTTTATCCCGCGAATCTCCCTGAAGTTCCGTCGCGCGGTCCTCTTTCAGTGCCGTTGCTACCTTGCTGCGAGTTTCAGTGTCGGATCTAGGCTTCCAGATGACGGCGATTATTGTTCCGGCGCGATTTAACCACGCTTCGAGCACGCCAGACTGCTTCTCCAAGTCTAAAAGAATTGGCTTTGAAGCGCCGCCGCAACCGATCTGCGGCGCGGCCGGACAGACTAACGGAGCCTTGAATACGCTGATCCGATCTGCGGTAAGCGTTGGTGCATTTCCAGCGACGCTCGCGAGAGGCGGCATGTAAAGCAACCCGCCCGCTAAAACTGCAATGAGGTGTGTTTTCATATTTTTTGTTCCTTTCTGTTAGATGATTTAGAAAAAGCTCTATTTGTTAGGCAGCGCTGCGCGATATCCAGTTGAGTTAATTGCCGCAACCAATTGTTCAGGATCCGTCTTCCCCGGTTGGTACTCGACCGTTGCCGTTTTCGTCGCGGCACTGACATAGATTGCTTTGACGCCCTCGATTCGCCTGAGCGCATGCCGCACGGGAATTTCGCAGGCGACACAGCTCAGTCCGTCAACTGAAATGACGGTGCGACTCAGTCCGTTCGGGAGTTGATTTTCCGCTGCAAGCGGCACGCTTCCAAATACGTAACGGCTTATGTTCAGGCCAGCGAAGCCGATCACCAGCGCGGTGGTGATTAACAACGTCAGAATGGCGCTGCGTTGCCCTCCCATTGGTTTGTGCTCGCAATCGCAAACCGTTTTTTCGCGCAGATATTTTGCCCACGCCCAGATCAAAACCGCCATCGCGCCGATGATGAAAAACCAGTGATAACGACCGATGAATACCGCGCCGCTGCCAACTCCGATTGCCAGTAGCAGCAACGGCCCGATGCAACATATCGATCCAAGAATCACTGCCAGAATTCCGGCCTGTTTTGCTTTCATGCCGAGACGCTAGACCCTCTAGCAAGATAGAGAGTCAAAGGGTTTTTGAAATATTTTTTGGCGCTACGGCAGCCGCTCGATTAGGTCGCAAAATTCGCCGGCGCAATGCCGCTCGGAAAGGTTTTTCTTGGGCCACCCGCTGATCGCTTGCGCAAGCGCGCGTCGATAGGCGCGCAGCTGCGCGAGACGCGCATCTATTTCCTGCAAATGTCTTTCACCGAGCTCGGCGACTCTGCGGCATGGTTCACGACCGTGATCCTTCAAATCCAGGATCTGTTTTGTTTCCTCGAGCGTTAGGCCAAGCGCCTGCGCTTTCTTGACGAAGCGAACACGACGAACCGCCTCCGACGAATAGAGCCGATAATTGGCCGCGGAGCGCTCCGGTTTCGCCAACAATCCGAGTCGCTCATAATAATGCAACGTCTGCACGCCAACCCCAGCTGCCTTGGCAACCGCGCCCACCTTGAGCGAATCCTGTTTATGCATGATCACGACGTGCTTATCTGCGACTATAACGCTGGTCCGTGCTCTTCTGCCCAAATCATTTTACGGTCAGTGAAAAACTCCGTTCGGCTTTTCCGTGCGGACCTTCGAAAGAAATTTTCGCGCTCCAATCGCCAGACATGTCGCTCTTGATTTTGGCGCGATAGCGGCCCGGCGTATTGGTCCGCTCGATTGTGCCGCCGGAGTGCATCTGCATCCCGGGCATGTTCATGTCCAAGTCGAACTTCACGTTGCCGACATCAACAAGCTGACCGTTGCGATCCCGAAATTCGATCAGCACTTCGTTGTTGCCTTGGCGGAGCGCTCCTTCGCGCGCAACGAAATTCGCCGTTAGGTCGTTAACGTTCTGGGTCAGGAAGGGCGCGCCGGACATTTGTGTTGGACGAAGTTTGTCCCAGGCAAATTGGCCGGCGTAGAAGATCGCAACAACGCCGATGATCAGCGTGATCCATTTGAACAAACGCTGACGATTTTTACGCGAGACCACCAGCGCCGGCGGAAGAAATGGCGCTTCTTCCTCCTCCTGCTCTTTCAAGCCCCGTTTTTTCCAGATCACGTAAATCACTGGATAGATCAGAAGGTTCAAAAAGGCTGAAGTGATGACGCCGCCGATCATTGGGGTGGCGATGCGTTTCATGACATCGGCGCCGGCTTGCATCGCCGGCGACCACATGATTGGCAACAAGCCAAAAAGAATCGCCGAGACAGCCATGATCTTCGGTCGCACGCGGCTGACGGCGCCTTCGATTACAGCGTCATGCAAATCCCGCATCGTATTCATGCGGCCTTCGGCGCGAAATTTTTCCCAGGCGTGATCGAGATAGAGTAGCATCACCACACCGGTTTCGGCGTCGAGGCCGGCGAGCGCGATCAGTCCAACCCAAACCGCGACGCTCATATTGTAGCCAAGCAGATAGAGCAACCAGAACGCGCCGATCAATGAGAACGGCACGGCGAGCAAAACGATCGCAGTTTTCGTCACCGACCGCGTGCTGATGTAGATGAGCATGAAAATGATCAAGAGCGTGAACGGGATCACGATCTTGAGCCGCTCTTTCGCGGCCTGGAGATATTCAAACTGCCCGGCCCATGATTTGGTGCGAGGCCCTGCGGACGTAGCCGTCGATGTCGCTCGTGGTGATGTCCACAAAAACAAAACCGACGAGCTTGCCGTTCTCACTGCGCACCGATGGGGGGCCGGTCTTGTATCGGATATCGGCCAAAAGCGAGATTGGCACTTGTGCACCAGTCGGCGTGGGGACGAGCACGCGCTTGAGCGCGTCGATGTCTTCACGAAAATCACGCGCGTATCGCGTGTTGATCGAATAACGCTCGCGGCCCTCGACTGTGGTCGTGATGTTTTTGCCGCCGATGGCGCTCTCAATGATGTCGTTCACGTCACCGACCCTGAGGCCGTAGCGCGCGGCGGCTTGGCGGTTGATAACGAAATCAAGGAAATAGCCGCCGACGGTGCGCTCGGCGAATGCGCTGCGTGTGTTAGGAAAATCGGCCAGCTCTTTCTCGATCTGCACCGCGAGCTTTTGGATTTCGCCCAGATCGGGGCCAAAAACTTTCACGCCGAGTACAGTCCGAAACCCGGTGGTGAGCATTTCGGTGCGGGTCTGGATCGGCATCCAGAAAATGTTCGCCATGCCAGGCGTTTTAATGTTGGCGTTGACTTCGGCGAGTAATTTTTCCCAGGTCATACTGCGCCGCCATTCGTTAGGCGGCTTAAGCGCGACGATGGTTTCGAACATCGACAACGGCGCGGGATCGGTGGGGGTGTCGGCCTGTCCAGCTTTGCCGAAAACGGTCAGCGCTTCCGGAATTTTCTTCAGTTGTCGATCTTGTATCTGAAGAATCTTGGTCGCTTCGGTGATTGACATGCCTGGCACCGCGGTTGGCATGTAGAGCAAAGTTCCTTCGTTCAAGGGCGGCATGAATTCGCTCCCCAGCCGGCTGTACGGAAAAATGGTGAGCAAAAGAATGACCAGCGCGGCAATAAGCGTAAACGTCCGGTAGCGCAGGACGAAATTGACGAATGGTTGATACACTCCAATCAAAAATCGGTTCACTGGATTTTTGATTTCAGGCACGATCTTGCCCCGAATCAGCCACAGCATCAGCACCGGCACGAGTGTGAGGCCAAGGAACGAAG